>PVBE011951054.1_pt1 | contig 60888 bp, 51 predicted proteins | sample 1631181 | NCBI WGS metagenome assembly PVBE01 (sample SAMN08397723, study PRJNA350692) | Marine metagenome, whole genome shotgun sequencing project. | isolation source: water | place: Pacific Ocean | collected 2012-04
CCTCCTCCTCGTCCTCCTCCTCGTCCTCCTCTTTCTCCTCGTCCTCGTCCTACACCTCCGCCTCCTCCTTCTTGTCCTCGTCCTCGTCCTCGTCCTTGTCCTCGTCCTTGTCCTCGTCCTCGTCCTTGTCCTCGTCCTCGGACTCGGCCGGCACGGGCTTGTCCGGCGGCTTCACCGGCATGTTGCCCCGCAGCATGATGAAGGCCACCACGCCGCCAGCCACCAGCAGCGCGATGATCGCTACCAGGATGATGATCTTGCCGGCCCCGCCGCCCTTGTCCTTCTGCGGCGGCAGCGGCCTGGCCACGATGGGCCCCGTGGGCGGCTCCTGCACGGCCGGCGGCACCTCGACCTGCCCCGAGGGCGGCTCCTGCACGGCCGGCGGCACCTCGACCTGCCCCGAGGGCGGCTCCTGCACCACCGGCGGGATGACGATCTGATCCGAGGGCGACTCCTGCACCGGCGGGATGACGATCTGGTCCGACGGCTGCTCCTGAGGCACCGGCCCGGTGAGCTGCTCCTCCGGCTCCAGCGGCGCGGGCGACGGCGAGGAGATCACGACGTCATCGGCCGGCGGCACCATGTCCGGCACCGGCGCCCCCTGGGCCGCGGCCTCGTCGGCCTTTGCCTTGTCGGCCTCCTCCTGGCTGATGATGCCGAGCTGCGCCAGCAGGTCGTGCTTGGGCTCGGTGTCCAGCACCGTGGGCTCGTCGGCGTCCACGGCCGACATGAACTCCTGGTCGTCGTCCCCGAACAGACCCTCCAGGTCCATGTCCGCCTCTTCCAGGGGCGGCAGCGCGTCGGGCTCGGGGGCTGACATGTCGGCGCCCGGCATCAACGACGGAACGTCGGAGCCGGGATCGCTGCCCGTGGCGGGCGGCTCCGGGCGTGTGTCGCCCAGGGACGGCTCCGGCGCCATGACCGGTTCTTCGGGCACCGGCTCCGGGATGAGGCTGGCCGGCTCGGGCGGCGCGGCCGGCGGCGGGGTCAGCTGGGCCGCCTGCTCGTCGCTGAGGGTGGCCGTGCTGTACTCGGCCAGCTCCTCCTGGCTCACCTGGGCCGGCTGGATCTCCTCGGGCAGCTCCTTGCCGGTGTGCTGCTCGCCGCGGAGCGGCCCCACCACCACCTCGGGCTGCGGTTGCACCACGGGCTCCGTGGGCACCACCGGCTTGAGGGAGACCTCGCTCTTTTTGAGGTCCGTGGCGAAGGTCTCCTTGAGCCAGCGCGACAGCTGCTTGCTGGTAAAGATCTGCCGCGACTCGAGAGCGTACTCCTCCAGGGCCATGTGCATCTCGTCGGCGCCCTGGTAGCGGTCATCCGGGTCCCGGGACAGGACCTTGCGGATGATGGCCATCAGGCGGTCGTCCACCTCGGGGTTGATCTCGGTGATGTCCGGCACCTCGGCGCGCTGCACGGCCTGGATCGTGGCCAGCAGCGTGGGCCCGATGAACAGCGGCTGGTTGGTCAGCAGCTCGAAGAGGATGGTGCCCAAAGAGAAGAGGTCCGAGCGCCCGTCCAGCTTGCCCCCCTCGGTCTGCTCCGGGGACATGTAGCCGTACTTGCCCTTGATCTGACGGCCCTGGGTCTTGGTGGCGCGCTGCATGGCCTTGGCGATGCCGAAGTCGATGAGCTTCACCGCCCCCTCGTAGGACATGAGGATGTTCTGGGGGCTGACGTCGCGATGCACGATGTTCAGCGGCTTGCCCGAGCGGTCCCGCTTGTTGTGCGCGTAGTCCAGGCCGTTGCACACGCCGAGGATGATGTGCAGGGCCATGTTCACGGGCAGGGTCTGGTTCTGCTGGCGGAACCACTTGTGGATGAAGCGCAGGTCCCTGCCCTGGATGTACTCCATGGCGATGAAGTACTGGTGGTTGCACTGACCGAACTCGAAGACCTGCCCGATGTTGGAGTGGTTGAGGTTGGCCGAGATCTTGGCCTCGTCGATGAACATGGTGACGAACGTTTCGTCGTCGGTCATGCTCGGCAGGATCCGCTTGATGGCAAGGATCTTCTCGAAGCCCTCGGCACCGGACGAGCGCCCGAGGAAGATCTCGGCCATACCGCCAGCGCTGATCCGCTCTATGAGGTCGTAACGTCCGAATTTCTCGGCCACAGCTTACTCCGTAGGTCGCACGTATTCCGGCACGAAAAGGCTATCGTATTTCTGATGGGTTGTGAAGAAATGGTGAATGATCTTCACCGCCGCCCGCACATACCTTCCAGAAGAGACGCTCCGAGGAGGACCCCGTTGCCCCGTAATTCCCTCACAGACCGCGTTTTGGCACCTGCCCTGATGCTGCTGTTGGCCGCCCTCTGGGCACCGCCATCGGCCCGGGCCGCCCCCGCTTTGGAGGCGCGCGCGGGCTACGCTGTGGTGCACGACCCGCAGTTCGAGCACCACAGCATGGCGACCCTGGGGGCGCACCTGCGCCGGGGCCCGGCGCGCCTGTCGCCGGCCGCATACCTGGCCCTCAACGCCGACACCCAGCTCCTGTCTCTGGAGGGGGCCTGCCGTTTGCTGGGGCCGCGCGGCCTGTGGCTGCCCCGCTCCCCGCACCACCTGGAGGCCCGGGCCGCGGGGGCCTACCACCGCTTCGGCGACGCGGGGTTCGAGGTCTTCACCTGGGAGCTGTCTTTGGCCGGACGCCTGGTCGTGGGCCTGCCGTGGCCACAGCTGGACGCCGCCTTCGCCGAGCTGGCCCTGGGCTGGTCGACCCAGTACTACAGCTACCCCGCGGTGGCCGCCGAGGCCTTCGGCGCCGTGGCGCTGCGGCTCGGCGTCGGCCTGCGCCTGGGGCGCGGCGGCGAGGTGACGCTCTACTACGACCACGCGCACCATGGCCTGGTGGGCGGCCTGTCCGTGGACCGCGGCTGGGACGGCGTTCCGGGCCACGTGGGCCTCGCCGGCCGCTACTACTTCTGGCGGCGCTGGGGCGTGGGCCTGGACCTTGCCCTGGGCTCGGCGTACATCGCCGGGCTCAGCCTGCTCTTCCGCGCCGGGGGCGCACGGTGAGGGTCTGGTTGCTCTGCCTGGCGCTGCTGGCGCCGGCCTGCCTGCAGCCGGGCGAGGAGCGGGCCCTGCTGGACCGGACCGTGGGACAGGCGGCGATCCCCGGCGCGTCGTTTGCCGTGGCCGGCGGCCTGGCGGCCGTCCGCCGCCTGGAGCCGGGCGTGCTGGAGCTGTGGGCCCAGGCCCCGACGCTGGTGGTGGACGCCGACCTGGCCGCCGCCGGCTCCTGGCGCGTCACGGTGCGCAACGCCATGCCCGCCGCCGCCCTGTCGGTGGACGCCGCGCCTCCGCTGGCCGCCACCACTTCGGTGCCCACGGTCAAGACCTGGACCGTGCACCTGACTCCGGGGCGACACCGGCTCGAGGTGACGCCACCCGACGCTCACCGCGCCGCGCCCTGGCGCTTCGCCCTGCTCAACGACACCCAGGACACCTGGGCCCAGCTGCGGCGGTTTCTCGCGCGTATCAACTCGGACCCTGCCGTGCGCTTCGTGGTCTCGGCCGGGGATCTCACCGACGACGGCGAGCGGGCCTCGCTGGAGCGCTTCCAGCGCGAGCTGAGCGGGCTGCGGGTGCCGCTTTTCGCCACCGTCGGCAACCACGAGCTCAAGCCCGGCCAGCCCCTGGACTGGCACCAGCTCTTCGGCCGGCACAGCCTGCACTTCGCCTTCAGGCAGACGCGCTTTTCCCTGGTGGACGCCTCCCGGGCCACCGTGGACCCCGTGGTGTACGGCTGGCTGCGGGGCTGGCTGCAGGCCGGCGAACACGAGGCCCACGTCTTCGTCTGCCACATCCCCCCGCTGGACCCGGTGGGCGCGCGGGGCCTCGGCTTTCGCAGCCGCGCCGAGGCGGCCAAGCTGCTGGCGGCCCTGGCCCGGGGTCGGGTGGACCTGACGCTGTACGGCCACGACCACGGGTACCGCGCGTTCACCAACGCCGGCATCGAGGCCCACATCTCGGGAGGAGGCGCGGCCTCGGTGGACCCCGCCGTGGGCCACCACTACCTGACGGTGGACGTGACGCCGGGGCTGGGGGTCCAGCGGGTTTCAGTGGTACGGTTGGAGTGAAGCTGTTAGCAGTTAGCTGTTAGCTGTTAGCCCTCTGTTTTCAACTGCTGCGGACCGGGCGGAGCTCGCCGAGTGAACGACAATGACGGACAGAACCTGGACCACAGGCGGGCGCGCTGGGCCGTGCTGGCGGCCGTGGCGGCCCTGGCCGGGGCCCGCTGGTGGATCATGTCCTCGCCGGACCACTTCGCCTGGCTGCCCGCGGCCTGGCTGCAGGGCGAGGCGCGGTCCCTGACCCGGGCCGTCCTCAACGTGGCCAGCTGCTGGGTCGTGCTGGTGATGCTGCCCTGGGGGGTGCTGGCCGCCCTGGGTCAGCGCGGGCCCGAGCTGCTCGGTCTGCAGCGGCCGCGCTTTACCTCCAAGCTCTGGCTCGTCGCGGCGGGGCTGCTGCCGTTTCTGGCCGGACTGCTGGGCCTGCTGGCCGTGCGCTACGTGCCGGCCCTGCGTGACGCCTACCCCGTGTTTCACACCGCCTCCAGGAGCCCGGGCGGGGTGCTGCTCTCCTGCGGGCTCACCGCGTCGCTGATTTTGGCCACCGAGCTGTTCTACAGGGGCGTTGCCCTGTTTTCGCTGGAGCGTGGATTCGGCGCCTGGACGGTGTACCTCCTGCTGCCGATCTACGTGCTGGACCACCTGGGCGCGCCCGTGGCAGAGGTTGCGGGGTCAGCGGCGGCCGGCCTGCTGCTGGGGCACATGGCCCTGGCCGGCCGCAGCGTCTGGCCCCCGTTTCTGATCCACGCCAGCTGCGCCTTGGTGGTGGACCTGGCGTCGATGATGATCAGCCACTAGCTGAAAGCTAATCGCTGAAAGCTAATCGCTAACAGCTAACAGCTAACAGATAACAGCTAACAGCTAACAGCTAACAGCTAACAGCTAACAGCTAACAGCTAACAGCTAACAGCTAACAGCTAACAGCTAACAGCTAACAGCTAACAGCCGCCGGCCGAGCCCGGCTCGGCCGGCTCCGGCTGATGCGCGCCGCAGCACTCCACCTCGGAGCCGAGCAGCTCGGTGCGCCCCTCGGCGGAGTAGAAGCCGAACTTCTGCAGCAGGCGGTACTTGGGCAGCACGTTGCCCTCCACGTCCACGTGGAAGAAGCCGGGGAAGATGTTCGGGTTGGCCTGGATCAGGCGGTAGATCTCCTCGTGCCGGGGGTCGATGACCACCCGCCCGTTTACGCAGGTCTCGTGGCCGGTGAGCATGTACTCCGGGAACAGCTCGGGGCAAAACTCCAGCACCGAGCGGTCTTCCATCTCCTCATAGATGCGGGTCAGCGGCAGCAGCGACAGCAACGAGGGCAGGATGCGCACACCCATGGCGCGCGCCGAGAGCATGTGCAGCAGGGTCTCGTTGAACTGATCGGCCGTCTCGAAGGGGAAGCCCCACATGTAGAAGGCGTCCACGCCGGGGAAGATGCCCGTGGCCATGGACATCACCTCCAGCGAGCGGGTGGCGGAGAACCCCTTGCGCGTGCGCTGCAGCACCGCGTCGCAGCCGGACTCCACGCCGTAGCGAATCTCCACGCAGCCGGCGTCGGCCATGGCCTCCATGGTGGCCACGTCGGTCAGGTCGATGCGACCGAAGGCCTTCCAGCGCGGGGCGAAGTCCAGCTCGGCGAAGGCGGCGCACAGCTCGGCGACCCGCGCGGCCGAGGAGACGAAGTACTCGTCCTGGAAGAGGAACAGCTCGACGCCCCCCTGATCGTGCAGGTGCTGCATCTCCCTGGCGATGCTCGCCGCGCTGCGCAGGTGCGGCTCGCGACCCCAGATGGGCGCCACGCTGCAGAAGCTGCAGGGGAAGGGGCAGCCCCGGGAGCTGAGCATGTTGATGCCGCGGTAGCGCGGCAGGTCCACCAGGTGGTAGGCCGGCATCGGCATCGCGTCCAGGTCGGTGAGCCGCGGCGCGGGGGCATTGACCCGCACCCGGTCGCCGTCGCGCCAGGCCACGCCGGGCACGTCGCGCAGATCCAGTCCGTCGCACAGAGCCCGCGCCAGCAGCGGCGTGGAGCGCTCGCCCTCGCCCACGCCCACGGCGTGAATCCAGGGGCACAGCTCCAGCACCTCGGCCTCCACCCCCGCCGGGCCCACCCCGCCGAGCACCAGCACCGCGTCGGGGCGCTGGCGGCTGAAGCGCTCCAGGGCCAGCAGCGAAAACGGCAGCAGGTTGGCCATGCAGCTGACGAAGACCACCTCGGCGCTGCCCTCCAAAAAGCGGGCGATGGAGCCATGGTCGAAGGGGTCGTCGTCCTGCCACAGCTGCAGGTCGCGGAAGTCCACCTCGAGGCCCGCGTCCTCCAGGCTGCGCGCCACGTGCAGCAGGCCCAGGGGCAGGTGGATCTCCTGCTCCACGCGGTCGACGTACCGCACGTAGAGCATGTTGAGGTTGGCCAGGGTGATGGTGTTATTGGACATGGCTGCAGGGCAGTCTTTGGAGTTGTAGGGGTTGAGGGGACGGTGTGCCCGGTGAGGAAATCAGGTGGTGAGGGGGTGAGGGTTTCGTAATCCGCATGCCTGCTTTCCTCGGTGCTCGAATTGTCTACGCCCCTTACTTCCTCACGCCCTTACTTCCTCAGGCCTTCACCTCTTCACCAACGGCCTGCCTCTCGCTCTGCGCTCCCAGCCCTGCATCACTTGGCCTTCTTCCCTCCCGCCCGGTACTGCGCCATCCACTGCCAGATCTCGTCGAACGTGAGCACCGCGCTGGCGGTGGCTTCGTCGAGGACCTCGGCCTTGCACGGCATCTTCTTGTAGAACTCGAACATCTCGGCGCAGGCCTCGGCCTTGGTAAAGTCCGGGTCCTTCTTCCCGGTCAGGTAGTACAGCGCCGGCGGCGCGGCCACCAGGCCGGTCGGGGGCGGCTTGGACGCGCCGTGCTCGCAGGTGTCCGTCGGTACGCCGCCGAGGAACGCGGCCGCGGCCCAGAAGCCGGAGTCCTGGAGGAACGCCGCCTTGTAGACGATGGGCGTGGCCTTGCCGCGGCTGACGATGTAGCGCCGGTCGGCGTCGGCGGGGTAGGACTTGCCGAAGGCGTCGACCACGTCGGACAGCTCCTTGGCCAGGGTGTCCAGGTCCGCGGGGGTCTTGGGCTCCTCGGTCCAGTTGACCGAGATGATGGACACGCCGTGGGCGTCGGACACGCCGGCCCAGCGTTTGCTGTTGGCCAGGGCGGTCTCGGACTCGTCGTGCAGGGCCACCAGCACCGGGTGGGGGCTGCCCATGTCGCCGAGCACCTTGCCCGGCACGTGGAGGTAGCAGACGTGGCCGGCCAGGGTGGAGACCAGGTCCACCGGGGCCTTGGCCGTGTCGGGGCTCAGACCCCTGTCCCGCACCCAGGTGTCGGCGCCGGTGCAGCCCGAGCAGAGCAAAAACGCCTCGCCGGCGACCAGGGCGGCCACGGAGGCGGCCATGGTCTTGACGAACCCGCGGCGCGTGTTTTTGGGCGGCACCGTGGTGCGGGCCAGCTCGCCCACGCGCTCGGGCCCTGCCGCCCGCAGCAGCATCAGCTCTGCCTCGTCCAGCTCCACGCCGATGCTTCGCCCCGCCGCCAGCGGGTCCTGCTGCAGCAGCCGGCGGAAGCGGTAGTTGAGCCCGGCCACGGTGAGCACCTGCTCCAGCCCCACGGGCAGGTCCGCGGTGGACACGGCGCGGTGCATGGGCCGCCCGCCCACGATGGTCACCGGGTCTCGCTGCACTCCGTCGTCTGGCATGGTGCTCTCCTGTGAGGCAAAGGTGATATGGTTATGCGCCTATTATAGACGAGGAGATCCAATTGACCACGCTGTACCGCGCCGTGATCTTCGACATGGACGGCACCCTGCTGGACACCCTGGACGACCTGACCGCGGCGGTCAACGGCGCCCTGGCCGACCAGGGCCTGCCGCTGCGCTCCCGGGACAAGGTGCGGACCATCATCGGCAAGGGCCTGCCGAGCCTGGTGCGCCGGGCCCTGCCCGTGGGCCAGCGCAAGAAGGCGCAGTTCGAGGCGGCGCTGGAGTCCGCCCGCCAGCACTACGGCCGGTGCTGGGCTGACAGCAGCGTTCCCTACCCCGGCGTGGCCGAGATGCTCGACGGCCTGGCGGCGCGGGGCGTGGACCTCGCCATCCTCTCCAACAAGCCCCACGAGTTCACCGAGGAGATGGCCCGGCGCCTGCTGGGAGGTTGGACCTTCGGCGGCGGCGTGCTCGGCGTCAAGCCCGGCGGCCCCGTGAAGCCGGACCCCGAGGCCGCCCTGCAGATGGCCGCCCACATGGGCCACCGACCCGGGCAGGTGGTGTTCGTCGGGGACTCGCCCATGGACATCCAGACCGCGGTGGCGGCGGGCATGCTGCCGGTGGGCGTGTCCTGGGGCTTCTGCGGTGTACGCTCGCTGATCAACGACGGCGCCGCCCTGATCCTGGACCGCCCCGAGGAGCTCCTCGACCTGCGCTTCCCCGGCAGCTAGCCCTGAAACTGGCGCATTCGGCCTGCTGCGGAGCGCGATCTTGTCGGCGCAACTGCGTTGCTGCTCTCTAATTTCCTTTCTGGACATGCGGCTCGTCACTGGTTGATTGAATAAGCGCTGATCGATTGCATTGATTCCTCGTAGGGCGGGGGCTTGTCCCCCGCCACGCACCGCCAAGGCGGGGGACAAGCCCCCGCCCTACATTTCCCGAGGTGATCAACGCAACTGGGCAGCGCGATAACCATGGATGACCAGATGTGCGACGTGACGTCGTTCCCCGACATGCAGCCCGAGTTCACGCACAAGGCTGCTGTGGAACATGCACCGACCGGCGCCGCTGCTTCACCACAATCGAGCCGCACAGCGGCGAGCCACTTCCCACCGCCCGTCCCGCCCGTTCAAAATTCCTGGTTCCTTGTTCCTAGTTCCTAGTTGACCCGGCCCCACCCACAATCGAGCCGCGCAGCGGCGAGCCTCCCCCCACAATCGAGCCGCGCAGCGGCGAGCCTCCCACCCACAGCCCGTCCCGCCCATTTCCCATTTCATGTTTCTTGTTTTGTATTTTTTATTTCCCCGGCCCCACCCACAATCGAGCCGCGCACCGGCGTGGTCAGCGGCCAGTAGAGTCCGCCGGCACCAGCTGCCAGCGATCGTGGGAGGCGTCGTGGCCCGCGGTGACCAGCCGGATCTCGTCCCCCAGACAAAATCGCGGCCCCCTGCGCGCCCGCATCTCCACCTCGCTGCGTGACAGGCGAAGCTTCGTGCCCAGGGCGCGCTCCAGGTCGCGCACGTAGACCTTCAGCTCCACGGGGGGATCGTCCAGCGTGACGTAGAGCCGCGAGGCGGTCATGCCGAGGATGGTGCCGCAGTGCACGGGGCGGTCGGCCCGCGGCAGGTCCATGTCTCCACGCAGCAGCTCGTCCATCGCCAGGCGCGCCACGTCCTTGGTCACCCGGCGCTGGCGCTGCTTGGCGCCGTTGGCCGCGCAGATCACGCGCTGGCGCAGCTCATCGTCGATGTCCGCGGGGGACGCGGGCGACAGGCCGAGCTTCTCCAGGGCCTCCTTGTGGGTGAAGATGCCGACGATCTCGCGCATGGGCGCCGAGAAGCGGGCGTAGGGCTTGACGCCCAGGGCGAAGTGGTGGCCCGGCTCGGCGGAGAACACGGAGCGCTGGTTGGTGATCAGCACCTGGCGCTCCATGGCCGCCAGCACCCGACGGTCCAGGGACGCGAGGCTGCGCAGGCGGTCCAAAAAGTCGCCCAGGCTCTCGCCGCGGTCCCGGCGCCAGCCCACCTCGGCCGGGTCCAGCCCCTGGGCCGCGGCGATGTCGCGGATCATGCGCGCCAGGTGGCGCCGGCTGCCGTCCGTGGGCGGGTCATGCACGCGGAACACCGGCTGCACGTGGGGTTCGGGGCCGCGGCCCAGCAGCAGCCGCGCGCCCTCGATGTTGCACAGCAGCGAGACCTGCTCGTTGTAGCGGCTCACCTGGTTGCGCGGGTCCACCCGGAAGCGGAGCCGGCCCTGTCCGTCGAGGTCCACCTCGACGTCCTGGCGGTTGAAGTAGACCACGTCGCGCTGGCGGGCGTCGGCCATGCGCAGGAGGCCGACCTCGGCCAATAGCTCCAGGGTCTCGGTGTAGTCCTGGCCCGCGAGGGCGCTGCCGGCCGGCCGGTCGAGGAAGGCCTGCACCCCGTCGTAGGTCAGCTTGGCGCGGCTGCGGATGCGAGCGCGCGAAAGGCGCGTGCCCGTGGTCTGGCCCTGATCGTCGAGGCTGATGACGAAGGTCATCGCCCGGCGCTCCACCCGCGGGTTGAGGGAGATGATGCCCTCGGACAGCTCCGCCGGCAGCATCGGCAGCACCAGCCGCGGCATGTAGACGCTGACCCCGCGGCGCAGGGCCTCGGAAAACAGCGCCGTGCCGGGCCGCACGTGGTGGGCCGCGTCGGCCAGGGCGTAGTACACGTCGTAGCCGGCGCCGTCTGCGCCGCGGCGGATGAACATCGCCTGGTCCAGGTCGAGGGAGTCCTCGTAGTCGATGGTGCAAAACGGCAGGTGGGTCAGGTCCTCCAGCGCCGGGTCGTCGATGCCGGGGTCTCGCAGGATCTGCGCCACCTCGCGGGTGACGGCCTCGGGGAACTCCGTGCTCAGCTTGTGACGCTCCAGCACCGGCTGCAACGCTGCGGGGGGTGTTTGGCTCATGGGGCAAGTGTACATCATGGAGCGCGGAACGCGGAACGCTCAACGGGCGCGCGCCGGCCCCACGGCCGGGACCTTTTTGCGGTAAGGTCGTGGGCGTGAAACCCCAGACCAGCGCATACGCCCACGGGCTGGCGGCGGTGCTGCTGTGGTCCACCGTGGCCACGGCCTTCAAGCTGGCCCTGCGCCACCTCACCCCGCCGCTGCTGCTGCTGTACGCCACGGCCACATCGACGGCGGTGCTGCTCGGGATGCTGGCGGCCCGGGGCCAGGCGCGCCTGCTGTTGCGAGGCAGCCCGGGCGACTACCTGCGCTCGGCCCTGCTCGGCCTGCTCAACCCGTTCCTCTACTACCTGGTGCTCTTTTGGGCCTACGACCTGCTGCCGGCCCAGCAGGCCCAGCCCCTCAACTACACCTGGGCCATCACCCTGACCCTGCTCTCCATCCCATTGTTGGGGCAGCGGCCGTCGGCCCGGGATCTGGCCGCCGTGGTGGTCAGCTATCTCGGCGTGGTGATCATCGCCACCGAAGGGGCGCCGCTGTCCCTGCGCTTTCAGAGCCCGCTGGGCGTGGCCCTGGCCCTGGGCAGCACCATCATCTGGGCCCTCTACTGGATCTACAACACCCGGGACAGGCGAGACCCGGTGGCGGCGCTGTGCCTCAGCTTCATCTTCGGCCTGGTCTACATCGTCATCGCCGCGCCGTGGCTGGGCGGGCTGCGCCTGCCCGACCTGGCCGGCCTGGCCGGCGCGGTCTACATCGGCGTCTTCGAGATGGGGGTGACCTTCGTGCTGTGGCTCAAGGCCATGCGGCTCACCCGCAGCACGGCCCGGGTAAGCAACCTGATCTTCATCTCGCCGTTTCTGTCGCTGGTCTTGATCCACCTGCTGCTGGGGGAGACCATCCGCGGCTCCACGGTGGTGGGGCTGATCTTCATCATTGGCGGCATCGCGCTGCAGCAGCTCGGCGCGCCTCGCTAGCGCTAGCTCCGCCAGGGTTTCCGAGATCTGGGAGATTGAGTCAAGTTTGCCGCCAGGGGCAAATGACAGAGTTCAGAGTTTAGAGTTTAGAGTTCAGAGTTTCTGAAACCGGCGTCCTCTGTTCCTTCCAGGCCAGGGCACAAACCGTGTCGCTGCCATCGCGGCTCAGCTCGTTCGTCACCAACCGAGCTGGCGCTCTCTTAACTCTCAACTCTCAACTCTCAACCCGCGGCCTGACTCGGTGGTTGCTAGACAGCGCTGGTCGGTCCGAGGCAGGCAGCCTCGCTAGCGCTAGCTCCGCTAGCCTACCCGGCGTTGCTGTGGGAGAAGGTGCCCTCGCCCGTGGCCACCTCCTCGTCTGCCGAGTTGTACAGGCGGACCTCGGCAGTCAGGGTGCGCCTGCCCGAGGAGACCACCCGGCCCAGGGCTGTGATCTCCTCGGCCCAGACCTGGTCGCTGACGTCCATGGAGAAGCAGGTGGTGAGCAGCGCGCCGCCGGGCGTCAGAGAGCTGGCGGCCAGAAACGCCGCGTCGTGCAGGGCCTTGAAGATCAACGCCGCGTCGGCGGAGTCCCTGGGGTAAAAGTGCGAGGGCTCCACGCGCAGGGTGACCCGCGCCCCGCCCTCGCTGACCCGTACGTCCGGGTTGAGAGGCTGGTGCAGCGGCGCCTCGAGATACTCGCGTTTGAGCTTGTCCAGATGTCCTGACATGCCTTCACGATGTCAAACATGGGCCGGGCTGTCCACCGGCGCGGCCTGGACGGTGAACCGGCCCCCAAATCGCGGTAGACTCTTGTCCATGAGACGTCACCTCTCGCTGCTCTGCGTCGCCGGGGTCTTGCTGTCGACATCGGCGCCGCGGGCCCAGCCCGCCAGGCCGCGCCCCGCCAGGGAGCGCCAGGCCATGGAGCGGGCGGAGAAGCTGCTGGCGGCGGCCGGCGTGGCCCGCCCGTGGGAGGCGCGCAAAAAGATCGCCGCGGCCCGGGCCGCGGGCAAGCTCGACGAAGCGCGCGCGCTGGCCGCCCTGACGGCGGTGGCGGCGCGCTGCCTGGCCTCGAGCACGCCGTGCTGGACCAGGGGGAGCAAGGAGCCGCGGCTGCGTCGGGCTGTGCGCGGCCTGCTGGAGGTGCTCGGCGAGCTGGGCACGGCGCGGTCCCACGCCCTGCTGTGGCGGCTGGACGCCCGGCAGGTGACGTGGGCCGGGCCCGCGCGACAGAGGATCCTGGTGCGCGCCATGGAGGCGGCGATCAAGGCCCGGCCCTGCTCCGCGCCCACGTCGGCCGAGGTGGCCACAGCGCGCAAGGGCCTGGCCGACTTTCTGGCGCTCCGCGCCCGGGGCGGAAAGCTGGCCGCCGCGCGCCCGACCCACGCCGAGCTTGGCGACCTGGCCTACTTCATGGCCGCCACCGCCGGCGCCGGACACGCGGTGGGCGCCGCCCGGGAGCAGGGCAGCGGGTCCTGGCGGCGGGCCGGCCCCCGCAACCGCCGCCGCACGAAGATCCTGGGCAAGCTCAACGCGGCTCAGCGCCGCGGAGACCTGGCCGTGGCCGAGCGCATGGCGCGGGCCTACCTGCGGACCCTGGGCTACCCCGGCCCGATACGCACTTCCCTGGAGCACAACTACTCCTTCGGCGGGCCCGTGTGGGCCCGGGCGATGCGCGACCTGGCCCTGCTGGTTGAGGCCCGCGGGGCGGCGGCCGAGGCGGCCCGGCTCTACCGGCGCGCGCCTCCCGGCGGCGGGGCCTGCGGCACGGGAATCTCCTACCGCTGGCAGCGCCAGGTCAAGGGGCTGATCAGGGCCAGCGAGGGCCTGGGCCGCTGCCGCGCGGTCGTGCCCGAGCGCCTGCTGGACCTCGAGGGCCACGGCACGGCACGGCTGGCCGCCGCCGGCTTCGACGTGCAGCGGCTGTATCGCGGGGCGCTGGTGACCCGCCACCGCGACCTGCCGCGGGCGCGACTCGAGGCCCTGTTCGGGGCGGCGCCCGGGGGAAAGGCCGCCCTGGCCCGCCTGAGCGCCCGGGGCGCCGAGGCGTGGGAGCGGCGGGTCCACGCCCTGGAGGGGCTGGCCGACAGCGCCCAGGCCGCGGCCCTGCCGCTGCTCACCCGTTTGGCGCTGACCGGCGCGGGGGCGGTGCGGCTGCGGGCCCTGGACGCCCTAAGCCAGCTGGCCCGGCGGCCGGTCCGTGACCCCTGCGGCAAGGGGCTGTTCGGCACGATGGTCTCCAGCTGGTCCAGCGCCTGGAGCCGCTCTGTTCGGTCGCTGGGGCGCTCTTGCAAGACACGCCTGAGCCACAGGGCCGCCGCCGCCCTGGCCGCCAAGCTGCTGCCGCTGCTGGCCCACAAGGGCGGCAAGGTGCGGGCCGCGGCGGCGCGGGCCCTGGGCGCCCTGGCGAGGCCGGCGGCGCGCGCGCCGCTGGAGCGGCTGCTGCAGGATCCCTACCAGGCCCCCGGGGTAAAGCTCTGCCCCGCCGCGGGCAAGGGGCCGTGCCACCCGTCCTACCCCGTGCGCAAGGCCGCCCGCAAAGCCCTGGCCCGGGTGAACGAGTTTCTGCCCCGGGGCAACAAAGCTAATGAGAAGAAAAAGAATGATGCGAAGAAGCGGTAGGCTCTGCGCGCTGGCTCTGGTGCTGTTCATCCTGCTGCCGGTGGCTGCCGGCGCGAGGCCTGTGGTGGTGCGCAAGCTGGTGAAGCTGACCCTGCGCACGGCCGCGCCCACCTTCGCGGCGTCCGACGCCCTCGGCCTGGTGGACCGGGGGCGGCGCCTGGTCTACGGCACCGGCATCACCCGGGAGCACGAGACCATCTACCTGCTGCGCCTGGGCAACCTCGGCTCCGAGACCGTGCGGGTGCCCCTGAAAGCCTACGTCCGCGGCAACCCCGGCATCATGCTCAAGGAGGGGGACCGGCGGCCGGTGCACGAGCAGTTCTGGATCCGCAAGCTGCTGTTCTACGACAGGACCAACCGCGAGGCCGGGGTGGAGATCGAGGACCGCTACGGCAGCGCCAAGGTCAAGCGCCACTTCTTCATCCACTGGGACCTGCGCAAAAAAAAGCTCACCACGGCCACGCTGGTGGCCCGGGGGCGCCCCGGCGCCAGCCACGCCGCGTCGGTGGCCATGGGCTACGACCACGACCGCCGCGAGTACTACTACGCGCGACAGATCTATCGCCGCGGCACCTACCGCCGCACGGTCTCGATCATCGGCTTTTCGGCCGGCAAGCCGCGGGTGGTGGCCCAGTTCCGTAGCAAGCGAGCTATCCAGGCCACCAGCTACTTCGACCAGCCTCGCCGCAGGGCCGTGTTGGTGGAGTACGCCGAGCTGGCCACGCCGACACCGCCGCCCATGGGACACCTGGTGAACCTCGGCACGGGCAAGGTGGTCTCGTTCCCCGTGCCGCTGACCTGCTACGGCGTCGCCTTCGGCAGCCGCGGCAAGCGGATCTACGCCTACTCGGCCCAGCTGGGCGAGCTGTGGGTGCTGGACGCGACCACTGCCAGGCGCCTGCAGAAGATAAAGGTGGGCAGCTACGGCCACGCCGTGGGGCTGGTCAACCCGCGTGAGTTTCTGCTGATCCGCAACAAGAGCCTGGACTTCTACTCGGTGGGCAAGCGCCTGCGGCGGCGGGGGCGGACGCCCATGCGCAAGCTCTACACGGGCTTCTCCAACGTGGACGGCTCCATGGTCCTGCCGGGCGGCGCGCTGATCAAAAACGGCGACGACCTGCGGGTGGTGGCCTTCCCGAAGAAGTAATGCGACTTGCAGTGCGCGGATGGATAATCAGCGAGGCATCGGCGCGGTAACAGCGGGCTACCGGCTTCAGGCTCCAGGCTACGAGGCCCGTTTTCGCCAGCTTCGCGGCCTCGGACAGGGCAGCTCTGTCGACAGTCCGGTTTCAAAGAGATCGCGCCTGCTTGAGTTGCGGAAGAAGCCAGCCAGAGGCATATGCCGGGCTTGCCTTGTAGCCCGGAGCCCGGAGTCTGAAGCCCTGATCATGGAGCCTCAGCTGCACGAGGTGATTGCGAATCATGAACTATTGTTTAGCCCCGGCCACCCCCCTTGACCTCCCAGGTCCCCCAGGTGCCCCACTTGCCGAACTCGTGGACCACCACGTACCCGGCCAGGGCCACCATGGCGGCCAGGGCCAGGGCCGCGACCAGCCAGACGAGCTTCCGGGGCAGCGGCGCGGCCTGCCCGAGGTGTGCGCGGCGTCGGCGGACGGTGAGCGTCACCGCCGCGGTGAGCCCACCCGCGGCGAGGGCGGCGCCCAGGCCCCAGGCCGAGCGGCCGTACCAGCCCATGGACGGCGCCCCCGCGGTGGCCTCGCTGCGCCACTGGCGCTCCAGGGGATAGTACTTCGGCGCCGGCGGAGAGGCGGCGTAGGTGGCGGCGAAGGCGATCACGGCGGCGGCCACGCTGAGGAGGTTGATGTCTGCTCGCTGCATGGCCTCAGATGCTCCTGAGCGAGGTGAGGAACCAGCCGGTCCAGGCGTTGAAGGCCAGCACCGCCAGCACCAGCGCCAGGAGCCCCGCCGCCAGCTGCCGGCCCCTCCACGGCCGCCCGCTGCGGGGACGCTGTCGCAGCATCAGCGCCAGGCTGACAACCGCCACCAGGCCGAGGGTCGCCAGGTGCTCCTTGGCCTCGAACAGACCCGTGGCCCAGGGCAGGGTCCCATCGAAGAGCTCGGCGCGCACCCGCACCCGGAAGGTGGGGTAGATCAGGCAGCCGGTGAGATAGCAGGCGGTGAAGGCGGCCGTGGTCAGGGTGCCGTGCAGCCGCACCACGGCGCTGCCGGCGCCCCGCCAGAGCCGCACGGCCAGGTGCACCGCCGACCCGAGCGCCACCACTGCCGTGACCAGGTGGACGAAGAGCAGGGCTCCGGCGAACGCCTCGAAGACGACCATGTGCGACTCGGTCTCCATACAGCGCCGAACACCATGGCCGGTTCGCGTTCAGGGGTCAAGGGGCCAGCAGGTGGTTGTCTCGCAGATAGGCCGCGGCGTGGGCCAGGGCCTGCGCCCGGGTCAGCGAGCCCTGCTCCACCAGGTGGCGGCGCAGCTGCCCCATGAGGCGATCCACCTTGCGCTTGCCGCCCTTGCGCAGTCGGCCGAGCTGGAAGTGCCTGATCACCTCGCGCCCCGTCAGCGGCAGCGGGGTGCGCTGGAGGCGGTTCTGCCGTTTGCGCGCGCGCCGCTGCTGCTCCTCGGCACCCGGCGCCTGCTCGACGGGCGCCTCCTCGCTGACCTCCCTGAGCCTGGACGGGCGGCCCTGCAGGTCCTCGAACCGCACCTCGAGCCCCCGGTCCACCACGCCGTAACGCCCCGCCATGCCGTAGCCCAGGCCCACCACGGGGATGCCGTCCAGCTCGGCGCGATACTCGAAGTGCATGTGCCCGCAGAGCACCAGGCCCGGGCGCAGGGCCCGCACCAGCCGGCTCACCTCGGGGCTGCCGAAGGTGCCGCGACCGATGCGAAGCAGGGGCGGCTCATGCAGCAGCAGGACGTCGGGCGCCGGCCCCTCGGCTGCGCGGGCGAGGGCGTCGGCGCGGATGTACTTGGGGCGGCGCAGGCTCCGCGGCGACAGCTCGGCGGGCAGGATGCGGCCGAGGCCCATGACCACCAGCGATGTCTGGCCCAGCTCCAGGGTGACCCGCTGGCCGGGGACCAGCAAGCTCAGGTTCGGCAGCCGCCGCAGACCTCGCTCCAGTTTCTCCACCACCTGGAAGTCCTCGTGATTGCCCGGCACACCCCACAGGGGCACGGGCAGCGACTGCTCGCCCTCGAGGTAGGGATAGCAAAGGTCCAGGGGGTTTTTGTGCTTGACGATCAGGGCGCGCTCCCGGCGGGGGAGGCGCTCTTTGGAGCCCCGGTCGTAGAGGCCGAGGTCGCCGCAGTGCAACGCCGCGACCACGGGCCCTCGCCGCTGCTCCCGGGCGATCATCTGCTCCAGGCGGTCGAAGCGGCAGTGGGTGTCGCCCACCACCACCAGGCGAGGCTCGCCCTCTTGGGTGTCGCGCGTCTCTTCGTGTATGTAATAGTCGTTCATGATCCCCCTCTCTGACGAGGCGCGAGGCCTGTTCTGACGGCATCGAGATGGGTTGACCGCCGCCGCCCCGCGGTGTACGCCGGCATGATGCCAAACACACTCCGTCATCTGCTCCCCCTGGCGGCCCTGGCCGCCGCTGCCTGCCCACCGCCTGCCGCCACCACGCCGCGCACCGCCACCGCGCCGGCCAGCGCACCGGCCAGCGCACCGGCGCCCCTGCGCCTGGACCTGCCCCGGGACCTGGAGCCCCGGCGCCAGGCCTACAAGCGGGAGGTGACCGCCGCCCTGGATCACGTGCTCGGCTGGTTCGCCCGCCACGGCTTCGCGCGCTCGCGGACCGGCATCGTGGACCAGATAGTGGTCTTCCGCGACCGGCGGCAGATGAAGCAGCGCCTGGCCCGGCGGTTCAAGCTGACCCCGGACAAGATCCCCGACACCTTCGGCGGCACCGTGGATAAAAAGACCCTGCTGGTGGTGCGGGAGGAGATGTTCAAGGACGCCTACACCAAGCTCTACCCGAAGATGAAGTGGGACAGCGGCACCTACCGCCGGCTGATGATCCACGAACTGGCCCACCGCGTACACGCCATGATCGCCACCGAGCTGTTCGGCACCGAGGACGGCATGGGGCCGCGCTGGTTCTTCGAGGGCCTGGCCATCCTCGTGGCGGAGCAGTTCCCCGGCCATGAGCCGCCGCACCTCACCTGGGCGCAGCTGACCGAGCGGGTGGCGTGGGACAAAAAGGGCATCCAGACCTATCCGATCTACAAGCACATGCTGCGGTCGCTGACGGCCAGCTTCACGCCGGAGCACCTGATCCGCCGCGCGGGCAAGCCAGGGTTCTTCGAGGCGCTAAAGCAAGAGTACAAGCCTGCGCGCAAAACGGCGCACCGCCGGACCGCCGGGGACCTGCCGAAGCCGTTTTAGCCAGACGGACAGGGGTTCACAAAACGGCTCCGTTGTTTGTGAATACACCGATGAAGGCCTGTGGTCGCCGTCGGGTGCTGCTCGAGCCCGTCTCCAGGCGTGAAACCAATGTAATTCTTGTGCTTATATCATAAGCGGCTTAAGCTATAAGCATGAGCAGAAACGCGGTAAGACGATACCTGGCGGAGATCGGCCGAAGGGGCGGAAAGATCAGCCGCCGGAGGCTGGACCCGGCGACGGCGAGGGAGATGGTGCGTGTGCGAGAGGCGCGGCGGGCCTACCGCCTCTTCCATGCCCAGTGCTTCTGGTCGCACGATCCCAACTACAGGATTACGCTCTCTGACGTCCCGTGGGTCGTCGAACAGCTGATGAAACATGGTGGACGCAAGGGGTGGGAGCTGGGAGCGCGTCTGTGCCGCTGACGACCTACCAGACCACCATAGCCCGCCTCCTCGCCTCGAACCGCAGTGAGGATAGCTACATGGCTGGCGGAGCTGCCATTCACATCGAGCCGAACACATCCCGCTACAGCAACGACCTGGACTACTTCCATGACTCGGTGGAGCGCGTGGCAAGCGCCTTTGCCCAGGACGAAAAAGATCTGGTATCGAGCGGTCACCAGGTCGAAATCCAGATGAACCAGCCGGGCTTCATCCGGGCCGTGGTGAGCCAGAAGGACGCCTCCACCAAGGTGGAGTGGGCCCACGACTCGGCGTGGCGCTTCATGCCCACCGTGGCCGATCCGAGGTTCGGTTACCAGCTGCATCCCGTGGACCTGGCTGTCAACAAGGTGCTCGCCCTCGTCGGCCGCGACGAGCCCAGAGATTTCATCGACGTATTGATGATCGATGAGCAGCTGCTCTCGCTGGGTGCGCTCTGCTGGGCCGCGGCTGGCAAGGATCCAGGGTTCACTCCCCGAGCGATTCTGGACCTTTTACAGCGGCGGGGGAGGTACAGAGAGGAGGATTTTTCCCGGTTGCACCTGGCTGCGCCTGTTGATCTGCTTCAGCAAAAAACCAGGTGGCTGAAGATGCTAAAAGACGCGGAGCAGTTCATCCGGTCGAGGCCTCCAGACGAGTTCGGTTGTCTGTACTACTCGCCGAAGCTGAAGGGATTCATTCAGCCCTCTGTTCAAGATCCGGGCGATGTTGTCCCCCACCATGGACGCCCCGGAGGTGTGTTGCCGCGAGTTGTTTAGCAGCTGTGCGAGTACGCCATTGAGGGCGCTCGCCGGCATCGCGGACCTCGGTTTTGTGACTTATTCTACAAGCTTCCTGCACGGTGCAATGATCGTGGTGGGAGGTTCCTTGGTCTTTCACGTTTCCCGCTCCTCGTCATGCTTGTTGTTTTTCTTGCCTCATGTGATGACACATTGACGCACAAGGCGACTGCTCTCAGCGGACTACTCCAGTTCATCACCTGCGTGCTTCATCGCCGCGAGAAGAAAAGCGCGGTCTACCATGGCGCGGCGCAGCAACTCCGCAAACTCTTCCAGCATGTCCTTCGACGTGGAGTAGGCATACATATTGTCTCCCTCGGCGTCGAAGACTTCAAAAGAGTCCGATAGCGCAGGATTGTGCAACTCCAGCAAAGCCTCTGCGATTCCGAGCCAGGTGTATCCACCACCTTGCAGTCCCTGTTGGTCGAACAGTTCAGCAATGGATTCGCTCCAATCGATCAAGCTGAGGCAGAACAGCCGGTCATCAAGTGGAAAGATGCTTGGGCCTGGATCTGACATTTGTGCTCCTGTTCTCCTTCGAGTGACGTCCGCACCTTTGCAACAGGTCGACATCCGAGACATTCTGTGCGCTGGTGGGTGCGTTCCCGGCCAGGCCCCGACCCGGGCGCTGTGGATTACATCTCCACCAGCACCTTGAGCGCGCCCGGGCGGTCGGCGTGGGCCACCGCCTCCACCCCCTGCTCCAGGGGGTAGCGGGCCTGGATCAGCGGCCCGGGGTCCACGAGCCCCTGGCGCAGCAGGCGCAGGGCCGGCGCGAAGGGGCCGCAGCGCGACGCCACCAGGGTCAGCTCGTCCACCACCACCGCCGAGACGTCCACGGAAAGCTCCCTGGCGTAGGTGCTCTTGAGCACCATCGTGCCGCGGGGGCGCACGGCCCGGCGCGCCAGGGTGAAGCCGTCGGGCGAGCCCGTGGCCTCCAGCACCACGTCGGCGCTGGCCGACGTCACCTCACCCTCCAGCAGCGGGATCCGCCGCGCTCGCAACAGATCGCGCTGGGCGGAGTGGCGCGCCACCACCCGCAGGTCGCAGCCAGTGAGCGACAGCACCTGGGCCAGCAGCTGACCCAGGCGGCCGGCGCCCAGCACCAGCACCCGGTCCGTGGGGCGGATGTGCACCTGCTCCAGCACCTCCACCGCGGCGGCCAGCGGCTCGCAGAACACCGCCGCGTCCGACGTCACCGACGCGGGCACCTCCAGCAGGTTCTCCTGGGGCAGGCAGAGGTACTCGGCCAGGGCGCCGTCGCGGCCCACGATGCCGAGCACCGTGCGGCGCTCGCAGTGGGTGGGGCGCCCGGCGCGGCAGGTGTCGCAGGCGCCGCAGGCTGCGTTGATCTCCCCCACCACCCGCTGCCCGACCCGGGCCGCGTCAGCGGCGACCTCCACGCGGCCCACGAACTCATGGCCGGGGACGCCGGCGTAGGGGTAGTAGCCGCGCAGCAGCTCCACGTCGGTGCCGCAGACCCCGGCCAGCTCCACCCGCACCAGGGCCTCGCCGGGGCCCGGCTCGGGCGTGGGGACGTCGTCGCGGAATGTGAGCGTTTGATCTTCGAGCCAGAGACAGCGCATGTGATGTTCTAACCGCTGGACCTGCGCTTCATCAAGCGCCGTAGCGTCCGGGGCAGCTTCTCCGCCAGCTCCGGTTCGGGCACGTAGTCGTTGAGGCCCAGCTCCAGGGCGCGGGCCATGGTCTCGAAGGAGTCGGCCGGGCCCAGGGCCACCACCGGCACGCCGGCCAGCAGCCCGTCCTCCAGGTGCCCGGCCAGGCCGGCCAGGGCGTCCGGGTCCCGGCTCAGGTCCACCACCACGGCGTCGTAGGCCGGCGCCTCCTCGGCGGTCAGCAGGGCCTGGGCCGTGTTGGGGCCGGAGACGCACGCGCCGCCGGCGGCCAAAGCGTCCATCAACGCGGCGGTGTGCTCACCAGGCCGTCCCAGCACCATGGCCCAGGGCATCGAGTGATCCTCCCTCGGGGTGACCACGCCCGGGCGGTCGGGGAGCCCCAGGGCGTGAGCCCGGGTGAACCGCCCCCCCGGTGGCAGGGCGTCCTTGTGCCGGGAGCCGGTGTCCACCTCGCCGCTGCGCGCCTTCTCCGCGGCCACCAGCAGCCGGCGGCGAAACTCCATGGCCGAGTCGGGGCGCGCCGTCGGATCCTTGGACAGAGCGTCCAACACCAGGGCGTCCATCTCCGGGTGGATCTCACGGTCGGGGCGGCGCTCCGAGGGAGGCAGCGGTTCGTCGTACAGGTGCATCAGCACCAGGTCGGTGGCGGACTCGCTGTGAAAGGGCAGCTGCACGCAGAGCTGCTCGTAGAGGAGGACCCCCAGGGCGTACAGGTCCGCGCGCAGATCCACATCGATGCCCTTGACCTGCTCGGGGGACATGTACGCCGGCGTGCCGCTGACGGTGCCCTCCTTGGTCAGGCGCTGTTCGGCGTCGGGTCCCACCAAAAGGGCCAGGCCGAAGTCCACCAGCTTCACCCGCTCCTGCCCCTCGGGGTCCCGCACGAGCATGATGTTCTCGGGCTTGAGGTCGCGGTGGATGATCCCCCGGGCGTGGGCCGCGGCCAGGGCCTCGCAGGTCTGGGCCAGCAGGTCGACCACGCGGTCCAGGGCCAGGGGGTAGTCCCGCTGGTAGGCCTGGAAGAGCGACTCCCCCTCGATGAACTCCATGGCGATGTAGAGCTGGCCCTGCCACTGGCCGAAGTCGTAGACCGCGGCCACGCCGGGGTGGTTCAGGCGGCTGGCCGCCCGGGCCTCCCGTTGGAAGCGCTCCCGGGAGTGCTCGCTCACGTCGCCCCCCTGCAGCAACTTGAGCGCCACGGGCCGCTGAAGGCCCACCTGGGTGGCGCGGTAGACCCGGCCCACGCCACCGGCGCCCACCTGTCGCTCCACGCGGAACTTGTCCGCCACCAGGCTGCCCAGCAGCGGGTCGGCGTCCTCATCGACGAGGCCGAAGAGGTCCTCCCCCGTTGCCGCGGGCTGCTGGGGATCCGCCGACTTCACCGCGCTGATGGCGCCCTTGGGGGGCCGATTGCGCGAGACCGTGGTCGCGCCGCAGGCGCAGCCGCTGTCGGGCAGGCGCTCCTGCTCGCAGATGGGGCAGCGGTCGTTGGCCACGATCAATCCTCCTTGAGCGCGAAGACCTCCACCGGCTCGCCGCGGCCGGTGACCTTGTGACTGCCCAGCGACTCGAACTCGAACTCGTCCACGCCAGCCTGCTCCATGGTCCCGCGGGTCATCAGCACCTGGCCGGGTCGAGCCAGGCTCTCCAGGCGCGCCGCCACGTTGACCGCGTCGCCGATGACGGTGTACTCCATGCGCTTGTCCGAGCCGATGTTGCCGAGGATAACCTCGCCAGAGTTGATGCCCATGGCCATTTGCAGCTTGCGGCCCAGGTCCTTTTGCCACTTGGCGTTGCCCACCTCCAGCCAGCGGAACATCTCCTCGGCGGCGCTCACCGCAGCCAGGGCGTCGTTGTCGCCCTCGTGCGGTACGCCGAAGACCGCCATGACGCAGTCACCGATGAACTTGTCCACCACGCCGCCGTGCTTGAGCACGATCTCGGTGAGGAAGGAGAACAGCTCGTTGAGCACCCCAACCACAAACTCGGGGTCGTGCTCCTCGGCCAGGGGCGTGAAGGAGACCACGTCGGCGAAGAGGATGGTCACCTGCTGGCGGTGGCCCCCCAGCTTGAGCTCCAGCTCCCCTTCCACCACCTGGTCCACCAGCTCGGTGCCGAGGTAGCGGGAGAGGTCGGTGCGGATCTCCGTCTCCCGGCGCACGCGCTGTTCGAAGGTCTGCAGGTCCCGGGTCATGGTGTTGAAGGCGCCGGCCATCTGCCCCACCTCGTCGGTCCCGCGGGCCTGCACCCGGACCTCGAAGTCACCTTCCGCCACCCGGGAGGCGGCGCTGGCCACCTCCAGCACAGGGGTCGTCAGCCGCCGCCCCATGATCAGGCCGAGGACCAGCGCCAGGGCGGCGAAGGCCAGCCCGATGCCCAGGGCTGTGATCCAGGTCGTGCGCACGGCGGCGTAGGCCTCGTCCCGGGGCTGCTGAACCACGATCCCCCAGCCCAGCTCGTCCACCGGCACCAGCACGCCCAGGTGGTCCACGCCCCTGAAGGCGTACTTGGCGGTGAAGGCCACGCCCCGGGGCAGACGGTTGCCCGAGATGCCCGCGGCGATGCCCTTGCCGCGCACGTCCTGGTAGCGCCGGCCCGCCATGGCGTGGGCGATGACGTGGAAGGCGTCGTCGATGATGAAGACCCGGTCCACCTCCTTGCTGAAGCGGTTCTGGCTGGTGCTGCGCACCACCGCGTCCAGCGGCGAGAGGTCCACCGTGGTCCAGAGGTAGCCGAAGAGGTTGCGATCCTTGCCCTGGTACATGGCGGTGATCACCGGCACCACCACCCGCTTGTCCGTGCGCTTGACCTTGAGCTGCACGAAGCCCTCGGTGCGGGCCACGCCGCGCAGCGCCTCGGACAGCGACGCGGGGCGCGCGGCGGCCAGGTCGCTGGACTGCACCCTGAGGGTGTCCATGTGCGCCCCGGTCCGGTCGTAGATCGCCACCGCCTTGACGTGGCTGCCCCCGAGCAGGCCGGCCCGGGCCACGCGGAAACGCTGCTCGATGGTCAGGGCGCGGTCGGACAGGGCGGCCCCCACCGTGGCGAGCTCCGCGTGGCTGCGGCGCACCAGGCCGCGCACCTCGCTGACCACCACGCCGGCCGTGGCCAGCCTGTGCTCCTTGGTGCTCAGCCGAAGCCGCCCCAGGTTGAGGTGGGAGAGCACCGCGGTGGTCACGGCCAGGGGCACCAGCCCCAGCAGCAGCAGCGCGCCGGTGAGCTTGAAGCGCAGGCCCAACTAGAACCCCAGGTCCACGGCCAGACCGGCGGAGTAGCTGCCCAGCACCTGGCGGGCGTCGTCGTTGAGCCCGCCGCCGGCCACCACGCTCAGGCGCAGCCGGTCCAGGTGCAGCCGCACCGCGCCGCCGGCGCCCACGGCGGCCAGGTCCTCGCCGGGGCCGGTGACGCCGAAGAGGGTGATCACCTCCAGCGCCAGGCTCAGGCGCCACACCCGCAGGGCGGCGCCGTAGGAGGCGTTGTAGGTCAGGTCGGTGTCGTCGTCGGGCCCCACGCGCAGGGCCAGGGCCTGGTGCGTACCCAGGGTCACCCGCCAGATGCGCGCCTGAAACAGCGCGGCCGGCTCCAGCAGCACCGTGCGGCCGCCGGCGGCCGCGGGGACCGCGCCCGTGGGTACGGTGAGCCGCAGCGACGGCGCCAGCATCAGCCCCCACGCCCTGAGCGCCACGAAGCGTGCGTCCAGCCGCAGGTCGCCGAGGTTGTTGTCGCCGGCCACGTCCCGGGCCAGGTCGGTCTGGAACCAGGGCAGCTCGGCGCCCAGGCCGAGGCGGCCGTCCAGCAGGGCCAGCTCGCCGTGGAGGGCCAGGCGCATGTAGATCGGATCGTCGCCCTGGACCGCGTCGCGGCCGGCGAAGCGGGCCCCCAGGCCTAGGTGGGTCACCGGCTGGGCGAAGCGAGACGGCAGGTAGGGTCCCGAGTCGGGCCCGCCCAGCGACACCGGCTCCTCGGGCCAGGAAAACTCGGACGGCCTGGGCGGCGGCGGGGTCGGCCTGGGCGTTGGCTTCGGCGGCTTCTTGACCTGCACCTCGGCGCGGCCCAGCTCACCGCCGGCCCAGGCAGCCACCAGCCGCACAGGCTCGCCGGTGTAAACGGGGGGCGCCGGCAGCGTGGCCGACGTCACCCCGGCCTCCACGGCCGTGAGCTTCAACGCGCCGCCGGGCCAGGCCTCGACGGTGAGCCCGGGCAGCGACGCCGGGCGCCCCCGCTCGTCGGAGGTGACCAGGCGCACCGTGGCGGCCGCACCGTCCACCTCGAGCTTCGTGTCCTTTGGCGCGGTGAGCGCGCCCTTGACCGCCAGCAGCCGCACCTCGATGGTGGTGAACAACTTGCCGCCGCGGGGCCGCACCCGCACCTTGTGCAGGCCGGGCTTGCTCAGGCGCACCGGCGTGGTCCCGGGCTGGTAGGGGCCGCCGTTGGCCGACAGCTCCACCTGCCCCGCCACCGCCTTGTGGGGCGAGAGGCTCAGCAGGCCCACGGCCTCCGCCTGCCCGCCCGTGTTGGCCAGGCGGCGCGATGTCTCCAGCCGCGCCACGCGCAGCTTCATCACCCGGGACGGCCGGCCCTCGAGCCGGGCCCGGTCGCGGGTGGAGATGCGGGCGTGGTAGGTGCCGGGCGCCAGGTCGCGGGCCGAGAAGCGCCGCACGCCGACCCCCACCACCGCGTCCACGATGGGGACGGTGAACCTGGTGTTACGCGAAAGCTCCACGCGGTAGCGCGCTGCCCCCTTGACCTCGCTCCAGCGCGCGTCGAAGGTCCCCTTCATGCCGTGGGGCACCAGCACCACCACCTCGCGAGCCCCGCCTCGCCAGCGCGGCGCCGGGGGCAGGCGCCGGGGCGGCGCGGGCTTCTTCCCTCTCTTGACGAAGGTGCCGTGGTCCGAGGGCACCTGCACCGTCTTGCCGCGCGCGGCCACGCTGGCCTCGCCGTCGTAGACCGAGACGATGGACGTCTTCTTCGGGGACACCTCCACCTGGGAGGAGCGCGACTGCAGGGAGACCCGGGCCGACGGCGTGCGGATGTTGAGGCCCTTGGCCTCCTTGTCCATGCGCGCCAGCCCGCCGCGGATGGTGCCCTTCTCCAGCACCACGGTGGTGCCCTGCTGCCTGCGGCGCTGCCGGGCCCGGGCCGAGGTGCCGCCGTAGATCACCAGCAGCGCCTCGGCGCGCATGTTGAGGCTCGAGCGGTCCTCGAAGCGGATGCCGGCCGACGATCCCTGGCCGGTGGTGACCTTGTACAGGCGCCACAGCCCCATGTCCTTGCGGGCGTTGAGCCAGTCCGAGCCGGTAGGCGTCTTGGCCCGCACGCGCTTTTGCAGCCATGCCACCCGGGCGTCGGGCCCGGTGCCCTTGCCCGGCAGGCGGATTTGCTGCCCCGGCTTGAGGATGTGGGGCATGGGCCCGAGGTCGTTGTAGCGATGGATGATGCGGTACTTTTTACCCTTGCCAAAGACCTGCTGCGCGATGGACCAGCAGGACTCGCCCGGCTGCACCACGTGAACGCGGGTGCTCTTGGCCTGGGCCCCGGCAGTGGCGGGCGCAGCCAACCCGAGCAGGGCGATGAGCTGAAGTGTGCGTGCCTTGCCGCTCATGGGGTACCTCCCGCCGGCCGCGTGGTGGCCACCTTCTTGATGGTGAAGGCCACCCGCCGGTTTTTGGCCCGGCCCTTACGTCTGCGGTTGCTGGCCACCGGGCGCGTGGGGCCGAACCCCTTGTACTTGAGGCGGTGAGAGGCCACGCCCTGCTCCACGAGGAACGCCTTGACCCGTCGAGCTCGCCGCTCGGAGAGGTCGACGTTCATCTCCTTGTCGCCGCGGTTGTCGGTGTGTCCTTCGACGAGCACCAGCCGCACGTGCCAGTTGGCCTTGAGCACGCCTGCCACCTGGCGCAGGATGTCGTGGGACACCGGCTTGAGCTGATCGCTGCCCGTGGCGAAGAAGATGCGGTCCAGGATCTCCACCTTGCCCGCCTTGATCGCCACCCGGGCCTTGCCCTTGTCGGGGCAGCCGTCGTCGTCCTTGACGCCGTTGATCACCTCCTTTTGCAGGGGGCACTTGTCTTCGCTGTCGGGCACGCCGTCCTGGTCGTTGTCCAGGTCGGGGCAGCCGTCCTCGTCCTGGAACTTGTCCCGGTCCTCGGGCTCTTTGGGGCAGCGGTCCCTGGACGAGGGGATACCGTCGCCGTCGGGATCGGGATCTGCGGCCGCGGCCTGGTCGAAGGCCGCCGCGGTGAGCGTCACCTTTGTTGGGGCAGGCGGGCGCGCCACGGGCGCGCGCTCCGGCGCGGGCCTGGTGTTGGGCTGGTCGGGGTCCCCGCTCGCCACGGGGGTGGCCGGCGTGGCCGCCGCCGGCCGGGAGCCGCCGAGGGTGTACCCCACCGCCAGCAGCGCGCGCACGTCGGGGGCGCCGTAGCCCGAGGTGATCCCGGAGCCCATGCCGCCGGTGAGCACCAGGCCCGAGCGGTGCCGCCAGCGCAGACCGCCGAGGGCCTCCACCGGCACCCTGCTCTCCGAGGGGAAGCCAGGATCCGAGGGCTCGTCGCCCAGGCCGATGGCGGCGACGACCTCGCCCAGCAGGGAGAGGTCGAAGGCCCCCAGGGGCACCTCGGCCCCCAGGCTCAGGCGAAGCTCGTCGTCCACGGACAGGGTGCCCAGGGACACCGCCTCGCGCATGCGGTAGCCCACGTTGAACGCCACCACCGCGCCGCTCTTGTGGCGCCAGTCCAGCACCAGCCGCGGGGTGAAGGTCCAGCTCGACTCGCCCATGAGCCGATCGCCCGAGGACGTGGGCGCCGTGGCCTCCAGCAGGGCGGCCAGGCCGAGGCCGCGCCAGTTCAGCGCGCGGACCTTGGCCGAAAAGCGCAGGTCGCCCAGGCCGCTCTCTCCGCCGGACTGCCCCGCGGGGTAGTGGTCCGAGGTCTGACGCAGGACCAGCGGCAGGGCCAGCGACACGTCCAGCCTGGAGAAGAGCCCCAGGCTGATGGCCAGCTCGGAGACGGCCCGGTGGTGCAGGGGCCGGGCCACCGTGCCGGAGGGGGACATGGCCACCAGCTCGTCGTTGGCGTAGTGGGTGGTCAGCCCTCCATATAAATGGAGGTGGCCCAGGGATCGGGACGTGTGGACCGCGAGCACGCCGTGGGGACCGGTGGCCGGGTCGAAGAGGGTCACCCCCACCTGTTGGCCGCGGGCGATGCCCGGGAGCAGCAGCAGCGTGGAGGCCAGGACAGCTCGAACGGTGACAGTATTAACCATGTTTTTTAACCAGGCCCTGGAGGTATGAAAGAAACATGCCACCCTGGACCTCCACTACAACTAATCGTATCTGTTTGCATTACCTGCGACACCTCAGGAGAGGTGGCGTCTGTGAGACATCATCTTAGCAGAGGTGAGACGCGGTGTCTCATCACCCGACGATGCAGTTGCGCCCCTTGTCCTTGGCCAGGTAGAGGTTCTCGTCCGCCATCTTGACGATCTTCATCGGGTCCTCGGTGCAGTCGTTGACGGTGGCCACACCGCCGCTGATGGTCACCTTCACCGTCTCGCCCTCGATCTCGAAGGGGTTGGACTCCACCAGCTTGCGGATGTGCTCGGCGAACGCCACGGCCCCGTCGTGGTCGGTCTGGGGCAGCACCGCCACGAACTCCTCGCCGCCGTAGCGCACCAGGATCTCCTCCTTGCGGATGCGGCCCTGCATGCGCTGGGCGAGCTCTCGCAGCACCATGTCGCCGGTGAGGTGGCCATACTCGTCGTTGATCTTTTTGAAGTGGTCCAGGTCGAACATCACCAGGGAGAGGGCCTGCCCGCGCCGGCTGCAGCGCGCCAGCTCGCGGTTGAGGTACTCCAGCATGTAGCGGCTGTTGTAAGCCTCGGTGAGCCCGTCCATGATGGTCAGCTTGTAGATGGCCTCGTGGTAGGACGCCTCCACGCTGGTGCCCGAGAGGAACTTGAAGATCGCGTTGCTGACGCCGACCAGGTCGCCCTGGCAGAGCACGCGCTCGCCTTCCACCCGCTCGCCGTTGACGTAGGTGCCGTTGGTGCTGCCCAGGTCCTGGACGATGATGGAGCGGCGGTGGCGCTTGACCACGGCGTGCTGGCGCGAGACCGCGTCCAGGGCCAGCATCAGCATGTTCTCCGGCTCACGGCCGATGGTCAGCGGCTTGCGCTTGATGGAGAAGCGGCTGCCGATGGCCAGGGTGTCGGGGTAGATCAGCACCAGGCAGGCCTGCTGCCGCCCCCCCTTGGTGGGCGCACACTGGACCTGCAGCAGGTCACCGCTGAGGATATCCACGGTGGTGGTGGACTTGCTGCGGACCTGATCCTCGCCCTTGGGAGAGGTGATGGGCCTGGTGGGGCTTCGTTGAAACTCGTCACTCATGGTTCCCGCCCTGAACTCTGAAAACAACCGTTGTGCTGCCTGTAACCTTCCTCGCCAGCAGACTTCTTATTTTTACTGGGTTTCCTGCTCCACGTCCAGCCCAACTAGGGGATCCCCCGATTCTTGAAGATTTTCTCACCGAACGCCGAGCACCACAACGGCAATAGAGGGGGGCTGGCCGTCGGTGAACGGCGGCCAGGGGTGGTGGACTACGGGGTGGGGATGGTGGAGTAGACGATGGACGGCTGTTTCTGGATCTTCTGGGCCATGGGCTGGCCCGAGGGGCCGTAGACGCCGCCGCCCATGCCCGGAGAGTGGGTGGTGTTGGCCACGATGGTGTAGACGTTCCACTTGCTGGTGTAGTCCTTGTACCAGTTCACCGAGTTGGCGACCGTCCAGTAAGAGGCGATGGCCACCACCCGGGCGCCGAGCTGGTTCTTCAGCTTGCCGCGCAAATAGGAGCTGCCGTAGATGTCGGCGCAGATCAGCAGGCCCATGTTGCCCAGGGGCGTCTTGAAGGTGGTCACCTTGTTGCCCGCGGTGAGCGATTTGGTCTCGTTGCCGAAGAGGTTGTACTTGTGGTGCACCGCGGCCACGCCGCCGCCCGGGTTATAGGCCACCAGGGTGTTGTGGTAGACCTTGCTCGCCGAGGTGGTGGCCAGGTTGAAGAACAGGTAGACGTTCTGCTGGCTGGCCGTCTTGGAGAACTGCTTGATGAAGGTGGAGGCCGGCCAGCTCGGGTCGGCGCCGGGGTTGCTGCCCACCTTGGGCACCGGCTCGTAATACTTTTGGTCCTTGCCCAGGGCGTACTCCGGCAGCACGACGAAGTAGGCGCCGGCCTTCTTGGCCTGGGCCACCATGGCCTTGAGCGCGCAGGCGTTGGGCGTGGCGTTGCTGGCGCAGCCGGGGCTCACCGCGGCGGCGTAGCCGGAGCCGTACTGCACCGCGGCCACCTTGTAGGCCTTGGGGGGCGGGCCGCCCTTGTCCTTCTTCGGCGGAGTGCCCTTGTCCAGCTTTGGCGGAGGGCCGCCCTTGTCCTTCTTGGGCGGCGGGGTGCCCTTGTCCTTTTTGGGTGGCGGCGGCTTGGTCCCCTTGTCCTTTTTGGGCGGCGGCGGCTTGGTCCCCTTGTCCTTTTTCACCCCGAGGTCCTTGCCAGGGGGAGGCCCGCCGTCCAGCTTGCCGGGGACGAAGTCGCCGTCGCCCTTGCCGCAGCCGAGGACCAGGAGAAAGAAGGCCACCCCCGTCAGGGCGACGGTGGCGGATCTGAGCACGGGATCTTTATGAGTCATGACATACCTCTACCAAACCATGAGCACTATAGCCGGGTCGCTTTGGCGTGCAATGCCCGTACCGCCGGTGGCGCAAAAGATCCCGAGGGGTTGCGGATCCCAGGCTGACCGAAAACAAGGAGGGGGGTCTCCGACTGACCGATGATCGGAGTGTCGGCTACTTGCCCCAGAACTCGGCGAAGACGCCCCGGTGGTCCGACAGCCAGACGCCCTGGAAGTTGACGTCGAAGGCCAGGGTGACCTTGGCCAGGTTGGAGAGGGTGCCCTTTTTCAGCAGGATGTAGTCGATGCGGGACTTGAAGGTGGGCCGGCAGCAGGTGAGCCCGGGGTTGCTCGACCCGGGGTGTTTGGTGCCCCAGGCGTCGATGAACTGCGGCGGCCCGTTTTTGATCGTGCTCACCGCGCCGCTGGCGTAGAAGTCGTTGAAGTCGCCCATGACCACCTGGGGCAGCGGCGTGGCGTGCTGCTTGACCAGGGCGAGGATGTCCTGGGCCTGCTTGGTGCGGTCCCCCGACGAGGTGATGCCGAGGTGGGTGCTGTATATATAGAAGGCGCCGCGGGGGGTAGCCACCTTGGCCCAGATGACCTTGCGCTGGAACCCCTTGCCGCCGGGCTTGAACAGCTTCTTTTCGCCCCAGGACTTGATCGCGCCCTTGCGCGCCACGATGCCCACCCCCTCGTCGTAGGTGCTCCAGGCCAGGTGGGTCTTGGCCCAGCGGTACTCCCAGTCCTGGCTTGTGGCCTTCTTCAGCTCGGCGGTCAGCGTCTTGCCGAAGTGGTCGCTGCCTCCCGATGATGCGGTCTGGCACATCTCCTGGATCCCCACTGCGTCGAGGTTGAGCTTCTTGATCTCGGCGGCCACGGCCACGGCGCGCTTGGCCGGCGAGTCCTTGAGGCAGTAGGCGTTGAAGGTGGCCACGCGGTAGGGGCCGGTGCCGGTGATCGGCTTGTCCGGCGGCAGCGGCTTGTCTGGCGGCGGCAGCTTCTTGTCCGGCGGCGGGGGCTTTTTGTCCGTCTTCGGCTTGTCCTGCTTTTTCGGCATGTCCTTGGGCTTGCCGTCCTTTTTCTGCGGCTTGTCGGGCCCGGTGTCCCTGGGCTTTGCTTTGCCGTCCTGGCCCAGGTCCACCACCGGCGGCCAGTCGGGGTCCACGGGCTTGCCGTCGTCCGAGCAGGACAGCGCCAGCGCCGCGAGGGCCATGAAAGCGATCAGTCTGCGGGTCATGTCTATACCTATAAACAAAAAACCGGGGCGATGCGAGCATCGCCCCGGAAGCTAATCGCTAACAGCTTAAGGGCTAACAGCTACTTTCTGAAGCCGGCGCGGATGCGCTGGCGGCCGGCCTTGGTGCGCTGCACGGTGAAGTGGGTGTCGTTGGTCTTGGACCAGATCTGCTGCCCGTTCTTGAGCACGATGACCGGCTTGCCCTGGTGGTTGAAGCCGGTGGGCAGGCGGCGGCTGCCGCGGTAGACCACCTTGTTTTTGCGGGTGCGTTTGACCGAGGTGGCCTTGGTCAGTTTGACCCAGGAGTTCTTGGCCTCGGGGGAGCCGCCCACGCCGAAGTACACGCCCTGGATGTCCTTGGGGTTGATGTTCGTCGGGATGCGCACCTCGAACTGCACGTTGGAGGTCTTCTTGGTCGGCTTGCGGCTGCCGCCCCAGCCCTCCACGGCGTAGTTGTGGGCCAGGCGGTTGGCCTGCCCCTGGACCTGCTTGCCCAGCTTCTTGGAGCGGATGACGTACATCGTCTCGTCAGAGGTGAAGCTCCAGTGACCGGGGTTCAGCGAGCCGCCGCGCACCCACTTGTTGTTGGCCACGCCCTCCTTGTGGTGGATCGGGGAGGAGCCGTCCTGCCAGACGAGGTGCACCTTGGCGCCGAGGCTGCGCAGGTAGTTGGCGTTGTCGGTGCCGCCGTGGTTCTTCACCTTCCAGGCGTTGAGGAAGACGTTGACGTTGGCGCCCTTCTGGGCGCGGTGGCCGGTGGCGCCGGCGATGTCGCGGTCGGCGTGGACGTAGTCCAGCATGGTCAGGCTCTTGGTGCCCTTGTTGATGAAGTTGTACATCGAGTCGCGGGCGCCGAACTTCTTACCCTGGGGCGTGCGGTAGGGGTACATCGGGTGGTGCACCATGTTGGCCTGCTTGGCCATGCTGTTGATCGCCTTGACCAGGCGGCGCTCGGCGTGCAGCGGGTGGTCGGGGCCGGCGCCGGGCAGCGTGTGGTAGCGGGCGTGGGGCGGGCGCTTGGACAGGCGGTCCATGGCGGCCTGCACGTCGCGGGCGTCCATGCGGTCGAGGCCGCGGCCCTTGTTCTGGCCGGCGCGCTGGATGGCGCCCTTGGCGTAACCGGAGCGGATTTCGTTGCCGTGGGCGAAGGTGTAGTTGTGCTTGGACTCCACCGGGGCGCGCTGGCCGTCGCGGGTGTACTTGCGCACGACGTAGGAGAACTCCACGCGGTCGATGTTGCCCTTGTTCTTGGACCAGATGTCGTGGGAGGCGTAGATCTTGTCGCTCTCCCACATGCGCTGCCCCTTGGTGTTGGGGAACGCGCCGCGGTCGTTCTTGCCGGTCAGCTCGAAGATCTGGCGGTCCACGCGGCCGTCCTTGGAGTAGGTCTTGGCCATGACGCTGATGCTGTGGACGCCCTTGTCGGCTACCTTGAACTGCAGCACGTTGTCGCCGTAGTTGTTACCGTTGACCTTGCGGAAGGTCGGCACGACCAGGTTCTCCGCGTCCTGGGCCAGAGCCAGCGAGGAGACGGCGAGGACGGCGGCGGCGATAAAGAAGGCGATGCGGGTCTTCATGACTGGCTCCCGATCCTGGAGTTGATGTTGTTGTAGTTCTGCAGGTTCATGTAGTAGTCGGCGGTGCTGATCTGCTTGCCGTCCGGGCCCATGACCCTGAAGTTGACGAACTGCGCGTCCTTGGGCAGGGGAACCTTGAACATCGGCTCAACCGTCTTCCACCAGGGGTAGCGGTTGTTCCAGCTGTTGACGGCCGCCGGCTTGACAGTCTTCCAGGCGTTGTGGCGGCCGTTGATGGCGATCTGGATCGTGACCCTGGAGGGGTCGAAGGACTTGCCGGTGTGGACCACGCGGTTTTTGCCCTGCTCGGCCTGGAGGTCGGCGTCCATCTTGCGGGCGTGGGTCACGGGGAGCATGACCATCAGGTTGCGCTGGCCGTTGCCGGCGGTGACCATGCCCACGGCGCCGTGGTCGGTGTGGTTGGAGACGATCTTCTGACCCTTGAGGTGGGGGACCAGCTTGCGGGCGAAGCGCTCGGCCCCCAGCGCACCCTTGGCGATGAAGCTCTGCAGGTCGCGCTGGTTACCGCCCCACTTGGTGGCGGCCAGCTTGAAGTTGCCCGAGGCCTGATCGTAGTCCAGGGGCAGGGGGAAGCCCGCGCCCTTGGCCATGGACCAGTTCATCAGCTGCTCGGTGCGGCCGTTACCGTCGCGGAAGGCGTGCACGTTGTGCAGCCAGTACAGCGTGGTGGACATGAACCGCAGGGGGTTGCGGGAGAAGGCCTTGGAGCGGTTGTAGCCCTTGCCCACGGTCTTGCCCTCGAGGAACTTCTGGAAGCGGTTCACCTGCCCGGGCAGGGCAGCCTTGTCGGTGCCGAAGGAGTTGACGGGCCAGGTGAAGTTCACGGTGCGGACCTTGCCGGGCTCCTTCTCGGGGAAGGCCTTGATCGCCACGCTCTGCAGGTTCGTGATGTCCTTCCAGCTAACGAAGGTGTGGCTCTTGGCCTTGACCTGCCGCTGCAGCTTGTTGCCGAGCTTGAAGGAGGAGGCGATGGCGTTGTTCAGCCCCTCGAAGGCCTTCTGCTGCAGGTCGCCGTCGCCCTTGTCCTTGGGGCCGAAGCTGCCGTGGGCCAGCGTCGAGCTGTTGTAGGCCAGGCCGCGCCAGACCATCATCTCGGCCAGCAGGTTCTGCTGGTCGCCGGAGATGCCGTGGCTCTTGAGCAGCTTGGCCACGCGGTCGCGGCTGCCGTGGGCGGCCTTGACCAGCTTGCCGAAGCGGCGGTGGGTGGTGGGCTTGTGCTGGCCCTTCTGGGCCTTGAGCTCCTGGACCGCGCCCTTGGAGGCGCCGTGGCCGTTGAGGAAGTTGTACATGTCCTCGTGGACGTTGATCGCGGCGCGGTTTTTGCCCCAGTTCATGGCGCGGAGGCGGGCCCGGGCGTGGACGTAGGCGTTGGCCGGGTTCTTGGCGCGGGAACGTGCGACCTTGTGCTTGAGCAGCAGGGTCGGACCATCGGACCAGTGATCGCCGGAAGGGCGAGCCATGCGAGTGGTGCGGTTCTGGGCCAGGGCCGAGGAGGCCATGACCAGGGAGAGAACCAGAACCAGGGCGGCCAGCTTGCTGTTCGTTTTGGGCTGAATCTTGGTCTTCGTCATCACGGCCTGAAAAACCGCAAAGGGTATGCCTAAATAGGGCTTTATCACATTGTCACGTTTTATCGATTAGTTACATCAACTCGTCCGCCCGTGGCCGGCTGAATCAACTGGTAAAAAGATCTGCCGGTGGGGACTGTGGCCCCCAGGGGCATCGCTCATGGGGCCATGATGTAAATGATTCATGTTTTCAGGAAGATACGCGTTTCTCTGTTTCTTTTCGGGGGCGGGATGACCTTCGGCGGGCCCTGGCCTCGACCCGCTCTCGGTGGTTACCCAGGTCGCCACACCAAAGCATCGCTCATGATTACAATTAGTTGAGCGAACCTGCTCCGCCGGCGGATCCTGTGGCCGGTTGAGTTGCCGGTGGATCTTTGGCCCCCAACGGGGGTGGCTACTACAGCCGCCGCCCCGGCACAGTACCCGGAGTGCGTCTGCTGCAGCGCGGGCTGCTGCAGCGCCATTGAGAGTACGGGGTCTGGATCCAGCAGGATCCCGATGCCTGGTCAGTGGTCAGGGGGGTGAAACGAGACTACAATTCCTGCCATGTCCCTGCGGCAACCGGCCTTGGCCAATCACCTCTTCCATTCCTGAGATGCCATCTCGCGAGGACCACCGGCGGTTGGCCCGGGTATTCTGGCTCTGCGTGCTGGCCTTTCTGCTCATGCTGTCCTACGCCCTGGCCCGGCCAGCCACCGAGTCGCTGTTCATCGAGGCCCACACCAGCGACGGCCTGCCCGCGGCCTGGCTGGTGGTCTCGGCCTGCATGGCCGCCGTGGTGCTGCTCTACAGCAGGGTCGTCGGGCGCGCGCGGCTCATGCGGCTGATGGCCGCCGTGGCCGGCATCTCCACGGCGCTGCTGGCCGCGTTGCTGGCCGCCACCTCGCGAGAGCTGCCCGGGGCCCACTACCTGCTCTACGCCTGGAAGGACATCTACATGGTGGTGCTGGTTGAGGTCTTTTACAGCTTCTCCAATTCGGTCTTCCCGCTGCAGCGCGCCCGCTGGTACTACGGGCTCTTCGGGGTGGTGGGCGCCGTGGGCGGCATCTCCGGCAACCTGCTGGCCACCCACTGGGCCGAGGAGCTGGGCACCGCCTCCACCCTGGCCACCACCATCCCCGTGCTGCTGGCCGTCGCGGGCGTGGCCCTGGTCTTCGACCGCCGCGGCGGCGATCACGACCGGGGCGAGGACCAGGGCGCCGCCACGGCCAGCATCCGCGACTACCTGCGCGCGGTCTGGCGCAAGAGCCCCTACCTGCTCCTGATCCTGTCGCTCATCGCCCTGGTGCAGCTGACGGTGACCATGATGGACTTCGAGTTCAACAAGGTGGTGGAGCTGACCTACCCCCACACCGACCGGCGCACGGTTGCCATGAGCATGGTCTACGCCGCGGTGTCCGCCGGCACCGTGCTTTTGCACGCGGCCACGGGCCCGGTGCTCCGGCTGGCCGGCGTGCCGCTGACCCTGCTGTCGGTGCCGCTGATTCTCGGCGGCGCCTTCACGGCCTATGCTGTGGCGCCGCTGTTTTCCACCGTGGCCGTGGTCAAGGTGGCGAGCAAGGTGCTGGACTACAGCCTCTTCCGCCACGGCAAGGAGCTGCTCTACATTCCGCTGAGCTACCAGGACCGCACCCGGGGTAAGGCCCTCGTCGACATGCTGACCTACCGCCTGGCCAAGGGGGGCGCCTCGTTGCTGCTGCTCGGGCTCATCGCCGCGGACCAGGTGGCCCTGGTCAAGCAGCTGGTCTTTGCGTTGATGGCGGTCTGGATCGTGGTGACCGTGGTGATCGGCCGCCGCTTCAGGGGGCAGGTGTCGCGGGAAGAGGAGATGGCCAGGGATTGAGCGTGGCTCCTGACCTGCTCACCCTACTGAGTCCATCCGGAGAAGGTCACCGAGGAGATGGCGTAGGGCTTGTGGGGGAAGGTCAAGACGTAGACCTGCTGCCTCTGGATGGCCGCCTGGCGCAGCCCCTGGGCCAGGTAGAGCAACGTGGGCTGGTCATACAGAAACCTCGGATTGGCCGCGCTGGAGGTGGCGCCCTTGGAGAAAATGTAGCCCAGGCCCCTGTACGAGCCTGTGCAGGCAGGACGGGAGTAGAGCGTCACCGAGATGAACCCATGGTCGCCGTACAGGGTGCTGCCGGGGGTTGGAACCTCCAGCCTGGTTTTACAAACATAGCCCCAGGAGGCGCCCATCGCCTCGGCGTCCGAGGGGGCCAGCAGCAGCGCCGCCATGAGCAGAGATCCGGTGATTAGCTTTGCCAGTGTTCTTTCCATGTTGGTCCTCCTTCAAGGTCCGGCTAGCGAGCGCCAGGGCGCATAACCCGTGGCTCGGTCGCAGTCATCATCCTGGGGGTGCGTGGGCTCTTGCCTGAGAGCTCGGCCGACAGGCGGACCATGCGGCTGGAATAAGCCGCCATGCGGGCCATGGCGCCTGGCTTCCCCGGCTGGTGTGCGCGGATGGCCGCCAGGCCCGGCTCCACCTCCAGGGCGGTGACCTTACCTTTGGCCCTGGCCCTGGCCTCCAGCCTGGCCAGATAGGCGTCGAGCTGGCGCTGGCCCCTGGCCTGGCCGAGGGGCTCCGCCTCCCTGCGGATGATCCTGTTGATCTGGCCCCTGATGTCCGCCTTGCGGGTGAGGCTGACGGCCGGTTTACGGGGCTGGTGCTGTACCTTTGTGACCGGGCGCTCGGCCGTGTCGTTTCGGCCGTTGGGCTCCTCGGTGTCGTCCTCTCCTGAACCGGCGACAAGAATCAGCAGCAACGCGCCCGACAGGGCCAGGGAGAGGCAGAGGGAGACCAGCAGCAGACGTTTCATCGGTTCTTCTCCAGGAGTTGCGGAATATGCCCTGAAACAAAGCAGATCTCGTGCCAGCCGCTCGGCAGGCAGCCGGAGAGCGCATGTGGCTGAAATTACAGGTGTTCGAATTGGGAGTGGCGGCCCGGACAGGCCATCGGACTGTTCACAAACCGTTTGGTTATGTCGGAAGGTCCGCGGCCAGGGCGTCTGCCAGCTCCTGCATCGACTGGAAGCGGTCCCGCGGGTGGCGCTTCAGGGCACGGCCGATGATGGCCTCCAGGGCGCGCGGTACGGTCACGTCCGGGTTGGCGCCTCGCAGATCGAGCCCTCCGCCCGAGAGCCGCTGCTCGAGGATCACCGACGGATCCTCGTGATAGTGGGGCGGCACGCCCACCAGGGCCTCGTGGAGGATGATCCCCGCCGCGTAAATGTCGGTGCGGTGATCAACCTTTCCCCGCGCCGCCTGCTCGGGGGCCATGTAGATCGGGCTTCCCACGGCCACGCCGTCCAGCGTGAGCCTCCTGCTTGCTTTCTGCTTCGTCCGCTTGGCGATGCCGAAATCGAGCACCCTGACCGACGGGGTGTCGCTGGCAGGAGACAACAAGAACACGTTCTCCGGCTTCAGGTCCCGGTGCACGATGCCGCAGGCGTGGGCCTCTCCGAGGCCGAGGCAGACCTGCCGCAGTACGAAGCACGCCTTACGCCACGCCACCCTGTGCTCCCGCTGCAGCAGGGTACGCAGGTCCTCGCCGGCGAGGCGCTCCATGGCAAAGTACGGGCGGCGGTCGGACGTGGTCCCGATGTCCAGGACCTGCACCAGGTTCGGGTGCTGTATGCGCGCCATGTCCTCGGCCTAGCGGCGGAACCGCTCCCCGTGCACCGGCGCCTTGACGTACGCGGGGCGCAACACCTTCAGCGCGACGGCCCCGTCGCTCTCGACGTCGTCGGCCAGATAGACCGTGGCCATCCCGCCTTCTCCCAATACCGAGACGATCCGGTACCGGCCCGCGATCATGCCGCTGGCGGGGCTCGGCTGGTGATCACCGTCATCCAGCAGGGCGGGCTCACTGGTGTCCCAGAACGCGGCATCGAACGCCTCCTGGGTCGCCCCCGTGTCGGGCGGAGCGCCAGCGGGGTCCGGGGCTGGCGGGGCCTCGCCATCGGAGCGCGACGCCTCGGCAGGGGAGCGCTCCTTTGTATCGTCTCCCATGGCCCCTACGGGAGCACGGCCTTGTCGAAGAACTTTCGGATCTCGGGCGGGACCGATGTGAAGCGGACGACCATGCCCTCGTGGCCGTCGGGAGACTTGGGCACCACCTTGCCGTAGAGTTCACCCTCCAGAGGCTGGCCGTTGCCGCCGTGGACCTCGAAGCGCAGGTCGGTCATCGGCTCCACCGTCTCGTCGGTGGCGATCTCGCCCTCGCGCGAAGAGAGCCGCACCAGCCTGCCGTCGAGGGCGTTACCTTCGGCGATCTTGCTGGTGAGCACCCAGAACCGCACGCCGACCTGGTCCGTGAGCTCCACGCGCGGCGCGAGCGTTTGCTGGAGCCTCAGATCGTGGGCGCCCCCCATTCCCTCCACCTCGTGGAGCGTCACCGGGGTTGTCACGCCCTTGAGCGTGATGTCCCGCGAGCAGTGGACCTGTACGTCAGGCCCGGCGGCTCCAAGGGTCTCGTCGGTGATGAGGATTTGTCCGCCCACCGTGCACGCTTCCACGCGCGCGGCGCGGTTCACGTCGCTGCCGACCGCGCTGTACTTGGTGCGCTGCTGCGAGCCGATATTGCCCACGACCACGCTGCCGGTGTGAATGCCGATCCCCATCTCGATGGGGGGTAGCGCTGCTGCCAGTCCTCCTCGCTCTGCAGTCGGTCGAGGGCGAGCTGCATGTCAACGGCGCAGGCCACGGCGCGCTCGGCGTCGTCGGTCTGCCCGATGGGGGCGCCGAAGAAGATTATCAGCCCGTCGCCGGCGATCTCGTTGATGGTGCCCTGGTGCCTCAGGATGACCTCGAACATCGTCTCGAGGTAGCGATTGAGCAGCGAGACGACTCGCTCCGGAGACATGCTCTCGGACAGGGGAACGAAGCCACGCAGGTCCGAGCAGAGGACCGTCACCATACGGCGTTCGCCTCCGAGTGAGAGCCCCTCCGGCTGGTCGAGGAGCTGGCTGACCACCTCCTCGGATGTGTAGCGACCGAACGTCTCGCGGATAAATCGGTTTTTCTGCTCGAGCTCCTCCGCTCGGTGCCGTGCCGCCTCAGCCGCCAGCCGCACCTCGATCTGCTGTCGCGTCTTCTGAACGGTGGCGTCCAGGTCCTGGAAGTCGATCGGTTTCGTCAGGAACTCGAAGGCCCCCCGGTTCATGGCGACGCGGATGTTGTCCATGTCTCCGTACGCCGAGACGACGACGACCTCCAGGATGCGCTTCAGTCGCTGGATCTCGCTGAGCAGGGTCAGGCCGTCCATCCACGGCATGTTGATGTCGCTCAGGACGATGCGAATGTCGTTGTGCTGGGACAACACATCGAGGGCCTCGTGGCCGTCGTGGGCAAAGTGCAACTCCAGCTCATTCTTGCGCACCGAGCGCCGGAAACGCTGGCGAAAGAGCAGGACGATATCCTCCTCGTCGTCCACGATGAGCAGCTTGTTCGGCGAAGGATCCACGTTGTCCCCTGTGTCTAGATGTTCCGCTATCTTCATTGGCCAGCCGGTAGCCGCATGATGAACGCCGCACCTTGCCCTGATATGCTCTCGACGCGGAGGTCGCCGTTGTGACCTTGGACTACAACATCGTAGCACAGCGAGAGTCCGAGGCCCGTCCCTTGCTGGCCGGACTTGGTCGTGAAGAAAGGCTCGAAGATCTTTGAGCGAATCTCCTCCGAGATGCCGGTCCCGTTGTCGGTCACCCGGATCTCCACCTCGTGGTCCAGTTGCTTCGTTTGCACCCGGACCACGCCGTCGAGCGGCTCCGCGCCGTCCTGAGCTCGTGTGACCACGGCGTCGAACGCGTTGTTGAGCAGGTTCACGAGCACCCGACCGATCTCCTGGGGCACCATGGAGACCTGGCCGACGCTGTGGTCCAGCTCCAGGTCGACGGCCACCGGCGCCTCGGCGTCCCGGCTCGACCGGCCGAAGCTCGCGAGCTTGGTGTACCGCTCCACCAGGGCGTTGAGGTCGGTGGGTTCTCGCTGATCCACGGACCCGCGAGCGTGCTCCAGCATGCTCTTGACGATGCCGGAGGCGCGCTCGCCGTGCCTGTGGATCGCCTCGACGTTTTGCTGCAGGTCCTCCACGATATCCGCGATGTCCTCCAGGGTCGCGCCGGCCTTGTCGTTTTTGACCTCCTCGATCTCCGCGATGAGCTGCACCCCGAGCTTCGCGAAGTTATTGACGAAGTTGAGGGGGTTGTTGATCTCGTGGGCCACACCGGCCGTCAGCTGACCCAGGGACGCCATCTTCTCCGAGTGGATCAGGCGCGACTGGGTCGTCTGCAGGTTGTCCAGCGTCTGCTGCAGCTCACGATTCGAGTCGCGCAGCTCCCCCGTGCGCTGCTCCACCTTCTGCTCCATCTCGCGGTACAGACGCGCATTCTCGAAGGAGATGGCGAACTGAGCCGACAGCATCCGCAAAAGCTCCACGCGATCCTCGGTGAAGGCGTCGGTCGCCTGCTGGTTCTCGAGGTAGAGCACGCCCATGAGCTGTCCCTGATTGCTCATCGGCAGACAGGCCACGGAGCTGGGGCGCTCGCGCGCGATGTACGGGTCCTGCGTAAAGCTGCCCTCGCGGCTCGCGTCTCCCAAAATCACGTCTTCGCGCGTGCGCACCGCGTAGCGCACCACGCCACCCGGGACGCCGTCGTAGCTCGCCAGGGGGAGCCCCTGCTGCACCTCGATGGCCAGGCTCTGGACTCCGTCGCGGGTCTCCAGCTCGCCCGTGGCCTCCACGTGCAGCTCGTCGTCGGAGCAGACCACGAGCACCCCCCGGTCCGCGCCCGCGCTCTCGATGACCAGCCCCATCAGCCGTTCGAGCAACCGATCGAGCACGATCTCGCCGGAGATCGCCTGAGACGCCCGGATCACGCTGGCCAGGTCCAGCGCCATGGAGGTTTCCATGCTGGTCGTCTGGGTCGTCTCCGAAGCGCGCCTGATCGAGGGCCACGTTGCGGCGAGCCCGGGGAACTCGGCCTCCAGCAGCCGGAGCTTGTGCCTGGCGCCCCACAGCAGATAGCCGTGCCTCGCGCTGGAGATGTGCTCGGCGCCGAGGTCGTCTTCGCCCTGCCCGAGCCGAAACCGCCCGGCGAGCTCGTTGGCCACCGCGCAGTCCTGAGGATAGTCGTTGGCGGCGGCCAGATCGATGGCACGCTGGTATTCCCCGGCGGCCTCCTCGGCGCTGCCTGCCAGGCGCGCCAGCTCCGCCACGAGCAGGGCCTGCATGTGGGCAAAGTTTTCGGGGCAGCCCTCGGCCCACCCCGCGAGTTGGTCACGGTGGCCCTCCAGCTTCTGCCGCAGCTCGCCCCTCTCCGCGTCGCTGGCCAGCTCCATCTTCCCCGCGATTGCGAGCCCGGTGTGGAAGGCGTGCCGGGCGACGGCCACGTTGCCCACCACCGTCTGGAGCAGCGGATCGGCCACCGCTGAGGCCTCGAGGGCCTCGTCGAACTCCCGGTAGAGGCCGAGGATCATCAACTTGAAGATGTGGTAGTAGCAGATCACCATGACGCTCTTGTTGCCCTCGCAACGGGTCAGCAAGGCAGCCTCGTCGAGGTCCTCGGCGCCGAAGAGCGTGGGCTCGAGCGTCTCCCCGCGCAGGTTCGCGAGGACGAGGATCAGCGCGTCCTCCGCGTCGACGGCGATGTGGTTCTTCAGCTTCTGGTTGACGGCGAGCTGGCCGCGTACAGCCTCGGCGAGCTCATCGAGGGGAGTGCCGCAGACGGGGTGCTCCGGCCGCGCGAGGACGTGGATGAAGTTGCGGAACACCAGGTTGAATCGATTCAGCTGTTCGCTGGGCCCCAGCGCGGTCGGCTCCGGTTGGGGGCCGATGATGAGCTCCATTTGCGGGATCACGTCGGTAATGATCCGGCCGTTGGGACCCAGGGCGTCGGCGAGCCGCTGGCGCCAGACACCGAGCCGGTCCTCCGGCTCCCGCAGGATCTCGGCGATGAGAGAGCGAAAGGCGGCGACGATGGCGAAATAAGGCTCACGGTGGAGTTTCTCGAACTTGCCGCTGGTGGAGGAGATCTCCGGCGTCATGGAGCAGCTGATCCGCGTGCCCTGTCCGCCCGTGGCCGGGGGCTTCCTCGGCATGGGGCTGTCCAACCTCTGCCAGGTGATCCACCCGGCGGTGATGCATGGCAACTTCGGTGACTGGGACGGCCAGTCCACCTGGAACGAGGCGCCGCTGTTTTACCAGGGCATGAGCGAGGAGGCGGCCGACAACATGTACCGGGTGTCCGACGAGCTCCTGGCGCTGAAGGCCGACCTGGAGGGGCGGTACGTTGCCCTGGACCTGTCCGTTGTGCGGCACATCTTGCCCTGGACCCTGCGGGCCTACGGCAAGTACATCACCGACACCACCAACCTGCGCACCCGGTTCTCCTCCAACAAGGCCTACGCCGGCCTCACCTGCCCCATGGTGCCGGCGCCGGGAGGCCAGGGGCTGGTGCCGGACTTCGGCGCCCGGTACCTCAGCGAGGACATCCCCTACAACCTGGTCGCGGCCCGGGGTGTGGCCGAGCTGTGCGGCGTGGCCACCCCCACCATCGACAGGATCCTCACCTGGGCCCAGCGGGCCATGGGCGCCGAGTACCTGGTGGACGGCAAGATCTGCGGCGCGGACCTGGCGCGGACCTTCGCGCCCCAGCGCTTTGGCTTTTCCCGCCTGGATCAGATCCCGGAGTTGGGCTCGCCTCGCTCACCGTTGGAAGGTTGAACGTTCGAAGGTTCTGGGCTCGCTTCGCCCACCGTCGGCTGGCCGGCTAACCGACTGGCCGATCCCTCCTGTTATCGGCCAGGCTCCCCGGGGGATCCAATCTTGTATAACAGCGCGATAACAGTCATTTGGACGAAACACTCCCGGTGGCACACCCGTTGCTCTAGTACACGGTGATGCCGCGCACGTGCCCCATAGCTCTCCGGTTCCTGGTGCTGGCGCTGGGCCTCGGCCTGGCAGCGCCCGCCCTGGCGCGGCCGCGCGGGGAGCGAAGCCGCGCAGTAAAGAAGGCCCGCTTTCAGGCCAAGGCGAGCCGCCGTGACGGGCTGGCATTTTGCAACGCGGCCATCACCCGCATCGCCCGCCGCACCGCCCGGGGCAAGCGCACCTGCGTGGTCTTCGACATCGACAACACCCTGGTGGACACGCGCATGCGCACCCGCGCGGCGGCCCACGCCTTCGGCGCCCGTCGGACCCGTGGTCGGGCCAGGCTTTCGCAGCTGGCGCTGGGCAGGGTGGGCTATGACGGCTTCCAGACCGCCCGGAGGTTGGGCTACGGCCAGCGCACCAGCGGCGCCTTCCAGAAGTTCTGGCGCGGTTTTTTTTGGAACGGCAAGAACTTCAAGCACGACGCGCCCATGGCCCAGACCATGGACATCGCCCGGCGAGCCAAGGCCGCCGGCGCCGAGGTCTTCTACCTCACGGGTCGCGTGGACCGTTTCCAGAAGGGCACCATCAAGCAGCTCAAGCAGCTCGGCCTGCCCGACGCGGACAAAGAGCACGTGATCTGCAAGCCGTCCACCCTCTGCCGGCTGCCCGACGGCCGCATGGACTTTGCTCCCACCGCGCCCTTCAAGGTCCAGCGCCTCAAGCAGCTCCGCCGCCGAGGCTTTCACGTGGGCCTCTTCATGAGCGACGCGGCCTCGGACATCGCGGCCGTGCAAAAGAAGACGCCCATCTCGTGCGTCAAGGTGGACTTCCCGGTGCACCCTCGCGCGGAGCCCGGGCTCAGGCCGAACACCCCGGTGATCCGGATCCAGTAACGGCTGTCTCGCGGGCAAGGCGCCCGCCCCCCACCATATAATAACGACCCATGAAGCGGCCCTGGTTCGCCGCGCTGGCACACCTCGTGCAGAAACTCTCCCCATGAACCCCAATAAACACATCGCCCGGTTTCAGGACCAACAGTTGTAACGGGGCGGAATTTAGAGCCATTATGAAAAAACCTCGCACACATACCCCCCGCAGCCTGAAACAGGTGTTCGTGATCCTGGCCGCCCTGCTGGCGATTCAGGCGCCGGGTTGCGCGCCTCGCGAGGATGTGAGCGAAGTCACAAACAGTCAACAATTCCGCTCCTATGGCGCCCTCTTTCAGGTCCAGCATCGGGACGGGATCTTCCGCGGGGCGGACGGCGGTGTCTCGGACCTGTCTCATGTGAACGATACGTCACACCTGTCACCAGACGGTCACGCTTCTGCGGCCCCGGACGGTGAGCCGGCCACGCCGCCGGAGACTGATAACGAGGGCCAGGGGGTGGGGAGCGGCTCCCCGGATCGGGGTGATGTCTCCCGGCTGAAGGCGGAACCTGCCGCGGTCTTCGACCCGGAGCTGCCCCGGGGCAAGGTCACGATTCCGACCAAGATCTTTTCGGCCAAGGGCTCACGCCTGGACCGCGCGGTGCTGCGCAGCAACCCCCGCCTCTTCGTGCCCACGGAGCACGACGGCGCCTCGCGGCCGATCCTGATCGTGGGTATGCCCGGCTGGGGCGGCCGCTCTGAGAACTTCATCATGTCCCTGGCCAACGGCCTCAAGGATCCCGCCCTGCGGCGGCGCCTGGTGGTGGCCACCATCCAGGATACGCGCAACGGCGGGCCGCGCTTTCAGGGCCAGTCCAACCGGGCCAACGCCAACACCTACCTCCTGCGGGGGGACGCGGTGAAGGTCATGGACCACTTCATCTCGCGGGTCTGCGAGGACGTCTTCGGCGGGCCCGGCGAGGTCTACCTGCTCGGCTTCTCCACCGGCGGCGTGGCGGCCCCGGACATGGCCTCACGCCTGAGCCCGGGCCACCGTTACCGGGTGGCCGGCGCCGTGTCCATCGGCGCGGGCACCAGCGCCTCGGCGGCCCGGCTGCTGAAGAAGGGCCAGCGAGTGCTGTTCACCGTGGCGCCGAAGATGCGCGACGGCGACAAGCCGCTCAAGGCCGACCGCTCCAACCGGCTCAACGCCGAGTACAGCCACCTGCGGCTGCGGCGCGCCGGCGTGGAGTCCTACCTGCTGCACATCGCCAGCGCGCGCCAGCACCGGGACTGGCACTGGGGCCTGCTCTCGCAGTGCCGCTACCCCAACAAGCGCGCCAACGGCGGCCGCGGCTACTACCCGCACTACTGGATGCCGAACCCCGACACCATGGGCGCCATCTCCACCTTCCTGCTGGGCGGCGCGCCGGTGCTGCTGCCCGCCACCCCCACGGCCTGCCCGTAGGACAAAAGTACAAAAGTTAGGTCCGGGCACCAGATCAAGGCACCAGATCGGGACCAGATCAGGGCACCAGATCAGAAGCCGAAGCCGAAGCCGCGAGAGTGGACCAGATCCACGAGGAAGTCGTCCACCTGGTGGTCGCCCTTGCCCCGCTTGAGGGTGCGCAGGGAGCGCATGGCCGCCTCCATGATGGAAAACTGCAGGTCCTCCTGTACGCGCTCGGCCCGCACCTTGAACCCCGGCGGGGTGGGCATCTCCGTGGTGTAGGGCAGCGGGCCGCTGTGACCGTTTTTGGTGTAGGTGTAGCGCTTGTACGGCTCCTCCTTGGGGTGCCGGTTCATGGGATCGAACATCTCCCTGGCCGAAAACACCGTGGCCCGCGCCTCGATGGCCCGCGCCAGGGCCTTCATCACCGGCGTGGGCTCGCCGATCAGCGCCCGGTACTTTTCGTCCAGCTTGCGCGCCCGGCGGCGGGTCACGCCGTTGGGTGAGAAGCGGTCGAGGGCGTAGAGGAACGACCAGAACAGCGAGCACTGGCGCTTGAAGTACAGCGCCTTGTGGCGGCGCAGGATCGGGTTGGCCGAGCGCCTGCAGAAGTCGTAACCGCAAAGCTGCACGTCCAGGCGCCGCTGCAGCGACGGCCCCCAGGTGCGGGTCAGCAGCTGGTAGCCGTGCTCCACCAGGTTGAGGGTCTCGTGGGCCTCGAGGGCCACGTTGTCCTGGGCGCCGCTCCAGAAGTGCACGTCCTCCCAGGGCACCTCCGTCACGCGCCCCTCGTCCCGCAGGAGCTCCCACAGCTTGGTGCCGGGGAAGGGTGAGACCCGGGTCAACTGCTGGTAGGTGGGCTGCAGCGAGACGAAGTAGTTGAGGTCCTCCATGATGTTGGCGTGGGTGTGAAAGTCCCAGCCGCACATCCAGGCGCCGATGGTGCGGATGCCCATGGAGTGCAGGCGGGAGAAGACCTCCCTGGCGTCGGCGTCGGCGCGCTTTTCGTAGCCGTGGTCCCCGGCGAATTTGGACTCCACGCCGATGAAGATGGCGCCGATGCCGAGCTCGGCGATGGCCTCCCAGCCGTGCTCGTCGGCGAAGGCGCCGATGTAGTCGATGGAGCCGAAGCCGAACCAGTCCATCCGCTCCATGACCTCGGGGTTGTCCATCCAGTAGCTGCGCAGCTGCTCCAGGTAGCGGGGCTGGCGGAAGTGGTCCTCCTCCACCACGAAGACCTGGCGCAGCAGGGGGTAGGTCTGGTGGTAGTTGCGCATCTGCCGCACCAGCTCCTCGGGGGAGAGCATCTCGATGCGTTTGCGGTTGAACAGCGCCGTGGTGGCGCAGAAATCACAGCCGCCGGGGCAGCCGAGCCCCGAGACGAGGAAGCCCACCGTGCCCTTGGGGTAGCGGCTGAGAAAGGGGACGGAGCCGCCGGCCTTGGGCATCAGGGTCTGGGTCACGGGGCGGTCGGTCTCCTCGCCGAGCAGCTCGCGCAAAAAGCCGACGCCCTCGCCGCAGACAACGTGGTCCACGTACTTTTTGCACGTCTCCTCGTCGTACTGGGCGGCGAAGGCCTGGCCGGCGTAGGAGCCGAGCAGGATCTTGGTCGCCGGCGAGCGGCGGCGCACGTACTCGCACATGCGCATCACCGTGTCCAGGTGCACGGGGAAGGCGCTGATGCCGAGCACCGGGTAGCCCTTGTCCACCTCCGCGCAGAAGTCTTCCCAGCTGGGGTACTCCAACAGCACCGAGGGGGTGTCCACGTTCTGAGCCAGGATGTGGTTCGCGAAGCAGTGGGTGTGGGAGATGATGGTGAAGATGCCGTCCCCGTGGGTGAAGCGCTGGCCCGTGGCGTCGGTCAGCGAGTCGTTGGCCGGCAGCGTCGGGTAAGGGGTGGCCGGGGTGGTCAGCAGGATCTGGTTCTCCATGTCTAGTTCTCCTCCCCCGAGGGGATATTCTCTTTGAAGAAGGTCAGCATGTGGCTGGTGAACTCGGCCGGGCGCTCCTCTTGCCAGAAGTGACCACAAAACGGGATCAGCTCCATGCGCCGGGCGCCGGGGATCTCTTCGCACAGCTTCTTGCCCCACGACGGCGACAGGTAGTGGTCGTCGGCGCCCCAGAGCACCAGCGTCGGATTCTGGAAGCGCCGCATGCCCTTGACGGCGCGCAGGGAATAGATCGGGCTGCCGGCCAGCAGGAAGCGGAAGAACCGCGCGCGGCTCTGGCGGCTCTCGCGCAGGGGCCGCAGGTACTCGTTGATGGTCTCGTCGGTGAGGCGGCGCGGGCGATAGACCCCGCGCCGGAAGGCCGACAAAGGGGTCTTCGTCTCCATCAGGTGGAAGGCGCCCAGCCGCGCCAGGGCCCGGGAGACGCCGGGCAGCCGGGCCAGGGCCTGGAGGCGGCGCACGGCGGGCACGGGCCAGTTGTCGTAGCAGACGCAGTTGGTGATGACCCAGGCGGTGACCCGCTCGGGGCTGCGTGCCACCAGCAGCTGGGCCGCGGCGCCGCCCTGGTCGTGACAGACGAGGCCGAAGCGCTCGTGACCGAGGGCGGTCATCACCTCGCCCAGCATCTCGGCCTGGGCCTCCATGTGAAAGCAGTCGGCGTCCGGGTCCACGCGGCTGTCGCCCAGGCCCATCAGATCCGGCGCGTAGCAACGGAAGCTCGGCGCGAGCAGGCGCAGCACGTCCCGCCAGAGGTAGGACGAGGTGGGGATGCCGTGGACCAGCAGCAGCGGCGGGCTGGACGGGTCACCGGCCTCCAGGTAGGCGATGTCGCCCATGGAGGTGGTGACGTGTTTTTTCGCCAGCGTCATGGTCAGCCCCCCTCCATGTAGACGCGGCTGGCGAAGGCGCAGCCCGGGTCCAGGGTGCAGATGGTGGCCTGCAGCATGTTGGCCCCGGCGGCCTCGCGACCCTCCAGCGGGCCGGCCCGGCGCACGGCGTCCCACAGCAAAAAGGCCGTGTTGATCAGCTGGCGCAGGCGCAGCCCCGGCACCTCGGCCTCGCCCTCGGTCGTGGGCCGCACCAGCACATCGTGGGTCTGCACGAGCAGGTCCCGGCCGCGCTCGGCGTCGGCGAAGGCCCCGGGCAGGGCGCAGAGCAGCCATCCGCCCAGCATCGGCACGTCCAGCGACGGCTGCTCCGGCGGCTCGGGCGGCGGGGCGTCCAGGGCGGCGGTGACCAGCTGCTGGATGCGGGTCAGCTCGTCCACCGAGGCGGGCGGCTCGCCGGGCATGCGGCAGAAGAGCGCCAGGGCCAGGTGCACGCAGTCGAGGTTGGAGGCGTCGTCGCCGGACACCGCGACCTCCAGGCGCGCGCGCCCTTCAACCAGCTCGCCGGCCAGGCAGAGGGCCAGGCCCAACAGCTCGGCCAGGGGGGCGCGGTCGGGCCAGCGCCCCAGGGCCTGCTCCAGCACGAAGGTGGCCTCGCGGTACTGGCCTGCGTGCAGGTGCAGCTCGGCCTGGGCTTGCCAGACCTCCGCCGTGGCGTCGTCGCGGCCCACGTCGTGGCGCCCGGCCTCCAGGAGTTCCTGGATGCGGTGCCGTTTTATAAAGACGCGGCTCGGCCGGTAGATCACCTGGTCCAGGGTGGCCTCGTCGCGCTGGTCCACGCCGGTGGTCAGCAGCCGGCGCAGGTGCCCCTGCACCAGAGACTGCAGCACATTTTGCACGAAGCTGGCCACGATCTCCCGCCGCAAGAACAGCTTGGACAGCATGCCCTTGACCTCGGACTCGCCGTCCCAGTTCAGGCTAAACAGGTCGTCGTGCTCCAGCTGGAAGCCGAGCCGCACATAAGAAGCGATGGTGCGGAAGGACTCGAACGGCAGGCCCTCGGCCACCCCGCACTCGCACAGCGAGATGACGTTGGTGTCGAAGTGGGTGTACCCGCCATCGGGTCCGGGGGCCACCATGCCGAGATCCAGGTACTCGTCCAGGCGCTGGCGAGAGATCCCCGTGCTGCCCAGCACCTCGTCCACCGACAGCGGCTTGCTGAACCAGTCCTGCTGCTCGTGACCCTCGACAAACCGGGCCAGGCGCAAAGACAGCGGGTCCGCCAGCACCAGGGGCTCCAGCTTCTCCGGGTCGAACTCAAAGTAGGTGAACACGCTGCGGATGATCTCCAGGGGCAGGTTGTGCTCCTCCCGCAGCCGCTTGACCAGCAGCAGCAGCTTCACCTGATGCTCGTCATAGCGCGCCCGGGTCTTGGAGGCCGGCAGCAGGCCCATGCGAAGATAGTGGTGGATCAGCTCCCGCGATACCCCCGTAAACTCAACAACTTCACTGATTTTACGTGTTGTTTTCTTCACTTACGCAATCTCCCCTGCGATGTTGTAAACATATTACTCATTTCCATGTAGTTTGTTAATACAAAATTCACCAATAATATTCGGGGACGGTGCTGTTATGTTGGTATTTTCGGGGCGGTGCTGTTATTTAAAATGGGCGGTGCTGTTATTTAAGCGCTCTTCCCGTACGGGAAAAAAGACCAGAAACAAATGGGTGGCACCTGTTTCTGGCGGGCAGAAACAAATGGGTGGCACCTGTTTCTGGCACCTGTTTCTGACCAGCGCGCGGCGTACTGGAGGGTACGTCAAAGAAGGAGCGACGCAGAGATCGGCGTCAGGGGCCAGCCGGGCGGCAAAAACGGGTATAGTGCAGCCCCTGGGCCTTGGAGAGCATGGCCAGGTGGGCCACGTGCAGGGTGCCGTCGGGGCTCACCGTGGCCGCGGCGAAGCGCCCTGTCCCCAGCCCACCGGTGTACTGCTTGCCCCAGGAGCCACCCGAAAAGCGCCGCATGCCGAGCCCCGCTGTGGTGGAGAAGGCTGTCCAGATCCCGCCCTTTGGATCCACAACCACGGCCACGCCTCCCAGGGCGCCGGTGTCCCCCGAGGTGGCGAGATCCACCGGCGCGGCGAAGCTGGCGCCCTTGCCGGAGAGGTAGCGGGTCTTATTGATCTTGGGGGACTCGTAGATGATGTGCACCGTCCCCGCAGCGTCCACGGCGATGTCAGTGCGGCAGTAGGTGCCGGGGTCGACGCTCCACTGCCTGGCAGCCGCGAAGCTACCCGCGCCGTTGGTGATGTACTTCAGCGTACCCGCGCCGTCGCACAGCGAGACGTGGACCTTGCCCGCGCTGTCCACGGCGAGGCCTGGCTCCGACAGCGTGGGCGCGCCCGCCTGCAGCAGCGTGTTGTCCTTCCACACGCCGCCCGCGTAGCGCGTGTAGCGCACCTCCTTGTGCTTGAAGCCCACCAGGTGGAGCTGCCCTGCCTTGTCGAAGGCCATGTCGAGGGCGCCGTTGGACAGCCCGGGCACGGGCGCCTGGGCCTGCCACACCTTGTTTTTGCGCACCGCGTGGTAGGCGGCGGCCTTCTCCAGGCTGCAGTAGACCGCGTGCACCTCGCCACCGGACGCCACGGCGATGGCCGTGTTGTAGCCCAGCTTGCCGCCAGCCTGGATCGGGTCGGTGAAGCCCTTGCCGCCGCTGCGATAGGAGTGCAGCACACGCTGGGTGGAGGTGTCCTGGTGGGCGATGTGCGGGTCGCCGCTGCCGGGGTCCACCGTTATGGAGGCGTAGTAGCCCGACATCAGCGCCTGATGCACCTGCACCATCATCGGCGGACCGGGGCAGGCGTACGAGGACCCGCCCTCCTGCTGGCCGTACCCGTCCGGCAGCTTCTTGGGCCCCTCGGGCGTCACCGCGCGGTCCGCTGCCCGCTCCATTGCCGGCCCGTCGCCCGGGCCGCGGTCCGGCGCGGCCGCGTCGAGGTGCTCGCTCAACGGCTTGAGGTCGCAGGCCGCCAGGGCCAGGCAGAGCAAAATCGCGCGGCGGGCCATGGCGCTACTTTTTGGCGTTGGCCGCGGTGAGGATTGCCCTGCACAGCCCGGTGGTGGAGAAGCCCACCAGCACCTGAGCGCCCACCTTGTAAGGTGGGGATCGTCGACCTCGGGTTGATCGCCCGCATGCGATCCCGTGCCCCCCGGTTGCGGCGCAGGTCGTGGCCGGTGTAGGGGATGTTGTTGTCCGCCAGCCACTTCAGCGCCCGCGTGCACACCGGGCAGGTGGTGGAGTAGAACATCTCCACGCGCACCTTGCGTGCCGCCTGCCTCACCATGCCGAGGTACTCCGCCGACAGCCGGGGCGGCAGCACCGTGCCCATGACCGGGTTCTTCTCCAGCTGCACCTTGGGCGGCGGCGCGGGCCTGGCGGCCCCGGTGGAGGGAGGCGGCTCGTCACACCTGCTCAACCATCTGGCCGTCGTCTGCTTCGTGATGGTCGGCGCGCTGGCCCTGCGCACGGTGGCCCAGCAGGCCTGGATCTCACCGACCACCGGCACCATGTGCGGCCTGGCCTACTGCCTGGCGCTGATGGTGCTGCCCCGCCTGGTCGCCCGGCGCCGCCCCGCCCTGGCGGTCCTGCTCTCGATCTGTGGAGGTCTGCTGTGGACCGTGATCGTGCTCGAGATGACCCACCGCGGCGACGCGCTGGGGCCCGGCGCGGCGGCCATGGTGCTCGTGGGGGGCGCGACGGTGGGCGTGTTGGGGGCCGCGCTCCAGCGTTCGCCCGTCCAGGCGGCCCTCATCCTGCTGGCCCAGGCGGGCGGCATCCTCGCCCTCGACCTGACCCCCGACGGCGGCGTCTTCAGGGGCGCCGGGCTGGCCGCGCTGGCGGGCCTGGCCCTGGTCATCGCCCACCTCCGCGGCTGGGCCTTCTTGCGGCCGCTGGTCTGCGTCCCGGTGGGGCTGGGGCTGACCGCGGGTGTGGTCCTGACGGCCCACCGGGCGCCGATGAGCCTGGAGCTGACCCCCGGGCTGCTGGTGGCGGCGGTGGCGCTGCTGGGTATGTTGGTCGCCAGCGTCGCGGTGCGAGCCGGAAAGCTCGACGCCTTCGAGCGGGCCTGCCTGCCCGTGGCAGCGGTCTGGACCTACTGGCTCGCCGCCTTCAGCCAGGTGGATGCCGCGCACGTCGCCGGGGGAGCCTGCGGGGCGGCGGCCCTGGCGCTGGCCTGGTGGCAGGGCAGGCGCCCCGACTCCGACCTCTACCCCGGCCTGGTGGCCAGCGGATCGCTGCTGCTGCTGTCCGTCCTCCCGCGGCTGGACCCCAGCGGGCTGACGCTGGCCCTCGGGGCGCTCATCACCCAGCGGCTGGGGCGAGGGCGGGGTGCCCGGCTCGAGCCCATGCTGGCGCAGCTGATGATCGTCGCCGCGGCGGCCACATGCCTCCTCTCCAACGCCCCTGCCTCACCGACCTGGGCGGCCGCGGCTCTGGGGTTGACCGTGCTGCTGCTGGTCCACGCCCGGGCGGCCCGGGCCGAGGAGCGGACGGCGTGGCTCTGCACGATCTCGTTGTGCATGGGGGCGATCGTGTTCTACGTCGCCGCCAGCTTGCTGGCCGGTCAGCACCTGACCAACGCCCTCGGGCTGTTTCGAACAGGGCTGCTGGCCATCATGGCGGTGCTGGCCCTGGGGCTCCGCCGACTGTGGGGCGAGTTGAGATACGTCGGGTTTGCGGGCCTGATCCTGCTGGGCGCCAAGGTGGTGTTCTGGGACCTGGCCCACCTGGATGGGCCGTACCTCGTCGGGGCTGTGCTGACCCTCGGGGTGACCGCGGCCTTCGCCTCTCTGTTGCAGCGGCTGTGGAAGTCCCGGGAGGAGCCCACGCCCTGAGCCGCGCCGCGGTCTACTTTTCGATGTCGTAGACCATGCGGGTCTGAGCCACCTCGGCGGGCAGGGGCAGGCGCTCGAGCCGCCCAGGCTTGCCGCCGCCGTCTTGGGCCCGGGCGATGGCCTGGCGCACCTGGTCCATGGTCAGCGGCCGGGGCGACAGCAGGCTAAAGATCACCAGCGTGCCGGGGCGGTGGTTCACCCGCAGCCGCACCGGGTCCAGCAGCGGCTTGTCGGCCACGTCGGCCGACAGCTCCACGCTGCGGGTCCTGGGCGACGCCGGCCGGTACCACAGCGGCTCCCAGCCTGGCCCGACGCCCACGACGAAGGCGTAGACCGGCTGGTGGCGGTTGGTGTAGAGGGCCACCATCATGTCGTCCAGCTTCAGCCGCGGGTGCGCGCCGGCCCTGGCCTCCATGGGCTCGGCCAGCTTCTGCTCGTCCCCCTCGCCGTGGATCCGCAGCACGCGGATGGCGACCCTGGGCGCGGGGGCGCCGCCCCGGGCCGTGAACTCCTCGCGCCGTTGGGGGTCGCCGCCATACTGCCAGACGCCGACCACCTCCGCGATGATGGCGGCCACCGAGGTCCAGGCCAGGGCCGTGACCCACCAGGTCCTCGCCGGCTGCTGCTGCCGCTAGTCGGCCTGGGCCACGTCCGCTGCCTGGGCCATGATGCGGTCCTTGAGCCGCTCGCTCTCGAAGTGGGTGGCCTCCCCCTGATCCTCGGCGTCGTCGCCGTACACCGCCGCGCGCTCGGCCGCCAGAAACCGCAGGTGCAGCTTCTCGCACGGCTCGCAGGTGCGCACGTGCTCCAGCAGCTCGTTCTGCTTGCTGCCGCTGAGCTTGCCGGTGAACATGCGCTCCAGGCCGCGCCGGGTCTCCGGCAGGTGGCGGCAGGGGGTGCCCCAGCCGTGGACGTTGCTGCGCACTCTCACCGGACACCTCCCAGCAACAGCTGCATCAGCGCGGTCATGCCCAGCGATCCCGTGGCGCCGTCGGCCAGGTAGCGGCGCTGCTTGAGGAACCGCACCAGCCGCGTGCGGACCCGCCGCTCGATGGTGCGCACCTTGGCCCGGGAGATGCGCATGCGCCGGGCTGTGTCGTCCTGGCTCAGCCGGGTGCGGAAGCGCAGGTCGAAGAAGCCCTGGTCGTAGTGCGACAGGCTCTGCTGAAACTCGCGGATCAGCTGCACCAGCTCGTGGTTGATCAGCTGCTGCTCGGCCCCGGGCTCGGGCTCGCCGAGGCCGATCTGCGCGCCGTTTGCGCCGCCGTCCTCCTCCAGCGAGACCACGCGGGTGAGCTTGCGGAAGTCGCGGATGATGATGTTGCGGGCGATGGCGTAGAGGTAGTTCTGGAAGCTGTGCAGGCCGTCGTAGTTGAGCCGCGCCGACTCGGAGAAGACCCTGACGAAGGATTCCTGCACCACGTCGTCCACGTCCAGTGGGTTGGAGAAGCCGTGAAAACGGAAGGCGCGGCCGCGGCTGTCGAAGGAGAAACCCATGGTGACGAAGCGCCGCAGATCGGGCGCGTAGTGGTCGTAGATCTCGGACCAGGCCTGCTGCCGCCCGTCGCGGTAGCCCTGCAGCACGTCCTTGTTTTCCACAAGCCAGGTCATCACTCCACTATACGCACCGGGCGCCGCGGCTGGTCAATTTTAGCCGCAGACACGCGGGATAATGGGGAAAAGGCGTATCAGCCGCGCCGGATGGCTTGGCAAGGGGAACGTGAGCGGTACAATGAGCGTAGGGTGATCCCAGGGATGCTCCGCGCATATTCACAGAGAACACGGCCGATGCGTGCCGCCTGTCTGGCCGCGCTCCTCGCCGCGCTCTGTCTACCCCCGCCTGCCGAGGCCGCCAAACCCGACCGCGTCTTCGCCGTGGTGGTGGGCAACAACCGCAGCACCGACAGCAAGCTGCCCCGCCTGCGCTACGCCGACGACGACGCGGCCAAGTTCTACGAGCTGATGACCGAGCTCGGCGGCGAGGCCACGCTGCTCACCGTGCTGGATCCGGCCAGCCAGGCGCGCCACGGCCGACTGCGCGCGCTGTCCCGGGCGCCGACACGCCGGGAGCTGGCCGCCGCCCTGCGCCGCACCTTCGCCCGCGTGCGGGCGGCCAACGCCGCGGGTCATCGCACCGTGTTCTACTTTATCTTCTCGGGCCACGGCAGCGTGGGCAAGGGTGGCCAGGGGCAGCTGCACCTGCTGGACGGCAACATCAGCCGCGGCCAGTTGCTGCGCGAGGTGATCAAGCCGTCGCCGGCCGGGTCAACCACCTGGTCATCGACGCCTGCCACGCCTACTTCGCCGTGCACGCCAAGGGCTGGCGAGACGACAAGGCCAGGGCGGGAAAGCTCAAGGGGCTGCTGTCGCGCTTTTTGCGCAACGAGAGCATCGGCCGCTACCCCAACACCGGCGTGCTGCTGGCCACGGCGTCGAGCACCGAGACCCACGAGTGGTCCCGCATCGAGGCCGGGCTCTTTTCGCACCAGGTGCGCTCGGCCCTGGCCGGGGCGGCGGACGTCAGCCGCGACGGCGCCGTCTCCTACCCCGAGGTGGCGGCCTACATCTCGGCGGCCAACAGCAAGGTCAAGAACCGGCGGGCTGCCCTGTCGGTCTTCGCCCGACCTCCGGCCCAGAACCTGGCCGAGCCGGTGGTGCGCCTGCGTTCCACGCGGCCGATGCACCGCCTGCGACTGGCCCGGGCCCTGTCCGGGCACTTCTACCTCGAGGACCGCCGCGGCGCGCGCTACGCCGACTTCAACAAGTCGGCCGAGGTGGAGCTGAGCCTGGTGCTGGTGGGCGCGGGCCAGGGCTACTACCTGCGCCACGGGCAGGGCGAGCGGCGCATCGAACTCGGCGGGAAGCCGGGCGAGATCACCGTGGCCAGCCTGGCCAGCCGCACGATCCAGGCCCGGGGCTCCATCGCCGAGTCCCTGGAGCGGGGGCTCTACCAGGTGCCCTACGGCCCCAGCTTCTACAGCGGCTACCTGTCGGCCTGGCAGCGCCAGCTGGAGGAGCCGCTGCCCGAGGCCCCGGGCGAGGGCGTGGTGCGCGCCGCGGCGCCGGCCCACGGCGAGCAGCGCTGGCGCCTGGGCCTGGCCTACCTGCTCACTGCCCCGGCGCTCTCCCGCGACGGGCTGCTCCACGGCGTGGAGCTGTCTGCGGGCTACGCGCCGGCGAGCTGGCTCGCCCTGGGTCTGGGCCTGCAGTACGGCACCGCGGCCGACGGCGACCTGTGGCGGCAGCACCGCGTGGCGGCCACGGCCTGGGCCGCCGCCGGCTTGCAGACCTGGCCCTGGCTGCGGCTGGACGCCCGGCTCGACCTGGGCTACCTCGCCCTGCTGGAGCGCGTGGGCGGCGAGGACCGCGGGGATCCGGCCGCCTTCCACCTGTCCCTGCGCGCCGGCCCCCTGCTGCGGCTGCACCCGCGGCTGCACCTGTCGGTCAGCGGCGGCCTGGTGCTGGACGTCTTCGACCAGGACGGCGCGGCCGCCGCCCGCGCAGCGCCGGCCATGTGGGCCGGCCTCACCGCGACGTTTTAAGGAGCTGTCAGCTCTCAGCGGTCAGCGGTCAGCGGTCTTGGGCCGAGCTTCGCTGGTTAGGAGGTGAGGAGGTGAGGAGGTGAGGCTCCTGGTTCCCGCCTCACCCCCTCACCACATCACTCCCTCACCGTCCGATCTATTCGTTCACATATTGCGCTACCAGTCAGCCGCCCCCGCGCTACTTTCCCGCTACCACGCCGGCTCGGTGGGCGTCTCCACCGCCTGGCGCATCAGCTCCCCCCAGGGGGCGGTGGCGTCGAGGGAGGCCAGCACCGAGTTGAGCCCCCACTGCAGGCGCTGGACGAAGAGCCAGTCCGGGGGCACGGTGGAGGACAGCTTGTTCGGGTTGCGGAAGATGATCACGTCGTAGGAGCGGCTGACGTACTCGTGGGTGTAGGTGAACGGCTCCTTCGAGAGGAACGGCTGGTAGAGGTACTGCATCAACTCCCAGTGGTAGTCGTAGTTGAACAGGCGCGGCATGGCCACCACGCCCGTGGCGTTCACCGCCTCCTTGAACTGATCTCGCCGGCCGTCGAGCATCACCCGCACCAGCCGCTTCCAGCGGTCCACGAAGCCCACGTCGAAGCGCTTGACGCAGCCGAAGTCGATGAACACCACCCGCCCGTCTTCGAAGAGGTAGTTCCCCGGGTGGGGGTCGCCGTTGTAGACGCAGTGGCGGAAGATGCAGGTGAAGGCCGCGGAGAAGATCTGCGCCGCCGCGGCGTCCTTGTCCTGCTGGGGCGCCTCGTCGCAGAACGTCTGAAAGTCGGTCCCGCGGCATAGCTCGCTGGTCAGCACCCGGCGGCCGCAGAGGGCGTCGACCACCCCGGGCACGGCCGCACCCTCGGAGTCGAGCAGCCGGGTAAAGAGCCGCTGGTTTTCGGCCTCGGCCAGGTAGTCGCACTCCTGGCGCACCCGCTCGGACAGCTCGTTGAGCAGACCCTTGGCGTCCATCGGCGACAGGGCGAACAGCAGCCGCGCCATGCGCCGCACGGTCTTGAAGTCGGCCTCCAGCAGGCGGTCCACGCCGGGGTACTGCACCTTCACCGCCACCTCGCGCCCGTCGAGCTCGGCCCGGTGCACCTGCCCGATGGAGGCCGCCGCCATGGGCTCGCGGTCGAAGACGTCGAACAGCTCGTCGGGGTCGCGCCCCAGGTCCTGACGGATCACCTCGGCAATGGGCTCGTAGGCCATGGGGCGGCTCTGGGACTGCAGCCGGGCCAGGACCCGCCGGGCCCGCGGCGGCAGGGTCGGGCTGAGGTAGCTGGCCATCTGGCCGAACTTCATCACCAGCCCCTTGAGCCCGTCCATCTGCTCCAGCATGCGCTCCGCCGCGCGCACCGCGTCGTCCTCGTCCACCTGCTGCGTCACCTCCGACAGCGGCAGCGATCGCCGCACCATCTGCATGCCGAGCCGGGAGGCCAGGCGCAGGGTGACCAGGGTGCGGTTGCGCATGCCCTCGGCCAGCTCGGTCAGCGGAATCTGTGGCGGCTTCTTGGACATGAAGGTATGGGAGCCCGAAGCCGCGGTTCGGTCAAGGGCGGGCTCGCTACTTTTTGATCTTGGGGCAGCCCTGCTTGGAGGTGGGGTAGAGCTTGGTCTTCTTGTTGATGTTGCAGGTGTTGGCGTTTAGCTTGGCGCCTGGCTTGGTGGAGCAGTAGAGCACGCCCTTGACGCTGCCCTTTTTGCACTTGTTCCCCTCCTGGAAGTAGATCACCGAGCTGGTGGGCGTGGAGGCCACGCAGCCCCGGGGGTCGCCGCCGGCGAGCTTGATGTTGCAGCCCACCGGGTAGGGCGCGTGGGAGGGGCAGGTGGCGGTGACGCAGTCGCCCTTGATGTTCACCGGCACGGTGATCACCTTGCCCGGGCAGGCGACGTCCTTGCCGTCGCAGTCCTCGTCCACGCCGTTGCCGCAGACCTCCTTGCGCGGCACCACCGCGCCGGCGCAGGGGCCCCAGGTGCCGTTGGGCTGGCAGGTGGAGGTGCCCGCCTTGCAGCTGCCCTTGCCCTGGGTGCCGGCCGGGCCGTGGTAGCAGCTCTTCTGCTGGCCCGCGGGGCAGCCCGGCTTGGCGCCGCTGTCTTTTTTCGGTGCCGGGCCGCTGTCCTTCTTGGGCGCGGACCCGCTGTCTTTTTTCGGCGCGGTGCCGCTGTCTTTGGTCGGCCCGCCCGCGTCGGCCAGCTTGCCGCAGGGCAGATCTTTGCCGTCGCAGTCCTCGTCCACGCCGTTGCCGCAGACCTCCTTTTGGGGCTGCACCGCGCCGGTGCACTTGCCCCACACGCCGAACTCCCCGGCGCCGAAGCAGCGCTGGGTGCCCTGCTTGCAGGCGCCGGTGAGCTGGGCCGCGGTGCCGGGGAAGCAGGCCTGGGTGCTCTCGGGCGCGCAGGAGCACCCCTCGTCCACCTCGAAGTCTCCGTCGTCGTCCAGCCCGTTGCACAGCTCCTGGGCCGGGGCGCTGACGCCGCCGTCGCCGCCCGGTGCGGGTGCGTACCCGTCCTCCTCGGCGCCCGGGTCGCTGCCGATGGCGCCGTCGCTGCACGCCAGGGTCCACAGCAGCACGCTGCAAAAAAGAACGCTCATACAAACCTTGGTCATGGTCACCTCCTGCTCGCCTGACAAAGCAAGGGTGATGCCGACTTTCAAAGAGAAGACATTACAGCGTGATGCGCGGTGATCCCCGCCATGGCTGGAGACAAATGACCCCGATGAAGCGGCCGATTCGTGGGATCAAAGTCCCACCGGCGTCAGCGCCTCTCGGGCGTGGGCAACGGCACGGTGGCCGGCGACGGGGTGCTGGTGGGGTACGGCGACCTGGGGGCCTCCCTGGCGGGGGCGGCGTCGGCTCGCGGCGCCGCGGGCCGGTCGGGGGGAGTGGGGTGCTGCGGGCCCGGGGGGCTGGGGGC
>PVBE010576366.1_pt1 | contig 60872 bp, 46 predicted proteins | sample 1631181 | NCBI WGS metagenome assembly PVBE01 (sample SAMN08397723, study PRJNA350692) | Marine metagenome, whole genome shotgun sequencing project. | isolation source: water | place: Pacific Ocean | collected 2012-04
CAACAGACCTGCGACGGTGCGGCCTCTGACCTGGCCAGCAGCCAGTGACGACCAGATGCCATCCAGGGTTATTCCCGCCAAGATGGCGGCTATTGGCAGGATGGGCGCGCGGTAGCGGCCCACCACGAAGAAGAGCGCCAACAGCACTCCGTAGGTGCATAAGCCAGCCCATAGGGGTCGGCTGCGTCGCGAGAGCAGGGGGGCGCACAAGGCGATCAGCAGCAGCCAGCGGGAGTCCAGGGGCCAGCGAAGCCAGGGGGACGTGTCGCGCGCCAAGGCGAAGCCCGGCCCCAGCTGTGGGATTTCCACGGGGTGCAGGAAGAAGAGGCCCTTGCGACCCAGTCGCGCCAGGGCCTCAATCGGGTCGTTGGCCATGTCTCCCAGTGCGCGGTTGCGCCACCAGGTTGAAGCGTCTGAGAAGTCGAGCTCCTCCCCGCTCTCAACCAGGGCAATGCGTCTGGCCACGGGGTCGGTGGCCAGGTCGTACCCCGGCGGGGCTTCGAACAGACCGCTCGCTCCCTCGTGGTTGCCGACCCAGAAGTTGAATCCTCCGCTGGCAGTCAGCAGGACGGGCTCTCCCGAGGTGAAGAGGTTGCTGGCGCTGAAGGGCAGGATGGCGATGGCGAGACCGGCCAGGATGCGCTTGACGCTTGCCACCCCCGCCTCGCGCCAGCCCTGCACGAGGAGTACAAGGGCCAAGGGCAGGGCGATGGGGCGCAGGGTGCTCGCCAGGCCCAAGCTCAGACCGGATGCGAACCAGTGACGGCTTGGGAGAGCCGAGGCCTGGGCGCCCTGGGCCAGATAGAAGGCGCTGACCAACAGCAAGGCCTGGGGGCCGGCCACCAGGATCTCGCCCTCGTAGTAGATGCTCGGTCCGTGCAGAGCCGCGAGGAGGCCTGCGATCCAGCCGGCCCGTTGGCCCGCCAGACCGGTGGCAAGGCGAGCCACCAGCAGAGCAGTCAGCGCTCCCATCATGGCCTGCACGAGGCGCAGACCGAGCAGGGGGCTGCCCGCATTGAGCAGCTCATCCAGCCCCAGGAAAGGTGCCATCAAATAGGGATAGAGCGGGGAGAGCAGATAGGGCTGGTCCCCGGGTGGCAAGGCGGACCACACACCCTCAGCCGTGCGCGCCATGACCTCGGCGTCCAGATACAGAGTGGAGTCGCCGGCGGAGTGCATCGCCAGCGCGTGCCCCAGCCTCAGGACCAGGGCGAGGGCGAACAGGGCGTATCCATGGGAACGCTGGAATTGCGCAGTAGCGGCCTTCAACGGCAGTCAATCTACCGCAAGTCACCCCGAGGGCGTGCCAGCAATCGTGAGACGAGGGCCGCGATCCCCACACCGGAGCCGATCAGTCCGGCTTGCCCACCTGGCCGGTCCAGGCCATAAAACCACCAGTCAGGTTGTGCAGGCGCTCAAAACCCGCATGGGAGAGCTCTTCGCAAACCCCCAGGGAGCGTCCACCGCCCGCGCAGTAGACCAGAACCGGCTGACCCGTCTTGGGGATCTCCTCCTTGCGCTCGCCGATCTCGTCCACCGGTATGCACAGGGCGCCGGGGATGATGCCCTCGGCGGTCTCATCGGGAGATCGCACGTCCACCAGGAAGAAGTTCGAGTTGGCCGTCATCATCTCCTGGGCCTCCTGATCGCCGACTTCTCGCCACAGGAGTCCCTCGCGGACCATCTCAGGGGTGAGTTTTTCACCGGAGACCGAGCGGATCATGAACTGCTGGACAATGAACAGCTCGCGCCGCAGAGCCTCAGCCACGTTCCTGGCCTGGCGGCGGGTATCGGCGCGTGCATCCTCGATCCCTGTCAGGGCCTCCTGGGACTGTTTTCGGGCGCTGAGGGCGAGAACGAGGGCAATGAGGGCGATGGCCAATCCAGCTATGGGAACGTAGTCCATGGCTGAATCCTACCACCGGGATGGTGGTCGGGTGTAAGGTCCCCCCGGGTGCGAGAAATTCAGGCTGAAGAGTCGGGAGCCGCCCTTTCGCCCTGCTCTGGGAAACCTATACTCATTGCGCAAAAAACACGCTAGGCGGGACCTTTTGGGCTCGCCAACACCCCCTCAGACTGTTCTCCCCGGAGGCCGAAACGCGCCCCACAAGGCAGCGCGGTCCAGCACGGCCAGACGAGTATCGCTCACCTTCTTACATGACCACCACCCAACAGCCCGGATCTGAGCTGCCCCTTCAACAGCTCGAAAACGTGGTCATCCGCTTCGCCGGGGATTCCGGCGATGGGATGCAGATCACCGGCAACCAGTTCACCTTGACCAGCGCCTTGGTGGGCAACGACCTCGCGACCCTGCCGGACTTTCCCGCAGAAATTCGGGCCCCCGTCGGCACCCGGCCGGGAGTCTCGGGGTTTCAGTTGCAGTTCAGTGCCAATGATATTCACACACCCGGGGATGTCCCTGACGTCCTGGTGGCCATGAATCCGGCCGCCTTGGCTGTGAACCTCGGTTCTCTGCAACCCGGTGGGATCGTCGTTGTGAACACGGGCTCCTTCAAGGCCAGTGACTTGCGCAAGGCCAAGTTGGAGGCGAATCCCCTTGAGGACGGGTCGCTGGACGCGTTCCGGGTCATACCTGTTGACATCAATCAGCGTGTCCTCGATGCGCTTGCCGACAGCGAGCTCAGCAAGAAGGACAAGGCGCGCTGCAAGAACTTCTACACGCTCGGCCTCATGTATTGGGTCTACAGCCGTCCGCTTGAGCCGACCATGGAGTGGCTTGCGGCGAAGTTTGCGAAGAAGCCCGAGCTGGTGGATGCGAACCAGAAGGCGCTGCAAGCGGGCTACAACGCGGGTGACATCCATGAGCTCTTCCAGGGGCGCTATGAGGTGCCCAAGACGGACGCGTTACCTGCGGGGACCTACCGCAACATCAACGGAAACCAAGCCGTCGCATTGGGAGTGGTGGCGGGAGCACAGCTGGCGGGCCTGGTGCCCGTCCTGGGCTCCTACCCGATCACACCAGCCTCGACTGTTCTGGAAGAGCTGGCTGCGCTAAAGCGATTTGGCGTGATCACAATGCAGCTGGAGGACGAGATCGCCGCTGTCTGCGCCGCCATCGGCGCGTCCTTCGCCGGTTGCCTCGGCGTCACGTCGACCTCAGGTCCCGGAATGGCCCTAAAAGGTGAGGCCATGGGCCTGGCCGTCTCGGCTGAGCTGCCGCTGGTGATACTCGACATCCAGCGCGCTGGACCTTCAACAGGCATGCCCACCAAGGTGGAGCAATCCGACCTTCTGCAGTCGGTGTTCGGCCGCAACGGAGACACACCCATGCCCGTTGTGGCTGCGAGCTCTCCCGCGGACGCGCTGGACGTCACCGTCGAGGCCTGTCGTATCGCGGTTGAGTTCATGACCCCGGTCATTCTCCTCTCGGACAACTTCATTGCGAACGGGTCCGAACCCTGGTTGCTGCCGGATCTGGATTCCCTCAAGGAATTCCCTGTCGAGTTTGTGACCGATCCCGAAGGGCACCAGACCTACAAGCGGGATGAGAAAGGATCCCGCCCTTGGGTCAAGGCGGGTACACCGGGCATGGCGTTCCGCATTGGTGGACTGGAAAAAGACACCGAAGGCAATATCAACATCGACCCCGACAACCATCAGTCCATGACCGATCAACGCCACCAGAAGGTGCTGAACGTGGCTGACACCTATCCTCCCACCAAGATCGAGGGCGAGGCTAAAGGCGACCTGCTTGTGCTTGGCTGGGGCTCCAGCAAGGGCATCATCACGCAGGCCGTGACGGATTCGCGCCAGGCTGGCCGGAAGGTGAGTCGCGTCCACCTGCGCAACATCTGGCCTCTACCCAAGGACCTGGACGAGATTCTGACAGGGTTCAAGGCCATCCTTGTTCCTGAAATGAACGTGGGGCAGATGGCGCGCGTGCTACGCAGTGAAATGCCTCACCAGAACTTCATCTCCTACAGCAAGGTGACGGGCCAACCATTCTTGGTTTCCGAAGTCACGGACAAGATCGCGACCATCCTGGAAAACTGAAATGTCCAACCAAGCAACGCTAACGAAGAAGGATTTCCAGTCGGACCAGGAGGTGCGTTGGTGCCCCGGTTGTGGTGACTACGTCATCCTGAGCGCTATTCAAAAGCACTTGGCCGAGGTTGGCCTAGAGCCCTCCCAGGTTGTATTTGTGAGCGGCATCGGATGCTCCAGCCGCTTTCCGTACTACATGGATACCTACGGGTTCCACACCATCCATGGCCGGGCTCCGGCATTTGCAACGGGCATCAAGGCGGCCAACCCCGACCTGGATGTGTGGGTGGTCACAGGGGACGGTGACGCGATGTCCATCGGCGGCAATCACTTCATCCACGCCTTGCGCCGCAACCTCAACATGAACGTGTTGATGTTCAACAACCAGATCTATGGGTTGACCAAGGGGCAGTACTCGCCCACCTCGCCTGAGGGCAAGAAGACGAAGACCTCGCCCATGGGTGCCATCGATCGGCCCTTCAACCCGATCAGCCTCGCCTTGGGGGCAAACGGGACGTTTGTCGCCCGGACTCTTGATACGGACTCCAAGCACATGGCCGCCGTGTTCTCGGCCGCCCACAAGCATCAGGGCACGGCCTTCGTTGAGATCCTCCAGAACTGCGTGATCTTCAACAAGAACTTCTACAACGAGACGGTGGCGAAGGACGTGCGTGCCGAGAAGACCATCAACCTCATCCCCGGCGAGAAGATGATCTTCGGAGCCGAGAGCGAGAAGGGGCTGCGAGTAAACGGATGGGACGTTGAGGTCTGCAGTGCCGAGGAAGCGGACGTATGGGATGCGGGTACGGCATCCTCCGCCCCGGCCTTCCTGATGTCGCAGATGGACGACGATCCGAACCTGCCGATGCCCCTGGGCATTTTCCGCCAGGTCGAGGCCACCTGTTACGACAAGGCGGTCAACCAGCAGATCGAGGAAGCGGTCGCCAATGAAGGCCCCGGAGACCTCAAGGAGCTGATCTGGTCCGGCAACTGCTGGGAAATCGACTGAGCCGCCTTCGCGCCCGTCGAGGCCACCTGAGCTGCGACCCATGCCAGTGCTTGGGGATTCCCCGGCCACTGGGGTAGGGTTCGGGCAGCCATGTTGGAGTCCGACGACAAAGTTGCTGAGGGGGGACGCCGAGCCTGGGGTCACAAGCCCTGGTCGATACTTTGCGTACTCCTGCCCTTGGGCCTCCTAGTGGGTACGGGGTTATCCGGTCTGGACTTCGGAACTCATTGGGATGAGAACGAGGCCTTCCTCCAACCTCTTCGCACGGCGATTGAAGAAGAGGGCTTGCTGCCCCACAGGTACAACTATCCCTCCCTCGGTTTCGCCCTGAGCATGGCGGCGCTGGCGCCCGAGGCTGCGGCAAGCCTCGGCGCGGAGAGCGGCTCTGGCTCGTCCTTTCGGGCCAAGGCACTGGCACTCCTGCCTTCGGGGGAGGAGGAGGAGGCCAAGGCCACCCTCCAACAGGAAGGGCCGGCCAAGAGCTTTCTCCTGCGCTTGCGCGGTCTGTTTCTCTTGGCCTGTGCCCTGGGGGTTCTTTGGGTTCATCTGACAGTGTTGGCACGGGGCGGCTCGGCTGTGGAGGCGCTCTTGGCCTCGTCGATCCTGGGCTTGTCTTTCGAGGTCGCCTACCACCTGCGTTGGGTCGCACCGGATGGGCTGTTGATGGAGGCCGGGGCGTTGACCCTGCTCTTCGCGACCTTGGCCATGCGCCGTGCGAGACCCAAGTCCTGGATCCTGGCAGCTGCGGTGGCGGCGGGGCTGGGGTGCGCGTCCAAGTACCCGGGCGGGCTTCTGTTGATCCCCGCCTCCTTGGCGGCCCTACACCCGGGCCTGGCGGGGGGCCGCATCAGTGCACAGGCCCTACGCCGCGGGGCTCTGTGGGTCCTGGCGGTTGTGGTTGTATTTGCCGCGGTCTTCACAATCGTGACTCCCGGCGTGCTGCTGGACTCCGATAAGTTCTGGGCAGACGTCAGATTCGAACGGACCCACTACACCCAAGGCGGGCACGGGCCGTACACGGTGGCCGCCGGCTGGGAGCACCTGATCTTGAACCTGCGCTACCTGGGGTTCCAGGGGCTGTCACATTACCCCCTCCTGGCCATGGGGCTCGCCTTACTCGCGTTGCTGGGGGCTTGGAGGTTGTGGGCGGAGGACCGTTGGAGCGCGGCACTGCTGACCTTTCTGCCCCTCGCCCACCTGGCCTACATGTCCAGCGTCCGGGTGTTCCTCGTGCGCAACCTGCTCGTACTCCTGCCCTTCATGGCGATACTCGCCGCGCGCGGCGGAGCGTGGCTTCTCGAGAAGTCTCCAGCAGACAAACGCGCCTGGCTCGCGGGTCTGCTACTCGGCGTTCTCTATCTCACGAATGGCTCCATGCTGATCGGCTCCGCCAGATCGATAGGGGAGGTCTGGCCCGATCAGGCTCTGCAGGAGCTTGCCGCAGACTTGCATCAGCGTTCAGAAGAGCAGGTCTACCTGGCGCCTTCCATCCGCCAGGCCTTGGCCGATCAGGGCCTTGATCAGGGGCTCGATCGTCTGGTGGACCAGCTGTCCCCCGACGTCACTTCCGTTGTGGTACACAGCAAGAACGGAATCGGTGGCGGTGCGAACATGAGCTGGGGCTTCCACCCGGGGTTCATCGATTGGTATGGGTCGCGGGAAGTCAATTTCGCTTACTACCCGACCTGGGTGGCAGACAAACTGGTGTGGGTTTCAGTTCGAGCCTTGGCTGAGCACGACCTGCATGTTCGCCAACCCCCAAGCAAGTAACGCCCGGTCTAGCTCAGCTTCTCGACCTGGCCAAGCGGCACCCAGCTCTGGACGTTGCTGGCGGGAAAGGTGCAGTCACGTTGTTTGACGTCAACCCCATACGTGGCTGTCTCGCGCACCCAATGCTCCCGGTCTCCTTCTTGCCCGGCCTCCCACACATCTACATCGTGCATCAAGACTTCGAAGCCGTTGGATTCGTCGAAGCGCCCGATGATGGCACCTCCCCCTTCCAGTTCAACCACCAGGTTCATGCCATGCGGGGCGTTTGCAATATTATTGCTCATGGATCTGTCTCGTTTATGGAGGTCAAATGAGGGTGCAGGGGCGAACTCGTGGCCAAGAGGATATCAGGGTCCAGTGTTCTGTGGTGGCCTGAGGGCAGGCCAGCTAGAATGGGCTGTGCCTGTTGGAGCCCGGAAGTTTTCGTGCGACTCCACTCTCTGGCCATACCTATGCAAGAAGCCAAGACCATCTGGTTCAACGGTTCGCTGATCCCCTGGAAGGACGCGAACGTTCATGTGCTCAGTCACGCGATGCACTATGGCAGCGGTGCGTTCGAGGGAATGCGCGCTTACGAGATAGATGGTCGCGCAGCAATCGTGGGGCTCGACGCCCACGTTCAGCGGCTCTTTGACTCGTGCCGCGTGCTCTACATGGACCTCCCCTTCACACCCGAGCAGGTCCGCACCGGAATCCGGGATACGGTCCAGAACAACGGCCACACATCCTGCTACATCCGGCCCCTGGCTTTTCGCGGTTACGCCGAGATCGGCGTGATGCCTGACGCTTGCCCGGTGGAGCTGGCCATTGCCTCCTTCCCCTGGGGTGCGTATCACGGCACGGATGGCGTGGAGAATGGTGTCGACGTGGGCGTCTCCAGCTGGAGGCGCATGGCACCCGATACCCATCCTGCCATGGCCAAGATCACCGGCAACTATGTGAACTCCATGCTGGTCGTCATGGAGGCCAAGCGTCACGGGTATGCCGAAGGCATCGTGCTCGACACAGCGGGCTACGTCAGTGAGGGCAGTGGCGAGAATCTATTCTTCGTGAAAGACGGAGCCCTGCTCACCCCAGCGCTCGGTGACTCGATCCTGCCCGGCATCACGCGCGGGTACGTGATTGATCTGTGCAAGGAGTTGGGGCTTGAGGTGCGAGAAACCCGGATCGTGCGGGAGATGATGTACAACTGCGATGAGATGTTCATGACCGGCACAGCCGCGGAGATCACCCCTGTACGCAGTGTGGATCGGCACACTCTTGGTGATGGCAAACCCGGAAAAATCACCAAGCAGCTGCAGGACGAGTACTTCGGAATCCTGCATGGGCGCAAGAGCGATCGTCACGGCTGGCTGACTTTCGTGGAGAGCGCGCAGACGGGCGAGGCTCCGCCGGTCAGCGCAGGAGTGGGACAGGAAGGGTAGTGGACCCCTCGTGCTTCGTGGGGGGACGCCTGAATGAAGCCTGGGCCCTCGTGGTTCTGGGTTTGGTTCTCGCCATCCCGGCCCATGCTCAAAACGGTGATGCCAAGGGAGAGGTGCAACCCGATCTGCCGGCGGATCTGGTCGTCCCACCCGCGCCAGCACTCTCTGCGGAGGACGAGCTGGCGACCTTCACGCTGGCGCCCGGGTTGCGGGTGGAGCTCGTCGCTGCGGACCCGCTCATCAACGACCCCATAACCGCGGAGTTTGACGAGCGCGGGCGACTGTGGGTCGTAGAGATGCTCGGCTACATGCCCAACGTAGATGGAACCGGGGAGGCCGAGCCGATCGGGAAGATCGCCATCCTCAGCGATGAAGACGGCGATGGACGAATGGACGCGCGTGTGGAGTTCATGAAGGACCTTGTCCTGCCCCGGTCGGTACACCCGTGCCTGGATGGAGCGCTCGTGATTCTGCCCGGTCAGGTGTTGTTCTGCCGCGATGAGGACGGTGACGGCGCCGCAGACTCCATCGAGGTCATCGACACCTTCAACGGTGGTATCGCCAGCCCGGAGCACTCTCTCAATGGCTTCGAGCGCACTCTTGACAACTGGTATCGCTGCGCCAATGGAGGCGTCAAGTACCGCTTGCGTGCTGGTCGGTGGGAGCGTGGGCTGACCACCGGCGGCGGGCAATGGGGCATCACCAAGGATGATCTCGGGCGCATCATGTTCAATGGCAACTCGGATCCCTTGCGCGGCGATCTGTTTCCTTCGGCCTACAGTCTGCGCAACCCGAGCCTGGGCAAGCTGGCGGGGATGAACCGTCGCTTCGCTCACGATTTCACCACCTGGCCGGTGCGCATTACCCCGGGCGTGAACCGTGGGTATCGCCCGGCGACCCTGCGCGATGACTTCACCCTCAATCGCGTGACGGGCACCTGCGGACCTCACATCTACCGCGGCACGGGTCTGGGAGAGGGCTTCAACGGCGATGCCTTTGTCCCAGAACCCTGCGGCAATCTCGTCAAGCGCTACCGCATGGTGTCCAAGGAAGGTCTTGGGCTGGACGCCAAGTTGGCCTACCAGGGGCGTGAGTTCATCGCTTCAACGGATGAGCGGTTCCGACCTGTGAATGCGTTTGGGGGCCCCGACGGAGGCCTGTACTTGGTGGATCTGTACCGAGGGATTCTCCAACACCGCCTCTTCGTCACCACGTTCCTGCGCAAGCAGATCCTGGCGCGGGGCTTGGACAAGCCCTTGGGATTGGGACGCATCTGGCGCATTGTGAATGAGGACCACGAGGCCCCCGAGGCCAGTGATCTGTCCCAGTGGAGTTGGAGCGAGCTCGTCGCCGCTCTCGCGTCTCCCAATGGCTGGCTGCGCGACACGGCCCAACGCATCCTGGTGGAGGAGTGGGAAGAGGCCCCGTTCGTGGAGGACCTGCTCATCGATTTGGCGCAGGAATCACCCCATGCGCTCGGACGGTTGCACGCGCTCTGGACGCTGGCGGGGATCGGGTCCGTGGACCGCGACCTGATTCTTGCGGCTATCGCAGACCCTGATCCACGGGTGGCGGCGGCGGCCGTGCGCGTGGGCGAAGAGTACCTGTCTACAGGGCGCAAGGAGATCGTCGGTGCCGTGGAGGCGCTTGCCCTGCGGACAGACGATGCGCGCCTGCGCCACCAATGTGTCCTCTCGCTGGGGGCCGTACAGACCTCGGTGGGGGATGAGGCCATAGCCCGCATCCTCACGACCGACTGTTCGACCGCTGAGATACAGACGGCGGCCATCAGTGGTCTCTACACACGCGAAGCCGCTTTTGTCGCGACACTTCTGGCCGATCCGGAATGGGCAGAGGAGAAATCGGGTCGAGCCGGTCTGCTGAAACAGCTGGCCCGCTGCGTCGTACGCCAGGGAACGGCGGGGCCCATCGAGGCTCTTCTACGCTTGTCGTCAGAGCAGGGCGCGGCGCAAGGATGGCGCGCCCGAGCACTCTGTGCCGGACTCCTGGCGGGTCGCTCCAAGGGGCCCAAGGGTGACTTGCGACCCGTGATGGTGACCTCCGAGCCCAAGGGTCTGGACGCTTTGGCGGCCGTGCTGGGCGGCGGAGGGTCCGCGACCTTGGAGGCCATCGGCTGGCCAGGCAAGCCAGGCCTCCCGGAGGATCTGGTCATTCGGCCCATGACTCCAGAGGAGCAAGGACGATTCGCGCGCGGGGCTCTGGTGTTTCGCGATCTCTGTTCCACCTGCCATCAGGCCTCGGGTCGAGGACAGGCAGGGATGGCTCCCCCCTTACGCGGTTCGGAGTGGGTCTTTGGGAGCGAAAAACGCCTTGTGCTCATTCTGGCTCACGGCCTGCACGGACCGATTCGAGTGGACGGCACCCAGTGGGACATGGAGATGCCCGCCTTCGCGGGAAGCCCCGAGGAAATCGCCTCAATCCTCACGTACATTCGCCGGGAGTGGGGCCACGGGGCAGATCCAGTGGCACCCGACTCCGTTGAGCGCATCCTGGACGAGAGCGGCGTACGAGCCGAAGCCTGGACGGCCGAGGAGCTGCTCAAGCTACGCTGATCGGGACTACAGCCGCCGAAGCCGCGGGTTCCTCCAGTGGAAGCGACCGGACTTGCCTCCGTGAACCTGGAGTCCCAAAAAGCCCTTCAGGAGGGGCTTGTCATCCACGAGGTGGGCGGTGGATACGCCATTGACCCAGACGCGCAAGTCATTGCCTTCGGCTTGGATGAAGTAATGGTTCCACTCATCCATGCGGAATGCCTGCCGGCCAGCAGGATTGTCCCTGAGATCGTCCAGCCATCCTCGCCGGCCTTCTTCGAAAATACCGCCCGACCATGCACGGGACTTCTCGTCGATCTCTGCCTGATACCCAAAGACCACACCGTCTTTCTCGCGGTAATGCGATCTAAATTGGATGCCCGAGTTACCACGCTCGACGATGCGCACCTCCACTTGAAACTGGAAGTCCGCAAAAATCTCATCGGTGACAAGAAATGAATTGCGTCCGAGGCGACCATTCACGTCACCGATGATGGTGTTGCCCTCGCGCACGTAGCGAGCCCCCCCCGCCACGGTCCAACCGTCAAGTCCCTCATCCTGCAGCAGCGACTCCCAGTTGTCCTGCAGATCCAGGTCGCGTATCCGAATGGAGCGATACCAGACTTCGCCGCCGTGATCTTGCAGCAAGATGTGGCCGGGTCTTTCACTGGCAAACTCGGGTATGGACCGGAACTTGCTCCGTGCCAGGCGGGCAGCCCAGTCTTCGCTGCCGACGTCTGCGCTGAGAATCAGCTGACCGTTGAGCCAGTGTTCGAGGTGTTCGCCTCGGCAGACGATGCGCGATTGGTTGAACTGGCCCGCATGCTGCAGCTGCTTGTCCTGGGCCGCGGTCAAGGCATAGAGGGAGCCCGCCGCAGAGAGGGGGTTGTCGTCTTCATTGGTACCCGCGTCGTCGAGGATCTGGAACTCGGGGCCGAGCAAGGAGTTGCCCTCGCGCCGCACCCGGTACTTCACGCCGCTGTTTGTGCCCCGGGCCACCTTCCATTCAAAGGCCAACTCGAAGTTCCTGTACGTGTCGTCCGATAGAAGGTCTCCACCACCGGAAGTATTGCGCAGACACCCGCTCTGAATCGTCCATCCCTTATCCGGGAACCCCTCGCCGCCAGCGCGGTGCCACCCACGGGTGGACTGGCCGTCAAAAAGAAGGCGCCAGCCAGCCTGGGCCTCTTCCAAGCTAAGGTGGTTGGGTTGCGCGAGGCCATCGGTGACCGCGCCCGTGGCGGCCCACTCCGTGCCTCGCACAATCAACGTGCGCAGCTGCGGATCATGATGTGACACCTTCGTTTGCTCCTGTCCGCTCCAGACGTGGGCCAGAGGCGTGTGGAAGAAACGGCCTTTACCGAAGGCCCCCACGATGATCATGGGCTCGTCGTTGCCTGTGCCCCCGCTCTCCTTGCTTGAGTGCGAGACTCCGATAACCGTGCGCTCATAACCCTCTACGCGCACCAGGCGGTGATATAGCTCGTCGGGGTGATCGACGAAGTCGGGCATGGTGGCGGTAATCGGATGGTCGTAGTCGAGCACCTCCAGACCAAAAGGGTGAAAGCGACCGTGGCCGGTGCCTGCCCGCCAGAGGTGGCCGACGAGCTGTTCGAATTCCACCCAACCGGGAAAGGCGTTGTTGGCCGCGTGGATGACGGCAACGCCCACCCCCCCTCGCACGGCCTTGAGGAATGAGGCTTCAGCGTCAGGGCCCCATCGGGGTCCGTTGTAGTCGAGCACCAGAGCCTTGTAGCGGGCGAGAGATTTCTCGTCCGCAAGGTCCGTGGCGGGGTCATAGGTGATCGTCACGTCAAACAAGCCACTCTCGTCCAACATGGATTCAATCGAGGGCGTGGTCCAGCGCCAGTCGTGGTTGTTGGCCCCTGATACGATCAAGACCGGAATCTTGTCCTGCCCGTCCTGGTGGGCGTGAGCGTGGGTGACGGGGAGAAGGGCGAGGGCGGTGACGAGTAGGGTGCGCTTCATGATGGACTCCATATGCGCTGAGGATACCGCAACTGCTTTCACACCGCTCACCAGTCGTGGGGTAACCTCTGGGTCGAGGTCCATTCAATGATTCGAACCCTGATTGCCACCCTGTCTTGTTCTCTACTCTGGTTCGCCCTGGTGGCGGGGGACGACGCGCCCGAACCGCGTTGGTGGAAGGGCAACACCCATACACACACCCTCTGGAGTGATGGTCGTGCGGCGCCCGAGTGGGTTGCCAAGCAGTATGTGGATGGGGGGTATGACTTCCTCGTGCTCTCCGACCACAACACCATTCAGACCGGAGAGCGCTGGTTCCCAGTCTCCGAGGACGGCAGCAGCCGCTTGAGCCCCAAGGAGCTGGACGGGCTGATCGCTGCATTTGGAGCTGAGGCCGTGCAATTGCGTACGACCGAGGCGGGCCGAGAAATGCGCCTCCTGACCCTGCCGGAGCTCCGCCGGCGATTTGAAGTGCCCGGTGAGTTCCTGTTCATCCAAGGTGAGGAAGTCACCAGCCACTTCCGCTCGACCGGCGAGAAGCCGGTGAACTACCCGGTGCACATCAACGCGGTGAACATCGAGGCTTACATTGCTCCGCGCGGGGGAGATTCGGTGAGCGATCTACTCAACGAGAGCCTCAAGGCCATCATCGCTCATGGCGAGGAGAGTGGACGCCCCGTTCTGGCCCACCTGAACCACCCCAATTTTGGTTGGGGAGTCACCTGGCAGGACGTGGCGCGCATGGGAGCGGATCGTTTCTTCGAGGTCTACAACGGCCATCGCGGCGTTCGCAGCCATGGCGACAAGACCCATCCGTCGACGGAGTCGATCTGGGACCAGGCTCTCACCCTGCGTTTGACGGCACTTGGACTCGGCCCCCTATTCGGCGTGGCTACGGACGACGCCCATGACTACTACGGCGGCCTGACCTCCCAGCCCGGACGTGGTTGGATCATGGTGCGCAGCGCCAGCCTGGACGGTGACTCGATCGTGCGCGCCATGCAGGCGGGTGACTTCTACGCCTCGAGCGGCGTCACGCTGGACGACATACAGGCCGACGAGGATTCCTATCGGATTGCGATCCGGGCCCAACCAGGGGAGACCTTCGTCACCCGCTTCGTGGGTACCAGGATCGTAGATGGAGTGGCGGGTCCGGTCGGGGAGGTCCTCGCTGAACAGGAGGGCCTGAGCCCGGTCTATGAGCCCAAAGGTGACGAGCTGTACGTCCGAGCCGTCGTCACCTCTTCCCGCGTGCACCCCAACCCCTATGCGACGGGCGACCGGGAAATGGCGTGGGGACAACCGTGGGTGCGCTGACCCTCAGTCCACGATCCTCACCTCGAGAGCTTCAACGCTGACCGTCGACGCGGCGTGACCGTGTTCGATGGCGATATGGCCTGGCCCGAAGCGCCTCTCCACATCCATGTAGTCCGTGAGCATCACTCCGTTGATCCAGATGCGGATGTGCGTGCCGTCCGTTACTTCGCGCACTGAAACGAAGTAGTTGAACCAGGTGTCGGAGGGAATCAGTTGGGCCTGGATGGAATGGAGCCCTGCAAGGCTCCCGGTCTTCTCCCTATTGGGGAAGGTGCTGTTGATCAGTGCCCCGTAGCCCTCCACTTTTTCGGGAGGGCCTTGTACACGAAAGAGCAGGCCCGCCTGACCACCATCGGAGATCTTGACACGTGCACGCAGGTCAAACGAGCTGTAGTCGTTGCGCGTAGATAGCAGCGTGCCCTTGGGTCCGCTGGCCACGAGTGTGACGTCATCCAACTCCCACTCGGCATCACCTGAGAGAATCCAGTTATCGAATTGTTCCTCGGGAAACACGGGTGACCACTTGGGGCTACCCGTACGGGGCAGAGGAGATGGGTGTCCGCGCTCCGTTGGGCGGACCCGGATGTCCCGAAAGGCCACTTCACCTTCACCGCCACGAAGGACTACCGGGCCCGCGGGCCCCTCCTCCGCGTGAACCGACGTCGTGGATACCCCAGGCACATTGACACCCTCCAATACAGTGCGCCCATCTACCAGGACCTGCTCAAAGCGGGCATCAGAGACCTTGCCGTTCGGACCGAAATGAGGTGCCCGAAAGCGGATGTCGACCTCGTGCCACTCTCCGGCGTGGCGGTAGGCGTTGAAGCGCGGTGCGATGGCATCCCACGATGCTCCGCCGCCGATGGTGCAGCAGATGTCCGCCCCCGCTTCATTGCCTTTGGGCGAGTCGACCAGGGTCAACTCGTAGCGCCCCATCAGCAAGATCCCTGAGCGGCCGCCCTCGGGCAGCATGAAGCCCAGGTGCAGCTCGCAATCCCCGAACTCGTTCTTGGATGTGTAGTCGCTGGGTCGCTCTCCCGTGTTCACCAGGGCTCCATTGCCAGGCGTGATGGAGAAGCGGGTGCCCTCATCCCGGTCTATCTCGGCGTTCACGAGCTCCCATCCCTCGGAGTCGAAGCGATCCATGGGGTCTCCCCAGGAGAGCATCAGCCAGCCCTCCTGGCCGCTCTCCTTGCTGGGCGGCGGAGGGACGATCTTGCTCACGTGCTGGTTGGTGAGCGGCCCCGCAGGTAGCTGGTTGATGGTGTAGGCGAACTCGGGGTGCAGGAGGGGTTCTCCCTGTGCTCCCATGAGGCCGTTGAGCTTCACTCGCGCCACCATGGCAGGCGTGAGCCCGGCTGTTTGGATTCTCAGTCGGGTTCGGTCTTCAGAGAGGACACAGCCCGTCACCTCCACGGGTGTGTTGTGCTGGGGAGGGCTACCGTACTCCCACCAGTAGTTGTAGTCGTACTGATACAGGCTCGCGCAGTCGTCGGTGACTTTCGTCTCCCCAGCCAAGGGCTTGGTGAATGCCACGTCAAATCCATCCTGTAGGAGTTGAACGTCCTGAATCTCCAACGGCGAGCGGCCCGTCCAGCGTACCCGTGCCAATCCATCTGCCGGGGCCCGACCCCCCCAGCCCCGGTTGGTCATTCCGCAGAAGAGGGTTCCCTGCGAGCTGAACAGGACGCGCGCCACCGAACCGATGTCTCGGCGGAACGGTTGAATCCAGCCCTGGTACTCCCCGCGTACCTTCTCCATGTTGCAGCGCAGCACCATGCCGTTCGTGAGTTCAGCTACGAAGAGGTCGTCGGCGAACGGGCCAAAGGCACCGCCCGTGCTGTCATGCACCATGTTTCCCGTAGATCTCGACCACTCGTAAGGGATCCACACCGCGGCTGGGCGGCGTTGGGTAGCAGCGGCCGGGGGAGGCACCTCGTCACTGGCAATGGTGCCCGAGGCCCGGTACTCGGCTGTCCATTCAAGCGAGGCGGGGTGCCCATAGAAGCCATCTCGGACCAGATGGTAGATGGGGCTCGATGCGCACCAGTCCCCCTGATTGTCCGTGATGAAAATGTCCCCCTGGGCGTTCTTGCCCACACCGCATGGAGAGCGGAAGCCCTTGGCCCACGGCGTGATCTCCCCTTCGGGTGAGATACGCAGGGCCCAACCACGGTAGGGCACCGCCGACTTGCCATGCCACCACTGCGGGTTGAAGAACGCCACGTTGAGGGTGACAAAGAAGTTCCCCGCATCGTCGCGAGGAAGGCCAAAGGCGAACTCGTGATAGTTGCCCGATAGCCCCCAATCATCACAGAGCGTGTCAATCTGATCACAGAGGCCATCCCCATCCAAGTCTCTCAGGCGCGAGAGCTCACCGCGCTGAACCACGTGGATGTCGCCATCAACCACGTTCAGTCCCAGGCCCTCCCACAGACCCTCGGCGAAGAGCCTCCAGCGGGCATCCTCCACGTCCTCAACTTCCGGGTTCTCCAGGATCCAGACCTGACCGCGCCGGGTCGAGACGGCCAGCTCGCCGCCGGGCAGGAATCCCATGCCGCCGATCTCAAGCCGTGAACCGGGAGGGACCGGGAATTGCTCCACCGTGTAGTAGTCGTTCTCATCTTCGAACGGGAGCGGGGCACCGGCATGGGTTCCGGGTGTCAGGACGAGCAGGAGCAGGATGAGGCGTGAGGGGCTCATCGGGTTTGCTCCAAGAGGCTTGGCAATGTGTCCTCGCCCGAATCCAAGGCGGTGACCATGAGCACTTCGAGTTCAGCTGTCTGCCCTGGCGCCAACGTCAGCTGCAATCCCTGGGCCCGCACTCGCATGCTGGTTGGCCCGCGCAAGACAACGAGGCGCTGCAGACCGTCGTTCTGAAGCCGGGAAGAAGCGTGTGCTCGCTGGGTGTCGCCCCGCGACTCCAATATCCCCGTGGGGCCACCACAGTCTTGGGTCAGGTAGGAGGTGTTGAACTCAAGAACACAGGCTGCGGCACCGGCTTCCAGGCGCAGTGCTCGGACGAAACCCGCACCCGCCGAGGTGTCGGCTACCCGGGGCTCTTCATGCACCTTGGCCATGACAGCCCCGTTCTCCCCCTCCAGCCAATAGACGAGGCCCGCACGCTGCCCTGCGGTCCAAGTCCGCTTCAGTTTTGCATGCAGAGGTTCGCGCTCCACCCCACCCTGCGGTTCACGCACGACGACAAAGCCTGGTCCGGGGTCACCCTTGGCGCAGATCAGCGTTGGTCTTCCCAGGGGCAGGAGTGGCTTTCCACCGCGTGCCGTCCAGTCCCGGCGTTGGACGAAATCACCTTGTCGCACGGCGATGAACCGCACGTCATCGACGCGGTACTCGAAGGACGCACCGCTGGTGAGTCCCAGCAGCAAGCCCCTTGTCCGCTGCGGCGCTCCCTCAATGATGGGAGGCAGGAACCCGCGCACGATCAGGGCGCGATCCGTGACCGGCAGAATGGTCTCGGAAACGGAGACGACCTTGCGCTCGGGCCCAAGGGAGATCACGTAGTCCGCCAGAGCGGCGAGCTCTATCTCCGGAATCGCTCCGGCATGCGAGGGCATCGGGGTTCCAGGAATCCCAAAGGTAATCGTGCGCAGAATGGCTGCGCGCGTGTTGCCGTAGGAGAAGCCGCCGTCCTTGAAGGAGCGCGCGGGACGCGGCAGCTCGGCAGTTCCGTCACCTGCGCCCTCTGGCCCGTGACAGCGTGCGCACAACTCCAGGTACCGCGCATGGGCATCGGGCACCCCTTCTTGGGGACAGCAGAGGGCTCGCGTCTGAGTGGCACAGAAGGTCAAGAGGCAAAGGCTGAGTTGCAGTCGGTGGGGGGGCATTGGAGCAGCCTACGCAGAGGTGGTTCACCAAGCCAGTCGTGCCCGACCTGTGCCAGTAAGTTATCCTCGCGACCATCATGGTTCCGACAATCCAACGCCTCGCACATGTTGTGGCCAGGGCAACGCTCTGCGTCCTCCTCGCTCAGGCGTATGTGCTTGCGCAAGAGAATCAAACGCCTCCTGCAAAGGGCTCGGGCGGCGAACTCAACCCCGCGCAAGAGGTCTTTGACGTTCAGCACTACCGGTTGGAGCTTGAGATTTTCCCCAATGAGAAGCGGATCGCTGGGGCCTTGACCATGACCGCTCAGCTTGTGGCTCCGGCGGGCACGATCATGTTGGACCTGGACGATGCCCTCAGCGTTGACGGGGTTTGGGTCAGCGATCCCCAAGCGCGCTCTACCGGCGTTTCCAAGGTCTTGTTCAGCCACCGCAACGGCGAGATCCATATCCCTCTCTCCAGGCGCAGCGCAGGCGAGGTCTTTGTCGTGCGCGTGGAGTACGGCGGCGTGCCACGGGAGGCCCCGAATCCTCCCTGGGATGGAGGATTCACCTGGTCGCGCACGGCAGATGGGTCGCCTTGGATTGCCACCACCTGCCAGGGGGAAGGCGCGGATGTCTGGTGGCCCTGCAAAGATCACCCCTCCGACGAGCCAGATTCCATGGACATTGTCATCACTGTTCCCGCGCCCTTGGTGGTGGCGAGCAATGGCCGTCTCCTCGAGGTGCGAGAGGCTCCGGACGACAGACTTACCCACCATTGGCACGTGTCCACTCCCATCAACAACTACGGAGTGGCTCTCAATATCGCGCCCTATGAGACCATCACGACTCAATACCAAGGCGTCGAGGGTGAACCTTTCGAGTTCACCTATTGGGTTCTCCCCGAGAACCGGGCCAAGGGCGAGATACTATTTGAGGAGTTTCAGCGACAGATGACGTTCTTCGAGGACGTTTGCGGTCCCTACCCCTTCCGCACAGACAAGTATGGGGTGGCAGAGACTCCGCACTTGGGCATGGAGCACCAGAGCATCATCGCCTACGGCAACGGCTATAGAGGCGACATCGTGACGGGCTACGACTATGACTGGTTGCATCATCACGAGCTCTCCCACGAGTGGTGGGCCAACCTTGTCACGGCGCGGGACTGGAAGGACTTTTGGATTCACGAGGGGATCGGGACCTATCTGCAGGCCGTGTACATGGAGCGACGCTTCGGTCCCGAGGCCTACGCCAAGAAGATGGCGACTGATCTCAAGCGCATCGAGAACAAGGGCAGCGTGGCCCCGCGTGGGACGCGCACGACCAAGGACATGTATTTCGCATCCAAGCGCCCCGATGCTCCAGACATTGACGTGTACATGAAGGGTTCATGGATCTGCCACAGCCTGCGCTGGCTGGTGGGAGACGAGGTCTTCTTCAAGATCCTACGCCGCTGGGCTTATCCCGATCCCAGCCTGGAAGCGAGCCGCGACGGTTCGGCCTGCCGCTTTGCCTCTACCGATGAGTTGCAGGCAATCGCAGAGGAGGTTGCGGGCATGGAGCTCAGCTGGTTCTTCGAGGTCTACCTACGGCAGCCAGAGCTTCCCGAGCTGGAGCTCTCCATTGCTGACAGTGAGTGCACTCTGCGGTGGAAGACACCCGAAGGCATGGCCTTCCCCATGCCCGTAGAGGTGCTGGTCGCAGGTAAGTTGCAGCGTGTCGCGATGAAAGAGGGCACGGGCGTTTTCGCTATTCCGCGGGGAGCCTTGCCCGAAGCCGATCCGAACGCGCGTGTTCTGATGAAGCGCCCCAGGTAGGCACTCTGGCCCCTACTGCAGGAACTCCTGCACCTTCTCCACTTCCCCAGCGGATCCCAGGATCACGCTTGCCCTCTCGTGCAGCTCGCGCGGCTGGATGTCCAGTGTGCGGTCCAAGCCTGAGAACGACTTGCCGCCGGCCTGTTCAATGAGCATGGACATGGGGTTGGCTTCGTACATCAGCCGCAGCTTGCCGTTGGGCGCCTTCTCTGTGGGTGGGTACATGAACACCCCGCCCTTCATCAAGATCCGGTGGACGTCAGCGACCATGGTGCCCACGTATCGCTGTGAGTAGCCGTTCTCATGAGCCCAGGCCAAGTACTCTTGATAGCCGCTCGGGAAGCTGGAGGTGTATGCCTCGTTGAGCGAGTAGTTCTTGCTCTTCTCGGGGATGCGGACATCCTTCTCAACCAGTAGGAATGAGCCGATCTGGGGGTCGAGCACAAACATCTGAACACCATTGCCTGTGGTCAGAACCAGAACCGTGGAAGGCCCATACAGCACATAGCCTGCTGCCAACTGGTTCACGCCCGGCTGAAGCGGTGAGCTCTCAATGGGGTGGGCACGGCGGTCGTGGTGCAGGACGCTGAAGATGGTTCCCACGCCGCCGCACACATCCAGGTTCGATGAACCATCCAGGGGGTCGAATAGGACCACGTAGGGCCGCTCACCCTCCGTCTCACTGTGGATGATCATGGGCTCTTCGTTTTCCTCGGACGCCACGATGGCCACTGTTGGGCGCGTGCCCAGGCAGCGCAGCAAGGACTCGTTGGCGATCACGTCCAGCTTCTGCTGAGACTCGGCATGGACGTTCTCCGCTCCAGCGTCCCCCAGTACGGCTTCAATTCGGGCTCGCCGGCAACGCGCCGCGATGAACTTGGCCGAGAGACTGATAGCGGAGAGGACCCAGGTGAAGTCCCCATTGGTCTCGGGGTACCTGGCCTCCTCTGACAGGAGGTAGGACTGAATCGAGGTCAGGTTCTGTGATTCAGTGAGAGCGATGTGGTCTTCAAGCATGGTGAGAGGGCAAACGGCCCCCCAATGGGTACCCCCTTTTGACCTTGGACACAAACCCGACCAGCTGACTAATTGAAGAGGAGGTCGACCTGACGTGCAACTTCTTCCGCAGCATCCAGGATGCGGTGGGAGGACGCGCTGAAAAGCTCTGCTGGAAGGACGATTATGCGGCCTTTTTCAACAGCCTCCAAATGAGACAGTGCTGGCTCATTGCGTAGGAACTCGGCCCCGGGCGAGACCATGTCGCGTCCCGTGCTCGTCACAAACACCTCAGGATTGAGAGTCAGGATCTCCTCCAAGCTGAGCTCACAGTGGCCCTTTCTGCTTACGGCGTTCTCCATCCCGGCGAGCGCGATGGCCAGATCCAGCGTCGTTCCGGTACCCGATGTGTGTCCCCCCGCCCCGAAGTTCGAGTAGGTCGCCATGCGGCGTGAAGATCGGCCAGCACCTTCAAGCACGGATCGGCGCGCCGTCAGTTTTTCCATGAGGGCCTGGGCGCGCTCCTGCACTCCCAGGGCTTCCCCGGCCAGAGCGATCCCCGCCTCGATCTCAACCCAGCTCTTGGCGTCGGGTAGGGGCAAGACGGGGATGTTCACCGAACGCGCCACCCATAGAGGTCCCTGATAGGACCAGGGGGCTGCGATGATCAGGTCCGGCTTGAGGGCGAGAATGGCCTCGCCTTCCAGTGCATTCAGAACCGTGTGCTCACTCCATCCCTCGGGTTCGCGTGCTGCCACTGACCAAGAAAACGCAGCCAAGGGAACGGCCACGACCCGATCATGAAGCTCAAGATCGGTCAGCAGATCTACGGCAGCAGAAGTTGCCGGCAGGATGCGTTGGGCCTGGTCTGGGACCCGAAGCGTCGAGCCGTCTTCCAACTTCACGGAGCGCGCGTTCGTGGGCTCGTCTCCGGGAGCGGTGGGCGTGGCCTCCTCTCCGCCGCAACCCGAGGCGCAGATCCCCAGCATCCACACTAAGAGCAGAGTGAGCTTGCGGGCCCCGCAGCCGGTGGCCGATGGTCGGAAGGGGAACATGGTGGCAGGGTAGCAGGTCCCGGACGAGCTACCACCCGAGCCCCCTAGATGTCAGAGCCCGCCGCAGGTCGCAGCAGTGTGCTCGTGATCTTGCTCACCGTATCGGCATAGCGAGGAAGGTCTCGCATGCGGGCCCAGTCGGGGTGTTTCAGGAAGCGCTGCCAGTGTTCCTTGTGCTCCTCTTCGTTGTCGGCTGAGAGCATGTAGACGAGGTTGGGCATGTCGGCAGCCCCAAACGACTCTCCGAAGAACACCGGCCCCAACTCGACTTCTTGCATGAGTTGAATCTCTCCGGTGTTGAACATTTCAACCTTGCGCCGCGCCAACTCTTCATTGCGGCTCTCATAGATGCGCAGCTCCAATAGTCGCTCCAGGCTCTGAGAGGGCGGAGGGATTATCCCGGGCAGCCCCTCAAAGGCCCTCAGAATCCGACTCTCGATTCTCGTGTAGGGCAGAGGGGCGCCGCTTGGGGCGAATCCCTTGGCTGAAGCCATGAACTCCACGTCTTCGGCCAGGCGGATGTTGCGCTCCAGTAGCTGGCCAGGGTTTGAGTAGGGGCACAGAACGTAGACGTCCAACACTCCACTCTCCACCGGTGTGAAGACCCCGACCGGTCCGATGCCCTGACGGTGCAGTGCGGGCTGGTAGGCGTCTCGCACGAACTGAAGTGTTGCCAGCTGCCCTTCTGGGGTAGAGCAATGGTAGGCCCTCAACTCCAGCAGGTTTGTGGAGCTCTTCGACCCCTTGGGTAAGCCAGCGCATCCTCCCAGGATGACCAGGAGAGCAAGCAGGAGACGGGTGCACGGTTGTGAGGATGATCGCATGACGGTTTTCGTAAGAGTGAGCGCGGCCTAGCGGTGTCGTTATTCCAAGGTCTCCGCGAGAGCGGTGTAGATGTGTTCGGCCAAAATCTCGTTTCCTTTTCGGCCGACGTGACAGTTGTCGTAGTAGAGCGTCTCAGCGTTGTCAGCGAAGATGCGGGTCGCATCAAGTACCGTGACACCGGCGCCCTTCAGGTCCTCTACTCGGGCTCGCATCATCTCGTAACCCTTGACCACGTCGGGGTCCATGCCTTTGGCGCCGATCCCCTTCTCTCGTTCCGCAGGGGTGATGAGTTTGGAGCCGGGGTCGTGCAGGGTCGGTTGGATGACGTGCAGGTAGAGGATGCCTCGGGGCTCGCAAAGGTGCTGCATGGAGACCGAGGACTCGAACCAGTTCTCAATGACGTCTCCCAGCGCATCTTCTGTCTCTGGCGGGACGCCGAAGGGTTGGTTCTTCTTGCCTTGGTCGGTCGTCAAGGCGTGTTCAATGTACGCCTCCTGCACCAGGCTCCATCGGAACCGGATCGTGCCGAGCCTTGAGAGGTACAGCCTCCCGAGGATGGAGGAGTGGTGCAGCTCCCATCCGAGCACGTGATCGGACAATGACTGCGCCTCGCGCTGGAGCATCTCCATATCGACGAGGTGGTCCACTGCCTGTGCGTCGGGTCGGCCACCCAGATGTGCTTGAGTCCAGTGGCCTATCGATGGCCAGGTGGGCTGCATTCCCAGCACCGCGTGGCGTGTGCCCGTACGAACCTCGTTCAGGCCATCGAGGTTGATGACCACGTTCGGTCTGCAACCGCGCGACAACAGGTACGCGAGCTGCGCAAGCTGTTGGGGCTGCTTGAACCCGGCCGTGGCCATGCGGAAGACCCGAACGGGTCGGGCAACCGAGGGGTGCTCGGCGAGCTGCTGGGTGACAACGTCGAGGGCACCCCGCTGTATTCCGGCGAAGATCGCAGCTACTGATCCCCCGTGAACGAAGATGGTGAAGGCCGTGGCGTCCGGGTCGTGGAAGTGTGCCACTGCCCGCTCTGTGATCTTCAGGCCCAACCCCGAGTCGTACCCCGAGTAGGGGTGGAGGGTGAACAGCGCCTCCTTTCTAGCGGGTGTTTCCGCTTCGCCTTCCACGCCCGGAAGTTCCGCGGTCATCTGCGTAACGATTTCCCGGATGGACTCCCGAGCACGCTCCGCGCTGTAGGGCTGACCTTGAGCGAAGGCCCAGCCGCGTGCCGCGATCTCAGCGACCAGGAGAGCGGCGACAATCGAGGCGGCCGCGAGAGCAAACTTCTTTCGGAGTGTCTTTTGAGGCAAGTGAAGTCTCGTGACCCAGCGGCGAAACGCCGAGCAGTAGATGCCGCGTCGGAATGCCCTGGTTCCTGAGAAGAATACGGGGTCCTTCGGGAGGACTCCACGCAAGTCTGGGCTTCACGGAATGGAGGCGCCTGGGCCCCCAGCCTTGACGGAGTGATCGGCCCCGATGGGCGGCCCCGCACCCCGAGCGCCCCTCCCCCCAAGCAGGTCGCCCGGCGGGCCTCGATACGGGGTTCGTGCGCGGCAGGGGATCAGGGCGCCGACCCAGGTCCGGCTACCGTCCGAGTGGGGCTAGAGCGTCTGCCCCAACCTGCTACCCTGCTCCCCATGAGCGTCGCCAGAACAGGTACCCGAGCGGGGGTGGTCGCAGCCCTCGTCATGGGTGTCGGCCTACTGGGGCTCGTGGTCCTCTCCTGCCTCAAGGGCACGACCATGACCTTCGGCACGGACCAGTTCCTGCAAGGCTTGGGGGGCATCTTGGGAACCGACACTCCCCTGGAAGGCCATCACCAACTCATCTTCGAGTTGGTGACCTGCAAGACCCTGGTGGCCTGTGGCGTTGGTGCATCTCTGGCCTGTTCGGGTGCCTTGTTGCAGGGCGTGTTCCGCAACGGCCTTGCTTCGCCCTCTATCTTGGGCATCACTGCCGGCGCAGGCCTGGGCGCGACATTGGGAATCATGTTGGTGGGGGGCTATGGATCCAACGTTGCCGGTGGGATCGACCTGCTCGACCAAGCTGCCAAGCACTCTCCTCTCCTGGTGACGATCACGGGTTTCGCCGGCGCCTGTGGCGTGGCTCTCCTGGTCGCGGCGATTGGAGGAGTCGCGGGCCGCGTCTCGGTGCCGACGCTGCTGCTCGTGGGGATCGCGATCAATGCCTGTATCGCCGGCATCCTGGCAGCCATTCAGGCCTGGCTGGTGGAGCACGACTGGCAGACTGCGGAAGCCGTTTACCACTGGAGTTTTGGCAGCCTCAAGGACAAGAGCTGGACCCAGGTGGGAATCGTGTGGACAGGCGCGGCCTGTGCCGCGCTGGCCTTGCCCTTTGTGGCGCGCGAGTTGGATCTGTTTGCAGCAGGCGAGGAGAACGCTGAGTCCCTCGGGGTGAACACCACGCGGACCAAGCTGCTCGTCCTGGTGACCGCTTCTTTGGCGGCTTCTGCCGCTGTTGCGGTGGCCGGACAGATTGCCTTCGTAGGGCTCGTCGTACCGCACCTCGTGCGTCTGGCGGGATTCCGCTCCTACCGCACGCTCCTTCCCCTTTCCCTCGTAGGTGGCGCGATTTTTCTACTGGGTGCGGATGTCGCGCAGCGGTATCTGATGGAGCGCGAGCTCTTCAAGCCGGGGGTGTTGATGTCCATGGTAGGGGGCCCCTTTTTCCTGTTCCTTCTGGTTCGCTCGCGGTCACAGGTGCGCACGTGGTAGTGCTGATCGAGAGCAGCGGTCTGGGCCACACCTACCCCGGTGGCGTCGAAGCACTCGCAGACTTGGATCTCTCCATCTCCCCCGGAGAGGTGGTCTGCATCCTGGGTCCCAACGGCGCGGGCAAGAGTACCCTTCTGAAAGCCTTGGCCGGGTTGCTCCCGATCACGGCTGGTAGCGTCACCTGGCGCGGAGAGGCGATGGAGGCATGGGCGCCCCGACATCGGGCCCGTCGCCTGGCCTTTGTGCCTCAATCGCTGATGGCGCTTCCAGAAGTCACCGTCCGCACTTTCGTGGCCCAGGGCCGCTATTCTCACCAGGGCGTATTTGCTCGCGCGACTCCTGAAGATCGCCAGGCGGTGGACCAGGCCATGAGTCAGGCTGATCTGGTGGACCTGGCGGCTCGCCCCCTACCAGAACTCTCCGGCGGCCAGCGCCAGCGTTGTCTGGTGGCTCGCGCCCTCGCACAGCAAGCCGACCTGCTCCTCATCGATGAGCCGACCAATGCACTGGACCCCGAGCATCAGATCGCCGTATTCGAGTTGATCGAGAGCTTGGCTCATGAAGAGCGCGCCGTGGCTGTCGTTACCCACGACTTGAATCTTGCCAGCCAATTCGCCTCGCGCATTGTGCTCATGGATGGGGGCCGGAAGGTGGCGGACGGAACCGTGAATGAAGTGCTTCAACGATCAGTACTTGAACCTGTCTATGGTTCGGGCCTGCGCTACTCCTCGTGGAGGGTTGAGGAGGGAGCGGAAGGTAAGAACGGTGAGCGACCGATCGTCCTACCTTGGAGGAGTTCGGATTCGTCAGCGCTTTCCGGGCCGGTGGACGGTGGCGGGGCGTGAGGATTCCGCCTGCACTTGTCTGGGAACCCATGTGCAGCTTCGAACGCCCTGCTTCCAGGGTGGCCATCTGCTCCACGAACCCGCGCGGTAAGAGGGCTCAAGCCGGAGTGACCGCCATCCTCGTCGTTGATATTGCTTGGTTAGGACTCGCGGGCGTCCCCTAGAAGGTCGTCCAGGACTGGCCGCGGCGGCAGAAGACACAGAGGGATCCGGCCTCGGCGATCAACTCGAGATCGTCCGATTGATGTTCCAAGATCATCGCGCGCAGGTTGTAGAGATCCGAACGGGAGGTCGCGTGCGGGCGGGCGCGCCCCATGTCGTGATGTATGATCAAGCCCCCGGGTCGGACCCGTGAGCCCCACTGGAGATGATCGCGGCGGGCACCCTCGTAGGTGTGGTCCCCATCGATGAACACGAAATCAAGCACCGACTCCTCAGGCCACTCCACTTGGCCCGAATGACCTTTCACCAGCTCGACTCGCTCGAAGAGGTCCAGGTGGGTGAGTACGTTCCGGAGGACGTCGTCTGCCACGGGAGCCGAATCGATTGAGGTCAACAGGGCTTCTGGCGACTGCAAAGCGGCGGCGATCAGAACCGTGCTGCCACCGGAGTAGCGCCCGATCTCTACTCCCCGCTTGGGACCTAGATTGCGCAAGGTCCGGTACAGCAGAGCCGCTTCATCGAAGTCCTGGCGCAGGATGCCGCGATTCATTGGTGTCAGCCAGAACAAGAAGGCCAGATCGACAAAGCCCTCTATACGCGGAGGAAGACGCCGTCGATCGAACCCGCGTTCATAGGTTGTGACCGTGTGGATCAGGGTGTCGCCGCGATGGCGGGCCATTGACAGGGCCAGCGAACGTAAGGCGGCCCGTGGCATCAGCCGCACGAGGGCGTCCGTCAGGACGAGACCCGTGCGCTGGAGAAACGAGGATTCGAAGGTCTCAGGAGTGGACGGCATTGAGAGGACGGCTAGGAAAGGGAGGAACTCTCGGTGGCGTGGATGTGCTCATCGTGCAAGACAACGTTTGATATATGAGTCCCGTAGCGTTTGAGAAGGGCGTAGCGAGCGGTAGAGACCGGATGGAAGTGGTTTATTGAATCTGGCTGGGCCAGAGCATGGGCGAGGCCCGCTGTTGATGAGTAGGTGTGGGTTTCCCTCGGCTTCAAGGCATGCATGATCAACTCGCTTGGAAGGGACGCGCGTAGCACATGTGCTCGCGGCAGGCAGGCGTACTTGTCCTCATCCGGACGCTCGTTGGGGTGAGGTAGAACAAGGACCTGGCGGTCGCCCAGGATGGAGCGCAGGAGGTCCTGTTCCTCCGGGACGGTCAGCACCTTGTCCATTCCCGAAAGGGGCTGGCCCAGGAAGACACATTCAAAGGGGGGCAGTCCTTCAAGGCCGAAGCCCTCGGTAAGTTGAGCCACATAACGAGCGAATGCGGGGCTGTTGGAGATTGCGGGGTATTCCTCGAGCTTGGAGAAGTGTGGTGAGTCGCTGTAGATCTCCTTGCAGGGCAGGAAGAAGTGCTCGTAGTCATGTTGGTATTCGAATGCACGGTGCATGAACCGTCTGGCGATCCGCCGCCATGTCTGTGTGTCCGACTCGCGGACAAAATACCTATCCGTGGCAAGGCTCTCGGCATAGACGTGGACCCTGCCCCCGAAGGCGCGAGTACGTCGCACGAGAAACTTCTGCGCAGGTGAGCGTAAGCCGAACAGAACGAGGTCCGTTCCAGGCCTGATTTGACGCCGCAGCGGGAAAAACGGGCGTAGGTAGGTTGAGAGGAACTGATCCGAGTGCGAGTAACGCTTCAGGCCCATGTGGAGGTCATGCACCCCATCGAACACCTCACGGGCTTCGTCCAGGAGGGGTTCGTAGCGGTATCCGTACTGGCGCAGCAGGATGACGTGCTTTTCGCATTCACCGTAGTGCTCTCGGGCCAGGACGAGGCTTGTCAGCAGGCGCGGCAATCCGTTGACGTAGAAGACGACTCGCTCGGACACGTGTGGAAGAGGGGCTGGGAGGCGTGGGAGGAGGCCCAGAAGCAGCTATTCTCGACTCCTCGCGGGCTTGGCCCTAGGAAAAAGGACGAGAAGTGGCACTTCCGGGACCACCTCGGGGCGGCTGAGCCTCATCGAAAACGCGCGTTCAGCCAATCCGGTGGATCACATCGACGGTGCCCCCGGTTGGGTCACCGTGAGTTGAACCTACGATTATTGCTGTTGACGCAATGCCCAGCCTCGAATTGCGTCCAGGATCTTGCGGGGGATGTGAACCCGTGCGAAATCCTCCACCCAAGTCCATAAGTGCGGGTTCGCGTGACGCTCATGAATGACGTTCACACCGAGCTCCTGCATGCGCTGAACAAGTTCGTCCTGCGGGAATTCAGGGAAACTCTCTACGACGAGCGCATGGCGCGCGGGAGCCACCTGGAGGTCCGACATCTGGATGCCGCCCAGGTCGCCAAGGAGCGATCCCGGCATGGCGTAACCTAGCAACTCCTTACGCGTGCGACGTTCGGGGTCCATGTCGGGGCGAACATGGGCGCGAGCGAGCATGTTCTCGTGTTGGGCGAGTGCATCGTCAATATATGCGTGACCGTCGACCACCGCATCCCAAGCCACGATCGCGTGGACGTCTCCACGCAAGGCGGCAGCCTTGAGGGCGACGTGACCGCCGAGCCTTAGCCCAACAAGCCCCAGAGAGGACACCCCAGACCGTTCCTTCAAGGCGTCCAGTGCAAGACCTACGTCGGTTGTCCAGTTTTCCAGCGACCAGTCGTCATGGTCGCCGGCTGAATCTCCGCAACCCCGGAAGTCGAAACGCAGGGTTGGGTGGCCCTGCTCTGAGAGGAGGGTCGCAAGCACGCGCAGGGAGCGATGGAATTGCACCGCCTCTTGTCCATGGGGAGGGCACAGGACGAACCCCAGGTCCCTCGGTGTCCCGACGGGTTGGTGGTAGAATGCGAACAACTGCTCGGCCTCGCTTCCGATGAAGAAGGCCTTGGCGTCTCGTTGCTCAGAACGGATTTCGTTGCTCACGAGCTTGGGGCCCACATAACCTTGAGACCGTCGATACGAGCTCGATAATTCGGCATGGATCGGTTCCCGATGCTCACCCCATAAGTGGCGGAGAAGGCTTCAACGGACTTGTGGTGGCCATTGGGAGATTCACTCATCGTCAGCCTACTCTAGCCTTGGAGTGGAACGATGTCCCATCCAAGTTGACTCGCAGGGTCACCCAAGCACTTTGGGAGGCGGCCCCTTTGTGCCCTTCAGGTCTTCGGGAACTGCGCGAAGAGCCATGAGGCCCAACCCGTAGGCGATGACGCCCACGGGTACCGTCAGAGCGAGGGAGCGTTCTGCCCCAACGAAGCCAACAACGGCACCCATCATCAGTGCCGCGAGGAGGGGTCGAAAGACGGCGCTCATTCCCACGAGGATCCCCGCCCGTTTCAGGACGACGCCCGCACCCAGTAGCCCGCAGGCTTCCGCGCTGAGTGTCGCCCAGGCAGCACCCATAAGGCCGTGGCGTGGAATCAAGAACAGGTTGAGGCCCACGTTCAGAAGTGCCGCGAGTCCATGAATCCTGGTCTCCGCCGCCAATTGACCAGAGGCGAGAAACAGGTTGTGCATGACGCCTCCAAGGAACAGCAAACCAGCACTGGCCAAGATGACTCGAAAAGGGGCTGCGCCGTCCACGTATTCTGCTCCCATCACGAAACCGATCAGTGGCCCAGCCACCATTGCGCCGCCGACCACGATGGGGGCCCCTACCGCGGCAGAGGCCGCCAGAGATCCTCGGCAGGCTGCATGCAAGCTCTCCTTGCCTTCACGGAAGGCACGCACGATGGCGGGCCGGTAGCTGTCGTGCAGTGCGGATGAGACGGCGAGTGCCATGAACACAATGCTGTAGGGCACCGTGTACAGACCCATGGCACGGTTTCCCGCTTCGCCCGTCAGGAAGATCCCGATCAGGATCACATCGGCGGTCATGATCGTGTGGCGGAACAGTCCTGTCCCTACTACGGGCACGGAGTCCTTCAGGAGACCCCATCCCAGATTCAAGCTCAGGTTTGGTTTGGCTCCTCGTAGAAGCGACCGCAGGAGGTAGGAGGAGACCGTGAGATCGGCAGCGAACAAGCACGCAGGGACGATGATGAAATCCGTAGGTTCACTTACGAGCGTGTATACGAGCACCACGTATATGGACTGCTTGACGACCAGAGCCCATCCAACTTGACGGTTGCGTTCGAGTCCCTTGAAGACCCACGTAGGATCGAGGGCCAAGGAGAATAGAGAGAGAGCGGTCACCACGATCACAGGTCCCGTGGCGGGAAGCCCGGAGGCCACCACAAAAATCAGGGAAAAGGCCAGGGCCGCTACGATCAACCGTACGAGGGTGCCGCTCGCAGCGATTCTCGACGCTTGGCCGGGACTCTCTGCCACGGCCTTGGTGCCCACGTGGCGAAAGCCCGCCTGGACCGCCAGACTCATGAAGGTGCAGATGGCCGCGGCAAATCCGATCATTCCCATCTTGACCGGCCCCAGAGTCCGGGTGAGATGGACCAGTGCGGCCAGGGCCACCAGACGGCTTAGGATCTCTCCGCTGGCCAGGGCCTTGAAGCTCCCCGCAACATGCTGTGAGTGGTTGGGTTCTCGGGGAGGGGCCATGGGTGAAGAGCGTGGGTTGGAGGAGGCGTCCACGGGGTCACGAGTGGGTCGCTCCGACCAAGTAGGCTGTCGGCGGTGAGGTTACGGATCTGGGTGGCTCAATCATCAAAACCTACCTCTCCCTAACCGCTTTCACCTCTCCTGGGGCAGGTTTTGACCAGATCTGGGAATCGGATGCCTCCGGTTTGTTCGACAAACCCGTGGAAGTGGGGGATGCTTGGGTGAATCCTTGGCCCAGGTCAAGCCCCTGACCATGCACGGGGCTCTGTGGCCGAACACGTGGAGGCACCCCAGGAATCTCAGCACCATGACAGTGACAGAAGATCGATCCCAGGGGCGATGCGACCATCCACTCTTGCACCACGTCAGCGCGCATTCGAACCGGCGTGCACAGGGCATGAGGTGCGCAGCGAGTAGGGCATTGATCATATGAGCGTCCCCATTGCCCGTGAGCGTCAAGAGGTTGCCCCCACGGTCTTGCAAGAAGTCTGCTGTGGGGCTTTCAGTGGATGGAGCGAGCACCACGACCGAGGCGCAAACGCGGAATGACCACACCGGCAGGAGGGGAGGATCCGGACCGAACGACCCCGTTCGTTTCGGTCATCGTGTACGCACGCGAGGCTCGCTCCGCCATCCGGACCGTCTTGGAATCACTTCGGTGTCAAGAGGGAATCGAAGCTGCGGAGGTGCTCGTCGCCGACGCCTCAGATGACGGGACCACGGAGATCATCCAACGTGAGCACCCGTGGGTTCGGCACATCACCGTCGCGGGTGCCACCATGCCGGAAGGCAAGGGGCAGGCCATTGCGCAAGCGCGCGGGTCGTTGATCGCTTTCATCGACGCTTTTGACCGTGCCGAGCCCGGGTGGTTGCAGTCAATCCAAGAGACTTTCTCCGGGTTGGCTCCTGACGTCTTCGGGATTGGTGGTGAGGTGGTCATTGAGGGGCCCGAGGTATGGGGCAACCTCGCTGGATACCTGTTCGAATACGGGGCCTTTGCGCCGGAAATTCGCGAAGGGCAAACCCTCGGCGATCTACCGGGCAACAACATGGCCTATCGGCGCGAGGTCTTCGATGAGATCTGCCCGGACCTGCTGCCGGGCGGGTTCTACAAGCCCTTCTTTCACCGCCGTATCCACGCTCAGGGTGGGCACCTTCACCTCACCCGCTCCATGCGCGTGCATCACCACATCCGCATGGGGATCTGGGCCTTTTGTCGACGACGCTATCACTACGGCCGTTGCTTTGGTGCCATGCGACGGACCCGGGCCGCACCCCTTGAGAAGTTCAAGTTGGCGCTTCTCATCCCCGTAGTGCCGGCCCTGCTCTCCATTCGCCACCTGCGCCGTGCCAGATCCAACCCGGCTACGCGACACCTGACGGTGGGCGCCTCGCTTCCCCTCGTGATCCTGTGTGTGGCTTGGGGCTGGGGTGAGATCCTCGGCACGTGGTTTGGAGCAGGGCGATCGTGCAGAATGGTGTATTGAGTGACAAGTCCATTCGAGTCGAGCGTGGTTGTGGTGGTGGGCAAGCGCCAGGCGAGGGCCCGGGGCGGCTGGCTGAATGAGTGGGCCGAATTCGCACGGGCCTCGCCCACCGCGGAGGTCCTCCTCGTGCATGGGAATCTCACCGGCATGCCTGACGAGGGGGGCAATCTGCGCCTCGTCGCCGGCGACGAAGGGGCGACCATTCCTCAACTGCGACTGCGAGGGCTGCAGGCTGCTAGCGCTTCTCGCGTGATCCTCACCGAAGGGTTTGGTCGGCCAGCACCGGGCCTGCTTGCTGGACACCGCGCCCTCGAAGGCCGCGGCCCTGTCGATCCGGCAAGTGGGTCGGTAATGCGTGCCTCGGGCGGGGCTTCCCACTGGGCCCTGACGATGGTCGAGTACGGCAGGCTCCTGGAGCGAGAGCCCGGTGAGGTCCAGCTGCCCCCCCTCGTGAACGCCAGCTTCAATCGGCAGGCCCTGCTTGCACTCCTTGAGGAGCACTCCGCCGAGCTCATTCAACCCCAACTGCAGGCCACCCTCTTCACGGCCGGAGAGTCGTTTCGTCCGACGGGGTCCGTGCTGATCGATGACAATCGCCTGCCCTTCAGGGAGGCGTGTCGGGATCTCTACCACCAGGGCCGCCTCGTGGGTGGGCAGCGCATGAAGGACAAGGGCCTGCCCCTGCGGCTGCTCTGGATGCTCGGAGCCACGTTCGTTCCGGCAGTTCTGGGCTGGCGCATCATCCGGGCCACCGCTGCCGCGGGGCTTCTGGGGCAGTTGCTACGTTCCTTTGTGCAAGTGAAGTTGATGCTCTTGGCTATAGGCGTCGGTGAGGGGATGGGTGCCCTGCGCGGCCCGGGCAAGAGCGGTGAGCGATGGTCATGAGTCCCTCCCAGAGTGTCAGCGTCGTTATCGCCCATCACGGGCTGGGCGGGCACCTTCTCGAGTGTCTCCGCGCCCACCTGGCGGAACTCGAAGAAGATGACGAGTGTGTTGCCGTGATCGCAGGTGCTCCCTCGGGCGACCTGGGCGAGGAGTTCGCAGCCGTCACTCTCGTGCACCAGCCAGCGGATTGCCTCACCCCGGAGCTATGGAGCGCGGGCCTCCGGCTTGTCCACGCAGAATTCGTCCGGGTTACGATCGGTTCATTCCTCCCTGAGCAAGGTTGGAGAGCCGCAATGATCTCGGCCCATGGAAAGGGCGCTGCTGGCGTGAGCGGCCCGATCCGGCCCGCCACCGGGTTACGCGGCCAAGACCTGGCGATCTTCTTCCAGCGCTACCGACAGTACGGCTCCGCCCCGCCTGGCGACTCACGGGTGCACGACATCCCCGCCGATCACGCCAGCTACTCATCTGCATGCCTGAAGACTTCGCGTCCCCTCTGGGAGCAGGGTTTCTGGGAGCTCGAGGTCAACGCCTTCCTGGTTCAATCGGGGGCCCACCTCGCCAGGGATCCCGGGTTCATAGCTCACTACCTCGGTGGAGAGTCGGCGGGCAGTTTCATGCGTCAGAGGTTTCGCCACGGCCTGCGGCATGGGAGCGAGCGCATGGTGCACAGGAGTTTTCTATATCGGGCAGCCTTCGTGGCGACTCTCTTCTTGCCCGGCACCGTATTCGGGTTGAAAATCGTGCGCGACGTATGGGCTGGGGGAGATCACCTCAAGCTCTTGCGCGCCTTGCCCTGGCTGCCCCTGTTCGTGGGCACCTGGGCCATTGGGGAGTGGCTAGGCGCATGTCGCGCCTTGCTCACCCGTCGAGATTGATGACTCGCCCCTCTTCAGCTGCGCGATAGGCGGCTTCCACCACGCGCACAACTTGCACCGCATCGCGTGCACCCCAGCGAGGTTGCTCGCCCTGGGCCACGGCCTTGATCACCTGGGAGAGATGCAGGCCCGTGGAATGCACGAAAACCTCGTCGGGGTTACGGGCGAGGACCTGCCTTCCCGAGGCCTCCTCGATCCAGGCCATTCCCCCTCGCGCAAGATCCACCTCCAATCGCGGTGTTTTCTTACCGGGTGAGATGGAGACACTCGCACGAGCCCGTCCGCCGATGGAGGATCGCAGAGAGCGTTCCGGCGTGTCCAACCGAAGATCCAAGTAGCGGTGTCGGCCACTGCAGACTCGGTTCAAGACCAGATTGGCGACTCCACCGCAGGGAAATTCGAGGGTGACGATGTCGACCAGATCCCCCGGCCCCAGAGCGCTCTTGGGCATCCGCGCAGCCACGCTCCGCGGCCAGCTGCCGAAAACCTCGTGGGCGAGGCTGACCACGTGCGTGCCGAACTCCTGCATCGACTTGCCCTCCCCACGCCAGGTCTGCGCCTCCTCGGGAGGCATGCGCATGGTCTGCCAGGCTGACAAGAGGAGTGGGGGACCGTGGACCTGGGTGCGCGCCGCTTCGATCAGCGCGGCATGGATTGGCATGGAGGGGAATTCAAGGTTTACAGCCACGACGCGACTGGCCTTCTCGCTGGCCTCGAGGATGGCCACCGCTTCACCCGATGCTTCGACGAAGGGTTTTTCGCAGAACACGTGGGCTCCCGCTTCCAGCGCCTGGATGCAGAGCGCGGCGTGATGACTGGGAGGAGCAGCGACAAGCACCCAATCCGGTTGCACGGCATCCAGGAGCTCACTTGCGCTAGCGTACAAGGCCAGGTGCGGTGCCTTGCGCCCGAACTGGCTGCGACTCTCTTCACAGGGATCGGCACCCGCAACGACCTGAAGGCTACGAACCGATTGGCAGGCGGGTAGGTGGATGGCCCGTGCGGCCTCTCCCAGTCCCAGGAAGGCGATTGTCGTCACTCGTGTGGCCCGGCCTTGGCTAGGGGGTTTCTCGAAGGGCTCGGCCAAGGGCGTACCGCGACCAAGGCCTGACCCAGCACGAAGGGTTGGAAGACGATACTGGGCCACATGGCGATCTCCTGGGTACACCAGCACTCACAGGCTCGGATGGAGCGGCGCAATTCGGTGGCTGCCGGACCACACCAAATCTCCCGGAAGCTCGATTGGCGGAGGTTGCCGATGGGCTTGTGGGTCTCACAAACGCTCACGTCTCCGTTGGCATGCACGACTCCCGTGAGTTTTCCGGCCGTGCAATGCACAACCTGGCGTTTCTTCTCCGCCGTACGTGTCTTGGCCCACTGCAGCATGGGCTCCACCATGGCCCCGAAGCGGCCCTCCTCGCGTACCGCCCAGACGGAGCGTGTGTACTCGTAGAGCTCCCGAAATGTATCGAGTTCGGGGCCCTCCAAGGAGGGGTTCTTCCTGTCGCCACGGATGATGGCGATTCCGTGGTGGTCCATTTTTGGGCAACGTTCGTACAGGAGGTCGCACAGGGCCTTGAGTTCGGCGAGGTTGTCCCCGGTAGCCGTCGAGGTCGTATGGATCCGAAAGCGCTCGTCCTCTTCCTGTAGCCCGGCGAGCATGTCGTAGGTCTCCATGGCCTTTTCGAAGGACTTTGCATTGCCACGAAACGTGTTGTGGAACTCGGGAGTTCCATCCAATGAGAACTCGTTGACGAACAGATCCAGCTCCGGGCAGGAGTTCATGATAGCCCGCATCGCCTCCTCGGTCTTCTTCGTGAAGTATCCATTCGTTGGGACGTAGATCTGCCGCACACCGTTGTTCTTTACGAATAGCTCGACGATCTCTGCGAAGTCGGGTTGCAGGTACGGCTCGCCCCCTGAGATGTTCAGGATTTCGACGGGGCCCAATTCAGAGGAGAGCCGCTTGAACTCCTCAAGGTTGAGATCGTCCCGCTTGTTCAGCTGCTGCCAGTAGAAGCAGTGTTCGCACGTCAGATTGCAGATGGAGTTGATGAACACCGTGAGAAACGGGGGTGGTTCTACGGATCCATATCCCAGCGCCCGCCAAGAGAGGCGCGAGTGACGAGCCACGCGAGAGAGCAAGCTAGGGGGTTTCATGGGGATTGACGGACAACGCTCCGCTCAAGCCTACCACGCCCCTGAGCATGGGCAGGAGATCTCGATGGGGACTACTCGATGCGCCCCAGCGCATCGCCGGGGCCCCACGCGGCCCCCACGACCTCGCCCCAGGCCCATGCCGCATAGAACAGGAGCTGAAGTGGGACGGTAGCCAGCCATTTCAGGAAGAGGCCGCGTGAGCCGAGCGCGGCCCGTCCGTGTCGCATGATGAGAAGTGGAATGAGCAGGGGTGCGAGAAAGGCGTGCACCATGCGGCGCGCGACCGTGAGCTGGAGCCCCGCATAGGCGCGGGAGTAGAGGTAGCGCTGATGCAGAAACAAAGAGAGGGGAAACGACTTGGCGTGCCTAACCATCGCACTATGGTCCATGAAGAGAGAGCCGCCATCCGCCGTCAGCGCGGGCAAGGCGCTCCTTTCCCAGAACTCCGAGGCGAGCCGCGTGGGGTCAGCTTTGCTAAGGTCAGACCGGCGGCAGCAGAAGTTCATGCCCGCGAGTCCCCCAGGCTGTACGACCCCTTCTCCACCTCCTCCGTGACCATGAAACGCCAGGTACTCACAGAAGAACGTGGCCCTATCGAGGAGCGTGGTGTGTGCTGCGTTGTGGACTGGCCCTCCAACGGCGGCGACCTCCGGGTTTCGAAGGGCGACGGCGAAGGCGTTCAACCAACCTACGGATGGGATGCAGTGATCCTCCGTGACGGCTACCCAGTTGCCTCGAGCGGCGCTCAGGGCCTGCGCCAGCATGGCCGGGATCGGAGTCCCGACCGGAACGCGGATCAACCGGGCTTCAGAATAATCCCGGCGGATCCGTGCGCTGATCTCGTCGTCGCGGCGATCGGGGAGGACAACCTCGTAGCTCCAGCTGTTCCCGGCTTGATCGCGCAGAGCGTCGAGTACCTCCAGGATGAGCCCTTGATCTACGCTGCTTACGAGCGGGATCAAGATCGAAAAGTGAGGGGTCGAGCCAGTCATGGGGGAACGTGTAATTACATTCTGCATAGTGACAACCTTCTGTGTGCCCTTCAACTTTGGCGGCCATGAGTGACTCTGAGTTCAAGGCCCAGGATGCGTCAAGCTATGACGGCGTCACAGGTAGCTTCGATCGATTCACACAGAGCTACACCACACCTCTGGCCGAACGGATGATCGAACTCGCCGGATTGCGGTCCGGCGAGCGTGTCTTGGACGTGGGAACGGGGACGGGGGTGGTCGGGCTGCTGGCGGCAAAGCGTGCAGGCCCCGGATGTGTGATGGGGGTCGATCTCTCCGACGCAATGCTTGAGAAGGCCCGAGCCAAGGCAGAGGCCAGCGGGGCAGGGCTGGAGTTGCGAAAAATGGATGCCGAGTCTCTCGATCTGGAAGCAGGAAGCTTTGATTGCGTCTTGTCTCTCTTTGCGCTGACGCACTTCCCCGACCCCGCGCAGGCCCTAAAGGAAATGCACCGCATCTTGCGCCCCAACGGAACTCTGACCCTGGCCGTGGGCAGTGGCCCACCCGCCACGTCGCTGTCAGGGTGGTTGCGGCGGGTAGGTAAAGCGCTGGACCTGGCCTTGGCGTCTCTCGGTCGTCGTTGCGTGGCCACAGGCTCCCTCGAGAAATGGATGGACTCCCGCTTGCCGTCCTCTGGCCAAGAGGAGTCGGCTTGGGCCGTCCAGCATTCGAATCGCGCTGCGATCCTTCCCGATCTCGTCCGGGCAGCAGGCTTCGTTTCCGTGCGGACCAGCTGGATGGGCCGGACCGCTGAACTTGAAACCCCCGAAGAGTTCTGGGAGCTCCAGGCCACCAACTCAAGCAGGGTCCGCAAGCGCCTCGGGAGCATCGAACCGGAGACGGTGGATAGCCTTCGCCAGGAGTACCTGGACCACTGCCGTAAGGTGGTCGAGCGAGGCGGAAAACTCGTCTACCCCTACGCGGCCTTGTTTGTCACCGCACGGCTGCCCTAGGGGTGGGTCGACCCGCGCAGAATCGCTTCCTGGGCCTGTGCGATTCGCAGCGTACTCTCAAGGTCGATGGGGGCACTGTGCCCACTGCGGACGGCTCCGTGGAACTCGTGGATCAGGGCCCTCAAGCCAGGATAGGCGGGCTCGCGACGCAGACCACGCAGGGTGAGGTTCTTGGTGGCGTGAAATACGGAGCGAACCGCTTGCTCGAAGGGCATTCGGATCTTGCGAGTGCGCGAGACGCTGCCTGGGAGGAAGTACCCGTACCCATGAAAGAGGTCGATCAGCCAGGTCCCGTCTTCTCCTCTCAGGCGCAGTGAGTTTTCGGTCGGTCGCGACGCCAGACTCAGCGTGACGTTGACCGAGACGTCGCGGACCTGACCTTGGAGCAAGAACTCGCCCGGGCGTGGGCTCCTGGAGTTCCATTCGGTCTCCTCCAGCCCACCGGGAAGCAGAGCTTCGACAATGGAGAGGGGGTGGGGGAGGACTTCCGCCACGAGTGATTCGAGACCTTGGGGCCCACGTCCGATCCCACCAGCAGAGCAGACCGTCATCTCCAGGTGTCGGAGAGTGTCCGCCGAGCTGATGCCAGCACGCGCCCGGCGGAAGCCCGCCTGGAAGGGAAACTGCAGTACGGGGCAAAGCAGCACTTGCCGTTCCCGTGCTTCGTCGCAAAGAGCCCGGGTCGTGGCCGCGTCAGGCGCGAGGGGTTTCTCCACCAGCACGCTGACTCCTGCCTGGATCCCCGACCGAATCAGTTCCGCGTGGGAATCGAGCGGAGTGCAAACGTGCAATGCATCCACTTGCTCGCCGTTGAGTAGATCCTGTCCGCTGCCAAAGGCCCGCCCACAGCCCAAGCGTTTGACCAACTCCACTGCAGCGGACTCGCACCTGTCGGCGATGCCCACGACCTGCGCGCCGAGCCTCTTGGCCGCATGGCCATGCCATCGGCCCATTAGGCCTGCGCCGATGATTCCTACACGAATGGGGGTCATTGGAGGAGGGCGATGCCCCTGCGCGCCTGGGCTTGGCAGCGGAGTTCGCGCGTGACTCGCGGGGCGTGTCGGTGAGTGGCAACCCGGCAATCTTCGAAGGGTAGGGTCAGGTCCATTAGCTTGCGGCTCGTTCGAAGGACTCCATGGCGAGATCGGCTGCACGCGCCCAAGTGAATCTACGCACACGCTTGAGTGCACGATCCCTCAGAGTGGCTTGCAGTGTTGGATCGGACAGAAACGCATTGATCTTGCGGGCCATCTCCGCTGCATTGAGCGGTGGGTAGTACAAGCCCGCATCGGCGACTATTTCTTGGAGAGAACCGGCATTGCTTGCGAGCACCGGGAGTCCCTGTGACATGGCCTCCACGGCAGGTAGGCCAAAGCCCTCCCCGAGGGAGGGGAAAACGAGGGCCTCGGCCCTGGAGTACAACGCGGCCAGGGTCGTGTCCGGCACAAATCCCGTGAAGACGCAGTGGGACCTCAACGCCTCGCTCGCATCGATCTTTTTCATCAACTCCGGATGGTTGGCCAAGAAGCCACCTGCTGAAGGGTCGCCCACCATCAGGAGGTTCACGTCGTGGTGTTTTAAGACCAGACCCATGGCATCCAGGAGCGTGAGGAGATTCTTGTGGGGACTGATACCACCGACGAATAGAAGATAGGGTCGGTCGCCGAGATCCAAATTGCCGAGGGCGGTCTGACACAACGTCTCGTCAATCGCCCCAGCGAACAAGGGACTCGGTCCTTCAGTCACGACGTCGATTAGTGAACTTGCCAACTGGAATCGCCGCATCAAGCTGATGCGCGAGGACTCTGAAACGGTCATGATGCGCGAGGCCTGACGTAGCGCGAGCCAGACCTTGGCACGCCAAGCCCAGCGCTCGGCCGAGCGGCTGAAGATCAGTTCTGGGAAATCTTCGGCTATGGTGTCATGAAAGCAGATAACTGACCGCAAGCCGACCGGCAGGGGAAAGTACGAGTAGATGGTAGGGCAGAAGAAAACGTCGGGCTTGCACCGATGGGTTGCCTTGGTGAAAGCGAACATGTCGGCCAGGCTTCGTCGCGACCCATTCACCGCGCTCTCCATGACCGTTCGGCGGGGTTGAGCGTTGATGACCTCGCACCCGGCGGGAAGATCGGATTCACCAGGCGTCCGGTCCACGAGGAACACATACTCATGCTGATCGTTGCGGGCGACAAGCGTCTGTAGAAGTTGACGCGTGAACCGCCCAAAGCCTCTCTGATTGAGGGCGCTGGTGGCATCTATGGCAATTCGCATGGGCTGATTTGATTCTATTTGGCTTGCCTCGGTTCCGGGGTGCCCGTCACTTGGCCCGTCGCGCTAGGTGCCATAGGGTGAAGAGCCAAAGTACGCCCTGAGTGTTTTCCCAGGTTCCAAGCCAGTGCTCTGGGACAAGATGCCGACCACCCGGGGCGAGAAGCGAGATCACCATCAAGACCAAGAGGGTCGCCAACGGCGAGTGCCGGGTAGGTTGTCCGCCTTGTTCGCGCTTCACCAACTGCCGCAGGAGTGCGATCTGTGCCAAGACCAGCATGAGGTCGTCGTACCAGCGGTGATACGTCCAGATTCGTGCGAGAAATGCGCAGACACCCATCAGGACCCACACGTCCGCGTGTCGATGCCGCTTGACCCACCACCCGATCAAGGCGAGGAAAGCGATGGAGGCTGGCATGGCCCATTCACCCCATTCCATGTCCGTGATGAGTGTGTGTAGATTCAGGACGCCTCCATGCTCGGACCCATAGAGGGCACCGTCCCCACCGCAGCGAATCCACCCGCCCATGACGTGAACGAGCCCGCCGCCGATGGCGTGTACGCCAACGAGGGTAAGCAGCAGGTAGATGCCAACTACGAGAGAGATGGGCCGCAGCCGTCCGGGGACAAACAGGACGATCCATGCGAATGGTGCCGCCACGCTTGGTTTGACCAGGGCCAGTACGACCAGAATGGCACCAAGCAGGTCACGACCAAAGGAAACCCTCCCCCGCGTGAGCAGCAGTATTCCGCTGAGAAGACACGGCAGGGCGTGAAGAATCAACTGGCCGTTCCCGAGGGTTGTCCCAGCGGCGTAGGTGCACAGTGGCAGTAGGCCGATGAGGACCTTCTCGCCCAGCGTACGGGCCGGGCTCTCACGAATGAGCAGCGCCATGAACCAACCAAGCATGAATGCGCTCGTCACCAACCAGAGCCAGCGGGCCGTGGCCGGTTCACACCAGCCCAGGAGAGGCCACATGATGACGTAGCTTGCAGGCGGGTAGACGGCGCTATAGTAGTTTGCATAGAGGCCTTCTCCCATGAACGCACCGTGGACCTCGGCCTGCCGTAGGAGTAGATCAACCGCCGCAAATGGGTCGACCTGAACGGTGAGTCGCCATCCTCCAAACCCCAACCAGACCACGGCGGCGATCCCCATGATCCCGATCGCCGAGGCAACCACCGGCTTGCGGTGGCGCGTCCAGAGGCGAAGAACAAGAAGTTCGGGAGTCGGGGCAGACATTAAGAAATGATACCCGGCCCAACTCTCTGACCCGGGACGGGATTGTCCTTCCATGCGGACAGGACGATGGGTCCGCAGGTTCTTGCTCTGATTGAGACAGACCGATCCGGTTTCCTGCGACCATTGCGCCAATGGGGCGAGGGCGATGTGACAGTGATCCACACCGGCGGGTCAGACGGAATCGCACCGCCTCATTCCCTACCGATTGGTAGGAGACCTTCGACGCACGGGCACGGTCAGTACATCACGTGGAAGTCCCCTGTGTCGTCAGCCCAAACGGCCGGAAAGCTCCATGCCGGCAGGCCGGTTTCACTGCCTGATGCCGATCGCAGCGGGCTGCCCTTGGAAGAGAAGATCTGCCAGGCAATCGTCCCGCCGCGGTTCCAACCCGTGCCCACCGTCCAGACCACGCAAATCTGCCCCTCCAGATTGACTGCCACCCGCGGGTGCTTGCGATCCGTGCCCTTGCCGGGCGCGGCCTTGACACGAGAGATCTTGCCGCTGCTTGGCTCCAGGCTGCCCAAGAATATCTGGCCGTCATTCTCCCAGGCTGTCACAGAACCACTTGCCTGACTCACGATTGCGGCAGAGCTCATGGGACAGGTCTGGATGGACCATCGATCCACGGCCTTGCCCTTGAAGGATTTGAATCCACGGCTGGCGGTCAGGGCCCACATGCCCCGATCTTTCTTGGTGGCTGAGCGGAAGAGAATGAGGAAGGTTCCCTTTGTCGTGAACCCAGACGTCAAGCCACAGCATTCGCAAGCCCCGGACTTCTTACCGTACACCTCCTTCTCGCCCTCGAACTTCAGGCCCCCATCCTCTGAACGAGCCACAAAAATCCGCCGGTCTTGAGCACTCATGCTCTCTTCGGTGGGGGCCGCATGCCAACTGACAACCACCTGCTCCGTTCCGTGGGCTGCGATGTTCGCTCCGCCATCCAGGTGAAAGGAGTTCCGCATCAGGTTGCGTTGGGGTTCGAAGGAACCTTGACCTGTGGGAAGTCTTGTGTAGTAGACGGCATCGGGGGATTGGCTCGTTCCCTCGCGTCGTGCCCCATTCCAGACCACGTGCACCGTCCCATCTTCCGTCAGAGCAAATTGTGCGCCACGGATGGTCCCCATGGCCACGGCGGTGTTGCGCTCGCTATTGACGCGCAACCTGTCGCCCGGTTCTTCCGTGCGGTGTTCGTAGGTGAGGTTGCCTCCCTTTGCACTGCCCACGAAATAGACCAGGTGCAGGCTCCCGTCTGCGTCCCTCCGGACGTGAGGTTGGATGCCTTTCGCCGGAACGCGCTCGACGTGGACACTGGGGGTGTCCAGGTGTGCCGACCTGAGCTCCTCAGCCAACCCGGGCTGGCTGGCAAGCACCGCGATCAGAGCGTAGGGGGCGCGCATGGCGTTCTCTGGGTTCAGTGGGGAGGGCCTTCGTTCACGTTCACCCGGCAAGGAGCTACACCGGATGCGACGTCAGACCCCGATCCACAGGGTGGGGGAGGCGCATTTGAGCTTACACACCAGGGGGAGGTATGAAGCGGGGCATCCGCGGTTTCTAGCGCTTGGCGGGTCGGGGCGCGACGGCGGGGCGTGAGGACTCTACAAGGGACAGGGCGCGCCGAATGGCACGGATGTCCTCGTCCGCGCTCCCTCCCGGGGAGGAGGAGATCCATGACTCGCCAGCCACCCCATCTGGGGGTGTGGCGGCAAGCAAGTCCCGCATGCGACAGGCCAGGTCTACCAGAATCGGTTTCAAGTCCGCCTCGTCGATACGGTTGTCGATTTCGCCGGGGTCGGTCTGCAAGTCGTAGAGCTGATCCCAGCCGGCACTTGCCTGGGCGCCCAGGTGCAACTTCCAGCGCTCTGTTTCCAGGGTGGCCATCTGTCCCACGAACTCGCTGTAGGCCTGATCTCGAACCGGGGTTCCTGAGCGCATCAGGGGCTCGAGGCTCACTCCTTGCAGGTATGCCGGGGGCTCGATTCCACACAGGGCACAGAGCGTGGGGAAGACATCAATCGCGTGAGCCAATTCGCCGGTGCGTGCGGGGGCCACTCCGGGAGAGGCGATGGAGAGAGGCACCTGCACCACCTCTCGGTAGGGGTAGTTCTTTCCCAAATGACCACGCTCTCCGAGCAGGTAGCCGTTGTCGCTCCAGAAGATCACGATCGTGTTCTCCCAGCGCCCGCTGGCTTCCAGGTAGCGATCCAATGCCACGAGTTGCTCATCCATCCAAAGCACGGAGCGCAGGTAGGCGGCCAAGGCTCCGCGTAGGATGTCCTCGGTCAAGGGCCCTTTCAGGGCGCGGCGGCTCTTGAGCATGGCCGCCAGGCCCAGGACCTCCCTTGACTGTAGGGCTTCATCCACTTGGGGCAGGGGAAGGGTGCCCGGGTCCACAGACTCCAGGAGGCGTGGCGGAAAGTGGAATGGCGCGTGGGGTTCCCCGAGTGAAAGAAACGCCAGGAAGGGACGGGTGCCGTCCTCCTCCATGAATGCCTTGGTCTCCTCGAGGAGGAACGGAGCCATGTGGCTCTTCTCCTCCAAGGGCAAGGGGGCGCCTTCAGGGTTGGACATGGACCAGCCTTTGCGCTCAGCGCGGCTCCAACCTCGGTTGTACTCATCCAGCACCGAGCGTTCTTCCGGGGTCAGCTGATCTTGCCACTCGATCTTCCCGGCAATGCGGTCGAAGCCGAACTCAACCTCTCCCACACGGGTTCGCATCCAGTGCATCTTGCCGATGGCTGCCGTGCGATAACCCGCATCCCTGAACACGGTCCCCAGAGTCGGGGCATCCTTGGGGAGGGTGGACTTGAGCTGCGTGACACGGATGGCATGGGGCCAACGACCGGTCAAGAATGACTGGCGCGATGGTGTGCAAAACGGCGATGCACACAGGGCCCGCTCAAACACCACGCCGCGACGGGCCAGCGCGTCTATGCCGGGAGTGGGGACCAGACCTTCCCCGCCAGGTCCCCAGGTTCCTGTCGCGATGGATGCCAGATCATCGCTGATCACGATAAGGACGTTGGGTCGATCCGTTGCCACCCCGCCACGGGGTTCATCGTCAGACTCCGCCGCGCAACAAGCGAGGACGAGCAGGAATGGAGACAACCGGCTGGGCATGGGGCACATCATAGAGCCTCGTGGGTCAAGTGCCCTCGGCCCATCCGATTGGGGCGCCGTCCCCGGGGCAACGGCCTACATCAACAACGTGGATTGCTTCTGCCCCAGCAAGCTCTTGAGCCGGGCCATCACATTCGAGTGGATCTGGCACACACGGCTCTCGGTGAGGGTCAGCATCTCGCCGATCTCGCGCATGGTCAGGCCGTGCTGGTAGTACTGCTCGATGATGAAGCGCTCCTTGCTGGTCAGCGAGCGCGTGATGTAGCCCATCACGTCCGAGCGGTTGAGGTCACCGATGGGGTCGACGGCCTTCTTGTCCTCCAGGATGTCCGTCTTCTCCATGGAGTTGTCGTCGTCTCCGTCATCCCACTTCTCCGACAAGGAGTACATGGCCTTTGCCTTGGCCGATGAGATCTCCTTTGAGAGCTCGCCGTAGTCCATCTCCAGGTAGTTGGCGAGCTCGGCGTGGGTGGGCTCCCGGCCGTACTCGCCAGTGAGCTTCTGTAGAGCCTTGTCGATCTTGCCGGCTTTCAAGCGCACCAGTCGGGGTACCCAGTCCTGGGATCGCAGCTGGTCCAGAATCGATCCGCGGATACGGGTCGTGCAGTAGGTCTTGAACTTGATGCCGCGCGAGAGGTCAAAGCCGCGGATGGCATCCATCAGTCCAAAAAGTCCGGCGCTGACCAGGTCATCGAGCTCGATCGACTTGGGCAGAGTCTGTAGCAGGCGTTCGGCGATGTACTTGACCAGCGGGTAGTGGCGCTCCATGAGCACATTGCGCAGAGCTTCCACCTTGGCAGCGTCACTGGCCTGGGCCGCCTTCTTGTACAGGACCCATAGATCCTCCGTGGGCTGTTCCTCAGGCGGCAGGTTTGGGTCGACCTTGGCCTTTTTCTTTGTGCCGCCAATGGGCTTGGCTTTGGCGGAACTCTTGGCGGTTTGGGCCGGCGTGCGGTCACCGGTCGTTTTCTTGGGGCTCATGCGGTGGTTGGCGGGCTGCGGTTCAGACGGTCATCAGGGTGTGTACTGCCACGTCGCCCAGTCGCTCACGCCCCTTCAGCATGGCGATTTCGATGGCGACAATGCAAGCAATGGGATCGCCGCCCACCCGGCGTACCAACTCCAGCCCGGCGGCCATGGTTCCGCCCGTGGCCAGCAGATCATCGACGACGAGCACCCGCTGTCCGGGGCAGGCGTCCTCGTGGATCTCCAGGGTGTCGGTTCCGTACTCGAGGTCATAGGACTCCGAGGCGGTCTTCCAGGGCAACTTCCCAGGCTTGCGAATGGGAATGAACCCCTTGCCTATCCTGTGGGCCAGGGCCGTGCCGAAGATGAACCCGCGGGACTCGATCCCACAGACCACGTCAAAGGAGCCCGGATCTACCGCCTCGGCCATCCCGGAGATGGCCAGGGCCAACCCTTCAGGGCTCTTCAGGAGGGGGGTGATGTCCTTGAACAGAATCCCCTCCTTGGGGAAGTCGGGGACGTCGCGTATGTACTTCTCGATCAAGGGTTGCTCCAGGAGGATCACGGGTGGGGTCGCCGCAGCCGCGTCAGGCCCCGATCGGGGTCCTGCTCAGACGCGAGGCGGCCGATTGCCTGTAGATGCCATCGGCACCCCACGGGAGTGCCTTGCCGCGGACTGTACATTTCCTGCCCGGATCAGATCCAGGCCGGGGTGATCCTCTACATGCGCTCTGGCGCACCCACCCCAAGGATGCCCAGGGCGTTGGCCAGGACTTGGCGGACTCCATCGACCAACGCCAGGCGGGCGGCGGTCGCAGCCGGGGCCTGACCCAAGACCCGCTCCGCGGCGATCCAGGTGTTGGTGTCCCGGCACAGGCTCAAGGCATAGGTGGTGATCTCAGAGGGCTCGGCATTGCGGGCGGCGCGGGAGAGGACGGCGTTGAAGCGGCCCAGCTTGCCCAGGATGGGGGAGGCGCCAGTCAGGGCACTCCAGTCCGCCACGGGCTCGGAGTCGAGCTCAGCTTGTTCGGCTGCCCCCTTGCGCAGGATCGAAGCCAGGCGAGCGTGGGTGTATTGGACGTAGGGCCCCGTGTCGCCCTCAAAGGAGAGGACCTCTTCCCAGACGAACTCGACGTCCTTGACCCGCTCGCGCTTCAGGTCGTTGAAGACCACCGCACCGACGCCCACCATTTCAGCTATCTCTGCGCGGGCTTCGAGGTTCGGATTCTTCTCGGCGATGACCTTGTCCGCCTCGGCCGCGGCCTGATCGAGAACCTCTTCAAGGAAGATCACGCGCCCCTTGCGGGTGCTCATCTTGCCCTCGGGGAGCCTCATCATTCCAAAGTCGATGTGCTCCATGCGCGGCTCCCAGTCCACTCCCATGCGCTCAAGCACGTGCTTGAGCTGACGGAAGTGCAGGCGCTGGTCTCCACCGACCACGTAGAGGCTGCGCTCGAAGCTGTACAGCTCCCAGCGATGAAAGGCGGCCGCAAGATCGCGTGTGGCGTAGAGGGTCGTGCCGTCTGTCTTGCGTAGCAGGCAGGGCGGGACCTCTTCCCCAAACTCGGAGAGCCTGACGATCAGGGCGCCTTCGGATTCCTCGGTAATGCCAGCTGCCACGATGCGCTCGACCGTGGCGTCGAGATGAGACTCGTAGTAGGCCTCACCTCGGACCTCGTCAAACTCCACACCCAGGCGAGCGTAGATCTTGTCGAACTCGGCCAAGGAGAGCTCGGTCAGGTTGCGCCAGGTTGCGCGCACCTTCCCGTCCTCGCCACTCTCGAGCTCCTTGAAGGCATCACGTCCCGCCTGCTTGAGTTCGGGATCGCCCTCTTCTTCTTCGTGGTAGCGAACGTACAGGGCCAGGAGGGCCTTGATGGGATCTGCTTCGAGGTCGACCGTGTCACCCCAGCGGTCCACGGCAGCTACGAGCTTGCCGAACTGGCTGCCCCAGTCACCGATGTGGTTGATGCCCACGGTCGTGTAGCCAAGAGCGTTGTGCACACGTTGGATTGCCGCCCCGATGACCGTGGAGCGCAGGTGTCCCACGGACATGGGCTTGGCGATATTCGGTGAAGACAGATCGAGGACGATGGTCTTGCCGTGGCCCTCATCGCTGCCGCCATAGGCGTCTCCCTGCTCTTGGATCTGTCCCAGGGTCGTGGAGGCCAGAAGCGACGGATCAATCGTGAAATTGAGGAACGGCCCCGTTGCCTTGGCCGTGATGCCCTGCAAGCGGTCGTTGAGCTTGCTCTCCAGGTCGCTGGCGATTTTCGGAGGCGCGGCCTTCAGCTCTTTGGCGAGTACGAAACAGGGGAAGGCGAGGTCGCCCATGCTTGGGTCGCGCGGAGTCTCAAGGCGCACCGCTTCCTGCGCGAGGCCGGTTTCGGCTATCAACGCGTCTCGAACGGCGTCTTGGAACTGTTGCATGGGGCTTGGGGGCGGGAGGGCAGGATACTGCGAGCGCCCGTGCTAGGACCAGTTTTCCCAGTCTTCGTTGGCGAGTTCCAGTTCTTGGGAGACCTCCGCGATCCGAATCTGGGTCTCCCGCAGCTTCTCAGAGTTCGAGTAGACCTCTTCCGAGGCGCAAGCGGAGTTGAGCGCCTCGAGCTCCTCCTCAAGGGCGATGATACGCTTCTCGAGCCGCTCGAACTGATAGGGGTTGCGGACCTTGCCGCCCCCGGACCGCCCTTTCTTTCCCTTCTTTTTCTTCGGTGCGGCCTCCGCTTTCTCCCGAGCGGCGCGCTTGGCCTGTGCTGCGGCATCTGCGCGCGCCTCAGTGGCGACGGCGCGCTCGGATTCCTTGACCTTGCGCCAGGCTGTGTAGTTCCCCTCGAACTCACGGATTCCGCCATCGCTGACTTCGATGATGTGCGTGCACAGCCCATCCAGGAACTCCCGGTCGTGGCTGATGCAGACGAGTGCCCCCTGAAATTCCGACAGCATCTCCTCCAGAGCGGTTCGGCTGGCGAGGTCCAGGTGGTTGGTCGGTTCATCCAAGGCCATCCAGCTTGGTTTGCTGAGAACGAGCAGGGCCAGACACAACCGTGAGCGCTCTCCTCCAGAGAGAGCGGCAACGGACTTGCCCACGTCGGTCCCTCGAAAGAGAAAGCGCGCCAGGTGCGAGCGAATCTCCAGGTCCGTCAAGGTGGGATGGAAGCGGCCGATCTCTGAGTGTGGCGTTCCGTCGTCTCGCAGGTGGGAGGTGTTCTGGTCGTAGTAGGCCACCTGGGCCCCGTGCCCCAGGCTCACCGTTCCGGCCAGGGCATTCATGTGGCCGGCGAGGATCTTCATCAGGGTCGACTTGCCCGACCCATTGGGGCCGACCACGCCAATGCGCTGCCCACGTCCGACGCGCAGCTCCACGTCTTTGAAGAGCACATTGCCCTCATACCCGCCGCTCAGTCCGGTGGCCAGCAAGACCCTCTCACCCCCACGCGCCGCCTGGGGGGCATGGATGGCAGGCCTGCGGATGTCGTGGTGAGGGGCCTCGATTCGCTCGACGTGGCTGAGCTTCTTGGCCCGCCCCTTGGCCTCTGCCGTGCGCTGGCTGCCCATGTGCTTTTTGATGAAGCCCTCTTCTTTGCGCACGTGCTCTTGCTGCTGCTTGTAGCGGCGAAGGTGGTCGTCATAGCGCTCTTGTTTGAGCACGAGATACTGGGAGTAGTTGCCCGGATAGGTCCCAAGCTCACCGAACTCGAGCTCCACGATGCGATGTACCGAGTTCTGCAGCAGACGCCTGTCGTGGGAGACGATCAGTACGGCCCCGCGTATTTCAGCGAGGTACTTCTCGAGCCACTCGATCCCCTCCAGGTCCAGGTGGTTCGTGGGCTCATCGAGCAGCAACAGGTCATGATCCGCTACCAGCTCGCGCGCCAGCGCGACGCGGTTCTTCTCCCCACCGGAGAGGGTGCAGGCCTCGCGCTTCCAGAACTCTTCTCCGAGACCAATACCGGAGAGCACGGTCTCCACCCTGCGCTCGGTCTCCCAACCGCCCAGCTCATCCACGCGACCGGTCAGCTCGTCGTGCTCCCGCATCAACCGGTTCAGGGAATCGCCGGTGGCTGTGCCCATCTCATCGCCAATGGCCTCGATTCGCGTCAGCAGCAGCTTGGTCTCGTCCAACCCGGACTCCACGTAGTCGCTCACGCTCAAACCCGGAGCGAACACCGGTCGCTGGGGTACGAAGCCCATGCGCGCCCCGCGCCTCAGGGATACCGTCCCCCAATCGGGGGATTCCTCTCCGGTGATGATCCTGAAGAGCGTCGTCTTCCCACCGCCATTGCGTCCCACGATGCCAAGGATCACCCCCGGATCCAGTAGCAGGGAAGCCCCCTTCAAGACCTCTTGCGTCCCGTAGTGCTTCTTCAGGTTGTCGAGGGAGAGCAGGGTCATGGAGTGGGCCGGGGCGAATTCCGGGGCGACTAGGATAGCGGCATCGCCTGTGGTGGCTAGGTGCGCGAGCCCGCACCATGTGGTGCGAGCGGCCTCCACGGCGTACCATCACGCCCGATGCCCGCTCCGCCCATTGATGCCCGCTCCCAAAATGCCCATGTACTGGGCGTGGAGCCCTGTGGGGAGGATGGAGTGCTCCTGCGCATCAAGCCCCTTGAGCCCGCTGATCCTCTGCGTGCGGGGCGTTTCTTCATGCTCCGGAGCCTGGACGACACCGCCCCCTCCATCCCTCGGCCCTTCTCTGTCTACCGCCAGTACGACGACGGGAGCATCGAGTTCCTGATCAAGGTCATGGGGCCTGGGACGCGCGCCCTGGCCGGCAGCCCTCCCGGGACAGAGCTGGTGTGCGTTGGCCCCTTGGGAAATGGCTTCCCGGAGTTCGAAGCCGATGTGCCGCGGGTCATGGTGGCCGGGGGGATCGGGTCTGCACCTTTCTACATGGCCATCCAGCAGGCGCTGGAGGGTAGCCACGGAGCCAAGGTGGAGCCCGAAGACCTGACCCTGATCTATGGCGGCCGCCAGGCGGGGTTCCTCTACGACCTGGAGGCCTTCATGGAGTTGGGCGTGCGCGTGCTGGCCGCCACGGACGATGGCTCCGTCGGCTTTCACGGCAACGTCCTCGATTGCCTGCGCAAGCAGTGGGACGCGGGCAACCTCCCGGAGACCGTACACCTACTCACCTGTGGGCCTGAACCCATGATGGAAGCCGTTGCCCATGAAGCTGCGGCGAAGAACCTCAAGTGCTGGGTCTCCCTTGAAACCTACATGGGCTGTGGGGTGGGCATCTGCAACGGTTGCTCTCTCGTCACCCGTCCTGACGGGCCCTTGGGCGCTTGGCCTGTCGCCAAGGCCTGTGTCGACGGCCCGGTGTTCAGCACAAGCGCGATCGAGTTCTAGGGGCAGCCCTCACTCACCCGCAATCCCCGACAGCACTGTGTGGACCGTCTTGCGATAGCCGGGGTCCGTTATGCCACTGGCAGAATCGAGCCTGGCGAGAGCCATTGCTGCGAGCCGCGCGGCTTCGGCTCCCATGCCCGGCTTGTGCGACATGATCACGGCCAGGTCATGGTAGGAATGAAATGCCTCTGCGTCGAAGGCAATCGATTTGCGATAGGCATCCGCGGCCTCGTCGTCGCGGTCCATGGCCCACAGGTAGGTACCGCGCTCGTAGTGCATGGTGCCCATGCCCTTGGCCGGTGTCCCTGGCTCGCTCTCGTAGAGCGTGAGCGCATCATCCACCCAGTCGATGGCATGGACAAAGTCCCTGCGCGCAGCATCCATACGCGAGAGGGCCAGGCAATCGGCAGCGTTGGGGCCGAGCACATCCTTCAGTGCTTGGTGCAGGACCTGTCGCGTGCTGTCGGGTGGGCCCAGGGCATAGGCGCGACGCAGGTAGGGTAGTGCCGCCTCCGGGGAGCCTTCCGATGAGAGCACGAGGCTTGCCATTGTGTAGTAGGCGTCAAAGCTGGTGGGCAACAACTCACAGGCGCGGCTCAGTGCCGCAGCGGCCTCAGCGGCCTGGCCCTGGCTGGCCAGGACCCTACCGCGTTGCAAGATGGCCTGGGCGTGATCGGGCTGACGCCGGAGCACGGCGTCGAAGTGAGTCAGGGCGGTGGGCAGATCGCCGCGCACGGCGGCCAGCATGCCCTGGAAGTGCAGCGGCTCCGTGCTCTTCGGATGGATGTCACGGGCGGTATTGAGGTATCGCTCGGCGATTTCGAATTGCCCTCCGTCTATTGACGCCTTGGCCACGTTGATCAGGTCGGGGAGGTGCTCGGGGCGGAATCGCAGCGCCTGTTCGAAGCACTTGCGGGCGTCAACCCAATTGTGCTGGTCCGCCAGAGCCAGCCCCAGGTTGTGCCAGGCCTCGGCGTAGGCGGGGTTTGCTGCGACGACTTCGCGCAGCTTGGTCTCGGCCTCGGGCAGTCGGCCCTGCTGCAACAGAACGGTCCCCAGGCCCAGCTTGGCCTGGATGCTCTCCGGCCAGCGCAGAAGAGTCTGCTCGAAGATGATCTCGGCAACGCTCAGGTCGCGATCCTCACTGTTGAGCGCCTGAAACATGTGGCACCAGGCTTGTCCGATGTTTGCCTGCAGGCGGTCATCCAGCGACCACATGACCGTATTGTCCGGTCGGCGCTGACTGGGGGTCGTGCCGTTGATCAGCAGGCTCAACTGGTCGGCTTTCGTAGCGGCGGACTGATCGTCCGTGAAGACCGGTTCACGCTCCCCATAATCCGTCCCGAGCTTCAGGGACATCAGGAAATGAAAGGCGGCCTCGTCCAGGTCCCCTTGGGACTGCAATCGCTGATAGCGTTCCAGTAGCACGTTGCCCATGCCCCAGCGCACGTACGTGTTGTCTGGGGAGGTGGCAACGGCGGCGCGGAAGAACGTCTCGTCATCTGCGAAGTTCGCGGTATAGGCGTGGCTATGGAACCCGCATCCGATGGCAGCAAGGGCCAGTACGCCGAAGGCCTGCCTTTGCTGAAGAAAGTGTGAGCAGGCTGCGGCCAGGAGCAGTGCCGCGAAGATCGTTGGGAGGTAGAGATAGCGATCGGAAATGGGGAAGGCCCCCGCGCTCTCGTAGCGCAGGAGTATCAACAAGAAGGAGGCCGGCAATGTGAGAAGCAGGCCGAACTCCAACCGCCTCCGGGAGAGTGCTGCCCAGCTTGCAGCGATAAGCCACAACCCGGTGAACCCCAACGCCTTCAGCCAAGGCATGTGCCCAGCGGGTAGTTCGGGCCGTACCTGGCGGAACACCTCCTGGTTCAGTGGTAGGAACAGGTGCTCCAAGAACCCACCCATGATCTCGATCCGGAACTGAGAGGCACGGCCAGCACTCAAGCCGAAGCCGGCACTGAGAATGTCAAAGCCGCCCAGGATGCTGCCGAACGTGATCACTCGGCCTGCGTAGTACACGAGCAGGGCCAGAAGGAACGGACCGTACGCACATAGCAGGTCAAAGGCCGGATCATCGGACCTCTTCTTCTCTTCCTCGGGGGGTGCCCACAACCATTGGCGGGAGAGGTCGAGGACCAGTGCCACGGGCACGAGGGTCAGGGCCTGCTCCTTGGAGAGCAGGGCGGGCAGGAGCCAGATTCCAGCAAGCCATGGCGAGCCTTGCGACCCCTTGTTGCGCCATTCCAGGAAGGCGTCCAGGGCCAGTAGGGCAAACAATCCGTAGAGGGGATCATTGATCGCTGAGACCCAGGCCACACTCTCCACGTGCGTGGGGTGCATGGCGAAGAGCAGTGCCACCCCCAAACCCAACAAGGGGCTGCCCAGCAAGCGCGCCGCCAATCGCCAGACCACGACGCTTGCGATCACGTGCAGCCCCAGGGAGAGGATGTGGTATCCCAACGGGTCCGTGCCCGACAGGCTGCGTCCCAGGGCCAGGGTGATCGTCGTCAGCGGTCGCCAGTAGGAGTTGGTGAAGGTCGCCGTCGGATCAAAGGACCAGTAGGGCTCGAAGAACGCGCCAAAGGCCGTACCGAGTGAAGACAGCCGCAGGTTGTCGAGGACGAGCAGCTTGTCGTCATAGACGAATCCACCGCCCAGTGCCTGGCTGTAGGTCAGAACCACCGCCAGAGCAATCAACGCGATTCCTCCCAGCCGCAGCTCCCAGCTCGAACTCCTCTTAGGCATGGCCATGAACATAGCGTGTCCAGACCGAGTAGGCCCATTCCGCGCTGATGTGAATCCGGATTGTGGGATTCCTTGCGCGTTCAGTCACAGAACGGCAGGCGGAGGGCATCGCTGAAGTTGTACCCGCTGGGCCCACCGGGGACATCGCGGTACCACCACTGGAAATGCCACACCGAGCCGCTGGTGATCTGACCACCCGGCTTGGGTGGCATCGTCAGGTCGAGGGGCAGGAGGGCCCGGCCCGTTGCATCTGCCTGTACGGCAGACAGGCGGAAGAATGGTCCGCCCAGGCAGATGAGACCATCGCCCACAGGCAAGTGGCCACTGGTGGGTGAGTAGAAGAAGATGCCGAAGCTATCCGCTGGCGAGCCTGCCGAGTACAGGGTCGTGTCGTTGGCTGCGACGCTCTGTGAGCTGATGGCACCCATGACTGAAGGCGTTCCAGATGAGTTGGGAAGAGCGTCGCAATAGTTCAGGGGTGCGGGGCAGCCGGAAGGTTGGCTCTCGAATGGCCAGGCGTTGGACAGTGTCTCGCCATCACCAAGAGTGGTGTAGATCAGAACGTCGCCGCTGCCTGCCTCGCTTGGAATCTGAATGTCAAGGAGCGTTCCACCGACGCTCGACTCGACCATCAGCGACTTGACGGGGTCTCCATTGCCCCCGGGTGCGCGCTGGGTGAACCAGACCTCGTTCCCCACGCTCGCGAAACTTGAGCCCCCAATAGTCAGTGTAGGTCCATTCACGGAGGCGCCCCTGATGACGGGCTTGTTGGGATCCTTGACGCCGTAGATGGCCTGGATGCCCGCCACATCGTCGGAGTTGAGTGAGCGCCAGGTCCTGCCGTTGCTCGGCGGTGTGGGGAACATGGTTGCCAGGGGGTCTGCGGAGTGCCCCAGGCCCAACGCGTGGCCGTACTCGTGAGTGGCGATGCCCTGCAAGTCGTAGTAGCCCGTCTTGGGTGTCCAGTTCTGCTCGGGGCCATCGACCCAGATCCAGCACTGGTAGTAGAAAGTGCGCCATCCCGTGCCATCCACAAAGGACTGGGTAAAGGCAAGCACTCCACCTGCGCAGCCGGTCAGCTCCGAATGGGTGTTGTCGCCCACCTGACCCGCGCTCAAGGCGGAGCCCTGGAAAGTGGCATCGAAGTTGGCTCCACCCGATCCCAGCCCGCCCCCCTGGCCGGGGTCTCCCTGGCCGTCTCCGTGCAGCTCCGATCCCCACTCCACCGAGGCCTTCCAGATGGCCATTTCGGCCCCGAAGCGGCCCGGGAAGTTCGCGTCGGGGGTCTGGTTGTCGTTGGCCTCGGTGTCTGTGAAGTTGTTGAAGACGCGTACGTCCCTCTGGGTCACGTCGAGAGACCAGCCCGTGGACACCCATGCCCACGCGCTGGGCGGGGCAACGAGAACCAGGGCCGCGAGACTCGCCGCGGCAGGGGGTAGCAGGCGGAGGATCTTCAAAGGGGACTTCTGCAGGGTGCTTTAGCGCTTGCGCTTGGCGTAGAGCTCTTGAGCTTGCTTCTCGAGCCCGCTCAGAACTTGATTGGTTGCGACCGCGTAGCCGGGCCCACGGCCTTGCACGATGGTCTCGCCCTTGCGTGAAACAAATGTGCGGAACAATCCGCCGTGGGAGGCGTAGAGTGCGTTCGAGGCAAAACCGCCGCCCATGTCCGGGCTCCACTTGTAGAAAGCTACAACGCGATTGCCGATGCGTACGTCGTCGGCGGAGGGCTCCTCAGAGTTGAACACCCCATGTTCCTCATCGAGGAATCCACCGGGGTAGCTGACCTCGACCGTGGAGGCCGCGTTGTTCAGAACCGAGTTGCCCTTGATGGTGAGTGTCGTGAAGAACATCTCACCTGAACCGTCAGGCAGGGCGACCGCTTCCACCCGCTTGGCCAGGATCTCCCCATAGATCGCGTTGTCGATGCGCTGCACCATCTGCGGCAGAGTGAGCTTCTCGATGGAGGCCCAGCAGAGGGCCGATCCCAGCACGAGACTCAGGGCGGTAGCGAGGACCGAGGTCATCCGCTGTTGGCGTGTTCGCCTGGATCTCATGACTTCATCTCGCATGGCAACGGAACTTGTTGGAAAGGCCTCCTGCCGCAGGGTCCAGGGGGCGTGGCGCGGGCTTGATCCCGCCCCTTCACCCTACCTTGTGGAGGCCTTTACCGCCGAATAACCCACCAGGGGAGTACTACAAGGTGTGTTCTGCCCAAGAATCGCCCCCGTTGCGCCTCATCTTGAGCCTCTCAGACCAGGTCTCAATCTGATGGGTCAAATCCCTCGTCGGATTCCGGGGTTCCAGTCGGGTTCAGCAGCCCCCACAGCTCGCGATCCTCAGGGTTCTCCTTCAAGAGGTCTCGCAGCAGAGGACGCGCCAGATCGAACTCGCCGGCGGCCACCCAGGCGAGGGCCAGCTTGCGACGGGTGCGTCTGCTCTCGGGCTGGCGGTCCAGGAGGGTCTGCCAGACCTCAGCGGCTTGCTCCGGCTGGCCCGCCTGCTCGTGTGCCTTGCCCAGGAGGCGGACGGCTTCGAAGTCATTTGGATCGTGGAGTACCAGCGCCTGCATGCGCGTGATGGCTGCTTGGGGATCGAGGCTCTCCAGGTCGGCCAGGGCGATGGCTCTCTCCAGTGCTGGCCAGAGGGGCCAGATCTCGGCGGCAGGACGCAGCCAGGTGTCGATGGCCTCGATATCGCGCTTGCCCGCAAGCACGGCGGCGAGCCCGTCCCAGACTTCGCGGGTCAGGGCGTCTGGTTCACCCACCGTCAGAGCCTCGGTGAAGCTCGCCAGGGCCTCCTTGGAGACCTCGGTCTTCTCCGCCCGGTCGCCCCAGGGCGAGCTGCGCTCTTGAACGGTGAAGTGCTCGGCCAACCCGCGCGTGAGAAACCGGAAGTCGTTGGCCGCATTCGCATCCCTCAGGCGCTCGGCGAGCTCGACCTGACAGCGGCGACGCCGATCATCGGGACGCACGAACATCCACTCGTTCCTCCCGGTGCCCGTACGAGGCGCGCCGGCTCGGAGGGCGGCGGGTCGGCCGGGCTGGGGTAACTCTGAGAGATCGGCCCCCCAGACCAGACCCAGGGAGAGATGACTGAGCCCATCGCTCACAACGAGTACGGGCTCGGGCAAGGAGCGCCGGGACAGCGTAGCCTCGCCATCAAACCAGGCCACGGCCAGCGTGCCGCCGGGTAGATCCGGGTCAGGGGCCATGGGGGCAGCACCCGATTGGGGTAGCGCGATCACCAGGTCATAGTTCCCCGCAGCGATCCCGGCGCGTGCACTCTCCGGATCCAGGATGCCTCCCGCATTCGGAAGCATGTCCGAGCGGTCGCGGAACAGGCGCTGTTCCAACCACTCCATGGAACGCCACCAGGCTCCGGTGCGGTCGAGGTGCACGATGCCCTCGCTCTCCAGGACCAGGGCTCGCCCCGGGGTCAACTGCCCGATCAAGAGCGCTCTCGCACCCACCATTCTCCTCTCGGGATCCAGTAGCGCTGTGGCCGCCTTCAGTCGTCGCGCATCGATGCCGCCTCGCTCGCGGTCCGGGGTGAGGTCGAGATTGTCCAGGGCTACGCGATCGATACCCGGAGCGCTGGGGTGGATCGAGAACTGGCCCTGGGGCGTGTCGAACACTTCGGCGAAGGGCCTGGGAAAGCGCTCCCAGGCGGGCAGCACCCGCAGCTGTTGCACCGGGATCAAGACGGGTGAGAGCATCGCGGCCAGGGAGCCCAGGCCCAGGGCCAAGCCGCTGGGTGCCCGTAGCAGTTCACGCTTCTTCAAGCACCAGAACAGTCCACCCAAGCCGATGGCGCACATGCCCCATCGAATCAACTCGGCACTGTGCGGCCCGCTGACAACGTCAAGCTCTGCACCATGATCGAGGAGGCGCGGGATGGCCATCAAGCCGGCTGCTGCACCGAGGAACAGGCTGGCGAGGGTGGAGCGCAGATGGGTGCCATGTAGTAGTGCACCCAACGCAAAACCGGGGAGTACGAAGACCAGTGAGCCCAGCAGGAAATCGTAGGGCAGCTGTCCAAACAACGAGGCGTCGAGATCGAAGAAGCTGAAGCGTGCGAGGTAGCTACGCAGTCCCCGCGGGGTGCTCACTCCGCGCAGGGCGATCAGGCTGCCCAGTAGAGCCAGGGCGCCCACGAGGCCTGCGGCCATATGGGCCCGGCCCTCCCGCGTCTTGCCCTCGCGCTGCGCCAACAGGCCGCCGAAGCTGAGGCCGCCCACCACCACGCTGAGCGCCAGGGCGCTGGCGAAGACGCCATCGTCCAGTGGCAGTCCGCCGCCCAGCCGACGCAGGACGCGGGCCGTCCCTTCCAGGCCCAGGGCGAATCCCATCCCGATCAGGGCCGCCGTCACAGCCGGCAGCAGGTGAGTCGCCTGCGCCGTTGCGGGCTTACCTTTGCCGTCACCGTCCGGTCTGCGCCGGGAAAACATGACCAGCAGGACCAGGGCGACGGGCACCAACGGCCAGGCCGCGCTGTGGTCTTCGGGCCCCAGGTTGCCCGCCAGGCTCTCCAGCGTGACGCCAACGAAGATCCCCACCAGCCAGGCGCTGCGTGAGTGCCCGTCCAGGATTCTCCCTGCACACAGCAGTGCGCCCGCGACCAGCAGCAGTCCCCCTGCCCGCATACGGTAGGCCTGCTCCGCCTCGACCACCGGCCACTGCAACAGCTCGGCTCCGGGAGCCAGGCGCAGGCCAGCGAGAAACGCCCCCAGGAGAGCGCCAAGGAGCAAGCGGTTCATGGCTCAAGGGTAGCTCTTGCCCACCCCCGTTTGCAGCACAATCGCACGCGCACCCGCTGGGATTCGTGGCAGACTTGTGACCGCCGTGACGACCTCCCTCTTCCCCGCTCTGCCTTCGCCCGCGCGCGCCACGCGGCTGCGCTCGCGATTGCTGGGGTGGTACGGGGAGAATGCCCGCGATCTGCCGTGGCGCCGAACCTCTGATGCCTACGCCATCCTGGTCAGCGAGGCCATGTTGCAGCAGACCCAGGTGGCCACGGTGGTCGACTACTACCACCGCTTCTTGAAGGCCTTCCCGGATGCGAGGAGCCTGGCGGACGCGAAGGAAGAAGACGTGCTCGCCCTGTGGAGTGGTCTGGGCTACTACCGGCGAGCGCGCTCTTTGCAGTCAGCTGCAAGGGTCATGGTGACTGAACACGCCGGGCACTTTCCAATGGACCCGAAGGCCGCTCTGGACCTTCCCGGGGTCGGGCGCTACACGGCGGGAGCGGTGCTCTCTATCGCCCATGGATTGCCCCAGGCGCTCGTGGATGGAAACGTCGAGCGCGTGTTCAGTCGGTTCTTTGGGCTCGATGGGGTCTCCGGCTCGCGGGAGTTGGTGGCCCAGTGCTGGGAACTGGCGGAGCTCCTCGTGCCGCAGGAGCGGGCGGGCGATTGGAATCAGGCGTTGATGGAGCTGGGCGCGCTGATCTGCACCCCTCGTCAGGCGGCCTGCGCGGAGTGTCCGCTGAAGCGTTCCTGCCAGGCCCGCAAGGATGGCCGGGTGTCGGAGTTGCCAAGGCCCAAGGTCCGGGTAGCCGCCAAGGCCCTGGACGTCGAGATGCTCCTCATCCGGAGGGGTTCGCGAATCCTCTTGGAGCAACGAGCCGATGGTCAGGCTCTGGGGGGTCTCTGGCAGCTGCCGACGCGTGTGATCGGAGGTGGGGGCTCACGGTTGTTCGACGGGGAGTGGCCGCATGGGTTGGGAGCCGTAGACGGCCCGGATCTGGGCCGCTTGCGCCACGGCATCATGCGCTTCACCATCAGGGCCAGGCTGAGGCTGGGGACGGCTCGAGGACGCAAGGGCTCGGCCTTCGCATGGTTTGAGGCGGAGCAGTTGGAGGCCCTGGGGCTGACCGCCATGGCTCGCAAGGCCCTGGCCGGATTGAAGGAGTGGCCTCCGGAGACCGATTGATGCTGGACGGGTGGGGGAGTCGAGGCGCTACACTTGCCACTCCCACCAAGCGAGCCTCCCATCGACCCCTCCCCCCAAGACACCGCCAAGCCCAGTGCTCCGGGCGTGACCCTGCTGGTTCCCGCCTTCAATGAGGAGAACGGGATCGAAGGCGTCGTGCGCCGGTTGGCCGCCCTCGATCTGGGTGTTCCAACGGAGGTGCTCGTGGTTGAGGACGGGTCTTCCGATGGAACGGCTGCCAAGCTCGAGCAGTTGCAAAAGGAAATCCCCTCCCTGCGCGTCCTGAAACACGGAGCGAACCGCGGTTATGGAGCCTCGTTGAAGACGGGCTTTGAGAGCGCGCGAACGGATGTGGTTGTGATCACGGATGCGGACGACACCTATCCCGAGGATCGGATTGCTGAGTTGGTCGCACGGGTGGACGACGGTGCGGACATGGCGGTGGGTGCGCGCATCGGGGCACAGGTGAAGATCCCCCTCATCCGGCGACCGGCCAAGGCAGCTCTGCGGATGTTGGCCTCCTATCTGGCTGGCGTGCGCATCCCCGATCTGAACTCGGGCCTGCGTGCCATCCGGCGCGACGTGGTGCTGAAGTACAAGGGCATCCTGCCCGAGGGCTTCAGCTTCACGACAACGATCACCCTGGCCTGTCTGACCAATCACCATCGCGTGGACTACGTCACCATCGACTACGCGGCGCGCACGGGCAGCTCCAAGATCCGCCCCATCTGTGACACCCTGGGATTCACGGCGCTGATCATTCGGACGGTGCTGTACTTCAACCCCCTGAAGGTTTTCTATCCGGTGGCCAGTGTGATCACGCTGGGCCTGGCGAGGTCCCTGTACTGCGACATCGTCCTGGAGCCGAGCCCAAACCTCGGGGATAAGACCGTCATTTTGTTTGTCGCCCTTGTGCAGGTCCTGTCCATCGGCCTGATCGCGGACCTGATCGACAAGAAGTCGCGTCTGCGTTAGGCGGCGAAGACGCCCCGCACCACACGGCGCAGGAAGTGCTCGCAGTCCCGCCGGGTTCCCTCG
>PVBE011552534.1_pt1 | contig 60803 bp, 44 predicted proteins | sample 1631181 | NCBI WGS metagenome assembly PVBE01 (sample SAMN08397723, study PRJNA350692) | Marine metagenome, whole genome shotgun sequencing project. | isolation source: water | place: Pacific Ocean | collected 2012-04
CGAATCCAAGATTGACGAACCATAGTTTCCGAGTCACTGCCTCATTGGCCGTGATGAGTGATAAGGCCGGATATTTCACCCCGCAGACCCAATTCCTGCTCATCACAGGTATTCTTGTGCTGGCCATCATTGGTGCCGTCGCTTATCGACGATACCTCGAACGGCGACGAATCGAAGTTCTCAGAGGCATACTCACAGATACGATGATGCAATTGAGAGCGGCGAATGAGTACATCCAAGTGATCTTCAATTGCTACAATGAACTTGTTCGATTCTTCCGCAAACATGGATTCCTCAAGAAGGTCTACGAAACTACTCGTGAATTCGAAGATGCGGTTCGCAGGGCTTTCTACATGGTCCCTGCCGCTGAATTGAATCGTTTCCTAGCCATCTTTGAAGAAGCTCGATATTCTAATCACAACATCGGTGCTGAACAGAGAGATGGTGCCATTCAGACCTTGCAGGCCATCACTATGGCCATTGATTCCGCTATCGGGGCGGATGGACTGATCTCCCGCACGTCAGAATTCGAAAGTGCACTGCATGAAAAACAAACCAAGGCTGGCGAGTTTGTTAACGCCGAGGGGAAAGTCACTCATGCAGGACAAGAGGGCACGGATTCAGGTGCCAGTTTCAAAATCTGAACCGGTTCATCTGAAACCCTGGCATGCCCTTGGGCCCCAGAGTAAGCACGTGGGTTGAACTAAGGTTAGCAGGAGATGCTCAAACCATATTGCCCTTAGCGTCAAGCAATTCGATTGCAAGACCTGCATCTCTGATCGAATTGAGGATTTCTTCATGCAGGTCATCTGACCAAGCATCGAGGGCCCCGAGATTACTTGAACCGGATCTATCAACAAGAGTATCGATAAGATGATTCAGAACACATGACACACCATACGTCTGGCCAACGCGGAAGGCGTGCTCGATACCACCGTGTTCGGGATCCTCCAATCCAAGACGGGTCATGACCTCACCCATGTACCCCGCAAAGGCACCATATAATGCCTCAACGACTGAGGCGGAGTCCTCATTGTGATCAATCCAAGCTTGTACTTCAGCCATAGCCGCCTGCTCTGAGTTTCGATAACTTCGGTGTGCGGCCATCAGATCATTCGTTTCCAAGTCCATGGCCTCAGCGATGATAGCCTGCCAATTGTCATCTTCCATGGGCGGTTGAATCAGCCTCTGGATTAGAAGATGCCGAATGATAAGGGTTCAGCAATGGGTGAGTCTTGTCCCGCAGCCTTCTTAATGAGAGGGTTGGTCGCAGCGACGCTCAACCGGGTATGATGATGCATGGGACGACAGTGGCCTAAGAAGAACAGCGCCTTGGTCGACACCATCGACCGACTTAAGGCTCACACCCGTGAGACCGGCGCACCGTTGTGGAGGGATATTGCCCTGCGGCTTGAACGTCCTCGTAGTCAATGGGCCATACCAAACGTTTCTCGTCTCAACAGGCATACTGAAGCCGGCTCTGGCGCAATAGTCGTGCCAGGATCTTTGCTTGGCACTGGTCGCATCGACGGTCCAAGAGAAGTTGCTGCGTGGCGCATCAGTGACAAAGCACGCCAGAAGATCGAAGCCGAAGGTGGCGAGGTCTTGACGATCGATGAGTTGATGGAACGACATCCAAAAGGCGTAGGAGTGATGATTCTTGGATGAGAGTAAGGCAATGACATATGTCATTGATGCTAAAGGACTCATTCTCGGTCGAATGGCGTCGGCTGCTGCTGAGCTGCTGATGCAAGGTCAGAAAGAAAAGAGGGATGACCGTGTCATCATCGTGAATGCTGAAGAAGTTGTTATCAGTGGTCGGAAATCACGAATCATGGAAACATATCGGGCAAAATATGCATTGAATCATCCACGCAAGGGACCATTCTTTCCACGAATGCCCGATAAAATCGTCAAGCGAACCGTTCGTGGTATGCTTCCAGTGAACAGAAAGAAGTCAGGGAGAAGAGCATTTGCTAACCTCCGTGTCGAGATTGGTTGTCCAAAACATCTCATTGATGAATTGCCCACAGATCATTCACGACCCGAACTGCCAAAGGACACTTTGAAGGTCCCGGAACGGGGCGTAACATTGAACGAGATATGTAAGGTGCTTGGGGCACCTACTGAACGATGGAGTGCGTGATACCCGTGGCAAAGAAAAAGGGACCGAAAGTTGTCACCACTAGTGGGAAGCGCAAGACAGCAGTAGCGAGAGCGGCTCTAAAAAAGGCGGGGAAAAAGGAGGGAGGAGGAAAAGTTCGCGTCAATGGACGACCTATCGACATCCTTGAACCGGAATTAGCACGAGAGAAGGCAATGGAGCCACTCATCATCGCACAGGCAATGGAACGGCTTGGCACTGTTGTTATCAATGTCACAGTGCATGGAGGCGGAGTCATGGGGCAAGTCGATGCAATTCGAACTGCTATTGCAAGAGGTCTTGTCCATTACAACGATGGTGTTGAAGGAATTGATGAAGAATTGAGGGATGAATATCTTCGGTTCGATCGAAGTCTGCTCGTCAATGATCCGCGACGAAAGGAACCGAAGCATCAGATGGGGCGCGGAGCGCGCAGGAAATGGCAGAAGTCATATCGATGAAGGGAGAGAGAAGAACATGATCATACCAATCCGTTGTTTCAGCTGTGGCGCCGTGATCGCCGACCGATGGGATGAATATATGCGCTTGATTGGTGAAGGGAAGTCAAGTGAGGAAGCAATGGACGCCATCAAATTAGAGAGATACTGCTGCCGACGAATGTACGTATCCCACGTGGATCTGATGGATGACATCGCCCCATTCAGTACTTCTTTAGACTCATGATCTGGGCCTTTGGCCCGAATAGACAGCGAACGGTTAGAACACAACTGGTTTCTGTCAGAATGTGGAGCTCATGGAAACGGGTGGCGGGCAATCTGCCTCTATCGCCGAATATCTGGTCCTTGCCATCGTACTACTAGCCACTATCTCTCTCCGAGAACCTACTGTAATTGACGATGAGGGGACATTTGAACTGTCCCATATCTCTGGAAATCTGATTCTCTCAACACGTGCTTCGATGGATGGATTAGGGCTCTACGAATTCGAACGCGGGGCACATGCTAGCATCGAAATGGATGCACATACTGTAATCAGCGAAGGGTGTGAGAGTTGTGAAGGAATTCCAAAAGGTGTGAGGTTGAATGGGTCTGTCATCATTACAGAATTGTTCGACGATGCTGGGAAACTTGGAAAGGTCGAAGCAACACTGGAGGTAATCTATTTGCGTGAGTCCGTCAAATCTGGATTCATCACCAAAGAATGGGTCCGCATTGATTGGGACGCTGGACCTGCATCAGCACAATGGGACATTGTCATTGCACATGACCCTCCACGATGGGTTCCAGAGGGTCGCGACAATGCCGCCTTCATCTCAATCGATAATGGACGTGAGAGTAGGAACGGACCGTGGCTTCTTGTGGAAGAGATGCTCGAACATTCTCAGAATGTCGTAGGGTGCATTCCAACCAGCTTCACATGTGATAGTACAACCCCACATGAATTCAATTTCACAAGCAGTTTCGAATCGGGCAGAACACCGCAAACAATACCGCATATCGCCACGTGGACCCCCATTCAAACAACCGCCGATAAGGATGGGATACCCGTACTGATGGAAGGTGTTCGAGAACTGCTCGTGACAGGGAAAAGAGTGAACAATTCCGCACCGTGGTGCCCTGTAACTATCGATGGAGAGGCATTAGCGTCGTGGGAGTTATCTTCGGTTGAGGGTCTGAATATCGCACCGATGAGTACTGTACTAGGTGCAACGGGGTTGCCCAGCGGTTCATTTTCTCCAGTAAATGGGATATGGACCGAAATTGAAAGTAATGGTGAGGTCTGTGCTTCTGCAATAAATGACCATGGAATCTTGATTATGGGGATCTACAAGCATAATGCATAATCAGATAGAAAATGGGTCAAACCTCAGACCCAAAAGACATACATACGTCGGGGAGGGGTTGCCGCGTCATGAAGCGTACAGCGTTGCTGGTGGTCCTAGCTCTCACGTGCATGTCACTGCCCTTGAGCATTGCAGAGAATGAAGTGAAGAATGACACAGATGTGATCAACGGAGTTAGAAGCACATTGAGTGTTGATGGGACTGTCAACACGAAGTTCGCAAGCATTGGCTCTGAGGTCATTGTTGAGGCAATGACTCGCGGACATACTGCCAATACTGTGGTCACCGCAGAGATCGTACAGCATCCTGGCCTCGATCCAATCGATTTCCTTGGCAGCAATAGTTTCCTTGGCAACAATGGTGCTATCTTTGGATCTGCAGGGGAGTACGTCAAAGTCTCAAACATCGTCCTCACATCGACGGGAGCGCATGCTGATGACCCGAACACCATGACGTGGTCTGGAACATATGTGGTTCCCACCACAGTACTTGGTGGAGTGTACAGTGCCAGAGTCATCGCAGAAGATGGAGGGCGCAAGGCAGTTGATGATTCAACTCAGATGTTCGAGCATTGGACTGGGTTATTCGAAGAAGTCCTACAAGCCTTCGATGATGCATGGGATACAACAAACCCTGCTGACGACCTCCAAGCTGAATTCGACAAGATCGAAAATCACGTCGTTGTCAGCGGTGGATGGGAACAATTGGTCTCGACATCTACCGAGGGTTCGGGTGTTGGTGGCAGCCAGCAACTCTGGGACGAGATGATCGACGCTGGGCGCGATGACTACGACGTCAAGGCAGGTGCTGATTTCCTTGAAGCCCTCATGGAGTTCTTGGATTCAGATGATGTTGACGCGGGACTGACTGTAATTGCTGCAATTCTGACATACATCGATGAATTCCCCGTCCCAAGAGAGATGGAGGAATTCAAACAAGTCGCTGAACACGCTCTGGCATTCGATCCTATCGAGAATTTCACGCAATTCGATAATACCGGTGATTTCGAGGCCGCTTATGACGCCCTTCTTGGTAGCAACGAATGGGTTGCATTGGAACAAGCACTCGATGACCTTGCGAATAACAGGAAACAATTCGAAGCGGTTCAGACGATTTTGCAGCAATTCGCCCTTCTCGCCGTTTCAGGACACCCAGAGGCGATTGTCGAGGCATTAGAAGCATGGGCATCACCCTTGGAGAATGAAGATCCCGACAGCATGACGCCGTTACAGAAACTAATCTGGACAGGAGTTCAAATGGAGTCAGTCTCACTCAATCCATCAGAACCTGATGGGGAACAGGTTCTGGAATACCAATGGTTACTCGATGGAACCTCTGAAGGTCAGGCGTGGACCACAAAGATGCAGACATCTGCACAATGGGTCCACGATGCCCGGAAGATGTTCGATGACCTACCTGAGAACCTGATTGGAGTACTGTTCGAGTTGTTAGAGGATGAAGCATGGGGTGGGGCATTTGATACGGCTGGTCAGATCTTTGAGCAATTTGAGAACCTGACTGGCTATAGCGACTCCGCGCACGCCGGCAGATTGGATGGAAATTTAGCGTGGTACGATTGGGAAACTGAATCGATGAGACCGCTTGATAATTTCCGCACAACTGCTCTCGACGGGCACGTTGCTGATATCGGCGTGAGAATCAGCGTGCAACTGGATGATTGGGGGCAAACACCCGATGCCCCTACCATAAGCATGACCAACAGCCACGGTGTGACAATTCAGACCACCACCGAGGCAACACACGAAGGAAGTTCTGAATTCATCGGGCGATTGACAGCCACCACTATCGAAGATACAATCTGGTCATTCTCAGATCTAACATCAGAGTTTGATTCTGATTCGAATGTCAAGGAATTTGATGTTAGGATCAGAAACCTGAGACCTGGTTTTGCAGAGGTCATGTTTACCGAAGGAGCTGATGAGATGTTCGTCATCTCAGCTATCGGGGTGCTCGTCGATCAGGACGAGACGACATCAGTTGATGCTTCATACAACGTGCGTACTCTATCGTATGATGCAGAGGGCCCGGTACAAGGTGCAGAGGTGGATATTGCAGTTATTCGAATATCACCTGATGGCGCAAATCCTGACGAACTGCTGAACCCTGAGGGGGATGTCGACATCACGCATTCTGGAGATATCTTGACTGGTACCTATACGGGGGATGATCTGGAAGGTAATGTCGAAGCTACAATCGGGTATTTTGAGGAACGGGACAATGAAGAGGAATGGAATCCACCAATCCCTGTTCAGATTGCTCCCCTCTCGAATGAGGTCCACACCACTGGAACACAAGGTGTTTGGACCCATGATTGGACAGGGGTAGGAATCACTGGTCTTGTCAGCGTGACCACAAAGGGAACAACGGACACTGGTATTGAATTCGCGTACATGCATCAAGTACCACTACCTGGAACAAGCGGATGTACAAAGAGTGAATTGCAGTCTGGTGGCGAGCGAGCGTACTTGAGTTGGGGCTATGAGAACTTCCGAGAACATGGGGAGTGGAATGACGATACAGGCGAGGATGAGCCGGGTAAGTCCTACGATAAACCAAATCTTGCAAACATGACGGTCGACTGGGGTGATGGGAACATCGACTACTATTCATGGGACTCAAATGAAGAGAACCCAGGAGGATGGGGAGAGCATGAGTACGCGGGGGCAGATGTAGACGAGGAGTTCAATATCACAGTGCAGTATACCGATGAGAATGTGAACGTCGTCAACCATCATTACACCTACGGAGTCCATCAAGGAGTCTGGAAGGAAGAAGCGGGCGATGAGGAGGATGAAGAGGGTGAGGTGACAACCCATGGATATCACACCCACAGTGTGAAACATGGCGAGTGTTATCTTGACAAGGATCTGACTAGTACACCCTCGGCAGAACTCATTGACAGAGTCATCTCTGAAGGTCCAATCGAGGTCATCACTGAGCAGATCAAGACATCCGATAGCAATGGAGAAGTGTCCATCAGTGTCACACCTACATTGCCTGGCATCTACTTGACAATCGTCCAGTCACGCATCACGCGTGAGGGCGCTACAATGACCGGTATCGGAATGAATGCTGTTGCTACAACAAAGGCCTCGGTCGCTCTGAGTGGAGATGATCTCACTGAGATGACGACGATGGGGGGAATACCTGTTTACTCAGTCACACCTGATTCAAATGGATTGACCACACTGACCATCACCCCTTCGGGAGTGACTGGAGATGTCGAAGGATGGATTGGTATCGCACCGCTCGAGATGTCCGATCTCTTCACGGACATCGGTGAAGATGAGTGGGGTGAGGAACAAGATGCTGAGCTAAAATTCCAAGATGGGGATACAAGTCGTAGCACGGAGATGAGAATCACCGCACCCCTCTCTTTGGTCGCTGTGGGAATCATTGGTGAGGATAATATGCCTTTGGCAGTCCACGCTGGACTCCTGCTCAATAATCCAGAGACATTGACCCTGACCGGTTCACTCGGGCCGGGACAGACGACAACAATCTCACTTGCAGATAGTGAGGCTTCGAGACTCCTTGCAGTGGCTGCACCGCAGTCTGGTTTCGACCCTGCATCAATCGATTTCTCAGCATTCACTGAATTGCTATGGGATGAAGGAGCAAAACCGGAAATCAATTGGATAGCAGCCCAGAAAAATGTTGACGAGTACTGTTTGGATGCCGATATATGGTATGATGAATGGGATCACAGAGGGAATGTACACATCTCTCTCAGGGAGCGACACAATGACATGGTTATGATGCCTGATTTTAATCCAAGTCAGGTCGTGATGACGGATTCCGATGGGGCAACCATCTCCCCCGCTGAGACCGAAGATGGAGAGGATTGGTCTGACGAAGTCTGGAAGGGATATTACAATCTTCAAGCAACAGAAGGTAGTCAGGAGTACACTTTGAGTACACAGAGTGGGGACGTGACGGTGGTCGTCGAAAAGCACGAAAGCGATGAGGAAGGCGAGTATCATTACGAAGCGTACGCCAGAAACGGGAACACCTGTGATCGAGTCGTCGATGATGGTGAACTCATCGATCGGCTCTTCGATGATCTTGGTTCGGTAGCATGGGGTCAAGGCACAAGCGCGGATCTGCGTCTACCAGTCTTAGCATCACCAAAGGGCCAGTACACTGTGATCGCCATCGCTCAGAAAGGTACGGGGGACGGAGCGAGTATCGTAGCAGCGACTGGATCTCAAGTGTCTATGCCGAATCCGCTTCCGCCGGTCATCGAGGATCTGACCGTTGGTTTCAGTCCACCTAACCCGAAGCCAGGTGATACTGTACAAATCACCGTGACCGATCCAAGCAACCAACCAGTCGATGGTATGTCTGTGATCGTAGCGTATGCAGATGGGAGCGCTACGCTGTTCAGCATCCTTACGGACAGCAATGGTCAGGCTGAATTCTTGATTCCAGTTGGAGAGTTGAAGGTCAAGGTATCTGGTGGTATGTTCACTGATTACGAGATGATGATCACCGTCACTGATTCGGGCACTGTTATTCCTGGAGTGAATGATGGTACTGGAAATACCAATGGAGATGATCCGAGTGGTCAGAGTACCCCTGATACGGAAGGTAACGCCACTGGGTCAGCATCTGCAGCAGCATCTGAAGGTTCTGAAGGTGGATTCGTTCCCGCACCAGGTATCCTTCTGACTTCGCTAGCATTGATGGGTGCAATCTTCCTTCAAAGAAGCAAGGATGATTGAGGCTCGGCCACCCGTAGGTCATCGTGACGCCACAGCAAGGTCGCCTCGGGGCGCTGGTGCTGCTGGTCGCGTGCAGCGCCCTGCTACTCGCCTTTCCCATCGAGCCAACACTCAGCACAGAGATGCTATTCGAAGATGTGGTTGATGCTCGAATTCGGGCAGAGAGTGTCGATGATGCCAATGAGCAATTGATCTTGAGACTACGTCACGACGATGGGGGGCGATTGACAAACAACCTCACCCGGGTCCAAATGCTGATGCATCTCGAGCAAGAAGCTCTGAGTGGATCGAATGCAAGCATTGCATGGCAGGGTGAACACACCTCCTTCTATCGACTCGTGACACCATTCTCAATCTGGTCTGACGCATTCGAATCAAGGAATCGATCATTAGCCAATGCCACAAAATGGGCAGATGTGTTGCAACCAAAGATTGAGAATGGATGGTGTGGTAACGGATCAACACAAGAAGAACAAGCCGCGTTCGAAGCTAGTATGTTGATGTTACCGGGTGATACAAATCTAGGAGTTGCATGCCCGGCATTCTCTGGTGCCTCGGCATCTCAGGCTCCTGCTGCAGATGAGCTGATCTGGATGATCTGGTTGGAGAGTGATGAAGAAATTGTAAATTGGGGGGATCTGGATCTCTGGGCACAGAAGATCAGTGATTCAACTGAATTCGAAGCATCTGCTGTCGGCGTGAACATGTTGTTCGCCAAATCAAAAGATAGGGCTGAACACGACCTCAATTTCGTCCTCATCCCATCGTTCTTCATTCTCATCGCTATCTTGGCAATCGGACTCAGGGATCCAATTGTTGCAGCAGCGACTGTCAGCGGTGTGATGTTAGTCGTTAGTGCGGAAATCGGCACCCTTTCTGCCATGGGCTACAAGTTCTCTATCATCGATATGATCGCTCTTCCGATCATCGTTGGTGTTGCCGTAGACGGTGCCTTCTGGTATTCACGCTCATCAAGAGAACGGGATGAAGTGCGAAGAATGCTCTTGGTCGCTATGATGACAACCGTGGCAGCAGTATCTCTAGCTCTATTCTCACCGATTCGTGCTCAAAGATCCCTTGGGCTGATTATGGGTATAGGTATCATTCTGAGTTGGGTCCTCAATCGGTTTGTTCTCGAAGAATTCTATCTTACTCGAAGAGAGGAGGGTGTCCATCAACAAAGCGAGAAGCCATTGTCACATCACCCCATAATGAATTGGGGGTGGCCAGCCGTACTCGCACTACTCGCATCAGTGGCTTTCTTCTCACCACCCGGTGTAGAAGTTCTGGACGTCAGGCAGTTCCTTCCTGATGATGACCCGGCATTGGTTGAAATGGAAGAACTGCAATCTCAGTACGTACTCGCATCCAGCACCATTGCATGGATTGCTATCGATGCCACTGGAGATTCGGCAACGGATTACAATGACGTCTTGAATATACAACGACAACTTGGACAACACCCGAGTGTCATCAAATTGGATACGGGTATTGGCCTCAGTCCCTTGGTCATCGGTCTCTCAAGTAATGTGGGGTTGAGCACAGAACCTACGATTGATTCGACATCCGCACTGAGCAGTGGTTCAATCATGTTCGAAGATGCAAGGTTGCAACGTGAAGGAGTTACCACAGGAGTGGCTATCGCAGTACTGATCGATGGGCAGAATGCAGATGGGGCACTGCAATTCAAGGATGACGTGCGTGAATTACTGAGCACGAACGAACTTTCAGGAGATATTGGAGGAGATCTGGTCACTGGTTCTGCGCTTGCAAGAGCTTTTGATGAAACACGAGTAACGCAGATTCTTGGCGCTGGTGTTGCTATTGGCATCATGGCAATGTTCGTCCTCAGGTCACCCCTCCCTGCAGCTCGAATAGCAATAGGGACAGTAGCTGTAGGAGCTGCAGCGGATGGAATGACGGGGTTCATGGGAGGACGGGGATTTACCACAGGCCCTGCTGTTCTATTAGGCATGGGTTTTGCAGCAGATTACCTCTCACACGCCAGTGCCGGACATGCTCCAACGCGTAGAGATATGTCTGCACGATGGTGGGCTGCAATCACCTCGATTTCTGTCTTCATCCTACTCGGAATGGCAACGTTCCCGCCGGCGAAGAATTCTGGAAGAATTCTCACCATCTGTATTCTGTTCTCAGTTCTACTCGCAACAGCACTTTCAATGAAAGGATTGCATCACGAACTAAACGTGGGTGATGAATGAGATATCGGTCGGTTTGAAGTACACGTGTTGGCAGGATGAGGCAGGGCCCGTGGGTTAGCTTGGTCATACTAGGCGGCTGGGGGCCGTCTGACCCCGGTTCAAATCCGGGCGGGCCCACTTCAAGGCGAACAATTTGATGCACCCGCTGATGAGATGGCGATATGAACCATGACGTTCTCGCAGTCCCATGACCCGCAATTCACGAACGTCGACACTCATCGTCATCCTGATGCATCTAGCGTTCCTCTCTGTTCTGATTCCTTCTGCATCAGGTGCGGGAACTGTTGTCACAAGTAACACGACGTGGGATGGGGCCCACGATATGCTCAATACAACACAGGTCAAAGCTGGCATTGAGTTGAGGGTAAACCCAGGGACAACAGTCACAGTCACAGGGTACTCAAATCTCGACGTTGTAGGGGATCTGATTGCTGAGGGTACTGTTGCTGCTCCGATTCATTTTGTTTCAAGTGGTGCTTCAAGTAACACCACTGGTAATTACAGCTGGTGGGAAGGCATCGTATTGTCCGGAACTGGAACTGCGATTCTTCGTAACGTCACAATCAATCAAGCCGAAATTGGCGTGAGCGTCATGAGGGAGGGAGTGATTCTCGACAATGTCACATTCAACCACAGTCGAATCGGCGTCGAGTTAGCAGTGGGGCAGACAACCGTTGCCGCAACGACGTGCACTTACATCACGCAATCGTGCGTCTCGATTCGAAGTGGTACTGAGGTCACAGTGACCGAACTCGATGCTAGTGACTCTGCTGCGGCAATCGTTGTTGATGGTGGACAAGTGCATGCAACGGACATCTCAGTACAAAGAGGATTCACAGGAGTGGTGCTCATTGATGGAGCCTCAGGAGATGTTCAAAGAATTGATCTTGATGGAACTGGACTTGTAGTCTCAGCTGGGGGAGGACTCAGCGCGTCTCCAAGCACCCCTGCATCACCATTCTCAATCTCAGAGGTTACGGCAGTCAACATAGGAAGTGGGGTGAATGGTCATGGTTTCACTGGTTTGGAACTCACAGATTGGAATCTGGGAACTACGGGCACAAGTGGCTTGGTCGCAACAGACGTAGGGGTATTCTCGATGACAAACCTGAGAATGGCTGGTTCGGGGGGCCCTGCAATAGATCTGAATGGAGATGGACCATGGACCTTAGCAAACATTGAGACCACCGCGACTGGCGATGGAATACGACTCGAGGGTGCAGGAAGCGTCACACTCTCTGATTCATCTATCAGTGCAGGTGGAGATGGGTTGGTTGCTCGGCTTGCTACAGGGGCAGAATGGGATGTTGTGAATCTTACAATCAGTGATTCAAGTGTTGGAATTTCTGCAATGGCCTATTCTGGTGGGGGGAATCTCACTCTCACAAACGTCAACATCGATGCTTCACAGACTGGTATACGGGCAGCAGGGGACGTGAATCTCAGTCATTCTCAAGGATTCGTGAATGCAACACAGGAAGTTGGACGCCTCTCAAATCCTTCTTCAACAATCGATAACGTCACATTCGCGTCCGGAGCACATGGATTGACTGTTGTTATCGGCGATGTAGACTTGACAGATGTCTCCATCACAGGAACGTCTCAAACTCTTCCCGGCTCTGCTGGAGTTGGTATCGATGGTGGCGGCCATCTCGACATCCAAAGAAGTGACATCCAGGTGTTCCGATCAGGGCTTGAAGCCACAAGATATTCCTCTATCGAAGGAGATGAGATCACAATCAATCAAGTCAGCCATACGATTCATCTTGACAGCAGTGATGCTGTCTTCGGTTCACTCAGTGGTACGAGCAGTGTCGTTGGTTTCGATCTCGATGGAAAGTCAAGTGCTCGGATGACGAATTGGTCAGGCAGTGCGTATTCAGCAGAACTCGCACTCATCGAAGCAGCGGCGACTTTGACTGTGCGAGAAGGACTGCCTTTGGGAGCATCCACATCTTCGCCAAAGGTGGATGGGGAAGGGACGGTTGAATTCGGGGCACTCACCACGCCACCTGGCGGCACATTTGGAGGAAGTATTGTCCAGTCCCAATTGACTGAGATAGTCATTCACGTCACTGATCAGCAGGGTAATGACATAGCTAATGTACCTGTGACAGCACACGGATTCACAGAAATCACGGATAACGAAGGAAATGCGACGGTGCCTATCTCAGACAGTGGCACCTCGGTCACTGTTGTCGGACCAGAAACCTCTGCAACCGTCATCATTTCCTCAGCCGAATCGAATCCGACCATCACTCTGCTCTCGCTTCCTGAACCGGGTCAGACATGGATGATTGGTGGTACGGGACCATTAGAGGCACGACTCTCACAATATGTACAACATGATGCATTGATTGAAATCATGCCCGACGCCACTTTGATTCTTGAAGGCGGAACAATCGACCTGAGCGGTTCATCTGCTCGAATAGATGTGATGGATATGGGTCGCCTGATAGGTGATGATGGAGCCATTACAGGAGGACATCAGCAGAATAGCGTCCGGTTGCTCGGACAGACTGCCAGTATCAAAGGACAGGGCGAAGGGTTGGCCCTCTACCTCACACTCGACCTGAGTGATAGTAACTCACCCATCACAGCCACACTCCAAGGAGTGTCCATCTTTGATGGGCTGAATGCACGCGGGGGTACTGATATCGTGATCAGTGGGGGGGTGTTCGCACCAACCAGCGTAGCATTGAATGGAGCCGGATTAGCCATCCAACAAACACTTTCTATCACTGCAATGAATAGAGGGGCACCAATCACTGATGCGTCTGCTCAGATGGTTATCAGCGGAGGGGCAACGACAGACCAATCCGCAGATTCTGGGGGAGTCATTACTTTCGCAGAGGGACAATTGCAAGTGATGCAAGGACAGAATCTCCACCTTGGACCAACACCTACAGGCTCAGCTCCTGATGGTGACGTTTGGTTCTCTATCGACAGCCAAGAAACATGGAACCGCAATACGGGGCAATGGGTCAAGCGGCCATCATCTGCAACTGTGACTGCAACTGCGAATGGATTGACAGTACCCTTCACTTGGGATTTGACACACTCCATGACAAAAGAGATCATAGCCTCCAGTGTGCCAGTATCCATCACGGGAACTGAAGTGCTTGAAGGTGGATTCTCACCTTATGTGATGAATCAGAATACACTTGTCTCAGACACAGGAGAGCTCAAGCTGAATCCAGATGTCCTAGTCTACGCACCAACCGCAGTGGGCTTGACAGTGAATGGCGTGCTTAGTATGGATGAAGCACGAATTCAAGGCATGTTCGGGTCATCTGACTGGACGGGAGTGGTATTCGGCAGTACCGGTTCTCTGAGTATGACTGGGGGCAGCCTTTCTGGGGGCACTGCACTGCTCACCGTATCTGCTGGAAGTGCCCTATCTGTAAGTGATGGATTGCTCACTCAATCTGGTGGGAGTATCATCGATGCTTCATCCTTTGAGTCTGGCAATATCTCTCTGACCAGAACGATTCTACAGGGGGGGGCCAGCGCATGTATCGATTTATCGTTAGCAACTTCCACCGCTGAAGTGAATCTGGAAGATGTTGACCTTGAGCAGTGTGGAACGACTGCTGTGAGTGCAGCAAGCGGTTCGGTCACGATGACTAGGGTGACATTGGAAAGTGGTTCCTCTGCTGGCCTTGCATTCACCGGGACTGTCGATGTCACATTGAATGAATTCGATGCCTCACTGCATGATGGGACACATCCAGCCTTGCGAATCACTGGGCTTGGATATTCTGCCGGTTCCTTCACCGCCACTGATATCGAACTCAGCACTGCGGGAGAAAGAGCTGCTGAAATCTCTAACTCTGAGAGCATTAACATCCAAGACTTGAGCATCGAGGTTTCATCTGATGATGGTACTGAACGAGTGGGATTGCTTGTCGAATCATCTGACATGACTGTCAATGGAATGACTGTTGCGGGAACTACAAACACCACTGGTGTTCACTTCGGCGAAAATGCGTTCACGGATCTGCAGACACGTATTCAGAATCTTGATGTTGATTACGGCTCTGCTATCACAGGTAATTTCACAGAATTCGATTCCTACAATGACGCTCCCGAAATCGTTGATAGTGACCTTACAGGAGTGGAAGTTGTAGTGGATGGAGCACCAATACGGTTCATTGGTTCAACGCTGAGTGACATCAAAGCGGATTCTGAACACGAAATGAGTGTTGATCTGATTGATTCAACATTGACAACCTCGTCAGTCGTTGACATAAGTGGTGAGGCTGAAGTTCGCCTTATGCGGACGCTAACTGTCATCGTCCGTGGTCCGAACGGCATTGTTGTTCCAACCACTGTTACTGGTCAAAGCACCGACCCAGTCTGGTCGACACAAACGTATTCGGAAGATGGGCGCGCCGATCTTGAAATCGTGTTGTATACAATCACTGCCGATGGTTCTTTGGAGGATCTTCTCACTGAACTGACTGTCTCGGCAGTAAGTGATGGTTACAACACGGCAAGCCTAGGTGTCGTCGTGCAACCACCAGCAATGCCAGGTGTCTGGTCCTTCGATCTTTCATTGCGTGGGGATGCCCCCCCATTGCTCCAACTCACCCTGCCTGCAATCAGCACAGGAGGCACACACACAATCGTCGAAGGAGAAAGTCTCAATTTAGAGGCACAGGCTTTCGATGACGGTGGCGACGACATCCTCATCGAATGGAAAGTGATGAGGGGGGACGCGGAAGTCAGCGATGCTGTCGGAGCAAGTGTCTCAATCACTGGTCTTTCTGCTGGGTCCTATGAGGTGAGAGTCAAGGCAAGTGACGAAGGAGGGTTATTCTCAGAGGATTATTTCATTCTTGAAGTTCAATCAAGTGACAACGATGGTGATCAGGCAGGTTGCCCCGCAGATGGTTATAGCACCACGTTGAACGCTTACTGTGGCCCAGATGCATCGGACAAGGACGATGATAATGATGGGGTCATCGATGAAAACGATGCATTCCCACTCGACCGATGTGCAGCAAGAGATACCGATGGAGATGGGGCACCTGATGAGATTGTTTCAGCTTGTCCAACCAACCTAGTAGTCGATTCAGATGCTAACACTGCTGCGGGAGAAGATACGAATGAGTCAAACTCTACAAGTGATGCTGACAAACAAGCGAGTTCCAGTACTGGAGATGACAGTGGAAATAGTGCACTGCTTCTTCTCGTCCTCGCAGGCATAGCAGTAGGTGTAGTAGTCATTATCATCCTGTTACGTAGGGATATCTGACCGTGGGTCCGAACAATTTGATGCCCTATATCTCAACGATGTGATTCGATGGTCGATGCCCAGGCCATCATACAAACCTTCATCCTCATCATTGCTTGGGGGGTATTGATCATCGATGCAATCCGCCTTCAATCTCAGCAAAAAGTTGCTGAAAATGTCGGACTACTCAATGATGGAGGTTGGGCCTGGCGAACAACATGGCAGCATGAATTCATTCGACGCGGGCCCGACCTGATCACGTGTGGCTTTATGGCCATCTTACCATGGTTGTTCAGATCATTGACAGATCCTGGATGGACCATACTCATTCTATGGTCCACAGCTCTGGTATCCTTCGCTCTTCTCATGCTGCTTCCACGAAGATATGCAGTGACAAGAACCACGCTCTTTGCAGATGGGTGGGGCATTGATTGGGAAAGGTTGGGATCTCTGAGACGGCGACATCCAGACCGAATTGTTCTACAGCGTAAGGGATGGTGGTTGTTCGCACCGCTGGCTCTGGGCGGAAGTAAAGAGGATCTTGATGAGGTTGAGAAGCGAATCATCGCTGCATTCGGTGATATGTGGGTCGCAGAGGGTGATGAATAGCATCAATCGCTTTAGACTAAGATGGCCCAAGTTGTGAGCAGAGGAATAAGATGTCAGACCCGACGCCAGCGGAGCGCGAAGTCATCGAAGACTTGGCAAATGCCATCCGAGACCTCTCAGAAGCCTATTTTAGCCGTGCTAAAACCACGGTGAGCGATGCTGAATTTGATGCCATGGTAGACAGACTACGGCGTCTCGACCCACAGCACCCTCAACTTCAGCAAATCGGTAGTGACCCAGCACCTGGAACCATGAAGATCGAACATCGATTCCCATTACAGAGCCTCGATAAAGCGACGACAGGAAAGGAAATCAACCACTTTCTCACCGCTACCACGCGTGAAACGGCACGATGCATCTCACAGCCAAAATTCGACGGCTCATCATTATCGGTCGAATATCGGGGTGGTCTCCTTGTCCAAGCTGCTACGCGTGGTTCTGGAACACGTGGAGAAGACGTCACAGCGAATGCTCGCAGGTTAGGGGGCCTTCCAAGGCGCCTCAGCGAACCTGTGGACTTAGTGGTCCGAGGAGAAGTAATCATGCCACTTGAAATCTTCAAAGAAAAATATTCTGAACGTTCTCCCAACCCGCGTAATCTTGCTGCAGGAGCGATTCGGCAGCAACATGGTGATGGAATCGCTCAACCGGATGATCTTGTGTTTCACACATTTGATGCCAGTTTCTTCCCCGAGAATGAACAATCTGAGGATTCAATGACTCCACTCAACCTTGGTCATGATTCAGATCTCATTCCATGGTTGGAAACACTTGGTTTCTCACCTGCACCTTGGGAAGTGCATGTAGCGACTGAAGAAAAAACATTGTTGGAATCAATTATGCAAGCGACCATGACATGGACTGAGAAGCGGAATGATTACGAATTCGAGATTGACGGGCTTGTCATCAAAGTTGACGCCTTTGAAGAAAGGAAGATACTCGGTTCGACCGCACACCACCCAAGATGGGCATTGGCGTGGAAATTCCCCCCAGAAGAGGCTGAGACTGTCGTAATGGAGGTGATCTGGCGAACGGGGCGTACGGGTGCAATCACTCCAGTCGCTCTGGTAGCACCACAATTCGTTGGTGGTGTGACTGTTGAGCGCGTGACCTTGCACAATGCTGGTGAAATTGAAAGACTCGACCTCAATGTAGGTGACCGTGTCAAACTGGTTCGACGAGGGGACGTTATTCCAAAGGTGACAGAGGTATTGGGTGCAGCGGTTGAAGGTGACTTAGCTGGAAGATTCCATGCTGATGGAACTGAGTTCACTGCGGCATTGCCCTCAAGACAGAGGCCAAAAAGACCTGATTCATGCCCAGAATGTGGGCACTCGATCATCACCGACGGGGCATTTATTCGATGCCCATCTCTCTCATGTACTGCCCGCATCGCACGTGCTGTGCAGTATTGGTGCAAGGCTCTTGAGATCGATGGAATTGGGGAGAAACTGATCCAACAACTCGTCTCCGTTGGATATATCACGAATCTTAGTGACATGTATCGATTGACTGCTGAACAGTTGCTGCTGTTAGACCGAATGGGTGAAACAAGTACGAAGAAGGTGCTCGCAGAGATTGAAGCATCACGTTCAATGACATTGGCAAACTTTCTACATGCATTGGGCTTACCTAAGATCGGCCCTGAACTTGCAGAAGCTATCGCGACCGAGGTTGGCTCGCTGCAAGCAATGTGTGAGCTTGTTCGAATACGTGATATCGAGCCCGGTGGAATCGAAGGTGGACCTGCCGAGGATGAAAATGGAAAACCATACAAACACCCCTTGGCAATACGTATGCTCCTGTCTATCGAAGGTGTTGGACAGACTGTTGCTGTCCTTCTTCTGGAAGGACTTGCCAAGCGCTTGGAGCTTGTGAAGGATCTCGATGAACTTCTCGACATCAGCAATCAAATGAAAATCAGTACCTCTGAAGGGGTGCTTTCTGGTCGAACTGTTTGCATCACAGGGACATTGAGTCGACCACGCAGTGAAATTGCAGATATTGTGAAAAAAGCAGGAGGGAAAGTGGTTGGTTCGGTCTCAAAGAAACTTGGTTTGCTCATCGCTGGAGACAATGCTGGGTCAAAACTAGCAAAGGCAACTGACTTTGGTATTCAAGTCATCAATGAAGAGATGTTTCGTGCAATGATCAAACGTGAATCAAACGAACATGCTAGTGTCTGAACTTGACGGCTGGGTTGCCAATCGTGATTCAACCATGCCTGTGATCTCGGCCTCAAACTGCATCGCTTGTTCAAGAAGAGGTTCAGCATCCAATTTAATATTCGGCAAGAGGTAATCCAATTTCTCAATCACCCGGACGGCTGCACGGGCATCTGGTACATCTCCTGCAGCACCTGCAAGAATCGCCATCAAAGCAAGGCCTCGACGTCGAGCCTCACCAAGCATGATGCCTGTCATTCCACCCAACATGCCTTCTTGGAGCAAGTTGATTCCCATCTCTTCATTGAGAATAAGACGTGTTTGATCGGTTGCTGCAACTCCTAGAAGATCGGGATATTCGTCACCTTGTTCGTCCTTGCTAAAAGCATCGATAAGGACTGCAGCACCAATATTCGCTCTCTTAGACCATTTGAATAGTGCTTCAGTGAGGGGAAGGCACATGCTTTCTTTGATTGGGAGTTCTGAGATCACGACAACGAGTTTGTCGCATGATTCCAACTTGCACATTGGTTCACCCGAATACAATCGAACTGGGGGCATTGGTGCTCCATCCTTGACCAAACAGAATGGAGGAAGTTCAGGATGTCTGACACCACCTACGAATTCAAGCTCAAGTTGGTCGATGAGATGATGGGCGACAATTGTTGAAACCATGCCCTGGGTCGGAAAACATGAGACAACTAGTGCGTCACTGAAATCATGTGATTCCGATACACGCACGATTGGTTCTGTGAACATGAATCGGCCAAACGTCAACGGGGAATAATTGTATGCGATGGCTGGAATAGATGGTTCAATGGTCGAAAAAGGTCCATCCACGGACGCGGGTCATTCCAAGGTAGTCACGGAAGTCGTTGAGCCATCTGAAAGAAAACGAAAAAGGCGACCAATTGATCCATTCGACCTTGGGAGAGTCCCCATTTACAATGATGAGAGAAGGTTCTCGATTTCGCCGTCCTCTTGGAACAATTTTGTTGCATGTCCGCGTCGGTTCTGGTTGTCACGCAGGCGATTGCCACGCAAAGCGGGAATGGCTGCAAGTGTGGGAACCATTGTACACGGTGCCCTTGAAGACGTCCTTCTTCTGGATGTAGAAGACAAAGAGGATGGAGAAACGGGTTGGATGCCAGTAGTTCTGGAGCGGCTCCTCGACAATCAATGGGAAGATGAGAAAAAGCGATTCTTTGCTCATCAACGACAACCTAAGTGGAAGGAAGAGAGTCGTGAAAAGGCTACTCAACTTCTCAACGGGTCGATGGATATCGTACTGAAACGATCTGGCGTAGGCTTGATGTCGCTTGATGATGTCAGTGTAGGGTTCTGGAAATGGGTCCAAAGCCTGATGGGGGCTGTCGAAGGGGAATTAAGAACATCCGATGGAAAGATCATGGGAAGGTTGGACGTCATGATGTACGACATTGACACTTCTGGTGAAGTTGTAGGTTGGATTGTTGCCGATTTAAAGACTGGGCGTCCGCCCACTGATGGAGTGTATGACACTGTCAGTCGACAACTTCGCTTGTATCGGGATCTGCTTAGTGAAAATAATCCTGGCCACCCACCAATCACCTCTGAGGCGTGGTATTCTGATGGGTCAAAGGTTTTCACAGCTAAAGGGGAGTCGGTCCTTGAGGAAGCCTTCGCTGCATGGGATGCAATGTACCCAACACCTGAGCCACCTCCAGCAACACCATCTAACGATGCTTGCGGATTCTGTGAATGGAAGGCTTGGTGCCCAGCTTACCTGCCATTCCGCCAAAAAGAGCCGAATCTAGGTTCTTTTAGCGATTTAGCACTACATGTCGAGCGTTATGAGGAAGAAACTGGAGCTGCTGTATTCAGCATATGTGCGGCCACCGATGCTGAAGGAGGCATCACCTCAACTGATCGATTCATTGGTGGTACTCTTGAAGATCAATCAAAAGAGGTCTTTGAAGAAATTCGGGCGGCAGGGTGGAATGATCCGATTTTCTGTAGTTCGATCTTGACACAGAATGGAACTCTACGCATTGGACATTGGTCCGACGTACTGCCTTATGCACCCATTGTAGGAGTGGTTGAAGGCAGAATGGAAGGGGCGCCAGAACTGATCAAGAAAAAGAAAGGTGCTGAGGAGACCCCCACTGCGGCACCCGTCAGCAACCCAGATGAAGAGCCAGATCCTGCAGGGGCATACTACGATGGATTACTTCAGGATGGGTACTCTGAAGAAGTCGCTCTGAGGACCACGAAAATGTATTTCAAAAATTTTGAAAAGAAGTGAATTAACCACCAAGAGCTAGAGAATCCTTGACTGCTTGCTTACCCACTTCATCAAGACCTCCTGCTGGCGAACTGAGCCAATGGAGATAGGATACATCAGTGGTCAGCACTTCAGTGAGAGTTTTTCCAAGATGCTTTCCAAAGGCCAAGACGATGTCACCGTCTGAGTCGATTCTAAGTCGACCACGTGAATCAATCGGTTCAAGGTCATCAAGGCGCAACCCTGCTACAGATTCATCATCAACGTGGGGACTCCCAATCATTGTTTCGAGATCTTCCAAGGGAACTCGGAACTTTGCTGGTTGATCTCGCATCATCGACCACAATAGAACAAGTGTGGCTGCTGCATCTGCAGAAGCTCGATGGGCTTCAAGGAGGGGAATGTCATACCTCGCACACAAATCACCCAAACGATGGCGACCTGGAATGCTGAGTTTACGGGCGATTACCAAGGTATCAAGAATCACCTTGGGTTCAGGTGGCTCAGCCCCTGCACGAAGAAATTCTTGCTCAAGCATGGGCCAATCGAAGCGATGGATGTTGTGTCCAACAAGAACTGAGCCATCAACATGCTCACGTATCAGGTCCACGTGATGTTTCAGGGGGGGAAGGCCACGAACATCACTGTCATTGATGCCATGCACTTCAATCGAATCAGGGGGGATTGGGCGGCCTGGATCGACGAGTTCCTCTACCATGACCTCTTCATTCTCTGCTGTTGAGCCTACAAAAGCGAATTGAATGATGCGGTCTGATTTGATGCTGATTCCAGTGGTCTCAAGATCGAAGCCAATCACTGTCAGACCCTCAAGCACTTCGCCGGCCATAACCTATCGAAACCATGCATCCCTCATCTGTCCATCGGAACGCCTATGGATTGGACGTGGGCTTCATGCGATGAGAGAGATGGGGTTCGTTAACTGGTTACGCGACAAAATCAATCCGGTCATTGAAGAACCGGAGGAGTCATTCGCCGAGCAAGAAGCAAGGGCTGAGGCGAAGTTAGAGGATATTTATGCTGATTCTGTCGCTCAAGATGCTGACGACGCTCTTGAAGCATTGTCAGAGGATCAGAATGATGAGATGGAAGAGGAGGAAGTCATAGATGATATCGTCGCTGCGATCGATGTTGGAGATGTTGATGCAACAAGCCTTCTAGATGATGAAATCATGGAAGATTTCTCAGACATTGATATGGGTGACCTTGAAGCAGAAAATGTGGACGTCTTCACATCAGATGATCATCTGCTTCAAGCCTTCATGGACGATGATGAAGAGGGCGAAGATGGATTTACTGTGGAAATTATCAATACCGAGGTGCTGGATGATGATTTCGAAGTCTTGGACAAAGAATCTACCGCCTCAACAGAGGTTGACGATGCCAAGAATCTGTCCAAATTAAAGGTTGCAGAACTAAAGGAAATGTGCCGTGAACGTGGACTTCCTGTCTCGGGGAAGAAGACGGACCTTATCGAAAGGCTATCTTGAGAAAGGTATGTCTGGACCAAAACTTGGTTCGCATCAGAGTAGGCGAGTGATTAAACATGGTCCGCGTGAGGTACACTCATGCGAAGGGGACGCATTGGCTTCCTCCTGACATTGCTCATAATCGGAACTGTGGGGGCAGGATGCGTAGGCGATGCAATCACATCACGACCAAAAGCTAGAGTCGAAGCTGCGCCAACCACGCTCAATGTAGGTGACGGAGTGAGTTTTGATGCTCGCTCATCATCCACCCCAGAACCCGGGGGTATTGTATCCTATCAGTGGGATTTTGGGGATGGTGAAACTGCCACTACAGGCACTGGTTTTGTGACACATATCTACAGCACACCCGGGCGCCATACTGTGCGCCTGACTGTTGTGAATGATCAGAATGGTGAGGATAGTACATCGATAGAGATCTTCGTCAATGGCCTTCCTGAAGTATCTTTGAGTGGTCCTGACCATGCATTTGTTGGTGACCAAGTCGTACTCGATGCTTCAAGCAGCACCGATCCTGAGGGGGGTCAGCTCGTGTTTGAATGGGATTTCAATCGAGTGGTTGATGCTGATCTGAATGGCGTACCTGACGATGATGTTGATGCAGAAGGAGAAAGTGTAGTTCTTCCAACAGACTCTGCTCAGCGTTTTGAAGGAGTTTTGCGAGTGACTGATGATCAAGATGGCACTGTGATTTTTCCATGGAATGTAACTGTTGATGAACGGATGTACAGAGTGCGATGGGTGCAACGTGTCGAAACGATATCTCGTGATGGAGCACTCGATGAAGGTGACATATGGACTGAAAACATCACTATGGTTGGGCGAATAGGAGGGGTAAACGCTACGCTGACCCTTGCACTTGATCCTTTTATCCAATTACCTCAAGATAATTTTACTCTTGCCTTTGAGGTTCCCTCAGAAGGTTGGCAACAGAGCGAAGAGACACAACAAGAGAATGTTACTAAAAATTCCACCGCAGAATTGAGTCGTGTCGCAATCAATGCACCACCAGAGGAGGAGGAATTCGTTAGCGGAATCACCCGTGAAGGGGTCCTTGAGCGCATGTTGAATGACCCGATGCTCAACGTCGCATGGGGAACGTGGATATGGATGGTAAGCGCCGATAAAGCAGACCCTGACTGTGCAATTCCAAATCCCTCAATTCCATGCGACCCTGATGAAGGAAATGAATGGGAACTAGAGATAGAGATTGTACTCTGGGTCCCCGTGGTCACAGAATATCTGGGCTCACTCGACTGAATCAACGTCAGATGCTGGCATGTGGTCGTACGCCAAAGTCATGGCCACGGAAATAACTGAGGTTACAAGCAGCCATTCGAACGCGGCGGAGGAATTGATTGAGGGGTGTACAGTGGTGCGGCAAAAACGTTCAAAATCACGGCCAAAGGCCACATATTCCTCAACTGAAAATGAAGAAGAACCGAAGTAGATGGAAATCTGAGTGATCATACCAATAAGACCTATGAGAGCAAAGAGGCCAAACATAATTCGAAGTTTGAGGAGTGATAATAGTCGCTCATTACTCCTTGATGAGTGCCATGTTCCCAAGGACAATGTCACGACCCATGCGGTTCCGCCATAGAAGAACAGTGTTGCCAACAAGCCATGCAGGGTGAGATAATCGGTCCATGTTAGATGAACAATGGCGATCACCGAGGCACAACAACACAATCCAAGACCAAGTGTAATGAATTCAAGGAACCACCACGCGCGATGAGATGGTGTACGTTCTAAATGCATCAACCTGTCACGGAAATGATAGAACATGCCTGCACTGATGAATAAAGGACCAAGTGTACCGAGAATCGAGAATAATGCTGCTTCAGGTTGTGCCAAATCGAAATCCGAGATGAACGGCATCCACGGCCTACACCCTTTCAGCACCCAGATAAGATAACACAGTGGGAGACCGATGGCTGCTATCATGGCGCCCAACAATGTTGCACGCCGCCCCAAGGATTCAGAGCGGTCCTGACGAGGAGGCATGAAAGAGGAAAAGGGGTCTTTCTCTTTTCATCTGTCGTCGGGGTTCTTGTAGGGAATCGAAACGAGTGATTTACAGCATGCGCCAAGCAGACCACGGAATGATCGAAATCGTCGGTCGCGCTACGTTCATGAAATGGTATCACAGGATACCCCCCACAGTATGGTTCCTCGTCCTGATCAGCTCCTATGGGCTCCTCATGTTCTGGTTACATGGTCAGGTTGCAGAACCATTGCGAAATCTAGCTTTCGGAGAGAATGCACCCTCTGAGAGTGTAATTTACAGCAGCATGTTCCCCTATATTTCAGTCGTAGCACTTCTACTCTCAATCCTCGCAGGTCAAGCCTTCACACAAGCGAATAATCGTGTTCTGCAGGTTCAAGCTGCCATCAATGGCATGGCTGGATCTATGTCAACTATGATTACACTTGGTCGAGGGATGTCACGACGAGTACAACGAGAGATGGCTGAGCGAATTGCTCGGTATGTGGAAACAGTGCTTGCCACTCGACTTCTGACGTTCATCGAAATTGCTGAACGCGAGTCTACTCTGTTTGAAGCTCTCATTGACACAATGTCCATCACTGCTACGGACCACTACAAGGACGAAGTCGATCTGGTGATGTTGGATGCTGTTAACAAAGAAATCAGTAGATGGGCAGAGAGTAGAATGATGTGGCAGACTGCAACAACTAGTCGACTGAACCCATTGCGGTTGGTGAATTTAGAATTGTTCGGTATGTTGTTGCTGATTGGTCTGCTCGTGTTCACCACAGGTACCGCGGGTTTCGAGGCATTCATGTTCGCCGCAACGGCGGCTGCCATCCGAATGCTGTTGATGCTCCTCTATCTGATTGACAGCCATGGGTGGACAACACGATTCAGCCCAGTGGTCCGATTAAATTACGAGTTGCTCGCATCTGTTCTTGTACGCGCACGCAGAATCATCGGTGCACCCATTCCGACGGTGGAAGAAATTGATGAAATATTCTCTGAATCTGAATGAAGATTCTACCGAAGACCGTAGAGTGGTCGAAGCATGGGCACTTACCTCTCTAGAGGTTGCTTCCCGAGCCACATGCGCACTGCTTCGCCGACCACTGACTCTTGAGGAACTGATTATTCGTCTAAAGTGGGGTAAGGGAAGATCTGCTCGTTCAGAAGCTAGATGGAAACCTGCACGCATCTCGCTCAATCTCCATGCTGCATCTGTCCGCGATCCTATCAGTGGGGTATTCAGGGAATACAAACGATTCAGTAGAGATTCATCTATCAGTTCCTTTCGATCACCCGATTGGAAAGACCACGTCACTGCAGTGGCTTGCCATGAGATGGCACATCATGCCGTATGGCGACGCCTGGAACAGGAGGGATGGGGGCCTGGGAAAAGATACCTACGTGAAGAGGCAGAAACTCTCATCGACGGAATCGCAGTGCGATTATGGTTGAAGCCGCACACAGAACCCTTTCGACGAGCATATGCCCAAATCAGGACTGTGACGTTCATCGAGTTATTTGGAATACTACCTGAACCATCTTTCTTGTATTCTTGAGGAACGGGGTCATAGACAGGGCCATAGCCATACAAATTCTGCCCATGGCATGCTGAATCCCGTCTTAGCGATTCACGGGGGTGCTGGTGGAGACGGGCCTTGGAAAGGGATGTCCTCGCTTGACCCTGCCAGAATCAAATGCATGGAGGAGGTTCTATCTGGTGTTGGGAGGCATCTGCTCAGTGGCATGGAAGCACTTGATGCTGTCACAATCGCTGTGGAGATGATGGAAGATGACCCTCTGTTCAATGCCGGACGAGGTTCAGTACTTGGGTCCAGAGGTGACATCTCAATGGATGCAAGCATCATGCGGGGAAGAGATGGAGCGGCTGGTGCTGTGATCGGAGTTCGACAAGTACGCCATCCAATCCGTGTCGCCTATTATTTGTTGAAGAAAGGGTGGCCAGTCATGCTCAATACCAATGCTGCTGATGAGTTTGGTATTGAAAGTGGGGTGGAGAAGGTTGGTCAAGAGTGGTTAAGAACCGAACTTCGACAGGCTCAATGGCAAAAGTGGACGGTTGAGAGGGCCGAAGTCGGTGCTACCGATGAGGATGATGCTGCTTTGGATCATGACCTTGATGGAAGAGTGGCAACTGAATTCAGTGATGAAAATGAGGGGATGGGGACTGTTGGGGCAGTCGCACTGGATAGATACGGAAATCTGGCAACTGCAACAAGCACCGGAGGTATGACCGGAAAACCAGATGGACGAATCGGCGACACACCCATCATCGGGGCAGGGTCGTGGGCAGATAGGAGAATTGCAATCTCATGCACTGGAGTTGGGGAAGCATACATCCGTACTGCTGCGGCTCATGAACTCGCGACCCGGATGCGAGTTGAAGGGACGATGCTAGCCTCAGAATCGGAAGAGGTTCTCAATATGGTCGCTCCACTCGGGGGGCGTGGTGGATTAATTGCTATCACTGCCGAAGGCGAAGTACACCTGCCGTTCCAAACCACTGTGATGTATCGAGGTGTATGGACACCGGACAATTCTTGGACTGCAATTGGACCTATCTGAAAAGGAATTCATGATTGAATCATCAGGCGAGAATCACCTACCGAGGTGGTCCTCCATATTGCCCGTATCCCTGTTGATGCCCTGGAGGGGGGGGAGGTTGAGGGGGCATTGAATGTGATGCGCCAAATTGGCCCATCTGCATCTGTGATGGCATGCCTGGCAAATGCATGGGGGGCTGAGGAGGTGGCCCCCCACGAGACCGAACTACAAGCATGACTACTATCAATAGAATGATTGCTCCGCCGGCACCTATGATGATCATTGGATCTATGTCTGTGGCCCCTCCACTCTCAGCCTCGGAAGTTCGAGCAGATGTATTGTCTCCAGAGCCATTAGTTACCTCTGAAGTGGCTACGCTGGGTGCTGTGAGAGTCAGGGAGAGGTTTGTAGAATCCGATGCCCCAGAACCAGACGTGTAGGTCAAGCCCACATTGTATGTTCCTGCTGGCCATGTTCTACATGAGAGGACCTCGCCTGAAAGGGAGACATCGGAAGGACCACCAGACCATGCAAGGGTCGAGGAATCGCCAGCAAAATCCTGACTCGGGTCCGTGATAAATGCCTCAATGCGGCAAGTGTCTCCCGCAACTCCCGCGCCAGTATGGAGAAGGTCGACTGAAACAGTGGGGGTCCAACGAGAAAGAGGGAGGGGGCCCAAGGATACTGAATCAAGCAGGACGGATCCATTCGATGACATCACTGAGACATTGATGCCATGCGCACCATTCTCCGTAGCTGAATATCGATGCGAGAATGTAGCTGGTTCGGCCTCACCTACATGTTCGTCAATCTGTAGTGATTTCACCACATTTTCACCAACAGTGATGTTCACTACGACAAGAACCTCAAGGGAGAGGGCTGTTGTCGTTACTTCATACGATATTGTCACTGCATCATTTGAACCATCACCATCGCCATCGCTGGGTAATGCGCCAGCAGAACGCAACGTCGTCTGCACGATAGCACCATCGACTGACCAAGCAAGAACTGACCACTCCTCATCAGAACCGTCCGTGCAATCCTGCTCACCATCAATCAGCCATGAGCCTGGGATGCTTGAGCCATCTCCACATAGGAATGTCGAAGGAGGAGGAGCCATGAGAACACGATTAAATTCAAGGTTGCCTGAACTTGTTTCTACCACTATGTGTATATCGAGCGTATCGATCCAGGAGGAGGCCTCCCACACCGTGCATTCTAGGGGACCTCTACCCCCGTCCCCCGCATGGGTCATCGCAGAGAAATTGCGGGTCCATGCACATGCTGCATCTGCACCACCATGGGTTCGTCTTACTTCGATGGTTGCATCGACGGGGTCCCTGAAGGAATGTTCCAATTCAATGACGACATGTAAGCCATCAATAGCTGGGTCACCATCAAGGTCAATGCTTGTCACAGTAGCTGTATCAATGATCACTGTTGACCACGCCATCTCAATTGACGGGATTACGAATATCTCCTCAAGACGAAGATTATCGCAGGTTTCCTGACACTCCCAAAGCACGACATAGAATGTCATTGAACCTGGAAGAAGGGAAGTGGACGTCAGATCAAGATCAAGAGTGGTGGTTGTTCCAGTATTCGGTTCATCGAGGGATGGGTGATAGATTGTATACTCATTTTCAGGTTCTGCTTCATTGAATGCCTGTAATTGAATAACAATCGATGGATTGGTGGGGGCATCAGTGTTGACGCTGAATTCCAAGGATATCGAATCATTTCCCCCATCATCATCTTCATCGAGAATGAAAACACTGAGTGGATCAAACCATTCATCATAGAGATTAGCCGAATCGGGATATTCTAACCAGATAGCATGCTCTGGTTCCCAGCGATCAACAATTCGACCATCGAGGCGAAGAAGAACTACGATGTCATAGATCCCATTCGCTGCTCCGGTGAATCCCGCTGACTGCGAGAAATCATCATATTCCTGTCCAGTGACTTGATGATCTTCTGAAAGGGTGAGCATCGACTCACCCGATTGAGTGGAGGTGAACTCGATGCCAACATTCACATCAACTGGGAATTCACCTTCAGAATCGATATCATAGGTGAATCCAACACTGTTGAGAAATCCATCCTCATTGGTATCTTCCCATTCCCATTCAACGGAGTGAAACCAAGCATCAACGACTTCATCGCCATTGGCCAGATCAAGAATCACCTCACCACCTGACATTGATTCAATCGCTATTCTGATGCCTGGGTCGCTGTCATCGTAAGTGAGCAAGGGTGGAACACTCTGATTTGAGAGAACCATGCCTGAGGTCCAAACGTCATGGCGGTCACCATTATTCCGTGACATCTCAAGATCTCTATCTCCATCTGCTTGAATCAAACGTACAAGGGGATGGTTCTCATCCTCATTTGTCTCAATTGATTCATCGACGTGCCACACCAGCAATCCATCATCAGGCAAACCACGGTCAAATAGGCCGGATGCGGTGTCGCGGTATTCAACATAGATCACCTCGTCTGAATCCCCTCCGCGATCCACAATGGTGAATTTTAGAATGTCACCACCTGATTCCACAGGAGTCAGAGTATAACGAGCCACTTGTGTGAGGTCGACCTCAACAGGCTCCACCCACCCCAATCTTACTTTGGACCAAGCATCGAAATGAGCGGGGTTGATTTGATTGTCATAAGTCAGATAATTGCCAGAAGCCATCACAGACCAACATCCAACTCCTTCTGAAGACATGTCAGTATCATACAGGTCAGGAAGTCCAAGATTGTGCGCAAACTCATGAGCAAAAGTGCCCATACCACACATTTCAGTGCATACGAAGAAATTCGAGATCCATACATTATCACTTGTCTGATATGCAGATTGCAAACCCCACTGAAGTGGCCATATTGCACCCACATCAAAGGGTGAGCCATCCCCATCAGAATCGCCATTTGCAGAATCTGCATCGCCTACAAAGATGACCATAATGTTGTCAACAATCGAATCACCATTCTGGTCATATTCGCTGAAATCGACGTCACCATCTGCAAGATAGACTGCTTCTTCTACGCCAAGACCGACACCAAATTCTCCTTGGTCGCCATACCAAGCATCCTCATCATAGAATCCCAATGTGTCGGTCAAATCCAACCAACCAACTACCTCTCCTTCAAGTCGTGTCTTATTCCTGCTGTTCTCAGCATAATATGTAGCCATCGAGTTGCTACCAGAGCCGAATAACATGTCTTCGAAGTAGGCTATGTCGTGTTCTGAAGTGGGATTGACATCAGATGTTGAAGCAAGAAGTACAATCGCCTTCTCAATGGGGTCCGCAGCAATCGTACCGCCCGCTCCACGTCCAGTTGCCCAAGCCCGCCAATCTGGAGGGCGCTCCAACCACTCTGACCCTTGAGCCTGAGATGACCCACCATAGACGACTAGCACTGATGACAGTAACAACGTAATGAGGAGGACAGATGAAGTAGAGGACTTCATGGATGGCACCATCAAGCGCGACGGACGGAGATGATCTGCTGTGGTTTCTTTGGCCGGTCCTGCCTATCCGTTGGCGTGGTCTCAATTTTTCGAACAATATCCATTCCTTCGGTCACTCTGCCGAATACAGGATGTTTTGATGGACTTGAACTGTCGAACCAATCAAGGAAATTATTGTGCTTAGTGTTCAGGAAAAACTGCGAACCCCCTGAATTTGGTTGCCCAGTATTGGCCATTGAAAGAGTGCCTGGTTCATTACTGAATTTCGCTGTCAATTCATCAGGAATATTACCCCCGCGGCCGCCTTTGGAACGGTTCATTATCTGACCATCTACGGCAGTAAAGGATGAGCCTGGTTCGGGTCCACCCGTACCTGCACGACCACTCTTAGCGTCCCTGCTATGTGGGCAGCCGCCTTGTATCATGAAGCCCTTGATCACACGATGAAAATGAAGTCCGTCAAAATAGCCTTCATCAACAAGAGAAAGAAAACTACCTGTTGTGATTGGTAGCTCCTTAGTGAATAATTCAACGGTTATCTTGCCTTGGGTAGTCGTCATGACGATATTGGTCATAGTATTGCCACCACGTTCTGATTGATGACTCTGTGGGAGCCTCATGAGATGCGCATGTTTGGAACTTGTTTGGGGTCCCTTTGAAAAGTAAATTGACTATCCTGAGCCCCATGGGAGATGTAGTGGACGATTTCTCAAACGATTTCGCGGGTATCGGGAACGAAGAAGATGGTGGTGTCTCCCAGAATTACCGAAGTGATGGTACAATCAGTTGGCCAACGACTTTGTTCATCACCCTCACACCTATTTTTGCCATTGTCGGAGCTGTCGGCCACACTCTCATCTTTGGTATCAGTTGGATTGATCTGGTTACCTTACTCGTCTTCTACCTCATCATCGGAATGTCAGTTACTGCTGGTTACCACAGATGTTTCGCGCACAGGGCCTACGAAGCGAGGTGGCCTCTTCGTCTGGGGTACGCCATCATGGGTGCGGCTGCAGTTGAGCATTCCGCTATTGTTTGGTCAGCAACCCATCGAACACACCACAAATTTTCAGACAAAGAGGGTGACCCCCATTCCTCAAAGAAAGGCATGTACTGGGCTCACATGGGATGGATGTTCATCAACGAGAAGCCACCCCTTGCCAAGGTTCCAGATCTGATGGAAGATCCAATCCTGAGGTGGCAGAATCGCCATATCTGGAAAATCACCTTTCTCGCAGCATTTGGGCTTCCAATCCTCGTAGGAGCAGTTATCGGCGCCCTGACTCCAACAAGAGGTGATATCCTTGCCCGAACACTTGGATGTTTCATCTGGGCGGGACTTGTCCGTATTGTTCTGATACACCACACTACTTGGCTAATCAACAGCGCCGCTCATGGCTTTGGTCGCCAACCTTACACTAGTGAGGATGGATCAAAAGACAACGAGTTAGTCGCCATTTTCACCTTAGGTGAAGGATACCATAATTTCCATCATGCTTTCCAAGGTGATTACCGAAATGGCGTGCGATGGTGGCAATATGATCCCACAAAATGGTGGATCAAATTCAACACATTCATTGGAATGACTCACAGCCTGAAACGTGCCCCTACACGTGCGATTCAAACTGCACGGGCCGATCAGCGATGGCGGAAATTGATGGGTCGGCGAACACTAGGGATGCGGGCAAAAGAGAAATTTGAAGTGCGTTACACTGAACTTAGAGAAAGAATGCGAGAAGCCATGACTCGAATGGCAAAGAAATCTGCTGAATCGAAAGCGCTCCGACGAGAGAAGTTCAGAGCTGCTAAACGGGAACTCAACGAAGTAAAAACACGACTCGCAGAACTCATGAAAGAAGTTCGAGCACTCTCAAAGAAGCCAGCAGCAACTGCTTGACAAATACACTTCACTATGCTTCGTCATCGAGAGATTCGAGAAACTGGAAAAGATCATCCGTATCACTCATCGACTCACGAAGACGGTCTTCGATTCCACTGTGATCCTCATCTGAAATTTCCAAAATTGAGCGCAGACGACCAAGAATGGCGTATTCATCGCCAGTGATTCTTGTATCTGCAAGAGCCGCTCGGACTGTGTCCTCATAGAGTTCCATCTCTCCATCACACGCCGTCGTCATCTCATCGCTGGAATCTGGTATACCATCCCGCAGCACAGTTCTCCAAGCCGCCTGACGCATCGATTCAGAGAGTTCAAGTGAATCTGCTATGACTTCAAGAATGACGGCCTCATCGCTACTAATGACATCATCATCGAAGGCCTGGTCCAAGACGGACGTGTAAATGTAGGCCGCGCGGGTCTCGTTCATCGCCACCATATCACGGCGAGAATATTGCTCTACTCATAATGTTCGCCCCATTTGACACAATAATTGAGACATACAATCTGACCTTATGCATGGGGAAAATATTCATGCATGGGGAAAATAATCATGCATGGGGAAAATAATCACAAAGTAAGTGGAAATAAGTAGGGGGAAATATCCCATATCATCAAATCTTGGAAGTGGCACAGCAGGATGAATGTGGTCGGCGTGGTTGGCCTTAGGTTGTTACCTCATCATCCTCGCTGGTGTCGCCGTCTGGGCACGTCGGGGAGCAAACAATGATGATGATTCGTACTTCCTTGCTAATCGAAGTCTTGCATGGCCAATGCTGCTCATTACAATGGCTGCTACAAATTTCAGTGCTTTCACCGTATATGGCTCAAGTGGAGCAGGATACAGGGTTGGACTGTCGTTCCTGCCGATCATGGCTTTCGGCACAGGATTCATGGCAGTGGCACTCTATGCAATCGGAAGGCGAGTTCGCCGACTCTCGATTGAACATGATGCAATGACGGCGCCTGAAATTGTCAGAGCACAAACAGGTTCTGTTGGAGCTCAGCGGACGATGGCAGTGATTCTGGTCTTAGCCACCATTCCTTATCTTGCACTGCAACCAAGAGCAGCGGGCATCGTCATATCGGCTTTGTTCGGCGGCCCCCAATGGATTGGGGCGGTACTCGTCACAATCATCGTTATCCTCTATACTCTAACTGGAGGGCTTGAAGCGGTAGTACGCACCGATCTTGTCCAAGGCATCATTGCCATCAGTTTGTTATGGGTGGGCTTTATTCTCGTACTGAACGATTCTGGAGGTCCGAGTAAAGCATTCACGGACTTGGCTGCCGTTGATCCAGTCCTGATGGGACGGGTCGACAAGTACATGCTCATCGTCTGGTCGAGTACACTATTGCTATGGTTGCTGGCCGATCCTATGTTCCCTCAGTTATTCCAACGCCTCTGTGCAGCAGAAAGTGACGAGGCGATTGGACGAATGTCCGCATTGTATCCTCTTGTCGCAACACTCGCATTCCTGCCGCCCATCCTCATCGGCCTCTTAGGACATCTCAATCATCATGGACTAGACAAAGCGGCATCTGACAGTATCCTCCCAACAATGGTAATCGATGTTGGAGGAGAATGGTTAGGGGGATTGATTCTGATAGCTGGCCTTGCTGCGCTCATGTCAACGATGGATTCTCAGTTGCTCTCTACTGGTTCATTAGTGGTCAGAGATCTAGCGCCCGAACTCGATGCTGACAGGCATCGGCGTCTACGGCAGGGCTCAATGATTGGACTAGCTGTGTTGGGCCTGATGCTCTCCCTATGGTCCAATCTCTCACTTCTCGATCTTGGCTTACTTGCCTTTTGCGTATATGCAGTTATGTTCCCAGCTGTGTGGGCAAGCCTGCATTCTGAGCAATTGGATGGGATGGCAGTCATAGCCTCTATCATAGCTGGTGAGGCTGTTGTTGGCCTTGCATTATGGCAACCAACTATCTTTGCGGGATGGTGGATCGAACCAGTAGGGCCCGCTATGCCCGCGGCAGTGATACCTGCAGTCGTCGTAGCAATTGTAGCAATGATAACGGTTCAGATAATACGAAAGAATGCTGATTCAATCATCTCGATGTTACATCGAGCTTTGCCAAGCCGCAGGGCTCAATGGCCAGTGATTGGACTAGGGGTCATCTTCTTCCTGGCTCATGATTGGTGGTGGTGGGACAATCGTGATTCGTTGTTACTAGGATTCCCTGGGTGGGTATGGTGGTTCTTCCTTCTTTCTGCATGTCAAATCGGGCTAATGGTGTGCTGGATGCGTGCTACAAAGCCAGATATTGAGCAAATAGTAGATCTGAATGATACTTCATCTGAGTGAAGGATTTGTAACAGCGCCTTGCTCTTCAATAACCTATTATCAAGGATACGTTCGGATAAAGATTTTTTAAACAGCACCTTGCTCTCCAATAACCTATCATGAGAGGACATGTTCGGGTAAAGTAATATATGAGTCACTTGGCGGGAGGGCCATGGGATCACCTGCAGAAGCTATCCGAGACGCTGAAGGTCGAAAAGCGACGACGGTGGCGGCAAGAGCAAAAAGAATCGCAATGTATTCTCGTATTCCATTCGCCGTTCTAGTAGTATTGATGCTTCTGAGTCAAATCGGGCCACGACCTGACCCTGCATCAACACTGTCTCCACCTGATTTCACAGAAGCTATTGCTGAAGCAGGCGAAAGGCCGCTCTACTTCGTTCGCGGGGGTGCCTCAGGATACGCACCTGAAGGATCGACTGGCGCCTTCAAGGCTGCAGGAAGTGGTTCCGCAACCAACCCCGGGACCACAGTAGAATACCCCTTCGAGGCACCAGACGGAATATGGATTGATTTGAGAGTCACAAAAGGATCGAAAACAGAAGCTATGCTCATAGTTTATCCTTCGGAGAGGGTTGACCTTGGGAAGGAAAATGACTTCGTTTCTGCTGCAACTGGCAACACATACGAGGACGGTGAAAAAATCGCAGCAATTGCATTTGAAGATGCGGCTGAGATTAGAATGTCCAATGATTTTGAGTCTGAGATCACAGGATGGGATTTCAGCGGCACCGAGGTGATTGCCCCTACGCTCGACCACTTACTCACCAATGTCCCTGAAATCAATCAAAGTCTACTCATTCTATCCATCCAAGATCCTGGCGATAACGGCATCAAAGCTGCACAAATCCTCGCTGACATGCTGATGAAAATAAGTTCAGATCAACTCGATGACGGAAAGGAGACAACCATCTGTGATCGAATTCTTGTCCACACAGTGCATCAATCCAGCATGGATGCATTCAGAACGAATGATGGTTGCCCTACATCAACCATCATGACAAGTGATGAGGCGACTGCATACTCGACTTGGGTCAATAGACGCCTCGACAAATGGTGGTTTGAGCCAGCGACGAAATTCATCATGCCGAACGTGGTTGAGGGAGCCTCTGTCGATGCCAATTTCTTTGCTGACGGGATGGGGAAAGCTGTTGAAGCCAGAGAACAGATCTCTATCTCTGCACCTTGTGGTGATTTAGTATGTATAGAGAGTCATGAGGCAAAGGCTGTGAAAATAATTCTCATTGACTGGGATGCTGATTTATCAGAAACGATTCCAGTGAAAGAGGAGAGTGAGTGAACATGGCATGGGAACACAGAACATTGACGCTACCCCACTACAAGAAGGTCGGGCTGAATCCTAACGAGAACTACGTAACGATGATTGAGGACGTTTCAGCTGTACTCAAGAAGCACAGTAAGAAAAGATTCGATCACAAGCGTTTCTTGAAGCGACTCCCCAAGCGCGGTCCTTGGCAAGAAAATAAAGCGGGAACAAAGGGAGGAGATATCCGAAAAGATCCGCGGACACGGTATGTAGGGTCTGCTGAATCCACCTTAATCAACACGAGTTTAGTGCTAGGTTCATCGTGGATAGACCCGCGACGATTCGAATTTGAACGGTTCCTCAATAATATGTATGATTTCCTCTGGCAGAAGAACGTCCTGTTCGCTAATCTCTGGTCACCAACTCGACTTTTGACAACACAAACTATCTTCTGCTGCGCCTCAGGAGATGAGGCGTGCCTAGGTGGGGCATTCGGAGAAGAAGATCCCATTCCTAGCAACCATTTGCTCATCGGAGGATGGAAACAGAATGTATCTGATTGGAAACCGATTCTGTATGGAACGGGACACAGAGGTATTGTTGAGGGAACTGATCCACAAGAACGTGTTTGGTGGCCCGCACTTGCTCAGCGAGATGTCACATATGACAACCGTTGGGGATGGGTTCGATTCAGCCCTGCTGGATTCGGAAAAGATTCTACAGGATTCCTTGCCACCAAACCATACCAATGGATTACTCCTGCAGTGGATGGATCAAAGGACAACCCTACTCCACTAAACCTGCTCTCGAACATCTCTGACAGGAAGATAGCGTTCGGGGAGGAAGCCATCAGTGACGTGTACACCACTACTGGAAAGACCTCAATATATGTCATCCAATCAATGACACGATCGCCACAGATGAGAGCATTATTCGGCTCAGGTGATGAAATCATGCCACTGGAATTCCACGTTGTAGAACCTGGATTCGATGAATTCCTACAACAGCACAGCGACGAAGACCGCTACGGGCGTCTTTTCGAATCATGCGTCACTCTTGGATTCTTGATGACTGACCCAGAGGTTGGCAAACTAGGCGGTATGACTGGGCGTAGAAGAGTAGTCATTTACTCACTTGACCAAGCAGGACTACTCACTGGAGCCAATCTCTCACAGGTGGCCGACCTTGCACTCAGAAATAACTACACTTCCACAGTCTTCACAAAGTTGGACATGGCCGACTTCATGGCCCGTACCAAGCGCAGGTTCAACCAATATGCTGACCTGATTGCTGATGCCGATATCAGGTGGATCACTCGAGCAGAGACGCCAGATGGTCGAATGGTAGGACCAAAGGTTCACTCGATTCTTTCCTGTCGTGCCTATGAGACCATCACTTTCGATGAATATCTAGCAACCTTCGACGCAATCAGCGCTGCAAGTGAGCGAGTCATGAATCGCATTCTGGAAAGTACAATGACAATGGCCCTCAAACCAGTCATGAGCCTTGACCACATCGCTCCCAGAGGCATGAACCCTTACGAGCATCTCTTCAAAGCTGAAGCATCGGGCAACAACAAGCAATCAATCTTCTATATGGAAGTACGATTCTTTGTGCCAACGTCAATTGATCGATTGAGAGCAATCTCTGGACAAACAACGGCAGATCGTGAGATGATGAGAGAGAAATTCGGAGACCTAACTGGTATTGATGGTATGACTGGCATGTCAGTCCTCGACTGTTGTATGCCCTTTGCACCGGACCTTGGATCTGATTCTTGGCAACAGCGCACTGGACTACGTGAAGATGAGGTCACTGTCGAAGTCACCTTCACAATTAACCCAGAGATCGTCTGGCGAACATTCCTTGAGCCCACGATTGAAACCGTTCATGAGTTGCCACGTGGGTATGTTGGCACAGCGGCGAACATCTGGGGTGATGCGATTATGACCAATGACAAATTACTCGAAGCCTACAAGAAGAACAACCTTGAGCACTGGGTCACGTTGTTACGATTAGCGTATTATTGGTCATATGAGAACGCCACAAAGAAGCACGGCCTCAACAAATGATGGCACGTTCTCCCATCGCAGAACTGTATCGGCAATAGAGGAGATGGTTCAGTCCGTCCCATATCCGTAACGAAGAGCAACCAACTCTAAATCTGCTCCTCGTAGGATGTAATCAATCGCTTCGTCATTGCCCATCAGGCCCCAATCTTCTATCATAGAACGCGCAGTATGGTATGTGATTCGACCTTCCCTCAATCCTTCAAGAATCTGAGGGTGCTCCTTGCCCCACCAAGTGATATCCTCAACGACTTTGGGGATGTCATTAGCAGGAATATCTGCGGCAAGGAGAACCTCACTCATCCCAGGTAATGCGGCCTCTGCCTGCAGAATACGAATGGCTGACTTGCGATCTGTGAGACCAAACACAATACGACGTGCTACATTCCATTGTAGGCCAGCGAGCACGAATGGTTCGATTTCCTCCTTGAGAAGGTCATTCACAGGATGGTGTGATGTCAGGCGGTCGGCACCGATGGAGACGATATTTTCGTTTTTTGTGTTGATTCCCACTCCATGAACACTGCCTCCGTGTCGGGTAACCGTCGCAATACATTCACGTAGCCGCGACGACCATAGCAAGACCTTGCCATCATCTCCTCCAGAGACAAAACAACCCCAATCAGGATGAGAATAAAGTGAGCGAACTGCACCCTGATGAACAATCATGCTGGATTTGATTGAAAGGTCGTTCATATCAAGGATAAGAATGCCCCCCTTCTCAGTAGCTACGGCCACCTCAGTACCATCATCCAACCAAGCAAGGTCCCAAAGATACCCTGACTTGAGGTCAGCTTCTTGTTCAAGTTCACCACTACGTGCTTCCCAATATCGAATTTTGCCATCATGGCTTGCGGTCAGAATATGATCTCCATCAGGATGGAAGAGAACCTTCTCAACATATCCTTCATGTTTAGCAAGAATGGTGATGCGCTCCCCGGTCGCTACTTCATGGACGGTCACCAACCGATCGATTGAACCTGAAGCAATGAGATGACCACAGGGTGAGAAATCAACGGTTGTCACAGGGCCCTTATGATAGAGTAGAGTCTCTACGTGCTTTCCATTTGATCTCTTCCGAATCGTTACACTACCATCCTGTGATGCTGTCGCCACCCAGCGACCCTGATCATCCAAAGCGAGATCCCAGACGTAATCTGAATGACAATCCCAACGTTGGCGAATCGTACCTTTGTCAGTAATGGCGATTATTGCACCATCATGTGTGCCTTTGAACATCTCTCCAGTGATGGGATCTGTCTCCAAACACATTAGTCCTGGGAATTGATCTATGACGAATTCACCCATCTCCATCACCTCCGCGAGGAGGCGCACGGGCATCTAATCATTAGCATTTGGCCCCCAGATAACTGAAAAATGCGATTCTCATGAGGTTTCATTCCTGCGAGTTGAACACCAAGCTGCGTCTCATTGCGCTCCACTCTTTCACGAAAGCCACAACTTGGAAGGTTCCGCCTGTCTTTGGCACCTCTGTATTTGGTGGAATACGAACCTGGATGCTGGCGTTGGGAGATTCTTGGAGGTGGCCATGAATCGTCTGACCACCTCGAAGATGATCTGCTGAGACACTGAAGGAACGTTCTGTACGCTCAACAACCATCTCGAACGAAAGAGGGTTTTTCAATTCCGAAATGAGGGCTTGACGCTCGCTGTGCATCGATAGGCCACTAATCTTTTCATGGAGTGAGAGGAGGTTTGAAGTGTCGTCCGAAGGTGAAAGAGGTGGGTTTTCCACCACCTTAGTAGATTCTTTGGTGGTTTCGATCTTATCCTTCACCTCTTCTGAAATGGACTCGACCTTCTCGACAGCGACCTCTTCGATTGCTGCCATCGTCTCCGCTGCTGCATCAATCGTTGAGTCAAACTTTTCACCAGCTTGAGATGTTGCAGCTACCGCTTCTTTAGCAGTGGTGTGAATCAAATCTTCGAGTTGGCGTTCAACTTTCTGTTTCACACCGAAAGGAAGGTCTGCTGTCTTGGCGCGCATTGCAGTACGCAGTGTATTCTCAATGCTACGGATATCGCCCCCTTCCTCAGCAATAAGGGTCGCTTCCTCCCTGAATTCCTCGATGACACGCTCAGCATCACCAAAGGCCGCACCAGTTACAGAGGGTGCTGCAGTACTAACAGAAGATAATGATGAGCGCAAAGACGCCGCACCTGCTGCGGCCGCACCAGTCAATGTCAGACCTGCTACTGCTCCTGCCACTCCTTTGGCAATGGCTGCACGCTTCTCTGAATCCATTGCAGAGGAATCTTCGAGGGTTGGGGTCACCGATTGATTCCAAGCGCTGAGAACACGACTCTTCGTCTCTGGATCAAGATGATCTGCCAGAGCCATAAGATGAGGTGTCGCCTCCTTGAGAACCTGTTCGGGAGGCTGATCCATGCTCACGGTTTTGTCAAGTATCTCATTGAGGTGTTTCTCAACCATCGCTTTAGTCGCCACGGGATCATCTGGAATGGTAGCTGAGATGGTATCAAGCGACTCTAACGAAGGTGCCATCTCACGCAGTAGAACATCGGCTGAAGCTTCATCAATGGTCGCAATGCCAAGTTGAGAGAGAGCCTCTTGAACATGAAGGGGTTCAACTGGGGCATTCGGTATAACCGAAGAGTTGGTGCGTAGAAGTTCATCAAGAGATGTACCATCAGCAGACGCCATGGATGAAAGATGATTGATCATTGATTCTGCAGTCACAGCCCCTGACTGAGAATTGCTGTCAAGTTGTTGTGTCTGATGGGGGGCGACCTCACTCTCTTGGAGGACTTGATCCTCATTGAAGTCAAGATGGTCGAAAATGGCTTGAGATGAGGCTTCATCCAATCGGGCAACACCCATCGCCTCAATTCCGATACGGAGTATTTCCACGTCGATTGGAGTCATAGGCTCTACTCGCGCAAAATGACGGATAGCAACTGCGTTCGTCATTCCTTGAGATGTGGCTATCTCGGTCAATTGACTGATCAACTCACCGGGAGTCATGACTTGATGTGCTGAAGTGCCCACTGCTGGCAGCATGCCGATACTTGCGCCTCCAGCACCCTTAGACTGACTAGCGGCTATCGCTGCGATGGTGGCGGAAATAGAACCAAAACAACAACCCAGTGCACCTATGTCAGCGAAGGGACCATCTGAGGACATAGACATGACCATAAAACCAACAACTGTTACGCCAAGCCAGAATCTAAACTTGGACCATGGGTCAACATCTTCCGACATATGAGGCACACCAGTTTAGCATCAGACAAGGTTCGGCTCTTTTCAATTTCGTGTTCATCATTTACGTCAATATAATAGATCAAACTTTGAGTAAGGGGTTCGAGATTACTCACGCTTCTCAGGGTCTGTACCTGTGAATCCGCCCTCCTCAAGAGTATCTAATGAAGTGAGTGCTTCGGCATCAAGTTGTAAATCATGAGCTGCTATATTCTCTATCAAACGTTCTGGATTGGCCGTCTTTGGTATACTGATCCATCCGTGTTGTAACCCCCAGGCTATCAGAAGTTGAGCCGGGGTGCATCCCATTCTAGATGCTTGAGCACATATGATGGTATGATCAAGCGATAATGCTCGCTGTAAAGGACTGTATGCTGTAGGAAGCGCCCCGTGCTCAAGACTAGCTGAAACGACTGCTTCTTGGCTGGCAAAAGGATGCAACTCAATTTGATTGGTACAGGGAAGCAGATTTGCCTTGGCAGCGAGGGAAACCAAGTGCTTACGAGCAAAATTCGAGACGCCAATGCTTCTGGTAAGGCCATCGTGGAGTAATCCTTCCATCACTTCCCACACCTCATGCCTCTTCTCGATAGGTTTGGTCGGAGCATGCACTAAGAACAGGTCAACGCAGTCAAGGCCAAGACGCGCTATGCTCTGTTCGCACATCTTGCGGGAGTGCTCTGCGTCAAGGCCTTCGGTCCGCCACAATTTCGTGGTCACGAAGATTTCTGAGCGATTCAAACCACTCTGAGCAATTGCTTCACCGACGTCCGATTCATTACCATAAATCTGAGCGGTGTCAATATGCCTGTATCCTACCTCGAATGCTTGGAGAACAATGTCACGACATTCACCCCCATCTGGAATCTGCCATACGCCGAAACCAAGACGAGGAATCTCGACGGGATGGTGTTTGGTACCGTCACGAGCCCGATGGGTCAAAGTGTGTGAGTAAACATCAACCATGGTAGTCGTCGGGAATGAAATGACATGGATGTTGTCATTCATCTTGGTGTAATTCGTCTTTGACACAACGGGCAATCCCTTCTTCAAGTGAAACTTGGCAAGGGCCAGAGATTGATTTGATGCGTGAGCAATTCGGCGCACGGCGAGGTGGATCATTCGGCCGTAGTGGAAGATTCTCAACTTCGAAAGGTCGGTCCACTGCTTCAAGGACCTGGCGTGCTAATCGCTCAATGGTAATCTCCTCATCATTGCCGATATTCAAGACTCCGACCCCATCGGGATGAGTTGCGGCATCCAATACCATGCGAACATGGTCATCGACATGACAGAAACTGCGCGTCTGACTTCCGTCTCCGATGATTGCAAAGGGAGTAGCATCGAGTGCTTTGCGAATGAATTCGGGTATCACCTGTCCATACTTACTCGCATCCATACGTGTCCCATATGCATTGAAAATACGAAAAATTGTCCAAGGGATGGAATGGTCCTCACAGAATAATTTCACATAGAAATCTCCTATTGCTTTTGATGAAGCATAGGAATCTCTTGTTGAATGTATGTCAAGGCGGGTGATTCCTTCCTCTGTTGTTGGAATGATATCAGGAATCTCTCCATAGACTTCAGATGAAGAAGCATAAGCCACGCGTTGGGGCTTGTGACCTGAAGATGAAAGGGCTTTCAGAAGATTAGAAGTTGCACGGACATTCGTCTCAAAGACGCTCCAAGGTTGTTCATAGAAGTACTCAGTGCCATTGATTGCACCATAATGTAAGATGATGTCAGGAGCAAAGGAGGTGAGCAAAGAGGTGAGATGAGTGATTTCATCACAGAGGTCAAGTTCTAGGAAGGTGAACTCTTCGTCCTCGGGTAGATGTTCCTCCTTACCGCGGAAGAAATTGTCTACCCCAAGTACAGTCCATCCGCGGGCGAGGGCTCCATCGGCAAGATGCGACCCTAGAAATCCTGCGACGCCAGTGATGAAGCAACGCATCATTCCGCCCTGCCTGTCGACCCAAGGCCAATGCGATTTTGGATAGATGAACCTCGGTAAATATTCCAAAGATCAATGACTCGACCTTGCTTTGATAGTGCATCCTCATACTTATCGAATCCATCGTGTCTGACTGCAAGCACAATTGTATCCCACTTATCATTCAACGTTTGGCCAAGGTCTGTGCTCATTCCAACCACTCTATCAGCCACTTCAGGCCAAACTTGAGTGTATGCATTCTTGTTGAGGTATGGATCGCAGAGATGGACTTCTAGCCCCTCCTCCAAACAAGCCTTTGTGAGGTTCAAAGTGAAGGACATTCGCAAATCATCGATGTTTTCTTTGAACGTACAGCCAGCAAGAAGTATACGCCGGCCCTCGATACGCTCGATGACCCATGGCACAATATTCTGAGAGGAGCGAAGGGCAGTCATCCATACAGAAGGGACTTCACGCTTCGGTGTGACATCTTGGAAGGCGTACTCGAAGATGATGGGATCTTTGCCAAGGCAATATCCGGAGACTGGCCCAGGTAGGGCTACTGAATTGCGATCATACTCCTGGTTGGCTGCTTGGATTGCTTCAATAATGTCAACTCCTACTGCTTCGGCAGCCATGGCTGCATCATTTGAGAATGCAAATCTTGTGTGACGCCACGCATTGTCAATGAGTTTGATGAATTCTGCAACCTCTGGAGATGATACTGGAATGAGGGAGCCACCGATTGCCTCAAAGATGGGTTGAACTCGACCAAGAGTGCTTTCGTGCATTGGTCCAATTATCTTGGGAAGAGTTCGTTCCTCTTTGATTGCTACACCTTCAACAAGACGTTCTGGAATGAATGCTGTGTGAAATCCAACTCCGTCTTCTAGGCCAGTGAGGGCGGAGATATGTTCGGAGATCTGGCGAGTGGTACCAACCGGAAGAGTCGTTCTCAGGATAATGACTCGCCCATCAATGGCATCACGTGAATGCAGTTCTGCGATTATGTGGTGAAGTAAGGCGAGGTCGGCTGGTTCAGGGAAAGGTAAGACATGGATGCCGATTGTGACTACTATCGTACCAACATCCACGAGATCTGCTGCCTGCACATCATCCCAAATTGAAGGCGTGAAAGTTCTATCAAGATTTGAGGAGAGTAATTCTGGAAGCCCCGGCTCATCGAATGGTACCTCTCCACGTTGCAACGCCTGCACTGTCGAACGGGAGACGTCAACGCCGCGCACGGACAAACCCACATCCGCCATGACAAGAGAGACGGGGAGACCGATTCGGCCAAGGCCGATGACAAGAACACCTTCGCCCATACCTAGCGCTCAAGTGACTCCATCATGATGGTTTCGTGGCATCGAGAAGTGGTTTGAGCCAATCATGAATGCGACGGGCGTGATCGGGGGGGGACATCCCAATGGCTTCGACCCGGGATCTTCCAGCGGCAGACCATGTTCGGCGACAATCAGGATCTCCTGCTTCATCAAGAGCAGCATGCCATTCTGAGAATGCATCATCACGTGAAAGAAGACGCCCAGAAATACCATTTTTAGTGGTCATTCGAAAACCACCCTCATCAACAACTATGACTGGGGTGCCGCAGGCATGAGCCTCTATTGGAGTAAGGCCCATGGGTTCATGACGGGCATGACTCACCATGGCACGAGCATGACGAAAAACAGCTAACATCTCTAATTGTGAAAGACGAGGGAGAGGGAGGTAGACAACATCAAGACTTGTTGCATGGGATTTGAGTCGTTTGATGTCTGCTGAATCTCCCCCTCCAACGTGAACGAGGGCGAAGTCAGTTGATTCGAGCATTGAGAGTGTGTCCCAAGTACCTTTGACCCATGAAGCCCGCCCAACCGTGACCACATATTCATCCTCGGTGAGGTCATGAGTCATGCATATGTTATTCCAGGTGTCTTTTTCTTCTGATGAGGGCTCAAGAGTCCAATCAGACGTATCGATACTATGGGGAAGTAGCGTTGCTTCTGCACCATAAATCTCCATGATGCGTTCTACAATCCACGGTGAATTTCCACTGATCAGTCCACCAGAATCAATTATTTTTTGAACAAGATGTTGATCCCTGCGACGTTGCTTTGAGAGCAATCCAGAGGTCAGCCACATTGGGCGATTGAGGGTACCATCTATGGTTCGATGAAGCACGTCCTCGTAGAGGCCTCTATGAGGTTCTAACATGTGGAGATGGATTGGAATCTGGCGTGGCAAGGCATTGGCAAGTTCGAGTGAACCGGGTCCACTAACGAGATGGATGGCTTCGGCATCAGACAGTGCATCACTCACATGAGATTCTGACAGAAGAATCCGCCACGCCTTCGTCGCGCTCTGATTTGCTCGCGCCATGATTTCTGCAACTGAGCCAGTGGGTTGCTCCCAAGGAAGGTCAGGACTGAGAATAGGGATGTGAGTCGCTCCTGCTGCTGACATTTCATCTGGCTTAGGGGGATGAAGTGTTAGCAGCGTCACATTGAACATTTCATTCAATGCCTCAAGATTATTCAGCAGATCGCGTTCGGCTCCACCGAATGAGAGGAATGTTCCTTTTGCAACAATGAGGTGCGGCCGACGCGGGATGGTGGTGTCAGCAGATGACGGCACGAACATGAGAAGTCGACCCCACTTATCGGGATTGGTGCCCACCGTGCCTTTGATGGGTGTTCGACGTACATTGGACCACTATGCGCAGGATGGTAGTGACCAAGAATGGGCCGCCGAGCGTTATCGAGATACACGAGATGGCAGACCTCATACCGGGTCATGAGGAGGTTATCATCAAGACTTCTTTTGCAGGAGTGAACTTTGCGGATTGTCTCATGAGGCTCGGTATCTACCGCCCTAAACCTAAACCACCATTCACACCCGGCTATGAGTTGTCAGGAACTATCTCGGCAATAGGAACTCATGTCAAAGGATTAGAGATTGGACAACGCGTGGTGGCAGCAACACCGGATGGGGCTCAGGCTTCACACGCCTTAGTACGAGAGAAGCGATGTTTTCCTGTGCCCGACCATATCAGTCTAGAGACTGCTGCTGCCATACCAGTCACATATCTCACCGCATGGCACATGCTCATCCACCTAGGTAACCTACAAGCCAATGATTCCGTTTTGATTCATGGAGCTGCAGGAGGTGTTGGGACTGCTGCAATACAGATTTGCCGAATGTATGGGGTCGAGCGAATTTTTGGCACGGCCTCTGCAAGCAAGCGCGACGCTGTCACTGGATTCGGAGTTCACTTCATCGATCGTCACAATGAGAATTTCGTCGACGTGGTGCGCGAACATACAGACAGAGATGGAGTTGACCATATTCTTGACCCGATAGGGGGAGATCACTTGCGCCAAAGCCTCTCTGTCCTTGCACATGGGGGCCGACTCTATGCCTTCGGCCTAGCGGCTGCAGCACCTACTGCTAAATTCAACCCTCTCAAATCTCTCAGGGCTCTGCGACGAATGCCGAAGCTTAGACCACTCACGATGATGAGCAGAAATCAAGGAGTATTCGGAGTTCACATTGGGACCTTTGCGCGTGAAGCGATTCTGAGATCTCACATGAAAAATATCCTCGAGTGTGTAGAATCAGGTGAGTTCGATCCTGTAATCGACTCCATCATCCCTCTCGACAATGCTGTTGAAGCCCATCAGCGCATGCACGATGGTCTCAACATAGGCAAGATTCTCCTGAAACCATGATGAGGGATACATCCCCTGGACTGTATGAATCTGAAGGGTCTGAGTTCATCCCGATATCATTGAATATCACTCACACATTCTAGGGTCATGAAGGAATGGGAATATGCTGCGTTGGTCCGAGCGGGAAGTGGTGATTCGTGGTCCCTCAACAAAAAAAGTGGGGGATACGTTGTAGAGATTGAAATTGAATTGAGTGATCCACTCGATGACATGGGGGCTGAGTGGAAGAATATCGAGGAGGGTGTGTACAGACTTGAGGTAGGGAGAATCTCATGGTCTGGATTCGATGACTTCAGACAGATCGAGGCAGATATCGATGAGGCGTCTACAACGGGTCATGGAAGTGTCGAGAAGATATTGGGTGAATCAATTGTGGCGCGTGCAGAACTGATTGAAAGTGGAGAGAGGCCAGAGAGCATTTACACGAAAACGAATCTGCTGGATCTTGTGAACACCGCTGGTGAAGACGGGTGGGAACTCTGTATTGAGGTCGGCCTTCAGAATAGCGATGGGGAAGGCAGTGAAACGAAAGGTCTGATCATGCGCAGAGATATCACGTGATAATAATGAAACAATGAATGGTTTCGAAAAGTCTGATGCTCATCACAGTGCACTGAGTTCACTGCTTCAGATATTGAGTACTAAGAGAATCAATCACTCAAACAACTCATCCTCATCTTCAGGGAGGGTGAGCCGGGGTACTATGACGACAGTTGCAGCTACAAGAGCAAGGAACCCTGTTCCAAGCAGAACCCAGACGATTGATGAGGCAGTCTCTGGTGAGACGCCTGCAACTACAGCCTGATCATCAGGGTTGACAATCGTGAGAGTGATTGTAGATGTTGTATGAGCACTGTTCACATCAAGGAATCTGATGGCAATGGGGTACTCACCTCCTGGCAGGCTACCTCGGACAGGAATAATTGCACCATACGTGCCATTCTCGGCATCGATCACATCAAGTGGCTGCCAGTCTGAATCATTACCGAGATCGCCTAACATTAACTGGGCAAGCAGAATGCCATCTGGATCTGTGGCTGTGACGCGAAGAGTCACCGATTCCAATTGTTCGGATTGAGAACGATCAATGGTATTTGGCGAGAGTGATAGATCACTGATTCGAGGAGCGTCATTATTCACAGTGAGGCTTACTGGCGAGCGAACAACACTCATGGCTCCATGTGAATCGATCAATCGAATGAGGGGAGAAAAATGACCGGGGACGACGCCATCTGGAATTGTAATGAGGGCAACCCAGGCGCCGTCTGAAACACGTTGCGAAGCACTGACAAGATTACCTCTGACTTCTGTGAAATCTACCTCCACTGAAATGACTCCAGCCTCATCACTTGCGAATATAGTGATGGACACCTGCCCGCCTCGATCAATCTCTGTGAGGTTGAACGTTACTGAATCGAGTACTGGTGCCGCCTCAGTTAGAATGAGATCAACTGGCGTGGTCGTGGTGACTCCAAATACATCGATTGCGGTCACCACTCCTGGAAATTGACCACGAAGGTCAAGATCTATCTGGACTGTAGCACTCCACGTCCCATCAACAGCAAACCAATCCCCATCGATTCCCCGGTCATTCAGGGCAAGATGAATGAGGCCGAGATCGGGTGAATGAATCTCAACGAATTCAACATTACGCTCAGCATCGAATACATCGACATCGATATTGCCTGAACGGCCATCATTGAACAACCCGGCCCTCATGCTAAGAGCCCCGATGACGGGAGCCGTATTCTGTTCGCTACTGACGATTGGAGGATAGAGGACCGAGTTGAGTGTGTGACTCTCAAAGAGAGTTTCATTCAAATTCAGTGCAAGTGTGTGAATTTCATATGCAATCAGTCCTGTTAATGGACCGTTTCGAATCGTCGCGCCCTCAGCATTACCACTAGCAATGTAAGGGCCAGTCCAATGAATCACTTCAATGCCGGGAATTCCAGCCACTGTCTCAGTGGCGATGACTCCAAATGTTATGCACATATGGCGGCCTTCAATCTCAGATAGACATGCTTCATCACCTGCAACTGGAACGCGTGGCACAAGGCCCCGCACCTGTCTGAGGTCAAAATCACCGAAAAGCGAAGACGACTCAATATCTTCCTGCTCAATAGAAATGGGGGAGCGTTCGGGCTTGTCAGAGCCTTCAGAGGGATCCGTACCCGTCTGCACCCATTCAACGAATATGGTTCGGTTGTACCAATCTGTTTCACGAACATCATGAGTGATCGTCTCATTCTGGTAGGCTTCTATTCCAAAGACTGGTGCGAACTGACCAATAAGGCCGCCAGTGATATTATTCCAACGTTGGTCACGGATCCGGTTCACTTCGAAGCTCATGCCGCTGGCATTAGTATCGTGACGAATGTCTTCGATACGTCGAACCTGCCCAAAGGTTCCCTCAACATCACCTGAGTATGTACCGCTGTAGTGAATCGTATCAGCCAGCGTCAATCCACCACGCTCAACCTGTAACAGATCATGGATTGTTGCATTGATGATGACAACAACGCTATCTTCCTCGATTCGTGCATCAATGAAGCCGTAGCCATTGATCACAGAGGAGGAATCAACTATGGCTGCATCTTCAATCACTTCAGAGAATTCAAACTCATCGATATATTGTGTTATTCTCAAATCATCTTCAGTGATTCTGATGACTAAGTCACCCTCAAGGATAAGGCGCTGAGCATCACGGGTGCCATCATGATCAACATACCCGAAGGCTAAGCGAGCGATTTCACCAGTGGCACTCATACTTCCATCCTCACTTCCCCCCTGATACTCACCCTCAGTTTCCTGATCATCACTGGATTCTTCAAATGCCTCTTTTCCATCCCTCGCGTCTGTTGTGATGTCACCTGATGCACTGATGTTGAATTTTTCAGTCACATTCCCCTCATCCCAATAACGGACCCATCGTGCTTCATGGACGGCTCCATTCAACCTAGCACCATCATCAAAGGCCCCAATATCACCAGACATGTTACCCGATCCTGATAATTCATATCCCTCATGAGTAACAATACCTGAAAATGAAGTGAGATTCCTCCACACTTTGTCAAGATCAAGTTCAAACTCAAGTGCTTGATCACCCAATGGTTCACTAATCAGAAGCGTACCAGTTCCACCTTCTTCACGGGTCAGTGCACCTTCAGAATCTCTGATCTGCCATCCCGAAGCATTGAAGGATAGATCGAAACGACCATTTTCTCCGAACTGTTCAACCCCTATCTCAGATGTGAAGGCCACCTCATGGGGAACGCCGGGCTCATTCCAAGTCACCACATCAATTGAACGAACAATGTCAGTGGTTTGGCTATTTCCATCATCACCTCGTATGGTGATTTCAACTCGGTCTCCAAAAACCAATGGCTGGCTGAGATTGAATATTGTAGGGTGGGATTCATTCCAGCCAGAGATATTAGTCGAAATATCGTTGATCGTCGCTATCACAGACCAATTCAAACCATTTGTGGGGAGGTCTATGGCCTCATAGACATGCCAGCCATTGGACCAACGAGTGACGATTTCTCCTTGCTCACTGCGACCACTCCCCTGGCCTGTGACAAGATAAGCACAGATGAGGCAGCCGAACACTAGGAACGTTATGCGCCTCATTGTTTGAAAGCGGGGCTATCCGCTTGTGAACCTGCGCCTCCGCTGACCCCTTCTCGGGCCCATGCGTGTGAAGGGAGGTGAGTGAAAATGTCCAAATATGGATCATCATCACCATCACCCTTGTCAGATGCATAATTCTCGACCATCTGCTTCAGTTCTGGCTTGAATTTCCAATAATGGATGCGCCAATCACGGCCATCCCACAATGTTGTCTCTTCAGATTCGGTCGTCAAGAGATCATAATCTTGGAAGATGTAGAACAGATTTCGGTCGGTCGGCTCTAGAGCATTATCGATGATCCGATCGTAATATCCGAAGAAACCGAGGGCATGCTCGGCCATACCTTCTGCGGTCTCATAATCCATATTAGTGTCAATATGGTGCTGAATTGCGATTGCCAACTCTCTCATCCCCATTCCCATACAACATCCCCCATAGGTACTCTATATTTCGACGCCGAAGTATATTAAATGTCCGTTTGCAGACACACTCATGGAGAGTCAAATGGAGCCATGGACCACATTTTTAGGGCTTCCATCGAATGATATTTCAACAGCAGATGTCATCATCGCACCAATTCCATTAGAGGTAACTGTGTCATATCGTGAAGGTACTGAAATGGGCCCGCATGCAACGATTACTGCGAGTCAACAAGTCGAAACCGATGATCATGACCTCGGAGTCGATCTCAGTGAAATAAAATTTCACACTGCTTCAGCATGGTCAAATGATGCAGGCACATTGGTCGAGCAATTGGAATCGATTTCAGAGTATGTTGAACACTTGGCAAGGGCCGAGGGGCTGCCCATTATTCTGGGGGGGGAACATGGTATTCTACCTGCAATTGTGCGTGCTATGCTACGTTCCAAGCGTACTGAAAAAACATTGACCATTGTACAAATCGATGCTCATGCGGACCTGCGGGACAAGTTGGGAGAGGATCCATTCAGCCATGCATGTGCTGCACGCAGGGCGCTCGACGAAGGGGCCACTCGACTGCTTCAGATTGGTATCCGTGCTTGGTGTGCGGAAGAAATTGATTTCTCACATGAAGACCCACGCGTCGAGACTTGGACAGCACGCAGCATCATGGCACCAAGCAGTGGATCGCATGCCTGGGTGGATTGGCTCGAGCATTTACATCGACTCGAAGGGCCGGTTCATTTGACAATTGATGTCGATGGCATTGATGCCCCTTTCGTACCCGGGACTGGAACGCCGGTCCACGGGGGTTTGACATTCTGGCATGTTATAGAAACAATAGAAGGATTATTCTCAGCACCAAATGCTACAGTCATCAGCACGGATATCTGTGAGATTGCACCTGATCCTGACGGAGGGGTACTCACACCTTTCCTCGCCGCGCAGTTAGCTGCGAAAATCGCAGCGGCGCACTCTATCTCATGAATGGGGCATTGAAAATCAGCGAAGAACTGCATCTGGGTCTTGATTCAGATCACGGGTGACATTCTTCTGATGGCTCTCTATCGTCCCCCCTCCAATCTCAAGAAGTTTAGCGTCTCTCCAAAGTCGCTCAACAACATATTCTGCAACATAGCCATATCCGCCAAGAACCTGAATCGAGCGATCTGCGATTTCCTTCGCTCTTGTTGTAGCGTACAATTTCACACCATCTGAATCGAGGCGTTGACCACCTTTCGATAAATCGAGTGTACGGGCAGTATCGTAGATATATGCCCGCATCGCTCGATACTCGGCCCAAGATTCACCGATATGACGCTGGATCTGCCCGAACTCTCGTATCGAACGACCAAAGGCCCGCCGATCTGTCGCATATTGATTCATAATCTGGAGACTTCTTCGGGCGATTCCAAGGCTCATGGCTGCGAGAGTCAGACGTTCAATCTCAAGATTCTTCATCATGTGACCTATGCTATCACCTGCCCCTCCAACCAATGATGAGGCTGGTACTATGCAATCATCAAACACGAGTTCAGCAGTATTCGATGCTCGCATTCCAGTCTTGTCGTAGATTTTCTGACCTACTGAGTAGCCTGGCATCCCTGCTTCGACCAAGAACGTTGAGAGTTCACTGCGGGGTGCTCCATCAAGATCTGTTCGAGCATAGACCCACACCACATCCGCAGGGGTCTTCTGGTCATCGAGTGTGCCATTGGTGATCCACATTTTACGACCATTTATGACCCAATTCCCCTCCCCATCCTGTTTTGCGCTCGTCTCCATGCCGATGACGTCTGTGCCAAAATCTGGCTCAGACATAGCCATGCAACCTACCCATTCACCAGAGCAGACCTTAGGAAGAATCCGAGCCTTCTGTGTCTCCGAGCCATTCATTGCTAGATTATTGACAAATAACATTGCATGAGCTAGATAGGCGAGAGTAAAACCCGGATCCACTGCTGAGAGTTCTTCGTGAACAATGGTAGCGGCAGTTGCATCAAGTCCCGCACCACCATACTCCTCTGGTGCTGTAATGCCAAGCAGACCCATCTCACCCAATTCACGGAAGGCATCGAGATTCCAGATCTCATGCTTGTCATGGTGTTGAGCCAAAGGTTCGAGGCGCTCACTCGCCCATTCCCGCACCATCTCGCGGAGCATGGCGTGCTCCTCAGTGGGATTGGCGAGGTCGAGTGCCTTCCAATCGGACATCGATGCATCGGCATGATGTGGGGTTTTCATCCTGACGACGAATACGATAGACGTACATTTTCAGAGGCACTGATGAGTCATATCCACATACTTAGACTCAAAGATTGGAGTGATGGAGGTTGCTTTTGTAGCACAGGTCGCAGTGATACTCATCCTTGGAGCAATGTCGCCCGGGCCAAGCCTTGCTGCGGTGCTGCGGCGAGCCTCATCGGACGGACGCGCAGCGGGATTAACCATCAGTATCGCTCATGGAGTAGGTGTCGGAATTGTCGCACTTGTGACTGCATCCACCTTAGGATTTCTTGCTACGTTCCACGAACAGGTCTCTTTCTTTCTCGGTGGTATGGGTGGAACGGTTTTACTGGTTCTCGGCGCCCAGTCGCTATACGCAGTAACTCATCGTGAAGAAAATGGGAATTATGTCGAGCAGAGTCATGTCCAAAGTATGAGAGGGCCAGCTGTTGAAGGATTTGCAGTTGCATGGCTGAATCCGAAGATTCTCTTGTTCTTCTCAGCACTCTTCGCACCGCTTGTAGCAACTGGTGCAAGCCTTGGACCTGATGTCTTCATTCTTGCTGCATTGGCTTTCATCATTGATGCTACGTGGTATTGCATCGTCGTCATTGTCTCAGTAAGTGGGTTGGCTTGGAAGGGAATTGATAGGGGTTATCTGATTGAAGGATTCAGTGGCGTTCTTCTCATCATTTACGGCGTGATTGCCATCACAGCAGTCGTGATATGAGATGGGAATTACACACCTAAGAGAGGATCGTTAATAGGGTTCTCAATTGCTTAGAATGATTCAGACTTGATCATCAATGGTTAGACCATCCTCATCACTTACTTCGATGAAATTGGTGTCAAGTGCTGCATCAATGCGTCCTTCAACTCCAAATTCTTGGAGAAGGGTATGTTGGATCTTATCGAGCATGACGATATTGGCCACGGGGTCTCCTGAATGAACAAGGGGGTGAGTGGTCAGGCCAATGACAAGGCCGGGTGCTGGAGCTTGAATTGAAGAAACCTCGACGCCTAAAGGATCGACGATCTTGGCTAAGGTCTGACCCTTGTCAACAAGTTCACCCCCATTGACTGAAGCATGGAGTATACCTCCTCGGTCAGCGCGCACCCAGCGTGAACGGCGAATCATGAGGTTCACCGCTGCACGTTCCTTGAGAGTTGGTAACATATCCAATCCTGCAAGCATCTCAAGCAGGCCTCTGACTCCGAGACGGACCATCTCTGGTTCAAAGCGATGAGACGTTCCTGCTTCCAGAAGAACGGCTGGCGTTCCAGAATCAACTGCAGTGCGACGAAGCGTGCCTTCGGCACCTACTGAGTGAAGAGTTACTTGAAGGCCGAATAATCCTGCCATCTTACGCGATCCGGGATCGTCAAGGTTCGCACGGAGATGAGGGACATTAAGGCGAGATGAGGGAGCGGAATGCAGATCGACAACCATGTCGCAATGGTTCACGATTCTGTGAAAGATAGTGTGAGCCAAACGTTGGGTGAATTTTCCTTTCCTCTTGCCCGGAAACATCCTATTCAGGTCATGGCCGTCAGCCCCTTGGCGAGTACCTCGCAGGACTGCAGGAGGATTGGCGATAGGCACCAATATGAGGGTCCCTTTGAGGTGTTCAGGATCAATAATATCATCTCCCGTACCTTGCAAATGATCGGGGCCCGTGATCAGGTGATGGAGGATGGCCATGCCATTCAGTTCATCACCATGGATTGAACCAAAACACGCTACAACTGGCCCAGGTGATGCGCCATGGACGATTTGAACACTCACGCACATCTCTCGCGCAAGGGCATCTGAACCTACTTCTATCTCGCATCTGCTGATCGTTCCGGGATCAATGCTCAATCCTTCGAATTCAAACGATTTCATTTCTTCAGACTCCTAACATCATCCCGCCAATGAACACAAAGGGGAGCATCGTCAGAAATTGACTGATGGCAAAGCGATTGTCTTTCTTCCTCATACTGACACCTAATGGAAGAAGGAAGAGTCCGAAGCAACATAATCCATTGAGCAACATCATCATGATACCAATCGTGGCATCTGCTTCTTCCCCACTCATCCCGCTCCCCTGGATTCTGTAATCTATTCTCGCATTAGGAGTGGTGAAAACATCTAACGGGGCTGATGGGGTGAATCGCAATGTACTACCATCAACATATCCTATCACTGGCCCAGGTTCAGAGATGTCGCTATCGTCCCACCATCCAACGAAATGGATACTGAGCAGGGCTTGCTTTGAAGTATTACCGAGGCTGGAAATATTGGTTTGATTGACAATAAGTGTCATGAGGTCCCCTTCTATATTCACTGTACCAATGCTTAGATCACGGATGATATCTTCCTGCTCAAAGTATATGTTTGCGTTCAGAACGTGTTCGTTATCACAGGTCGGTTTTGTAGCAAAATCAGGAATATCATATGAAGAAACAATAGAAGAATATTCATTGTCGGCATCTCTAACACGGAGAGTGAATTCACACCGCTCATCACTTGCAGATAGGTTGAGAGTAGCGGTGGCTGAACCATTGAGGAAAGTAAGATCATAGAGGACGGAGATTCTCTGTAGATGGAGATTGCCATCGCAATCTCCTATGAAGCTAAAAGTGGTCGAGAACCAGCTTCCCCTTTCAGCCCCATCGTAGACATCTCCATCCACGTCGCACGAATCAACTTCGTTCTGGAGAGAGAGAATGTCTTGTGAACCTTCTGATCCAAATGTGAGATGTTCATCCTCCCAGTCAGTCTCAACATATCCTACTCCGAACATGAGAAGCATGGTTGGAAATCCAATAAGAATGCCCGTGAGGATGCCTCGGCGGATAGAACGGCGCTTAGCGTCTCGAATCACTTCATCAGAGGAATCTACAGCGAAAAACGAGGTCTGAAAGGCAGAGAGGTCACCAGTTAGATAGGCTGTTGGTTCGGAGAGGAGGACACCTGATTCTACCTCAGATTTTGGTTCTTCAGCAGAAAGGAGGTGAATCGAAGGAGGGGGAGAGGAGGCCTCAGGGTAATTCGCCCGTTCATCAGTCACCGCGGCGCCATCCTTCATCCGTAATCTCGGCGGCCCTAGCTGCGACATATGGGATGATGCCCAAGATGCTTACCAAGCCGACGACCGAACCTATGGTGAAGGAAGCAATCTGCAAGGCAATCGGAATCTCGGCTGAGCCTGCAATCATCTGAGATATCTGATAAAAACCAAGGAAGGTGATCAGGCCTGTGATGATTCCAACAAGTGATATGAAACCTAATTCGAATGAAAGGGGGATAGAGCGACGAGTGATGGCGAACCAACCATTCTCACGGATACCAACCTCATGTCTTGATTTTGCATCTGTTGTCGAAACCGTGGTTGCGAACAGGAATGATTGGATTCCAGCAAAAAAGAGTAACAATCCTGCAATCGCTGTTGCCGCAAGCATCAGGCTCTGATTCGCATCAAAAGCTGAAGTAAGCAGATTAGAGAGGGCGATAATCGCACCACTGGATTCAAAATCGGATTCAAAACCTGACTTGCCGACAAGACGAAATGAAGAGCCAAAGAGAATCACCGTTGCGGTGATAACAAAAACTGCTGAATTCAAAAGGACCAAAAAGCCGTACCGCAAGGCCTTTAGTGGATTTCTGAAGCCTAAGCCCATGTTACTCTCATAGAGTATGCAATTATACAGGCTTCGGATGGATTATGAAGAATACGAAATATGGAAAGGGATAACGCTCAGCGGCGAACGGAAATGAATGAAACACCACCTTGGATCGGCCATGTTGTAAGGCACCGCCGGCGAATTCACATTTGCGTTGGCGTGCTTACAATCCTCCTGCTACCGGGTGCTTTGACAGTTTTGTCACCCTTTGATCTTGAGGATTACAATCTTGAATCTCCAGAATTAATGGCTGAGCAAGTGCTGCTTGACGACTTTGCGGCTGCAAACATCATCATGGGGTTCTTGACGACAATTCGACATGAAGGTAGTAATGTAGGAGATGTAAATCAAGAAATGCGTGTGCTTCAGGATGGATCAATCGCTGTCGAACATCTGCCTCAACCAGCATCCATGCTGCCCTACAAGGGTAATGGGATGGGGGTGGAAGAACCAACTGGGGGAGTTTTCAATCTCACCGTCTTAAGGGAAATCGATGTCAAGACTTCGGTAGCAAGGGAGTCAGTTCTATCTGCTTTCCATCGCCCATTCGCATCAGATGTCACGGGTTTGGAGACAGACGGTGTCTCATCAATCAGCGATATGGTCCGAGCATTCATGGCAAACAACACAACATTAACTCAGACTGGCAGAAACATCCTCGGGCAGATTTCACAACCACGTGCTGATTGGACTGATTGTGGAATTCTCGAATGCCTGACATTCGATGATGAGAAGGTGACGCAACGTCATATCGATCTTGCAGTACATCGAATCGTCAATGCAACTCCGGCGAGTTTTCTGCGCATGGTCTCTTTAGATCGAACATTTCTGGAAGATGAAGAGTCTGGTGTGTTCGGACCAATCGGTGGAGTTCTTGACAACAGCGGGGCATTCATGAATGCGAGTTGGAGTGAGGGGAGATGGTCCGCCTCATCAACGTGGATTCTAGTTCAATACGACAGACCACTCATGGAAGATGAGGGGTGGACATTCAGTTGGAAAGATTCCCGTCAAGAGAGTGGGGTGCATTTCACAGAGGATGGCATAGTCATCGGGGGTTACAGAATGACGCCACAAGGGTTGGTCATACACCCCCCAAGATATTCAGCTGAACAATGTCGTGAATGGATGAGGGAAGATGATTCGCCTTGTTCTGTCGAATGGGGATTAGCAGCTATCGAGCAGGACATGCGCGTATCAGATGAATTGCTCGTGACACTCTCTGTCAACGCATTACTTCAGGTCGAAGTTAATCGGGAGCTACAGCAATCAGGTGCCCTCCTGATCATGATGGTGGTCGCGGTTGCTCTCTTACTGTATCTTTCACTCCGAAGATGGTCGGATGTGGCAATCGTCGGAACGGGATTGTTCGTTAGTTTGGTCTGGATGCAGGGTTGGATAGGATATCTGGATCAGTTCGGTACCACCGCTGGAATTCAGATTATCCATCGTTCTCAATTTAGTTACCTTCTCCCCATTCTCATTCTTGCACTCGGCATAGATGATGCATTACATGCACTTCATCGTTACAAGGAGGAAAGAAGAGGAGGGGGGTCTGCTGAAGCGGCGACTGAAGTGACACTTCATCGCGTCGGTAGAGCCATTCTGCTGACATCTTTGACAACAATTGCCGCTTTTTCAGCCAACCTTGGGTCGAATATACCTGCATTGAGATCGTTTGCCGTTGAAGCCATTCTCGGCGTGTCGTCTGCGTTTTTAGTGACCGGGATGTGGGTGCCACTACTGCGACTCAGCATCGATCTGTCCTTTGAGGGTGATGAGAATACAGATAGATATGATGTGGGAGTGTTGATCTCTGCTGAAACCGTTGGGAAAATTACCAAAGGAGCATCCCGACACAGTATACCGATTCTATTGATTGCAGTATTGGTCACTATGCCTGCACTCTGGGGGATGAGCCAGCTTGAAGGTGATTTCAAAATAGAGGATTTTCTTGATATTGAATCTGATTTTGGACAATCAATTGTCCTAGTGAATGAGCGATTCACTGAGGAAGGTGAGCCTGCCGCCGTCCTTCTTGAAGGTGATGTGCTGCATCCATCAGTGATTGTGGCTTTAGGTGAATTCGATGCTAATATGAATAATGCATCTGTAAATGACCCTGATCGATTCGCACGTCTACCTGATGGGCGCATCGATGTGCGAAGCATACACGGTCTTGTTTTCGCTTTGCGGCTCGCTCATGTAGAGAATCCATCTCTCTTCGAGTCATATGGTTGGAATGAAAGTCTCTCTGATAATGGGGTTGGTTGTTCGACGCTTCCGGGAAGTGGGCTTTTTGAGGTGAAAGCCATCGATCTCGATGATAGAGGATGTCTTACATTCGGAATAGGTTATGCAACAATTGCTGGCATTCCTGAAACCAGTATTTTTCCACTTATCCCTGCAGGAGTAGTTCGGACTTTTATCTCTCCAAAAGAGGATTTGGATCCTACTGCTCCATGGATGACGATTGATGGTAAACAACCAACATACCATCAAACTGCCATTCGTTTTGGAATTCGCCAACCTGAAGAATTCAGTGTCACGCGCCTTGCACTGGATGAATTGGAGCGCGATCTTGAACCACTCTATGCACTCACGAACGGAGATCCAAAAACAAGAGGTGACCCTGAAACGACGGGTCAAGAAGGAGGGGTTCTCACGTGGGTCATCCCAACTGATAAACCAGTTACTCGATACATTGCAGCATCATTGATGCAGAATGAACTTCAGCGTTCATTGGTCTGGGGAAGTTTGTTCTGCCTTATCACACTCATCATCGGATTCAGATCCATCCGACAAGCACTCATCACCACACTTCCAATCCTCACTGTGATAATGTGGTTATACGGTAGTATCCATTTTCTCGGCTATTCGATAAATCCAGTCACTGTTGCGATTGCAGCTATCAGTCTTGGAGTCGGCATCGATTACTGCATTCATGTCACTGAACGATACCGAGAAGAAAGAGCAAGAGGGGCAGATCTCAATGGGGCAATTGCGGGCATCGGTTCTGCGTGTGGCCTTGCGCTCATCGGTGCGGCTGCATCTGATGCCACGGGTTTTCTCATTATCTCACGTTCAACTATGGGGTTCTTTGGAACATTTGGAATGCTCTCTGCATTGATGATTGGACTGTCCTTGGTGGCATCATTATTGCTTACCACTGCGTTGCTCACATTGACGGCACGAGATGGAAGAGCGTCGAAATAAGGCATCATAACTTGAATCAATCCCAGTTGCTAATATTATCGGCATCGTTATGATGACTCCCTCATTCCATGATATATGCCTCTTGTCACCTCAATCGTCGCTTCTACTGGTGCTGCGGTCGCTACACTCATGATGGCGGCTCCGCCGCCCCCACCGGGCATGCCACCACCACCTGATGGAATGCCACCCGGTATGCCGCCAATGCCACCTGACATGCCACCAATGCCACCTGACATGCCACCAATGCCACCTGACATGCCGCCAATGCCACCGGGGATGGACAACATGCCAGCACCGCCTCCAGACATCGCAGCACCGCCTGAAATGCCACCAATGCCACAGGGGATGGACAGCATGCCAGCACCGCCTCCAGACATCGCAGCCCCGCCTGAAATGCCACCGATGCCGCCGGGAATGGACAGCATGCCCGCGCCGCCCCCTGACATGGC
>PVBE011878578.1_pt1 | contig 60775 bp, 60 predicted proteins | sample 1631181 | NCBI WGS metagenome assembly PVBE01 (sample SAMN08397723, study PRJNA350692) | Marine metagenome, whole genome shotgun sequencing project. | isolation source: water | place: Pacific Ocean | collected 2012-04
CGAAAGGATTGCAGGAGCAATCCTCGCTCCGGGGTCCAGTCAAACAATGTCCCGCCTTCGGCGGGCTTCTCCTACTGGATACCGGGTCCGTCACCCCGGACTCGATCCGGGGCCGGTATGACGGTAATGATATCCAGCAATCGGCCTTTAAGCCGAAACTGTTCGATGTTTTGGAACGCGTATTTAACGGAAATGTGCTCCGTTTCGTTCGTCGTTCCGGAGTAAGCAGGAATCCAGTAGGATATAGCCGCGCGGTTCATAACGGATGCGAATGTACAGGATGTGGTAGCCCGCGAATGAAGGTTGTCCTCAATATCACCACGAGGCATCGGGAATATGGCAAGTACACAAGCGAAAGCAATTAAGGACCTCTACGGTAGTTGGTTAGCGGCGATGGCCGCCAACCCGGACATGCCGCTCGAGGAAATGCGGGCGCTGTTCGAACAGTGGGGCAATATCACGGGCGAACCGGGCGGGGTCGACTATATCGAGGAGGACTGCGACGGCGTGCCTTGCCTGTGGGCCGCGCCGAAGGGTGCGAAAAGCGATCGGGTATTGGTCTGCACCCACGGCGGCGGCTATGTCGTCGGTTCGATGTATACACACCGCAAGGTCTTCGGCCATCTGGCGAAAGCGACCGGGTGCCGCGCCTTGATTTTGCACTATCGCCGCGCCCCGGAGGATACACATCCGGCGCAGGTCGAGGACGCCGTCAAGGTCTACGGGTGGTTGCTGGAGAAGGGCATCAAGCCGGAACATATCGCGACGACGGGTGATTCGGCCGGCGGTGCGTTGTGTACCTCGATGCTGCTCGCGATACGCGATCAGGGGTTGCCGGTACCAGCGGCGGGTATGCCGATGTCGCCGTACTACGATATGGAATTCAAGGGTGAGTCGATGACCACGAACGCGGAGGCGGATTGCCTGGTCAGCCGGGAAATCGCACAGGCGATGGCCGACACTTTCCTGGGCGGGGCGTCGCCGCAGGATCCGCTGGCGAACCCACTGTATGCGGACCTCGCGGGACTGCCGCCGCTGTACATACAGGTCGGCGCGGACGAGACTTTGCTGGACGATTCGCTGCGGTTTGAGGCGAAAGCAAAAGAAGCTGGCGTCGAGATCAAACTCGATGTTTTTCCGGAAATGCAGCATGTGTTTCAATTCATGGCGGGTACCGCGCCCGAAGCGGACGACGCGATCCAGCAGATGGCTGCTTGGGTGCGTCCGAAGCTTGGCTTGGCGTAGCCGCCGGTTCGACGCGTTAATGGCGGCCCGCGGATGCGGGCCGTCGCAGTTTGGGGACTGCGCCGGCCGTGACCGCGGCAGGCGGTAACTGGGATCGATAAACAATGAGTGAATCCAATTCGTATATCAGCGACTTGTTCAGCCTGGAGGGCAAAAGGATCTTGTTGACGGGCGCGTCGAGCGGTCTCGGCCGCCACTTTGCGCCGACCCTCGCGCGGGCGGGCGCGCACGTGATTCTTGCGTCACGCAGCGTGGACAAGATGCAGGATATCGCTCGTGACATCGAAGCGGCGCAAGGAAAATGCGAAGTGATAGCTTTGGATGTTCGCTCGCGAGACGCTATTCGCGGCTGCGTCGCGCAGTTGGAAGAATCGGCACCTCTGGATGTTCTCGTCAATAACGCCGGTATTGCCATCGTCAAAGCACCCGAAAACCTGACGGACGACGATTGGGATGCTGTCTACGAGACGAACCTGCGCGGTGCGTGGGCGCTGGCGCAGGAGATCATCAAGCGACGTCTGGCCGATGGGCGTGAATGCAGCATCATCAACATCGCGTCGGTGCTCGGCCTGCGCGGCATCGGCCACGTGGCACCCTATGCAGCGGCGAAAGCCGCCTTGATCAACGTCGGACGTGACTTATCGACCGATCTTGCGAGTCGCGGGATCCGAATAAACGCTATCGCGCCAGGGTATATCGAAACAGAGATGAATAAGGACTGGCTGAAAACCGAAGGCGGCGAGCGGCTGCGCAACAAGGTACCGGCCAAGCGTTTTGGTGTGCCCACCGATCTCGATGGCGTGCTGATCTACCTGGCCTCCGATGCGTCGCGCTACACGAATGCGGCGGTGATCGCGATCGACGGAGGGTTTTCTGCGGCGTTGTAGGTAGGTCGGGTCAGGCGCGAAAGCGCCGTAACCCGGCGAAACACGGAACTGTCGGGTTACGCTTACGCTAACCCGACCTACGCGTTACGAAGCGTAAACGTGTCGGCCGCCCTTAGGGCGGGTCAGGCTTGATGAGCGCCGTAACCCGACGTTGGATTACAACGTCCACACCGTCAGGCGCCAATCGAGTACTTTGTGCTCCTCGAGTTCGCCGCTGTCGCGGTGCGACCGCGCCGCGAACGACTCGACATGTAGGTTCACGAGCGATCCGCCGGGTTGCGCAGGCGTTACGCCGAGCACCTTGAATTGGGAACGGATCAAATCCTCCTCGACGACGGGTCCGGTGTGGTCACAACCCGACCACGCTACCACGGTGATGATCGCCGGCAGTGCACGGGTGATCTGTGCGAGCGCCAACGAGATGGTGTGCCCCCCGTAAACGAGGCGCTTACCCAGGTAGCTCTTCGTCGCGTCAGTATGCGCGTAGGCGATATTCAAAGTGAGTCGTACGAGTTCCGGCGCACAGGTAATAGTATCTCGCGCTACGATCGAAACATCGTCCCCGGTTTCCAGACGCGGTGGTTTGAGTCCCGTGACGGTGGATACCAACGGTGCCAGTTCCCAGTCGGCGGGGATCGCGGCGGCGAGGTCCGCCGGCGCTATTTTCTCTTCGATCACGGAGAAATCGGCGTCGTGTCCGGTCTCGGCTTGCGGGTCGCGGCAAGGGATCATCGGACAGCGCCAGTACTGCATGACGATTTCGCCGTGCTGGTTGCTGGTTTCCATCTCTAGGGCGACCATGCCCGTCGCCGGGCGCCCGGGTTTCGGTCGATTCTGTTTCAAGCCTATCGACTTGGTCGAGGTTGTCAGTGTGTCGCCAATAAAGACCGGTCTTCTGAGGATCAACCCGCGGTAGAAGAGATTGCCTTTCACGTGCTGCGAAGGGTAGGTCGTTTGACCATTGACTACGTTGACGACGAGATGCGGGTGGGCAAATGGAGCGTCGTTCCCCGTTACCCGCCGCGACAACTGATGGTCGAGCGGCAGGCGCATGCGATCGCCGGTGATTGCCTGGTACATCGCGGCGTGGCCGGTGGTCAGGGTGATCGACGGAGCGGAGAAAGTTTGTCCGACCGTGAAATCTTCGAAATAAGGCCCGTCGATTAGGATTTTTGTCATTGCGGTAGAAAACGACGTAAGGGGACAGATTTGAGGCTGTCCCCTTACGTTCAGCCCCGTCTTCTCAACGGATCGCGATCGGGTTGATGATCATCTGTACCGCGCCGGTCATGCGCGCCGGGCCGAGGACGAACATGAACTCTTTGGCCTTGTCTCTGGCGAGTTCGCGCGTGTCCATATTCTCCAGGATATAGATGCCGTTTTCGGTGAGCAGGATCTGATGCACCCGGTATTTGATATTTTCCTTCTCGAAAGGTATGGCTTCCACGCCCCAGGTATCCGCGCCGACCGCCATGACGTCTTTAGATGCCAGGTATTCGGCGCCGCTGACACCGACGCCAGGCTCGGCCGCTCCGAAGCGCTTCGGATCACTGTCGAGTAGCGTCATCCACCCTGAATGAAACAGGACGACGTCGCCGGACTCAATGGTCACTCCTTGCTTCTTTTCACAGGCCGTGATGGACGCTTTTGTAAACGCCGTGCCCTCGGGCAGCAGGTCCTTGCCCATGCACTCGGCCATATTCAACAGCACGCCGCGGGCGACGATCGGTGGGTAGTTTTCAACACCGAACTTGCTTATGCCATCGGGCTTGATAAAGTCCGAGGAGTGCGCGCCGTTGTAATAGAGGTGGTCGCTCGCCGCATGACCAAGCCCGTCGATTTGAGAACCGACGCCCATCCATCCGCTGATGATATCGTCCGCGTAATTGAATTTGTTGTCTCCATACGATTGGCCGGGCGCTTGGTTGGGCATGAGTATGGTCAAGTTAAAAGTGCGCGGCGGGAAAGCCGGGGTGCGGCTGTTCGTTTCGATACCGAGGCGGTAGGTCTTGCCGGTCTTGATTAATTTCGCCGCTTTCAAGGTCAGTTCCGGTCCCAACTGATTAAACTGACCCAACTCATCGTCGGCACCCCATTTCGAGGGCCACCACTTATCACCGGCGGTGGCGCTGAATGCGCAGCTCACCAGAATGCAAAAACCGAGGCTTCTAAACGTCATGTTAGTTTCTCCAATCAATAAAAACGGGAGGAATCATTGCGACCTCTTTTTGTTCTTAATGGACTCCGATCTATTTTGCTATTTTTTTCCTAGAAACTCTTTCCGGACTTTGTCGGTATGCTCGCCGAGCATTGGTACCACCCGGGGCTCGGTCCGGGCGTCGCATACCCGGCGCACGAACTCTGCAGCATCTCCACCGGAATCTACCTGCTTCGTCTTCAACGCCGGGTGGTCCCATACGTCTCGACAGTTGTTCATATCTCCATAGGCGATGCCGCCGGCTTCCATTTTTGCCGCGACGTCAGCCCGTGGAAACCGGCGGGTGAATTTTTCGATTTCGGCCGTCAGCGCCGCCCGGTTTTCGACCCGCAGCATGTTGGTCACAAAACGGGGATCGTCCGCCAAATCATCTCGCCCGAGGACCTTCACACACAAGTCGCGCCACTCACCCTCGTGTTGAACGGCGATGATGAACGGTCCGTCGGCCGCTTGATGCACACCGTAGGGTGCGATTTGGGTATGGTCTAGGCCTGTACCCGACAGCAAGCGGTCGCCGTATTTGTAGTACACCAGCGGGACACTCATCCATTCTGTTATGACGCCGAACAAGGAAATATCGAGATGGGAGCCCCGGCCGGTCTTTTCGCGCTCCATCAATGCTCGCAGAATCTCACCGTACGCCGTCAGGCCGGTTGAGATATCGCATACCGATATCCCCACCCGCGACGGCTCTCCCGGCGGCCCGGTGACGGAGCACAGTCCGGTTTCGCCCTGCACGAGGAAATCGTAAGCTTTTTTCTCGGCGTATTCACCGGCGTTGCCATATCCGGAAATGCTGCACATGACGAGGCTGGGATTTCTTTCGCAAAGCGTGTCAAAACCGAGCCCCAGCTTTTCTACCGCGCCCGGCCTCAGATTTTGGATAAAGACATCGGCCTCCGCCAGCAGCGCCGACAGCAACCGTTTGTCCTCTTCGTCCTTGACGTCGAGCAGCAGCGATTCTTTGCCTGAGTTGAGCCAAACGAAATACGCGCTCTCTCCGTTCACTATGGTGTCGTAATGCCGCGCGAAATCACCGCCGGGACGCTCGACCTTGAGTACGCGGGCGCCGGCCTCCGCCAGCAGGCGCGTGCAGTATGGTGCGGCAACGGCTTGTTCCAGGCTCACCACGAGGGTGTCGGTCAATGCGCCCACGGTAGCCGCTAACGCATCGTAAACGGGTTGGGGACGTCGGCGGCGGTCGATATCCAGACGCTCTTCGTTTGCAGGTACTCGCGGATCGCCTCAATACCGTTTTCACGTCCGAGCCCGCTTTTCTTATAGCCCCCGAACGGCGACATGAAACTTACGGCACGGTACGTGTTGACCCAGATCGTGCCGGCCCGGATCGCGTTGGAGGTCTTGATCGCCCGGTTGATCGATTGGGTCCAGACGCCGGCGGCGAGCCCGAAAGCGATATCGTTCGCGATCGTGACGGCTTCCTCGTCTTCGTCGAAGCGGATGATCGAAAGCACCGGTCCGAAGACTTCTTCCTGGGCGATGCGCATGTCGTTGGTAACGCCGCCGAATATCGTCGGCTCGATGAAATACTCGCTGTCGCCGCATTCAGGGCGTTCGTCCGCCGGCCCGCCGCCAAGTAGGACTTCGGCGCCTTCGTCTTTGGCGACTTGGATGTATTCGAGAATCTTTTTGTATTGCGGCGGTGTCGTAACGGGCCCGACCTGGGTGTCGGGTAGCATGGGATCGCCCATTTTTGCGGTGGCGGCGAAATTGACCAGCTTAGCGACGAATTCATCGTAGATACCGTTTTGTACCAGCAAGCGTGATCCGGCGATGCAGGTTTGACCGGTCGCGGCAAAAATCCCGGAAATCGTTCCTTTTACCGCATCGTCCAGATCTGCGTCGTCGAAAATGATGTTGGGCGATTTGCCGCCGAGTTCGAGTGTGCACTTCTTGAGTCCGGCCGCCGCCGACTGGTAGACGCGGCTACCGCTTTGCGAGCCTCCGGTGAAGGCGATCTTGGCGGTTTTCGGGTGTTCGACCAGGGCTGCTCCGACCTCCGGCCCGAAACCGGTCACGACGTTAACGACGCCGGCTGGGAAACCTGCCTCGGCAACGAGTTCAACGAAGCGTAATGTCGATGTCGAGGTGAATTCGGACGGCTTTGTCACGATCGTGTTGCCGGCGGCGAGCGCCGGCGCGAGCTTGAATGACAGTAACAACAGCGGCGAATTCCACGGTGTGATCGCGACCACGACGCCGAGCGGTTCCGGTCGCGTGTAGTTGAAAATGTCCGGTTTGTCGCTTGGGATCACCGCACCCTCGATTTTGTCGGCGAGACCGCCAAAGTAGTAATACCATTGCGGCATATAGGCACACTGGCCCGCCATTTCGGTAATTAATTTGCCGTTGTCGCGGACCTCGAAAGCAGCCAGTTCTTCGGCATTCTCCGCTATCAGATCGCCCAGGCGTCGCAACAACGCGCCACGCTGGGTCGCGCTCAGGCTGGGCCATTCCCCTGAAGTAAACGCGGCGCTTGCTGCCTCGACGGCGACCGCGGCGTCGTCGGCGTTGCAACGGGCTACCTCGGCCCACGCTTTGGAGGTGTAGGGATTGACGGTCTCGAAATATTCGTTCGAATGGGGCGCCACGCTCTCGCCATTGATGTATGCGTCAAATCGGGGTAGGTCGGGCATTAGTCGGTACTCCGCTGCAGGGACTCAATAGGAACGCGGGAGGTTGAGTTCGCGTTCGGCGATGTAGGAAAGGATGAGATTGGTGGATATCGGTGCGATCTGATAGAGACGTGCTTCCCGAAATTTTCGCTCGACATCGTATTCTTCGGCGACGCCAAACCCGCCGAAAGTCTGGATGCAGATATCCGCCGCCGCCCACGAAGCTTCCGAAGCGAGCATTTTCGCCATGTTCGCTTCACTACCACAAGGCTCCTGGCGATCGTAGAGGGCAGCTGCTTTACGCAGCATGAGTTCCGCGGCCTCGGTCTGCGCGTAGGCGCGCGCAATCGGGAATTGAATACCTTGGTTCTGTCCGATCGGGCGTCCGAATACGTGCCGCTCGCGGGCGTAATCGCTCGCCTTTTTGATGAACCATCGCGCGTCGCCGATGCACTCGCCGGAGATCAGGATCCGTTCGGCGTTCATACCGGAGAGGATGTATTTGAATCCCTTGCCTTCTTCGCCGATCAAGCTGTCTCCCGGGATCGGCATGTCGTCGAAAAATATCTCGGTTGTCGAGTGGTTGATCATGGTGCGGATCGGCTTGATCGTCATGCCGTTCTGTTTTGCCTCGCGCATATCGACGAGGAAAACCGAAAGGCCGTCCGAACGTTTCTCGACCTGATCTTTCGGTGTCGTGCGCGCCAGCAGGATCATCAAATCGGAGTGTTCCGCCCGCGACGTCCACACCTTTTGACCGTTGACGATATAACCGTCGCCACTGCGTACCGCTACCGTCGATATGCTCGTGGTATCGGTGCCGGCGGTCGGTTCGGTGACTCCGAACGCCTGGAGTCTCAGCGCGCCGTCGGCGATGCCCGGTAGGTAACGGGCCTTTTGTTCATCGCTGCCATGGCGCAAGACCGTCCCCATCGTATACATCTGCGCGTGACAGGCGCCGGCGTTGCCGCCGAATTCGTGGATCGCCATCAGGATCTCTGTACCGACGGAGATCGGCAAGCCGCTGCCGCCGTATTCTTCGGGGATCAGGGATGCCAGCAAGCCGAGTTCGGTCAGGGCATCGACGAACTCTTTTGGATATTGGCGCTCGCGGTCTTTTTTCCTCCAATATTCACCCGGAAAATCCGCACACACACGTTTGACGGTGTCTCGGAGTTGAGAAATCAATTCACTGTTGTCAGTCGTCATCACCATATCCCAAAAAAAAGCGCCCGCTCGTCGGCGGGCGCCCAATCGCATTCTTCATTATTATCGTGGTGTGCCTTATCGTTGCTGTCAGGAGGCCAGTATCTTGTCCAATACCGGCAGCAGGTACTTGTTGAAGACGTCCGGGTTCTCGCTCATCGGAAAGTGCCCGATCTCTTCCATGATGATGCACTCGGAATTTTTCGTCTTCTTAGCCGTGTCTTCCGTCATCTCGGGCGTACAGGCGAAATCGTAAACGCCCGTCATGTAGTAAATAGGGATTTTGCCCGACAGTTTCTCGGTCTTACCGCGGAAATCATGGTCGACGCTGTAGAAATACAGGTCGCCCTTGAACACGCCCGGTCCACCCTGCGAATAATACCACCACGTTTCCCAACGAAACTTGTCGGGGCTTTGCGGCGCCATCAAACCGAAAACGGAAGTGGCGCAGGTCTCGCCGCCATGGATATGGGAATGGCGTAACCAGTCCAGATGCCAGCCCGGTGAGTACTCGCACGCTTCGATTGCGATCAAGGCGCGGATTTCGTTTTCGTATTGCTCGGCTAAATGCAGGCAGATGTTGCCGCCCATGGAACTGCCCATGATGACGGGCTTATCCAGGTCCAGTTCGCGACAGAACGACATCAGGAGTCCGGCATAGAACTTCGCCGTCAGCTTGTATTCGTCGTCCTCTTTGTACCAGTTGTACGGCGGGATCGATTTGCCGTGGCGCGGTAGGTCCAGCGCGATGACCCGGAAATTCCGGCTGATATTCGAGTCGCATAGTTGGTGTCGCCACTCGCGCCCATCGGTGCCGGCCGTATGTAAGCACACCATGGGAATGCCTTCGCCGGCTTCTTCGTAATAGATGCGGTATTCCTCGCCCTCGTAGGGGACCCATATATAGCGCCCGGTGATCGGTTCAATTTTGGCCACTAGCGTTCTCCAATTGGTCTTATCACCCTTATATTTCGCGCATCCGATCGAGAGCCCAGGTGAATGCCCGCATGTTCTGCCACATCACCATTTGGTCGCCCTCGAGCGTTACCCGGCCGTGTAATGGATGCCCCATGGCCCAGATATCGTTGTACATGGGCGGCGGCACTGGTTGGCAAAATTTCTCCCAGCTGGCCGCGGGTCCTTTCACTGCCAGTTGGTAGCAGGTCTCCGGCCCGATTTCGTCGGTAAATTCGGCGATCTGTCCCTTCACGAAGGAAACGACGAAGTGCTTCTCGCCGAAGCCGAGCAGCAGGTCGGCCGTGAAATGCTTTCCGATCCAGCTCATGGGGCCATTGCTGTTCACGGCTTCCTGCCATCGTTTCATCCAAGACGCGTCAAACATGTTCGGAACCTCCCCTTTTTGGATTCGTAACCGTCGTGCGCGGGGTCGTCGATGAAAGCATGAGTACGCAAGGCGTGTCAATACACACCCGCGCCGGCCCCGGAAACTGGCAAGACCGGTGTCCACGAATTGACGGATCGACGCCGGCCGGGTGGCCGCCGTGGTGTCTTGCTATTCGGCAATGGCGCGGTAAGAATGCTTCGGTGCGTTGAACAACACTTTTTGAGGACGGGAAGTACGATGTCATTCATTGCGGATATTGCACTGCAGCAGCGTTTCGTCGACGCACTCAACGCGAACGATGAATTTAACACCCAAGCGCGGGCCTTCGACGGTTCGATTCTTTTGCGGGTCGATTCGGATCAGTTGTGGCTCAAGATCTATAAGGGCCGGGTGATCGATCACGAGCCCGCGGCGTCGGCTTTCGGTTACACCTTCAAACTCTCGGGGGCTGAGTCCGCATGGATGCTGCTAATCGAGGGGAAACGTCGCTGGGCGGATCTCACATTTCCCGGCAAACGCTATTTCGATGACGACCCGGAACTCAAAACGGTCGGCGCGGATCATGTCGATATTGCTACCGAAGGTAATTTGCTCGAGGCGGCGCGCCTCACCGAAGCGACCTTTCTGTTGGCATACACACTGCGTGACGTAGCGCAGTCTTGAAGGAGGCAGAGCAAAATGGCGACTCCCGAAGATATCCGAGGACATTACGTCAAGGTGGATGGTACGCGGACGTTCTATGACGAAATCGGCGATGGTACTCCGCTGGTCTGCATTCATACAGCCGGTGCGTGCTCTCTCGAATACCAGTACGCATTGCCGCTCTACGCGGAGCACGGGTTTCATGCCTACGCGCTTGATTTGCCCGGACATTCCCGCTCTTATCCGGTGGGTTGGGCACCCCATCGTACGATCCACGCGCACGCCGAATTCGTGCACGCTTTTATCGAAACCTTGGCGCTCGAACGCCCGGTCGTTACCGGGTGTTCGATCGGCGGCGACATCACCTTCGATTACGCGGTCCACCATTGGCGCGAAATGGCGGCCGGAATTCCGATGGAAGGGCTCGGGCGGTCGCCGACATTTCCGTTACCGAGTCACCTCATGCACCCATCATGGGGCCCCGGCTGGCAGGATCAGATGGAGCGGGCGGCCATCGAATCACTCAATCGGGGCTGCTCGCCCGAGATGATTGAAGAGTTGCGCTGGCAGCATCGTAACGCGCAAGTCAGCGCGGTCGGTGACCTCGAAGGATGGTCGCAGCACGATGTTCTGGAACGGCTCGGCGAAGTTGAGTGCCCAATGTTGGTGATCCGCGGCGAAGACGACTTCTGGGTTCCCAAGGAACTGATCGACGAATCTGCGGCGGCGTTGCCGAGGGGCGAGGCGGTGCATCTTCCAAAAATCGGGCATTATCCGATGTTCGAAGCGCCGCAGCTTACCGCCGATCTTGCAGCGGATTTTTGCCGCGGGCACGGGATCCTGGAGGCGTCGACTGCGGCGTCCGTCGCCTGAGGCTGCTTCTGATTGCTAAATACACGTTCCAAAATATCGATCAGTTTCAGATTAAAGGCCGATGGCCGTATATCACCGCCGTCATACCGGCCCCGGATCGAGTCCGGGGTGACGGTAGTTGGGGTAACGAGAAAAGTGAAGCATCTTTCCGAACGCCTATTTGGATAGGAGCCGCGGACTGCCAGGGGCAGTCTGGAACGAGATAACGAGAACCCCCAGTGTACGGGGTGGAGGACGGTCGATGGAGTTTGGATTCGTATTCATGGGGGACTGCCATATTCATCCGGACGTGAAGTACGCCGAGGACCATGGCTTTTCTCACGCCTGGCTTTACGACACGCAAATGCTTGGCAGCGAGGTCTACGCCGCCCTCGCGCTGTGCGCGGATCGCACCTCCACGATTAAGCTTGGTCCGGGCGTAACGAATCCCGCTTCGCGGATCGCGCCGCTGACCGCCTGCGGTATGGCGACGCTCAATTCCCTGGCTCCCGGACGAACGATCATGGGTATCGGGACCGGCAATACCACGCGCCGCACCATGGGGATGCCGGCGGCTCGGGTGGCTGAGCTCGAGGACCACGTCAGGGTTTGTCGCGATCTTTTCGACGGCGGGATCACCGACTACAGTGAGGGTGATCGCCATCGCAAAATAAAATTCTTGAACCCGGATCTGGGTTTCGTCAATATTGCCGATCCGATCCCGATCTATATCTCGGCCAGCGGTCCGCGGGTCGCACAACTGGCCGGACGCATTGCCGACGGCGTGATCCTTTTTGGCGCGGTGAGTCCGTCAATCGTGAAATGGATGGTCGGGCATGTTCGCAAAGGCGCCGAAGATGCAGGCCGCGACCCGGACGACATCTACGTGCTGTCGATGACCGCTTTCTATTTGACCGAAAGTGACGAGCAGATAGAGACGCGGGCGGTGCGGGAAGCGGTAGGGCCGATGGTGGCGTCCAGCAGCAACATTTTTGCGCTGTCGTGCCATAAGGACCCGTCGGTCCTGCCCGAGGATTTACGCGACGAGTTGATGAATTTCGTGGGCGTGTACCGTGAACCGGACGCGCCAGTCGAGACACGTCATTTGAAGCTGTACAGCGGTTACCTGCAGCACCTTAAGGACGAACATGAAGCGCTGATGACCAAGAGAATCATTCAGGCAACGACGCTCACGGGAACGAAGCGCGAAGTCATCGGGATGATCGAGGAAATGCGCGATGCCGGCGTCCACCAGGTCGCTATTCAGCCGATCCTGGAAACCCGCGCCGTCGTACAGCAGGTCGCGCAGGAAATCATGCCCCACTTTGCCTGAGCAATCGCTAAAAGGGCGGCTACGCCGCCCTTTTGGGTTCCTATCTGGAGGCCGGGCGGTCTACCATTCGCCCTTCGACAAGCTTTTCAGGTGCTCCGCCCAGTTGGCATAGGTGCGCAGCGGTATCCAGTTGATTTCCGGGGCAATGTGGGCATAACCGAGTTTCCAGATCGGGAGGTTGTGAATGGCCTCGTCCATCTGGTCAGCGTTATCGACGTCGAGCACGGCCATCACCTCGTACTTCCCGGCGACTTTCCAGATGTGCTTGATCGCGCCGGCTTCCACCGCTTCCAGCGCCGCGACGGACTCCTGTCGCCAGACTTCGAAGAATTCCTTATTGGATGCACCTTCGGGCTTGACGAGTTTGACGTGAAGCATGATTTCCATGATCGGATCCTTAGTAAGTTCAGGGGGCGGCTACGATAACGTGGGCAACCACGCCGCGCAATCACGGGTCCGCTACCGAACCGAGGAGCGCCCAATTAGCGGATCGTCGTGCGTCGTCGGGGTCACATGCGGCGCCGATTGCGCCCAGCTTATCGACGTAGGGTGCCGGGAATCGGTGATGTCTGGCCCCTTCGACCACGAACGCCCGGTACCAATCGTAGGGGACTAGGCGGTCGTCGATATACGATTCTTCGGCGAGGTAGACCCAAACGGTGCCGAAGATCTCGACGTCGATGCACGTGCTGCGGTAGCCGTTGCCGACGCCTTCGATGTGGTCGAGACGCGCCTTATCCGCGAGCGAGATTTCATATACGGCAGCATAAGCGGTACCGGAAGCCGCCGGGGTAAGATTGCACTTGCCGGATCCATCCGCACTCGATTTATGATAGTGCACCGCCCAGCCAGGGAGTTCGACGGTGCCGAGCGTCGTAATCGAGTCGAGGCGCGCGCCGATACGCGCCGGGTGGAGGTTCGATCCGTAAGCCAGGTAGGGGACCGTATCCATAACTCTATTTACGCGTAGTTCTCGGTAATCGTCGGCGGGCGATGTTTAGTGTCGACATTTCTTCCGTCCGTTATTGTGCCCCAAGCCGCAGTGACGGCAACATGCTAATCTATCGACGAACCATTCTGAAGGATCGACAAGACGATGGAAACGCCGGCGGAAACATTCTCGCAAGAAGATGAAAATCAAGTTCTCGACGCCCTCGGCGTATGGTTGGAAAACGAGGTGCGGCCGGTGGTCAAGCACTTCGACCACGAAGATGAGTATCCGCACGAAATCGTCGGGCAAATGAAAGAAATGGGCTTGTTCGGTCTGATGTACGCGCCGGAAGACGGCGGACTTGGTATGCACGCCAGTGCCTACGCCAAGGTGATCTCGCGGATCTGTGAAACTTGGATGAGTCTTGCGGGCGTCATCAATACGCACATGATGCTCGGACATCTGATCGGACGGTTCGGTACAGAGGATCAGAAACGGCGCTTTCTGCCGAAGCTCGCGGCTGCCGAACTCCACGGGGTCTTGTGTCTAACCGAGCCGGACGCGGGAACCGATCTGCAGGGGATCAAGACCACTGCCAAGAAAGACGGGGAGCAGTATGCGTTGAACGGTTCGAAGATGTGGATCACCAACGGCATGCACGGCAGCCTCTATGCGATCCTGACGAAGACGGATCCGCGGGCAAAACCCGCCCACAAAGGGATGAGCATGTTTCTCGCCGAGCGCGGGCCCGGGTTCAATATCGACGGCAAGTTGAAGAAGCTTGGTTATCGCGCCCTCGAAAGCGTCGCGCTCAGTTTTGACGACTTTCGCATCGACGCCGATCGGCTGCTCGGCGGTGAGGAGGGCCATGGCTTCCACCACGCGGTCGGTGGGCTGGAACTCGGGCGCATCAACGTGGCCGCGCGCGGCGTCGGTCTCGCGCGCGCAGCGATGAACGATGCGGTCCGCTACGCCCAGGAGCGCCAAACCTTCGGCAAGCCGATCTGCGAGCATCAGTCGATCCAGATCAAGCTCGCCGACATGGCGACACGCGTCGAGGCATCACGGCTGCTGGTCGAACAGGCGGCGGCCAAATTCGACCGCGGTGAGCGCTGCGACATGGAAGCGGGGATGGCGAAATTATTCGCTTCGGAAACCGCCCTGGCCAACGCGACGGAAGCCATGCGGGTGCATGGCGGCTACGGGTACTCGGAGGAATTCGACGTCGAGCGCTATTACCGGGATGCCCCGCTCATGTGCATTGGCGAGGGGACGAATGAAATTCAACGGGTTTTGATTGCGAAGCAGTTGGTCAAGCGCAGTCCTGTTTGATGGGGTTCGGTTTTTGAGATCCGGGTTGATAACTGATCCGAAATATCGATCAGTTTCGGGCTAAAGGCTAATTGCTGCAGTTCATCACCGTCATACCGCCCCCGGATCGAGTCCGGGGTGACGGACCTGGTATCCAGTAGGAAAAGCCCGCCGGAGGCGGGACATTGTTTGACTGGACCCCGGATCAAGTCCGGGGTGACGGCTCTTGAAGTAACGATGAAAGTGAAGCATCTTTCACAACGCGTATCGAGGCTTCGGGTTCCCAGAACCCAAAGCTCAACGTCCCTTGAACTCAGGCGTGCGTTTGTCGAAAAACGCGTTGACCGCCTCCTTGTGGTCTTCGGTATTCTGCACGATGACCTGCATCGCGGCCGACATTTCCATGATCGTATCGAATGTGGCGTTCATACCGTCGCGCATCATGCGTTTGGTCATCCGTAGGGATTGCGGCGGTTGTTGACAGATCTTGAGCGCGAGTTTGTTGGCCTCATCGATCAAAGTACCGGCCGGCACCACGTCAGATACCAGGCCCCACGAACGGGCCGTTTCCGCATCGACGACGTCGCCGGTGAAAAACAGCCGGGACGCGTTCGACCAGCCGATCACACGGGGCAAGAGCCACGAGCCGCCGTCCCCGGGGATCAATCCGATCTTCAGGAACGTTGCCCCAAACTTTGCCGTGTCCACGGCGATGCGGATATCGCAGGTACAACCGACGTCGTTGCCGAGTCCGATGGCGGGGCCGTTGATCGCCCCGATCGTCGGTACCTCGATATTCCACAATGAACGCACGATGAGGTGGATATTCTTACGGTAGGCTCGATCGCGCATTTCCAACGGCGATGCCCCGAACGTGCCGTCGCGGTCGCGCATGGCCTTGAGGTTGCCGCCGGCGGAAAAGGCTTTGCCCGCGCCCGTTAGAATAACGCAGCGGACATCGTTATCATCATTGATCCGTGCCGCGGCCTCGGCGAAATTGTCGCCGTCCCCTTCCATGCCGAGCGGATTACGGTCATCTGGACGGTTCATGGTCAAGGTGACGATGTGTCCGTTTTTGTCAAATAGTAGCGCGTCGTTCATTGTCTCGTCTCTCCGTAGTCCGGGTCTGATGAACGCAAGATCGTGATCTCGCCCCTCGATTTCCCTTAGTGCGTCATCCCTGCGAAGGCAGGGATCCAGTCAGAAAAGGGCCGCTTTCAACGGACATTGTTCAACTGGATGCTCGCACGCATCCGGGTTGACGAATGTTCGCCACCTCGCTCAATTCGTGATGTATCCCCAGATGTCGTCACCGCCTTCGGTCCGAGCCACATTTCCGAGATATTCTGCCCATTCACCGCTGCCACCGAACTCCGCCCGCCAAGACCACAGCCGTCGCGTCAAGAAATGCAGCCCATATTCGTAGGTGAAGCCGATGGCGCCGTGTACTTGATGGCCGATCCGGGTGAGGGTCTCGACGGCATCGCTCGCTCGGCATTTGGCGGCCGCGATTTCGAATTGCGCGTCTCGTTGTCCCGTTCCGATCCCGTGTTGATCCATCGCTCGGAATGCCGCCGCCGAGATCGCCTCGACCGTGGCCAAGGCGCCGGCCATGACGGCGAGGTTGTGCTGGATCGCCTGGAATCGCGACAAGGTACGCCCGAATTGTTCGCGTTCGCTCGTGTATTGCACGCCAATTTCGAGGCAGCGTGCACCGGCGCCGGCGATTTGTGCGCTGCGCAACATGGCGCACAACCATCGCACCGCATCGGCTGGCAATGCGACCGGAGCGCGTGCTATCACGGGTGACCCGCTAAAGACGACGGTATCGCGGGGATCGTGTCCGAGACTATCTTGACGTTCGACTTCAGTGCCGTCCGGTGCCAGTGCAACCAATTCCCGCTCGCTCGTAATGCCGAGGTAATAGGCCGCGTCTCGCCCCCAGGGGATCCGTTCGACCGTCCCGCGATAGCGGCCGTCAGTGATGGCATCGGCGGGGAGCGGGTGCGCTATGAGGCCCGGCGGGCCTGCCGGCAACTCGATACCGGCTTGCGCTCCCAACCACCCGGCGAGAATGGCTTCCGGGATCGGCAGTGGCACGCTTGCCCTGCCGCAATGGCGTACGACAACATAGGCGTCTGCCCAGCTGCCGCCCATGCCTCCCTTCTCCTCGCCGACGAGAACCAGTGGAACGCCGAGCTCGACGATCGTTTCCCAGAGATCTGCGGGCCAGCCTTGCTCCTCTACACGCATGAGGAAGGCGTCGTCGACCTGTTCGCCGAACAGACGGGCGATGCTTTCCTCCAGGATATTGCGTAGTTCGCTCATCGCAGACCGAGCCCTCGTGCGATGATTCCCCGCAGGATCTCGGGCGTCCCGCCGCGCAGCGAGAACGACGGCGCAATCTGGGTAAGATTGCCCAGCACTTGTTGGTAGTCTATGCCATGCCCCGCGAGAGTCGGTTCGAGGTCGATGAGCTTCTGGGCCATCCCCGGGAGCCCTTGTTCGAAGCTGCAGCCTACGTCTTTCACGATCGAGGCTTGAAGGCTCGGATCCTTGCCGTCGTTGAGCATGCCGGCGACGCTCAGGGACATGTTGCGCAGCGCGGCGACGAGCGCGATTTGTGAACCGATTTTTTGCAATGTCGTGGCCGAAGCGCTGTCTTTCACTACATCGATGAGTTGGGTCAGCAGGACATAGCAGGAGAGATACCGTTCCGGACCGCTGCGCTCGAAGGCGAGTTCTTCGACGACCTGCTTCCAACCGGAGCCTTCCGTGCCCACGAGCGCGTCGTGGGGCAGCAAAGCGTCTTCGAAAAATACTTCGTTGAACATCGCGCGACCCGTCAGGTCCTTGATCGGGCGCCTCGTGATGCCTTCGGCGACCCGCAGGTCGATCAGGAATTGCGACAATCCCTCATGTTTGCTCGCGGCAGCCGGGTCGGTGCGAAACAACGCGATCATGTAGTCTGCCTGATGCGCGTGCGACGTCCAGATCTTCTGGCCATTGACCACCCAACCGGCATCCGTACGCACCGCCCGGGTGCGCAGCGAAGCCAGATCGGAACCGGAGTTCGGTTCGCTCATGCCGATACAGAAGCACGCCTCGCCTGCGGTTATTTTCGGCAGGATTGTTGTTTTTTGCTCCTCCGTCCCATAGCGCGCAATCAGAGGGCCGCTCTGCCGGTCGGCGACCCAGTGGAATCCGGTCGGGGCCCCGGCGGCGAGTACTTCTTCAACCACTACGTAGCGTTCGAGCGCGCTGCGCTCATGACCGCCGTAAGCTTTAGGTAAGGTCATCCCGAGCCAGCCTCGGGCGCCCAACTTGGCCGAAAATTCGGGGTCGAAGGCGTTCCAGCTATTACTGCGATGCGCCGCCGTGAAAGGAGCGCATTCGGCGCGCAGGAAGTCCCGTACTTGGGCGCGAAGCGGCGCCAGGGTATCGGGCAAATCGTATGGTTCGAAGCGTAGGTTATCGAGCGGCATCGTCACAGGCCCGCCTTGCGCGCGTATTCCATTGCGGTGGCGGCAAAGGTACGTACGAAATCGGCTTCTGTAGGCGCTTCGCTGCTTGCCGCAGTGCCTTCTTCGGCGCGTTTGATAATGCCCTGATAGATGGCCGCTATGCGCCATACGGTGTAGGCGCGGTAATAGTCCATGTTCGGGATACCGTCGCGTCCGGTCAGTTCGCAATAGCGTTCCGTGTATTGTTGTTCGGTCGGAATTCCGAGAGCGGGCAGATCGAGGCCGACGAGGCTGCTGACCCGCTCGCCGATCGGGGGCAGCAACCATGGGCATAGATGGTAGGTAAAATCACCAAGCGGATGCCCGATCGTCGCAAGTTCCCAATCGAGTACTGCAATGACTCTTGGTTCGTTCGGGTGGAAGATCAGGTTGTCCATGCGGTAATCGCCGTGGATGAGGCTTACCGCGTCGTCGTCGGGTATGTTTCGGGGCAGCCACTCGTTCAAGCGGTCCATGTCTTCGATTTTCTCTGTCTCGGAGACCACGTAGGTTTTGCCCCATCGGTGGATCTGGCGGGCAAAGTAATCGGTCGTCTTGCCGAAGCCGTCGAGGCCGACTTCTCGGTAATCGAACGCCTGGAACTTCGCTAGCGTACTGATTTTCGAATCGTAGATCGCGCCGCGTTCCGCCGGGGTTAGGCCGGGCAGCGACATGTCCCAGAACACCCGGCCTTCGACCATTTCCATGATGTAGAACATCGTTCCGACGACGGACGGGTCTTCGCACAGCACATAGGGCTTGGGCACCGGGAATCCGATCTCGTGCATCGCGGAAATGACGCGAAACTCGCGGTCCACCGCGTGCGCTGAGGGCAGCAGTTCTCCGGGTGGTTTGCGTCGCAACACGTAATTGCGCGCCGGCGTGATCAATTGGTAGGTGGGGTTGGATTGACCGCCCTTGAATCGTTTGATCTCCAGCGGCCCTTCGAAATCTTCGATGTGCCCGTCGAGATAGTTTGCGAGGCGCGTTTCGTCGAATCTGAGATGCGCTTCGACTGTTTTCGTGCCAGAGAATTTTTCTTGTCTGTCAGAACTCATTGTTCTTCCCGGTTATCCGAGCCGGCGACGATGCCTTGGTCGTGTAAGTCCCCAATCTCGGCATCGCTCAACCCGAGGAGGTCGCCGAGGATCTCGTCTGTGTGTTGCCCCAATCGCGGCGCCGGCACGGCCGGGCGCCTCGCGCTCGCGGAAAAAGACATGGGCTGTCCGGGCACGAGGTACCGTCCGATATCGGGCTGTTCTACCATGCTGAAGATCGGATTGTCCTCCGATACGTCGATGTCGTCTTCGACCAGCTCGCGAACCGTCTGGTAGGGTCCCCAGCAGCAACCGTTTTCCGCCAACGCCTTCGCGATGGCGTGATAGGGTGTCGACTCCGTCCATGCCGATAGTATCGAGCAAATTTCCTCCCGCGCGACAAAACGATTGCCTTCGTCGGTCAGGTCGAGACCAAGTCTGTCGCCGAGCGCCCCTATCTCCTCGGCGAGGCCGCTTGCCCGCTTGAGCCCGGACCACTGTTTGGGCGTAACGGCGATGATCATTATGCGCTTCCCGTCGGCGCTCAGGAAATCCCGGCCGAACGCGCCGTACAGGTAGTTGCCGTAACGCGGTCGTGTTTCGTCGTTGATCGCGAGTTCGCCGATGAATCCCATGTGACCCATCGTCGCGAGAGCGCAATCGGCAAGCGCCAGTTCAACTTTTTGCCCTTCACCCGTGAGTCGCCGGTGGCGCTCGGCGGCGAGTATGCTGAGCGCGGCCATATAGCCGGTAATATTGTCCCAAGCCGGCAATACGTGATTGACCGGGCGGTTGTCGTCGACAGGCCCAGTGATGTCGGGATAGCCAACTTTGGCATTGACGGTATAGTCGACCGCGGTGCCGCCGTGACGATCGCCGACGATGGCCAGTTGAATGAGGTCTTCGCGATGCGCCCGTAGCGATTCGTACGATAACCAACCCTTGGCGGGCAGGTTGGTCGAGAAAATTCCACCCTCGGGGCCGCCGGCGGTGATCACTTGGGTCACCAGTTCGCGTCCGCGCTCGGATCGCAGGTCGACCGCGAAAGATCGTTTCCCTTTATTGAGTTCGGCCCAATAGATGCTGTGATTGTCTTCGGTCACGGGCCACCGGTGATAATCGACGCCGCCGCTCAAGTTATCGAATCGGATCACCTCCGCGCCGAGTTGCGCAAGCGTCATGCCGCAAAGGGGCGCGGCGACGAATGCCGATCCCTCGACGACACGCAGCCCGGTCAGAATGTCCTGCACGGTCGTGAACTGCTTGCCGTGTGCCTTCGACGGAAATGGACGATGCTCGACGAACGATCAATTGCCGGCGAGGACATCGTCGTCACGCGGCGGCTGCCGCGAGCACTCAATCCTTCAACTCCACGTGTCCGTTGTTCAACACGACTACTTCGCGCTCTAAGGCGAGGCTGCGGAAATAGATTTCGGAGCCTTCCTGCCACAGTTCAGTGCGCAAGGTTTCTCCCGGTAGAAACGGGGCGGAGAAACGCAAGCTCATCGATTTGAGCCGAGTCGGATCGTATCCGCAGCACGTCTTGAGCACTGCGTGTAAGGCCACCCCCATCGTCGAGCGGCCGTGGAGGATAGGCCGGTCGAAGCCAGCACCGCGTGCGATTGCCGGATCGGCGTGCAACGGGTTCATATCGCCGCATAAACGATAGAGCAGGGCTTGCTGCGGCATCGTCGGCAGGTCGCATACAGCATCGGCCTCCCGCGCCGGTAGAGCCGGCGGTTTCGGCCGAGTACCCGGAGGACCGCCAAAGCCGCCGTCGCCCCGCGCCAGCGTGTTTGAAATGACTTCGGCGAAAAGGATGCCGTCACTTTCGGAGCGAACCTCTTTGCGCTGGTAGATGAAAGCACCTTTCTCGGGTCCGCGGTCGACGATCTCGTCGACATAGGTCTCACCCACCACCATACCCGCCGGCGGCAGCGGATTGTGGATGATCAGCGTTTCTTCGGCGTGTAGTATCTTTTGCCAATCGACCTGGTACTTGGGATCCTTTAACCAGAATCCGGGGTACCCTAGAACCAGGTTCATCGTCGGCAGCGTTTGAATATTCTGCTCGTAAACGAAGCGAAGCTGGTCCATATCCGTCGGGTCTGTGCCAAAACCGAGTCCGAGGGCGTACAGAATACTGTCTTCGGTTCGATAGCTAGATTCTCGTCGGGCAATCAGTTTGCCGACAATCTCGTTGGGATCGATCACGCTTTGCTCCCCTAATCCGCCGGTGCGGCGGTTGAAGATCCGCCGATGCGGGAATTGTTATGGCGGTCCTGGCGACCACCTCTTATTGTTCAATGTTACGCCAGATCGGCAAGTCGGGAAACTGAGCGCTTGGCCTGGGCGCTCTGCCGTCGCCGAGCTTGCCGCTCCCGGGCAGCTGAATTTGGGGCTACGAGAGGCGACTCGATCCCGGTAAACTAACCCGGTTTCCTTAACCGCACCTCCCCATGAACTCAAACACCCAGACGGTCTCGAGGCTGCTGCTCGAAGTCATCCCCGATATCCCGCTAATCGAGGCCGGCGCGCCGCTGTCGCGGATCATTTTCGACGCCATCACCGCCGCCGGGCTGAAACTCGTAGATGGCGATGTTCTGGTTGTCGCCCAGAAGATCGTGTCCAAGGCCGAGGGTCGGCTGGTCCGGCTGGACGCCGTAGCGCCGTCGGAGGAAGCCCGGAGTCTAGCCGCAGAAACGGAAAAAGACTCTGCCGTGTGCCAGTTGATCCTGGACGAATCCGCGGCAGTGCTGCGTAAGAAACCCGGTGTGATCATCGTGCGTCACCGACTCGGCCACGTCGGCGCAAATGCCGGGATCGATCAGTCCAATATCGAGCACGGCGATGGTGAAGCCGCACTCCTGCTGCCGGTCGACCCCGACGGCTCGGCGTTGCGATTATGCAATGACCTGAGTGCGGCCGCCGGTTGTAAGGTGGGTATTATCATTTCCGATAGCATGAACCGGCCTTGGCGGTTGGGGACGGTCGGCGGCGCGATCGGGTGTGCCGGCGTGCAGGTATTGGACGATCTGCGCGGCGGGCAGGATCTGTTCGGCCGGGAATTGAAGGTGGCCATGGTCAACCGGGCGGACTCGCTGGCCGCAACCGCGACTTTGTTGATGGGAGAGACGATCGAAGGAACGCCGGCTGTTCTGATCCGGGGTCTGCCGGATGACTCAAGCACCGGGACAGCGGACGAACTGATCAGGCCACTCGAAGACGACCTGTTTAAATGAACGGTGGGCGAAAAAAATTCGTTGCGATCTCAGGCGGAGTCGGTGGGGCTAAGTTGTGCCTCGGATTGGCAAACGTGCTCGAACCCGATGAAGTCGCGTTCGTCGTCAATACCGGCGATGATTTCGAACACCTCGGCCTGCACATCTCACCGGATCTCGATACGCTGATGTATACCTTGTCCGGCCTCAGCAATCCGGAAACGGGCTGGGGCCGGCAGCACGAAACATGGAATTTTATTGCGGCGCTCGAACAAATCGGCGGCGAAACCTGGTTCAGTCTGGGCGACAGGGATCTCGCGACTCACGTCGGTCGGACGCAAGCTCTAAAGGCCGGGGGAACTCTGAGCGCGGTCACCGCGATGCTGGCAAGACGTTTGGGGATTGACCACGCGATACTACCGATGACAGACGACTCGGTACGTACCGTTGTCCACACGCGTGGCGGGAGTCTCGCATTCCAGCACTATTTCGTTCGCGACCGGTGCGAGCCGGAGGTCACCGGGTTCGAGTTCCGCGGCGCCGAAAACGCCGGGTTAACCCCCGAAATCCGGCAGTGGATAGCGGATCCTGAACTCGCCGGTGTCATCATCTGCCCATCGAACCCCTTCGTCAGCATCGACCCTATCCTGGCCATCGCGGAGTTCAGGGAATGGATAGGTTCGACTCCGCTTCCGGTGATCGCGGTATCTCCGATCGTCGACGGCGCGGCGATCAAGGGTCCGACCGCGAAAATGATGCGAGAACTCGACGTCCCGACGGCGGCGGACGCGGTTGCGCACCACTACGCCGACATAATCGACGGGTTCATTATCGATAACCGCGATGCCGATCTCGCGCCGCGCATCGCGGCGCACGGCCTGGAGACTACCGTTGCCCAGACGGTCATGGTAACTTTAGAAGATCGAATCGAACTGGCCGGCGCGGCCGTCGAGTTTTTGCGCCAGATAAGACGTGGAAAGTGATGTAAGCGATGTGGGCCGTCGTCCCAATTAAGCAGTTCTGGGTTGCTAAGCAGCGGCTGGCCGCGCTATTGAGCGAGACCGAGCGGGTTGCGCTGGCAGAAGCCATGCTGCGTGACGTACTCGGCGCGCTCAAAGCCAGTGACGGGGTAACGGATATCGTCATTGTATCGAAAGAGCCGGCGGTCAAAAGTCTCGCGGCGGAATTTGGGGCGAGATACCTGCTCGAAGACGGCAATGACCTCTCTGTCGCGGTCGCTCAGGGTGGCGCCTGTATCGCGGAATCGGGCGGCGATGCGATGCTCATGGTTCCTGGCGACGTACCGCTGGTGTCACCGGAAGAAATCGATCGTTTGATTGCCCGACACGGCGAACGAGGCGGTATCGCCCTGGTCTCCGATCGCGATGGCACGGGGACCAACGGGCTCGTAGTGTCTCCGATCGACCTGATCCCCTTTAGCTATGGCGTGGATAGTTTCAGGGCCCACGCCGATGCCGCCCGCGCCACCGGTGCGCCGGTGCAAGTGATAGACATAGAAGGTCTATCGTTAGACATCGATACACCGGAAGATGTTCGGAGCCTGATGAGTTACGGCCGCGCTTCGGCAACACAGGATTACCTGGGTAAAATCGATGTGGTATCGCGGCTGCCGCCTCGGCATAATGTCGGTCACGCAACTGTCGGCTGAGGCTTTCTCAATTGATGTCTAATGTAGAGGCGATCCTCGATCGTGCGGCGAACGGTGCGGCGCCGTCGGCGGAAGAAGCAATGACGCTTGCGGACTCTGCCGTGCTGGCGCGCTTGCTGCCGGTCGCCGCATCGTTACGGGACCGTGGCTTTGCGAACGTCATCACGTACTCGAAAAAGGTCTTCATCCCGTTAACGCATCTGTGTCGCAACGTCTGTCATTACTGCACGTTCGCGCAAGCACCAAAGAAGATCGAAGCGCCGTATTTGACGATCGACGAAATCTTGGAGACGGCGCGTGGCGCTGCTTCGGTTGGGTGTAAAGAGGCACTGTTTACGCTCGGCGAGAAGCCCGAATTGCGTTATCAAGCGGCCCGCGACGCGCTTAGTGCTATGGGTTATGAGACCACGACGGACTATTTGCACGCTGCGGCTGCGGCCGTGTTTGAGGAAACCCGACTGCTGCCTCACCTGAACCCGGGAACCCTGACGCTGCCGGAGCTCGAACGGCTACGCCGCGTGTCGCCGAGCATGGGGCTGATGCTGGAGTCTTCGGCGGAGAGGCTGACGCACCAAGGGCTGCCGCACCACGGTTCGCCGGATAAGAATCCGACTTTACGGCTGCGGACATTGGAGGACGCCGGTCGGGCGTCGATTCCCTTTACTACCGGAATCTTGATCGGGATCGGTGAGAGCCGTCGCGAACGCATCGAGTCGTTGCTCGCTATCCGGGAACTGCACGAAACCTACGGTCATATTCAGGAAATCATCATCCAGAATTTCCGCGCCAAGCCGGGGACGAAGATGGCGGAAGCGCCGGAGCCGGATCTGGACGAAATGCTCTGGACGCTGGCCGCATCCCGGGTTCTGTTTGGCGCGGACATGAGTATTCAGGCGCCGCCGAATTTGAGCCCCGGGGTCCTGCCGCGTCTGATCAGAGCCGGGATCAATGACTGGGGCGGGGTATCGCCGGTGACGCCTGATTTCGTCAATCCGGAAGCGCCGTGGCCAGCGCTCGACGCCTTGGAACGCGAGACCGCCGCCGCCGGAAAATGGCTGCAGCAGCGATTGACCGTCTATCCGCGCTATGCGATCGACGGTGCGCGGTGGCTGGACGAGAAGTTTCAGACGCCGATCATCCAGTCGATCGACGCCGCGGGATTACCCCGGGTCGACGAATGGAGCCCGGGGGACGCCGCGCCACCGCCGGCGGACGTCGTGTCTCTGATCAGGCAAACGGCCCCCGTCGCATCGGCCGACGTTCTAGCGATTCTCGAAAGCGCCACCGCCGGCGCCGACCTGGTCCAGGCCGACATCGAGCGTTTGTTCAACGCGCGTGGCGATGATTTTGCGGCCGTCTGTCAGGCGGCGGATCGCCTTCGGCGGCAAACTAAAGGCGACGACGTTACCTACGTCGTGAACCGCAATATCAACTACACCAACGTATGCTATTTCAAATGTCAGTTTTGTGCTTTTTCAAAAGGCAAGTTGACGGAGAACTTACGCGGTAAGCCCTATGACCTGAGCGAAGCCGAGGTCCAAAGACGCGTCCGAGAGGCCTGGAGCCGCGGCGCGACCGAAGTCTGCATGCAGGGCGGGATCCATCCACAATATACGGGCCAGACCTACATCGATATCGTGCGGAACGTGAAAGCGGCGGTACCGGAGATGCACGTGCACGCCTTTTCGCCCCTTGAGGTATGGCAGGGAGCGCAAACTGCCGGTGTTTCACTGCAATCGTTCTTGGAGGATTTGAAACAAGCGGGCCTCGATACGTTGCCCGGTACGGCCGCAGAGATTCTGGACGATGAGGTTCGTAAGATCTTATGCCCCGACAAGATCAGTACCGAGCAGTGGTGCGAAACGATGCGTATTGCGCACGGCGTCGGCTTCAAAACGACGGCAACTATCATGTATGGCCACGTCGATGGCCCCCGGAATTGGGCGCGCCATCTGCTCTATATCCGTAACCTGCAAAAAGAAACGGGCGGCTTTACCGAATTTGTGCCGTTGCCGTTCGTTCACATGGAAGCGCCGTTGTACTTGAAAGGGTTGGCGCGTAAAGGACCGACTTTTCGTGAGACGATCCTCATGCACGCGGTCGCGCGACTGGCGCTCAATCCGTACATTCAAAATATTCAGGCTTCGTGGGTGAAGATGGGTTACATAGGGGTCGCGGCATGCCTGGAGGCAGGGGCCAACGATCTCGGGGGCACGCTGATGAACGAAAGCATCACGAGAGCGGCGGGCGCCGCCCATGGGCAGGAGACTTCGCCCGAGGCGATGGCTGCCATGATCGAGTCGGCCGGGAGAAAACCGCGGCAGCGCGCCACGACCTATGGCGAGGTCAGCGCTGAACGGCGGCGCGCGAGTCTGCATGCCCCGGAGTTGGATGTCATCGTGAATACCCCGACTCGGAAATATGAGCGGGGCGCGCGGCGCGAACTCGTGCGTCCAGGGATCGAAGCGTAAGGAACCTCCGGTTCCTTCATGAAATCTCGCTTTGCGCTTGAAATTGGTCGGGTCTGCGTAGTAGCGCTTGCCAATAGTTTTAGCTCATGAGCTTGCGCGCCACGCCTTGACATGAATAATCTTGGGCGGCAGGTCGAATGTCGCAGAATCAATCGGAGGCCTCTTCGGTACGCGCCGGATCCTCTGCCTGCCACCACACAGCCGTTAGAAATCGGGATTATGAAATCTCACGCGGCACGCCGTTGGATCGCGTCGATGGAGAAAATGTTTTTTGGAACTGCCTGAACACATTTTAACGGGTTACAAGGTTCTCGACTTCACCCATGTCCTGGCCGGTCCGTCAGCGACCCGCATCCTGGTGGAAATGGGCGCCGAAGTCATTAAGGTGGAGTTTCCGCCGACCGGCGATATCACTCGCCTGCTACCCATGATCAAAAATGGGCGTAGCGGCTACTACATGCAGCAGAACCGAGGCAAGAAAAGCGTCTGCATCGATGCTAAATCGGAGGCCGGCCATGGTGTGATCGATAGACTCATCGAGCAGGTCGATATCGTCATCGAGAATTTTGCGCCTGGGGTTGCTTCGCGCATCGGGATTGATTGGGCGCACGTCCACGAGGTCAATCCCAAAGTCGTGATGTGTTCGATATCGGCTTTCGGCCAGGACGGCCCACTGTCGGAGTTGCCCGGATTTGATTACATCGCGCAGGCTTATGCGGGGGTGACGGGCATGATCGGTGAACCGCACGGTCCCCCGTATTTCCCACTGCTCGGTCTTGGTGACGTGAGCACCGGTATGCATGCGGCTTGCGCGATCGGATTCGCGCTGCTGCACCGAGAGCGTACCGGAATAGGACAGTATCTCGATATCTCATTGCTCGACGCCTATTACCATTGCCATGAGTTGAACGTGCAGATCTATAGCGCCAGCGATGGTGAGATCGAGCCGACGCGATCCGGGATGCACCATTTTGCCGTGTGCCCACTCGGCTTGTTCAAAGGGCGCGATCACTACATTTTCATTATCGCGCTTGGGAATCAGTGGAAGCAGTTATGCGCGGCAATGGGGCGTCCGGAACTCGCCGACGACGGGCCCTACGAAACCAACGACGGGCGTGTCGAAAGGCAGGACGAGGTGAATCGCATCGTCCAGGAGTGGGTGGATACTAAATCCTCGGACGATGAGATCCTTGCCGCATTGCGGGCAGAGCGCGTACCCTGCGCACCCGTTTTGAGCATCGCCGAAACTGTCCGCGAACCTCATTTGCGGGAGCGTGGCACGATAAGGACGGTTTCGGATCCTAGATTCGGCGAGGTCGAATTGCCGGGCATGCCGCTACGCTTCTCCGAATACCCCCACAATATCCCACTGGACTCGGCGCACCTTGGCGAACACAACGCCGAGGTGCTAAGCGAAATGCTGGGTTATTCGGAGGCAGAAATCCAGGCGCTCTACGACGACGGGGTTCTGCACGCCAATCCGGACACCTGAGCCGCCCTAGCCTGTAATTGCACTACCCGAAGAGCGCTTACTTGGTAATGTGTTGGTGGTCGGTGCAATACGCTAAATAGGTGTTCTGAAAGATGCTTCGCTTTCATCGTTACTCCAACTCCCGTCACCCCGGACTTGATCCGGGGTCCAGTCAAACAATGTCCCGCCTCCGGCGGGCTTTTCCTGCTGGATACCGGGTCCGTCACCCCGGACTTGATCCGGGGCCGGTATGACGGTGATGATTTACGGCAATCGGCCTTTAAACCGAAAGTGATCGATATTTCGGCACAGTTCTCTAGCGTTTCACCCAACCGATCTCGGTCGCCGTTGCCCGGCCAATCATGGTCCTGGTAAGTTTCCCCGGCATTTTTGCATCGTTCTTGCTGAGCGGGATCCTGCCGGCCATCAATTCGGCGAACTTCTGCGGATAGAGCGGGGATCGTTCTGGTTCGGCGAAGCCGTCCGGGTAATACGGCTGGTTCGTCTGCGGATCGTATTTGTCCGTTGCACCGAGAGTATGCAAGACTTCGTGCGCGATCACGACGTTGTTGCGACCGTCGTATTTGCGGTCGGCGTAGGCGTTGACAACGCCCAGAAAACCTTTTTGCAGGCCGAGGGAGTGTGCCAGTTTCGCGTGTTCGTCCGGGTCATGGAACACCACAAATATGCGAATGTCGGAAGGTCCGTCGAAGGTGTCGTGATGCCACGCCCACAGCCGCAGTCGCAGACTCCAGTAGGCGACCGCGAGTGGGTTCGGTGACATCGGCGGGGGGGGTGGTAGCGAGGCGATTTCGGGCGCGAATTTGATATCGATGGGTTTCTCGAGAGGCACGCCCCAATTCTTCGCTTGTTTGGCCATTACGGCTTCAAGCGGTTGGAAAGCGGCTTCTGAAAGCGTCTCAATGTAATCGTTGCTCCTGTCGCTGGCGTCGCCGTTGATGGGGTAGAGGGCGACCCACAGAGGCTCTTTCCAATCGGTGTTCCGCGTGCGGGCCGACCACGTGGTCATCGCGACGATGAGCAATACGTAGAGCAAAACACTGATGCGCAGTATTCGAAACATCGGAAAGCTAGACTCCGTATGAGGTCGCTAAGGGGTTAACACGCATTTTTGCAGAAATCGTTCAGGCGTGAATTGTCCTCTCGCCAAGTCTGCGACACGGACGCTAAGCGGCTGGTGGACGGGAAGTGTAAACCGTTTCGACGCCGCCTCCGCGTAATATGCGGGCTTGCCACCGGGGTAACAATGTTTCGTTTTTCCACGGCACTCGTTACTATTAGCCGCTATTTGTCTTTGAGGAGAACGATGCAATCATGAGTGACAGAATTATTATGCGCGTAGGCGAATGTCTGGTCGCCGGCGGCCCGCCCGGAACCGCCGCCGAACCCGAAGTCGCCATTGGCGAAATGGACGGCCCGATGGGGGTCGCGTTCGGGACGCTGCTCGGCGACCAGGTAAAAGGTCATTCGCGGGTTTTAGCGATCCTCAATACCGACATTATGGTACGCCCGGCGACCCTGATGGTAAGTAAAGTTACGGTTAAGAGCACTCGCTATACCAATATTCTGATGGGCACGGTGCAGGGCGCAATTGCCAACGGTGTGCTGGATGCCGTGCGCGCTGGGCACATTCCCAAGGATAAAGTCGACGCGCTTGGCATCATCGTTTCCGTGTGGCTCAATCCAAGCGTCGCCGAGGACGATGATCTGGATCATAAGAAATTGTTCGAAATCCATCGAGAAGCGACCGCCAAGGCCATCTACAAAGCGATGTCGAACGAGCCATCGATCGACTGGCTATTGGAAAATCAAGACCAACTGACGCACAAGTACTATCAAATGGGGCTCGACGGCAAGATCTAGCCTGCATTTCTCCTCGGCGAGAAGCGCCCTGAGTCGTCCCTCGCATCGGATGAAAATGCTCTTTCCTCGGAAAGAGCATTTTCTTATCCGCTCGGTCAACTTCATGCAATTCGTGAGAGCGCAGTATGTTATGCGATCGCATTCTCATCACGATCGGGGCTTGGGTTTCGAGTCCACTGCATGGAGCGGCGGATCCGGCGAGGGCCTAGGGCGCGCGGACGCCGCGGCGCCTCAATGATGCGGGTCTAAACGGAAGCTCAAACGGCCGCGGGCATGGCGCGCACCTCGGATCCCGGTGCCAGTACGAGCCCGCCGGCGCGATGTTTCGCGTCCAGAACCCGAGCCCGGGGCGGAAAAGTGGCGGTCAAAACGCTTTAGGCGGCGCGGCTCACGTGCGGTAGTCGCTCGCTGAACGTGGTGGCGGTGGCGGCCCGTGCTCCAGTCGCCGTAATGGCGGGCGTAAGGGTCGACAACAACCGGATAATAGGTCGCCGCGTGTGCTGGCGGCGGTTCGGCGCGCAAGACTTCGGGGGAGGCGTCCGCACGGATCCGGGCCCACTCCAACCGTAACCGGGTTTTTGCTTCGCGCTCTTCGCGCATGCGTTTCCATTGGTTGGCGATGGAATAGTAATCGTCCCGGGTGTCGACCGGGGGCGGCAAGTTGCCGTTGAATTCGACGGTGTCGACTTCGAGGGCGATGCCCGTGGGCGGCTCGTCGGAAAAATGCGTTACCCCGTCGGCGTCGACCCATTTATGCACGACGGTCGCGCTTGACGGCAGACAAATGCTGCATAGCAGTATGGCAAAAGGTGCAATGAGCGCGCGCCGCATAGACGAAGGCTACCGGATCGCGTGAAAGTTTAGCAGGACGGGTTTTGTCTCGACATAGCGTCTGTTCCTACGGAACACTAAGATAGGGCCGGGATCGGCTTCGGTGTGGCAACCGACCGCGACTGCCGGGTGCGGCGGATTACGATAGACACCTGCTGGGCTTACGGGAAGCGGGCGTAAAATTCTCCACGGCCGCGGATAGTTTTGAGACCGCCCTCAAGGGTTTTCGGCGTACCGCTTACCCGTGCCCGCCGGTATACGGCCGCGAGCACGACGCATCACGCCCTACGGAGCCACACGGCTGAAGGGAATTGAGTATGGAACGGCGGCAAGGGTTCGGCGCGGCAACCGGGGGGGCGAAGAAGCTTGCGGTTAATGCCGCGGCCATCGGCGCGAGCGCAGAAATCCCGGCGCGTTGGGGTGTCTGCTTCCTGGCAACCGTCACAATCCCGTTGATCCTCCTGTTTACCCATCCCGTAGCACCGCAGAACGGTTGGTGGTGGGATATTTTGATGGGTGTCGGAATGCTGGGAGTTGGCTTGATGATCGCGGTACCGTTGATCTCGCCGCGCGTCTGGGTACACTTCAGCGGCGACCCTCGTGCGTTACGTTTTGTACTCTACGTTCATCGGGACGTTTCCTACGTCGTGCTGCTATTGACGGCGATCCACGTCGTTGGGCTGCTGCTGATCGACGCGGTGCTCATCGAATATCTGAAGCTCTCTGCGCCGTGGTCGATGCTCGCGGCCATCGTTGCGGCGGTGATGCTCCTGGTGCTTGTCTTAAGCTCGTTGTATCGGATCGATTTTCACTTGCGCTACCGCTCCTGGCGGCTGTGGCACGGCGGTTTCTCCGGGTTGACGATGGCGTTGGTGGCGTTTCATGTCGTCGACGCAGGTTTCTATATCAATTCGCCGATCAAGAAGGCGGTATTCGTCGTTCTGGCGGCCGGCCCGAGTCTTGCCACAATTGGCGCCGGTAGCTGGCACGCGCTGGCGCGCGCTACGGTGCATGGGGAGACGTCTCCTGGGACCGTCCCGGCCTTGCGAATACCGACAGGGCGGGCTTTCAGTGCTCGCCTTGTCGGTCTTCTGACTTTCTTATGGCTGGCCAGCATCCTTATCTTCGCGATCCCCACGGCCGGGTCGCGCGCAGAGGAACAAGCGAATCCCTGTCCGGAGTCCGTATGCGACTAGCTCTGATCGCCGGAGTGATCGCCGTCGCGTGCTTGGTGATGTACCGGGAAGCGATGGTGCGCCAAGCAGACTTGCTGCCGGTCGCATTCGAGCACCTCGCACACACGGGCGCGCGCTGCGTTGAATGTCACCACAACTACGAGGACGATACCGGGTATGACTCCTGCTACTCGTGCCACAAGCACGAAGAAACCATAGCGATGCAGATGGAATCGATGTTCCATGACTTCTGCTATGCCTGTCATATTGAAAAGGCGCAACTCGGCGAATCGTCTGGCCCATTCCGCGTCTGCGAGGAGTGCCATAATGACGATGGACGGATGCCGCAGACTTTTGCGCTGGACAAGCGCTAGGCGTCTATAATCGAGAAGGTGTCGGCGCGGGTCGTGCGGCACCTCGAGTAGAGATCGAATCGAAACAAACGCGAGGGGAACGACTGATGGCGACTTATGTGATCGTGCACGGTGGGTGGCATACCGGTGCACTCTTCGAGCAAACCGCGACGGTGATACGGCAGTCAGGGCACGACGTCTTGTTGCCGACACTGGCGGGCAACGCGCCGGGCGATCGCAAGGACGTAGCGCTCGCCGATGCGATCGACTCGTTGGTCGATTTCATCGAATCTGCGAACGCGACCGACGTTATCCTCGTCGGGCACAGCTATGGCGGTATGGTGATCACCGGCGCTGCCGACCGCGTCACCGAGCGGATCCGCCGGCTGGTCTATTGGAATGCTTTCGTTCCCAACGATGGCGAGAGTCTCAACGATATGGTGCCTGCACACTACGTCGAGCTGTTCGGTGGGCTGCAGGCCCCGGACGGATCGGTGATGATGCCGTACCCGGTTTGGCGCGACGCCTTTTTCAACGACGGAACAGCTGAGCTAGCCGAGAAGGCCTACGCACAATTGAACCCGCATCCGTACCGGACATTTACCGATCCGATAAGACTCTGCACGAATCCGGCGGACATGCCGATCCCGAAATCCTACATTAACAGTACCGACGATACGGCCTTGCCGCAGAGTCTCGGTTGGCACCCGCGGCTATCGGAAAAACTCGGTCTGTTTCGCCTGGTGCAGACGCCGGGCGGTCACGAATTGTGTTTCACGGCGCCCGCGCTGCTTGCCGAAAAAATTATGGAGGCTGGGCGCGATTAACCGCGATTCGCTGAAAATCTTAATCACCCTTGAACACCGGGGTTTCCCCGGCGAGATACGCCCGCACGGCCTCGGCCATGTCCTGCGTGCCGCGAGTCAAAAGGTTCTGATCCGCGTCCATGTCCATCACGCTTTGATCCAACGCGCCGGCGATGCGGTTGATGCTGCGTTTTATCATTTGTGCCGGCACTGGAGGCTTGGCCGCATAAAACGTCGCCAGCTCGCGTGCGCGCGCCATCAACTGATCGTCGTCGACCAGATCGTCCAGGATCCCCCATTCGAGTAGGGTCGGTGCAGCGATGGTTTCGCCGCCGACCACCAGGCGCTTTGCGCGCGCCGGTCCGGCGAGGCGCACGCACAAGGGTAGGCTCTGCCACATGAGATTCATGCCGAGGTCGACTTCCGGGTAGCGCATCACGCAGCTCGCCGCGCCGACTCGAAAATCGAGTGCGGTAGGGATGCAGGCGCCGCCTCCCATCGCCGCTCCGTTCCAGGCGGCGATGGTGATTTGATCGATGTCGTGGAGTGCGCTGATGACGCGCGCCCCAATCCGGTTGCGCCGGCGTTTGAGGACCAACGGTCCCTCGTATTCCGTATTGGGATCGGTCAGGTCGAAGCCGGCGCTGAAATGTTTGCCGGCGCCGGTGAAGATGACGACGCGCGTCTCGACGTCTTCCCGAAACGAGAGAGCGACCTGCTCGATCTCCGCGAGTATCGCGTAGTTCAACGCGTTCGCCTTCTCGGGTCGAAGAAAAGTAACCGTCGCGATAGCGCCCTCGCGGCGAACCTCGATGTATCGGTAATCCATGATAATGTTTCGCTGTAGTCGGGTTGAGGAGCGAGTATAAGGAATCTCAGGAGATGGGCAGAAATCGGAGAATAGGTCATTGCCCGGTTTTGTTGACACGCCGGGGGTGGGCCCGTAGCCTGCATCGGCTAATTGACCGGTACCGACGTAACGAAATCGGGACATTCCATGACGGCTTCGCGCCACATCCGTTGCGATGATGATCGGATCCTGACCTGGTGGATGGTCTTTGCCGGCGCTGATGCCGGTCGGGCATGGATCCAGGATCCAACGGCGAACTGAATTGCCCACCCAACGACGGCTGCGCTTCGTTTGACCGATCGCGACTTTTCCGATCACTTCTCGCGCGACTCGAGCGGTTATGGTCGCCACCGACCGCACTATCCCTCCGCGCTGTTCGCGTATCTGGCCGGTGTTGCACCGTCCTGCGACCGCGTTTGGGATTGTGCGACGGGCTCGGGTCAGGCGACGGCTGGCCTTGCTACACACTTTTCCGAGGTGATCGCGACCGATGCGAGCGCTGCCCAAATTGCCGAGGCCGTTGCCGCTCAGCGGGTCGATTACCGGGTTCGCACCGCTGAAGATTCGGGTCTCGAGGCCGATTCTGTCGATCTCATTACGGTGGCGCAGGCGCTGCATTGGTTCGATCTCCACGCTTTCGCCGCCGAGTCGGCGCGGGTACTGAAACCGGGCGGGTTGATCGCGGCCTGGACGTATAACCTTCTGCACGTCACGCCGTCGCTCGATACCGTGATCGACCGCTTCTATCACGACGTCCTAGGCGGCTACTGGCCACCGGGGCGTGAACTCGTCGAGGCCAGCTATCGGGGGCTCGACTTACCTTTCTCGGAGCTTGCCTGCCCGTCCTTCGAGATGACCGAAGACTGGACGTTCGATCGGCTTCTCGGCTATCTCGAAACTTGGTCGGCGGCGAAGCGCTACGAGGATCGCAATGGTGAAAAACCGGTAGAATTCAGCTATGAAGCCTTGCGCGATGCCTGGGGCGACCCGGCGCGATCATGGCGGGTCGCTTGGCCACTCACGGTACGCGTATGGACACCGTAGGGTCTGCCGGCTAATTTTCTCGCAACCATGAACACTCGATTCCCCCCACGTCGCTGGTCCAACGTGTTTTCCGGATTGCTGTGGTTCGCCGCGGGTTTTATGGTGATCACGGCCGCCCAGGTCGTTGTCGCGACGGCTATCGCGATCACGACGACCACGAACAGTGGCGGCTATCTCGATGAACACGCGAAGCACCAGATCTTATCCGACGGCGACATTGTGGCTTTTGCGTTTCCTTTAGCGCTGCCCATCGTACTCGCTTTGCTAAGCGTAGCGATCCGGAACCGGCACCGCGACATCTCCGAGTACCTGGCATTGAATAGCGTATCGGCCGCCGTGCTCGCGCGGTGGGCGGTGTTAACGCTCGTGTTAATGTTGCTGTCCTACGGTATCGGGCTGGTGACGGGTCAACCGGAGATCCCTGAGTGGGTGGCAACCGCCTATCCGAGTGTCGATCACCGCGTAGTGTTTGCGCTCAGCGTCGTTGTCCTCGGTCCGGTACTCGAAGAGGTATTATATCGCGGTTACATTCTCAGAACCTGGATCGAGTCGCCCTTAAACCAGACGACGTCGATGGTGCTTTTGTCCTTGTTGTGGACCGTGACCCATGTGCAATATCAATTCTACGATATGGCCTGGGTTTTCGTCCTCGGGATGGCATTAGTCTACGCGCGCCTGGCGACGCGTTCTTTGTATCCGCCGCTGCTCATGCACATGCTGTGGAACTTCGCGGCAATTGTGCAATTGGAGTGGCATTTTAGTCATGCAACCACGGGCGCATGATAAAATCGAACGAGGGTATCGCATTTGGATAACTACGAACTCTTCACGATCGCGCGCGCGATCCATGTCCTCGGTGTCGTGTTCTGGATCGGCGGCGTCGCCTTTGTAACAACCGTCTTGATCCCGGCGCTGAGACAACACGGCGACGCTGGTGCCCGCCTCGCGCAGTTCGAACGACTCGAAGGGCGCTTCGCCCGGCAGGCGCGCTGGATAACGCTCGCTACCGGTATTAGTGGTTTCCTGATGGTCGATTTTCTCGATGCGTGGGCGCGGTATCAGGACCTTACGTTCTGGTGGATGCACTTGATGACCTTGATTTGGGCGATTTTTACGCTCGCCCTTTTTGTCCTGGAACCTTTGTTTCTGCATCGGCAGTTCCACGAGCGTGCTGTGCGGGACGACACGGGCGCCTTTGTTCTGCTGCACCGAATGCATACAATACTGCTGAGTCTGAGCGTGGTAGCGGTGCTCGGAGCCGTAGCCGGCGCGCACGGACTCCATCTATTTGGCAGATAGCGACACTCGGCGGCGATTTGGTAACGGTCCCTGGAACACGACAAAGGTGAAACGTGTTTCAAAATGCCGATTAGATTTTGGGCAGAGCGCGCTTACAAATGACGAAGGCCGCGATACGTCAGACGGTACCACGAGAAATAATTTGAGCTAACGACCGTCGGGGTGTTTGCTACCTGCTGGCGCCGACGGCGAAAAGGGGAGGAGAGTAGTGAGAAAACCTTTAGGACTCATGCAATGGACGGAAGGAACCAATGGCGCGGATCTCGTCGCGGCCGTACGACGTTTCGAGAACCTCGGCTATCATGAACTATGGGTGCCGGAGGTCTTCGGGCGAGAGCCATTTTCGACCTGCGGATTCCTCCTCGCTAAGACGGAGCGCGTACGAATCTCCACCGGGATCGCCAATATTTACGCGCACGACGCCGATTCCGCCGCCCAAGCGGCCAACGGTCTGGCGGAGTTGTCAGGCGGGCGGTTTACGCTCGGGCTCGGTGTCTCTCATCCCCTGCTGGTCGAACCCCGCGGTCACCAGTGGCAAATGCCCGTCCCGAAGATGCGCGCCTATCTCGACCGCCTCGCCGTCGCACCGATCGAAAGCCCGCGCGCTGCTACGCCGGCGCCCGTGATCGTGGCCGGCCATGGTCCCAAGTTGATGCGGTTGGCGGCACAAAAATCCGACGGTTCGTTTCTCTTTCTGCAAGCGCCCGAAACGGTCAAACAGGCGCGAGACATTCTGGGCCCCGACAAGGAACTGCACGTCGCGGTGCGCTGCGTACTCGACGCCGATCCGGCGAGCGCAAGGGCGTTGGCAAGGCGGGCGTGCGCTTTTTACTTGTCGCTTCCTCCTTACCATAAGGTGTGGGCCGGTCTCGGCTTCGAGGAGCGCGACTGGGAGCAGGGCAGCGACCGCTTGATCGACGCTATCTGTGCCTGGGGCGATGCCGAGACCCTGAAGACGAAACTCGATGCGTATTACGAGGCGGGCGCGTCGCACTTGGCGCTCTATCCGTGCAACCCAAATGAGGATTATCGCCCCGACAGTGCGGTGTCGAAGCAGTGGCACTGGGACCTGTTGGAAGCGCTCGCCCCGGGCTGAACAATGGATCAATAGGGTCAGACTCGATCGAAGGTCTATTTCGGTTGCGTAAAGCGGCAGAATCGTTTGTCTGACCACGTTGTTAGGTGGGCAGTTTCCCCTAAGTCCGTTATGGGTGTCGCCTCTCTCCTCCGCGCGGATACGATTATTTGCGGGGGATATGTGAATCAGATGGAGGAGACCCATGTTCAGACTGTACGGATTTTTGGCGAGCAACTACGTTCAGATGGTCCACTTCGTGTTGTTGGAAAAAGGCATGGAGTTCGAGATCATTCCCGAAATGCCAACGCAAGAGGCAGCCTTCAAGGCCAAGAGCGCTATGGGCAAGGTGCCGGTTCTTGACACCGAACAAGGGTTTCTCACCGAAGCCAACGTGATCATGGAGTATTTGGAAGACTTACAGCCCAACCCGTCGCTACTGCCGCCGGACCCCTTCGAGCGTGCTCGCGTACGCGAACTGACGAAGGAATGTGAACTCTATGTGGAACTGGCCGCGCGCCGCAATTACCCCGAGATCTACTATGGGAGAGGGCGGTCGGACGCGGCGTTTGAAGAAGCCAGACCGGTTCTCGAGAACGCGGTCAGCGCGCTGAAGCAACTGGGTAAGTTCGACCCCTATATCGCGGGCAAAGAATTCTCTCTTGCCGATATCGTCGCCGCCTATGCGTTCTGCTATGCGGCACCTGTCGCCCAGGCGATTTACGACTGGGACATTGTCGCCGACGTGCCTGGCCTTCAGGGGGCACTGGACGCGACCCACGCGCGGCCGGCGGGCAAGATCGTCGCGGCCAGTCAGCGACAGGGTTTGGCAGACCTGGCCGCGGAATAAACGAACCCGTAGATCGGGCGCGCCGCCTTTATCCGGTCATCTTGTGCTGACCCGTAAACAACCGTTCGGCGTTCCCGTGTAATATCTGTTCGCGTTCATCGTCAGAGCAGGAGAGTTTCTCGGCCAATTCGACGGGTATTCGCCAAGGGCCATAGGGATAGTCGGTGCCGAGTAACAGTTGGTCGGCACCCATGAGCGACAGGCACCAGTCGAGTGGTTCCGGCTCGTAGGCGACCGTGTCCATATATAGCTTTTTGAGAAATCGCCCCGGCTCTTTCACGGCCTCATCGCCTCCGAAATCGCCGAGCATTCCGTTTAATCGTCCCATCAGATAGGGAACGGTAGCGCCCACATGGGGAATAATGATCGGCGCGTCGGAATAATCGGATAACACACCGGATAAGGCCAAACGCATTGCCGCCAAGGTGTTGTCCACCATAAACGCCAGTACGGGGACCGGTACGAGGTCCATCAGGAAATTCCGATTCAAAGGTACGGTCGGGTGAATGAATATGGGACGTTTAAGCTCCGCCATGCGCGCGAAAACGGGACGGAACTCGGGAGAGTCGAGTGGTTTGTCGTTGATATTGGAATAGAGTTGAAGACCGCGAAAATTGAGCGTCGAAAAACATCTGTCGAGTTCCTTGAGGGTCGCTTCCATATCGCCGAAACCCAAGGTCGCATAACCCCAGAAGCGTTCCGGGTGAGCGGCGATGAGTTCGGCCAGCAAATCATTCGCGATCCGAGCTAAATCGTCGGCCATCGCGCCCCCGACGCGATCCGGACCTGGTATCGCAAGGCTTAGAATGGAAATATCGATGCCTGTTTCGTCCATATGCGCGAGTTTGGTCCTTACGTCATACAAAGCCGGAGCCATGGGGATCGTTAGACCTTGGCAGCAATGAAAATGGTAGGTGCCATCGACCAGTCGTGTATAGGGAAAATCACTCCGTTTTTCGAGCGTCTGGGCTATTTTCTTGGACAAGAAATGCGTGTGGACATCGATTTTCACAGAAGAAAACTCCTACTTAGTAGTGCGTCGTTCCGGCCAAGATCGAGATGAACGATTGCTCCTTCCTGCCCCTCTTGGGGCACGCGGAGCGATCGCGATTCAGCTGACAAGTTGTTTCGAACGTCGAAACGAACGATGCGATACTACTACTGGAAGACCCACGGTGGATCGCGATTTTCTCCGTCCGCTCGATCTCGTTCACCTAACATCGTACGATACTCGACCGTCTCTTGAGAACCGGAAACCGGTAGGAAGGCGCTGGGCGACGGACCGTTGCTCGCGGTGCCTTTGTTTGCGCTTGGATGTGCCGGCCGACCAGAGAAATCAATGCGTCTGGAATGACGAACGAGAGGATTGCCGATGACGACATCCACGCTACTCATTAGCACGCAGGACAAGGTGATGACGATCACCCTCAATCGCCCCGAGCGCCTCAACGCCTATAACCTGACCATGCATGAGGAATTGTTGGCCGCCTTCGACGAGGTCGATGCCGACGACGGCGTTCGCGTAGTAATCCTAACGGGGGCCGGGCGCGGGTTTTGTGCGGGCGCGGATCTCGGCGCGGGCGCCGACACTTTTGATCGTACGGACAAACACGATCTCGAAACACATCGGGACGGCGGCGGCGAACTCACACAAAGGATTTTTCGATGCCGCAAGCCGGTTATCGCAGCGATCAATGGGCCGGCAACCGGCGTTGGTTTGACCATGACCTTACCTTGCGATTTCCGCCTCGCGAGTACGGCTTCGAAAATGGGCTTCGTGTTCACGCAGCGCGGAATCGCACCGGACGCGTGCAGTTCTTGGTTTACTCCGCGCGTCGTCGGTATCAATCAGGCGCTCGATTGGTTCCTTACGGGTCGCGTTTTTAGTGCCGAAGAAGCGTTCGATAAGGGACTCGTCTCCGAGCTGCTGGCACCCGAAGCGCTACTGCCGAGGGCACAGGAAATCGCGCGATCGATTGCGGACAAGACGAGCGCCGTCTCGGCGGCGATCGTACGCCGCCTGCTGTGGCAAATGCTCGGAGCGGCGGACCCGGCGGACGCGTTTCGCAAGGAGTCGATGGCGCTCTACTATATGGGCGGGGGCGCCGATGCGCGTGAAGGCGTAACTAGCTTTTTGGAGAAACGGCCTGCGAATTTCACGATGTCGGTCGCCCGGGAGTACCCGGATTTCCTCGACGACTAGAGAATACGTCGCCCCGGGCGACGCTGTTATTGCGAGAATTTGAGAGGAGCCAGTTTTGGACAGACTGCTGAGCGAAAACGGGGTGCCGGTACATCCGCGCGAGTTCAATGCGGCGAGCCATTTTATCGATGGCAACGTGAAGGCGGGTCGTGCCGACAAAACGGCGATCATCGACGACGATGGCGCGTATTCGTACGGTGAATTGGCGGCCAGGGTTAACCGGGCGGGCAATGTGTTGACGTCGCTCGGACTCAACCCGGAAGCGCGGGTCGCGATGATCATGAACGACAGTATCGAGTTCCCCGCGGTTTTCTGGGGTGCGGTCAAAGCTGGTCTGGTCCCTGTTCCGATCAATACCCTGCTTGCCAGCGAACACCACGGCTACATTCTCGACGATTGTCGGGCCCAAGTGCTTCTGGTCAGCGCCGCTTTGTATCCGATGGTGGCACCCATTCTCGGGGGGCAGCGACACTTGCGTCAGGTTGTAGTCGTCGGGAGCGGGATAGACGGGCACGAGCCGTTGCATAAACTCGCCGCCAAGGCTTCGGCGACACTGGCGCCGGCTGAGAGGTATGCTGACGACGTTGCCTTCTGGTTGTATTCGTCCGGGTCTACGGGCAATCCGAAAGGCGTCAAACATCTGCACGGCAGCCTGGCGTACACAGCCGAAACCTACGGCCGGCAGGTGCTCGGGATCCGCGGCGACGACGTCGTCTATTCGGCCGCGAAGCTCTTTTTTGCTTATGGTCTCGGCAATGGCATGACGTTTCCGTTGTCGATCGGTGCAACGGCCGTGCTCACGGCTGGACGGCCGACCCCGGCACTGGTGATGTCGTTACTGCAGCGCGATCAGGTAACGATCTATTTCGGCGTACCGACTTTGTACGCGGCCATACTGGGCGACAAGGAGAGCAGTTCAGCGCTGGGTTCGAGCCGTTTACGCCTGTGCGTATCGGCGGGCGAAGCCTTGCCGGAGGACATAGGGCGGCGCTGGCAGGAGCGCTTCGGCGTTCCCGTTATCGACGGCGTTGGGTCGACAGAAATGCTGCACATATTCTTGAGTAACCGTACCGACGATGTTCATTACGGCAAGTCGGGTGTCGCGGTTCCAGGCTACGCGGTCGCACTCGTCGACGAGGACGGCGGTGAGGTGGCACCCGGAGAGATTGGCGAGATGCGGGTCAAAGGCGGGTCGAGCGCCGAAGGGTATTGGAATCAGCGCGATAAGACTGTCCGGACCTTTGTCGGCGAATGGACCTGCACGGGTGACAAATACTACCTCGACGATGAAGGGTACTATCGATTCTGCGGCCGCACCGATGACATGTTCAAGTCGGGCGGCAATTGGGTGTCTCCGTTCGATGTCGAAGCGGCCCTCATTACCCATCCGCAAGTGCTGGAAGCCGCGGTCGTCGGTAACGCGGACGAGCACGGCAATATCAAACCCAAGGCCTTCGTCGTGTTGTGTGACGGCTGCGATCCAAGCGGTGCGTTCGCCGAAGAATTGAAGGAATACGTAAAAGGACGCATTGAACTCTGGAAGTATCCTCGCTGGGTAGAGTTCCGGTCCGATTTGCCGAAGACCGCGACGGGTAAGATTCAGCGGTACAAATTGCGAGAGGGTAGCTGAGCCGTCAGTTCATGCCCGCCACGCCCACGAAATGAGTGTCCCTTCCATAGGGAACTTCGCGCGGGCCGTCACCGCCGCCCCGTTGGACACTCACTGAAACCCCGAGATTTTGCCCGGGATCCGCGACTCAGGGATCTCCTTTCCCGTTAGTGCACCGCTATGGAGGTCGCGCTATCGCGGTCCCCTCCGCTGGCTGGATTCGCGGCGGGGTTTCGCTTCGTTTACACGCAACGGCCGGCCGTTCACCATCGCGTCGTTGAGTTCCTGAATCGCGGCTTGTGCTTCCGTATCGTCGGGCATTTCGACGAAGCCGAAGCCCTTCGAACGACCGGTCTCGCGATCCATGATGATTTTTGCCGTGTCGACGGCACCGTGGTCCTCGAACGAATTACGCAGATCTTCTTCACTCATGTCGTACGACAGATTGCCAACATAGATATTCATCGCAGGAAAAATCTCCTATTGGGTGCCGCAAGCAGGACAACCGAACCCGTACACCGGCACGCACACACGGGTTGGTTTACTCGGTCACAAACATTCGAGGAAATTCGGTTCAACCAGGGCCGCATTGATGCCAAGCGGGCGAGAGTAAGCGGCAATTGGATCTTCAATAACATGAGATAAAGAGAGAGTCTGCGACGCGGGCACTGCGATCGTGGAGCAGCAACGGGTATCACTGCCACCGCCCCATCTACTTATTATTTCACTTCCACCTTATGAAGGTTTCCAATATCGGGCGTATGCCCGCTATTCTGGACCCACGCGGCCGAAGTTACAACTCAATTCTGGATACGATCGGGATGCCGCTTAAACGCGTCGTCTCTTCGGCGGTGTGCGTTGTACGCGCACCGCTTCCCGTACGCCTTCGAGGCGCTCCGCGCCCCAGAATAACTCACCGCTCACTAAATAGGACGGCACCCCAAAAACGCCGCGTTCCTCCGCATCGCGCTGATTCGCGTCGTGGAGTTGTCGGCCCTTGTTGTCGGCGAAGGCCGGAAACGCGTCGGCATCGATGTCACAGGCGCGAAGCGTCGCTTCGATCGCTTGCGGGTCTTCGATATCGAGTTCGCGGCGCCAAAATCGCACGAACACCGCATCGTGGTATGAGCGGAAGTCGCCGTGCGCCTTCGCAAACAGAAATCCGATATGCGCGATGGAGCTGTCGAAAATCTTGCGCGGTCCGTGCAATCTCAGACCCCGACGATTGGCTTCTCGCCGGCAATCCATATAGGAATACTTAACTCGACGCCATTGGTGCGCGTTGCGCGACTCCGCGATTACGCGGCCGTCGGCATCGATTTCCGCCGAGCCGAGATAATTTGGTATGTCGAGCGTGTAGGGTCGCCATTCGACGGTGATTCCTTCTTCTGCGCTCAAGCGGAAGAGTTCGTCCTGGGCGAGATACGCATACGGGCTTTTGTAATCGAAGTAATGGATGATATCGGCACTCATCGTTCCGGCTCCGTGCTCAGGCGGCTTTCTCGCCACAATCTTGCCATCATTCGCCCGTCGGCGCTCCTGTTTCGCGCCGATCGGTTCCTCATTGTTGTGGCTTCATTGTTATGGAGCTGAACGAGGCAACATGACGAGGAGCCATCATGACGGAGTTAAAACGTTCGACGAGGAAGCTTGTGTTCTGTCTGTGCGGTTTGTTGGCGAGCTGGCACGGTATTTCCGCCGCAGCCGTCGAAGAAGAAAACTTGAGTCGCCTTGCGACCGGCGAGACAGAGGCCGGCCGCCTGCTAATGCGAACCGAAGGCGACGGACTCGTCGCGGCACCGTTGCTGCGCACGGCGGTACGTATGCGAGTGACCGGGTTGATCAACCGTACAACGGTTCGCCAGCAATTCGAAAACGCCAGTGACCAGTGGGTCGAGGCAATTTACGTCTTTCCGCTGCCGGAAAATGCCGCGGTAGACCATCTGAGAATGGAGATCGGGGGGCGCTTGGTCGAGGGCGTCGTCAAAGAGCGTCAAGCGGCGAAGAAGGCCTATACCAAGGCCAAGGCTGCCGGCAAACGGGCCAGCCTGGTCACCCAGGAAAGGCCGAATGTCTTCACCACGGCCGTTGCGAATATAGGACCGCGAGAAACCGTTTCGGTGGAGATCGAATACCAACATCTACTTGCGTACGCCGAGGGGCGGTTTGAGATCCGTTTCCCGCTGGTCATCGGGCCGAGGTTCATTCCGGGGACGCCGAAAATCACACGGTTTTCCGGGACGGGCTGGGCCGCAAACACCGAGGAGGTGGTGGATGCCGCGCGTATTACGCCACCTGTTGTCGAGCCGGGTCGACCGAAACTCAATCCCGTCACAATCAGGCTCGAGCTGCAGCTTGGTATACCGCTCGACGAGATCAAGAGTCTGTACCACCCGATCGACGTGCAAATTGACGACGCCCTGCGCTACGAAGTCAAGCTCGCGGCGCCGGATACGCCGGCAGATCGTGATTTCGTCGTACGTTTTCGGCCGCGGGCCGGCCTAGAACCAACCGCGGCGCTGTTCGCCGAAAAGCACGACGGTTACGAATATGGGTTGTTGATGTTGACGCCCCCGCGGTTCAGCAGCCAAACCGTGTTGCCGCGGCAGGTCTCATTTGTGATCGATACGTCCGGTTCTATGGACGGCAGTTCGATCCTTCAGGCGAAACGGGCGCTGGTAGCGGCGCTGGCGCAACTCGAGCCGCGAGACCGATTCAACCTGATTCAATTCAATTCGCGCACTTCGTCGCTTTACGCGCGACCGATGCCGGTCTCGGCCGACACGCTTGGGCAGGGCCGCGCATATATTGACCGCTTGGAAGCTGGCGGGGGCACCGTGATGGCGCCGGCGTTGGCGCAGGCCTTGGCTCCTCCGGCGCAGGAAGGATCGGTACGGCAAGTCGTTTTCATTACCGATGGTAATGTCGGTAACGAGGACGCCCTGTTCGATCGGATCAAAACGGATCTCGGCGATGCACGGCTGTTTACAGTGGGGATCGGCAGTGCGCCGAATTCGCATTTCATGCGCGGTGCGGCACGTTATGGACGGGGGGGCTTCACCCACATCGGCGCGATCGAAGAGGTCCAATCGCAGATGGATAGGTTGTTTCACCAGATAACGAGTCCCATGTTGCACGAGATCGCCCTCCAGTGGGATAACGATGTAAAGATCGAGTCGTGGCCTCAGCGGATCCCCGATCTTTACGCCGGCGAACCGATGCTGCTAAGCATGCGGGCGGAGAAGCTTCCCGCGAGGGTGACTGTAAGCGGCAAGATCGCCGGCCGGCTATGGCGCACCGAAGTGCAATTGCGCGGCGGTCAGGGCCGTCGCGGTGTGCACGTACTTTGGGCGCGGCGCAAGATCCGGGCGCTGATGGAGCAAGTACGCGAGGGCGCGGGTGCGCTCGCGGGCCGTCGAGCAGTCGTCGAAACCGCTCTCGCTCACCACCTGGCCAGCCGCTATACGAGTCTCGTTGCAGTAGACGTGACACCGGCGCGGCCGCGGGTCGGCGCCGCGAATACGATTAACGTCCCCACCAACCTTCCGGCCGGCTGGAACCATGCGAAGGTATTCGGGCGACTGCCGCGTACCGCGACTCCGGCAATGGCCAAAATGCTCGGCGGGGCAGCACTATTGCTGGTGTCGGCGGTGCTATTCGTGGCGATGCGGCGGTGGGCGCCGAGGCGGCACTGAGCCATGCGCCTTCAGCTATTCGTCGGGTCGATTTTCGCCTGCGGCGGGCTGCTTCTGGCCGACGGTGCGGTAGTTCACGCGAAGGCGATACTGGCCCAACAGCTATTGAATCTGGCCTGGCTTCAAACCGGCGCTTTCGGTGCGCCACAGCCCCCGTGGCCGTGGGCCGATACATGGCCCGTTGCCCGCCTGCGGATAGCGCGGCTCGGTGTTGAGCAGATCGTGTTGGCCGGAACCGACGGTGCGGCACTGGCGTTCGGTCCCGGACACCTGTTCCGTTCGGCGCTCCCCGGCGGGGGCGCTAACACTGTGATCGCCGGGCATCGGGATACCCACTTCAAGTACCTGCGAGAGCTGCGTCGCGGCGATGAGATAACGGTCGAACGGATTGCCGGAGAGGTGGTGACCTACGCGGTGAGCGGCATCCACATCGTGCACGAAGACGACACCTCGGTGCTCGCCGCCGGGGCCGCCGACAAATTGACGCTGATCACGTGCTATCCGTTCGATGCGCTGGAGAGCGGCGGCCTTTTTCGTTACGTCATCGTCGCGATGCCACTACCGTCTTGATCCCTAAATAGCTCTCGAGAATTTTCCAAGTTGCCCAGCTGCATCGAGATAGGTGTCGAACACCATGCAGATATTGCGGATCAACAATCGCCCGGGCGGCGCGACCTCGATGAACGCCGGCGAGATCGAAAGCAAGCCGTCTTTCGTCATTGGCTCCAACCGCTGCGACTCCGGCTCGAAGTGCGACCAAAACCTGATGCCATGGCGTGTCTCTATCGCTTCGACATCCAGGGCAAAGTCACAAATCAGATGATTGATAACGTCACGTCTCAAAATGTCTTCGGCGCTCAGTTCGATGCCGCCCGTCAGCGGCAGGCCGCCGGCGTCGATGCCGGCGTAGTAGTCCGCGATCGACTTCGCATTCTGCGCGTAACAGTTATCGACCTTACCGATCGCGCTCATGCCGAGCCCTATTAAGTCGCAATCGCCGTGGGTCGAATACCCTTGAAAATTGCGGGTGATGGTCTTGGCGCTATGGGCGAGCGCGAGTTCATTGTCAGGTTTGGCGAAGTGGTCCATGCCGATATACAGGTAACCGGCTGCAAGCAGCTTCTCCACACACAGTTGTAGGATTTCGAGTTTGGTTGCCGGGCTTGGGAGTAGGTTTTGATCGATTTGTCGCTGGGTCTTGAAGCGCTCAGGCAGGTGCGCATAGTTGAAAACCGAAAGCCGATCCGGCGCCGCCGCGATCACGGCATCGAGCGTTTCACTGAAACTTGCCGTAGTCTGGCAAGGCAGGCCGTAGATGAGGTCCATGCTGACGGACTGGAATCCTTCATGGCGTGCCGCCCTCAGAACCGATAGCGTTTGTTCTTTCGGTTGTATTCTGTTGACGGCCTTCTGCACGTTTCCGTCAAAATCCTGAACGCCCATACTGATACGGTTGAAGCCGATCTCTGCCAGCACCGCCAGCGTTTCGGCCGAGACGGTTCGCGGATCGATTTCGATGGAATATTCACCTTCCTTGGCGGAGGCCAGGGAGAAATGGCGCTTGGTCACGGCCATTAATTCCTTCATTTGCTCGTCGGAAAAAAAAGTAGGCGTGCCGCCGCCCCAATGAATTTGCTTGACCCGCCGCTCAGGTGGGAACAAGGCGCCCTGGCGTTCTATTTCTACGAACAGGCGATCGAGATATCCTGCTGCATGAGTTCGGTTGCGCGTAATGATTTTGTTGCACGCACAGTAATAGCAAACTGTGTCGCAGAACGGTAGATGTACGTAGAGAGACAAGGGCGCCGGCTGAATATCTTCGTTGCTTCTTTCTACCGCGCTTAGGTAGTCGTCGCTGGTGAATTCCGGAGAAAACTGCACTGCGGTCGGATAGGACGTATAGCGCGGACCCGCGACGTTGTAGCGTTCGATGAGGCCGCGATCAAAAAGCGTTTGGGCTTCGCTGTTTGTGGACATTTCAGGCGCGTCGATTGGGCGTCCAACGAATCACCGGCGCAAACACCCGGTAGGTGTTAACGCTATGGCTTGCCATATCGCAGGCCCTTGGTGTGCGGGCATCGCCGCATACGGGCGTAATTGCTTAGTTTCATTTCGTTTTACCCACTAAATATGCGCTCCAAAAGATGCTGCACTTTCGTGCTTATACCCGTCACCCCGGCTTGGCCCGGGGGCCAGTTAAACAATGTCCGCCTGCGGCGCGCTTTATCTACTGGATACCGGATCCGTCACCTCGGACTCGATCCGGGGCCGCTATGACGGTGATGCTGCACGGCCGCCGGCCCTCAGAATAGATCGGCGGGCGGCGGGGGCCAATTGATTCAAATCAAACTGCGGGCGGCTTCCGCCGCTAAAACGATGCCGTGGACTCCGGCTCCGGGACGACCTCGTTTTCGATATAGCCGAGTTTTTCGATCTCGACGCGCACCTTGTCGCCGACCGCGAGAAACCGCGGTGGTTTGAACCCTATTCCGACTCCGCTCGCGGTTCCGGTCAGGATGAGGTCCCCCGGTTCGAGCGTAAATGCCTGGGTCAGGGTCTCGATTTGTTCGAAACAATCGAATACCAGGTGTCTGGTGTTGGTATCCTGGCGCAGTTCGCCATTGACCCAGGTCTTCAAATCCAGGTCGTGCGGATCGCCGACTTCTTCGGGGGTCACGATGAATGGTCCGAACGGACAATGCGTATCGAAAGATTTTCCGAGCGTGAAGGTTTGCGCCCGCATCTGCCAGTCGCGCACACTACCATCGTTACATACGCAATAACCGGCGATGACGTCGGCGGTGCGTTCTTTCGGTACGTGCCGGCAGCGGCGCCCGATCACGAACCCGAGTTCCCCCTCGTAATCCAGCTTGTCCGATACCCGCGGCATGTGCCAGGGTGCATAAGGCCCATTGGCCGAAGTAGATTGTTTGTTGAAGAACATCGGGAATTCGGGCGTATCCATTCCCGTCTCTTCGATGTGGTCGGCGTAGTTGAGTCCGATCGCCAGGATTTTTGGGGGCCGCAATACCGGCGGCATCAATTCGACCTCCGCAATAGGAATTTCTGCGCCCGCCGCCGTTGCCGCGGTGTCCATCGCCTCTGCGCCCGCGGCCAATAACGCACACATCTCCGTCGGTAGACCGGAGTGTGACAAATCGATCAGCACATCGCCTTCGGCGCGGCCGACGCGGGTATGTCCGTCATAGGTAAATGTCGCGAGTCTCATGGATCGGCTTCCCTTAAGTAGCGTTGGCGTCGGATCCGCTGTTCTGAGCGACGGATTGCCGGGCTCCCCGGATCACGGCGGCCGTCATCATTGGGTCGCGGAGGTCCGATTTCGGATCGTTTGAACCCGGATTGTATACAATGGCGTCGGTTTGTGTCACCAAATCGTGCGGGTTTGGTTGAGTCTGTAGCAGTAAGCAAACGGGGGGAGGTCTAATCTTTGAAGATCGCATTCATGTCTGATACCCATTTCGGCGAATACGACCAAGTTGAGGCACCCGCACCGGCGCAAGTGGCCGATGCGATGGAACATTGCATCGCCGAAGCTGAGCTTGCAGAGGAGGTTGGGTTCGATGGTATTTGGGTTCCGGAGCGCCACCAGCGGCCCGAAACCTGGTGGCCGAATACGGTCACGATGTTGACGGCGCTCGCTGCACGCACGAAGCGTGTGCAACTCGCCTGCACGGTCATTCAACCGACCTTTCACGACCCGATGCACTTGGCCGAAGCGCTGGCAGCGATCGATAACCTGAGTCGCGGACGCTTCACCTTCGGCGCCGGTGTCGGCTATCACCCGGACTACTTCCGGTGCTTCGGCGTACCGTTCGCGGGTCGTGGGCGGCGTTTCGAAGAGGTGATGGACTGCATCATCGGCGCGTGGACGAAAGACGAGTTCAACTACGACGGCGAGTTCTTCCAATACGAGGGCGTGCGCATGACGCCGAAACCCTATCAGCGGCCGCGGCCCCCTATTTGGATCGGTGCGTTTGCGCCGAAAGCGATGGAGCGCGCATTAGATTACGAGGGTTGGTGCTTTTGATTTCCGCCGCACGTTGACGAATTCGGACCGGTCGTGAAGACCATGCGCGAACGCGCCGCAGAGCGCGGGAAGGAGAATTGGGAGGTCACCGTAGGCTTCGAAGGGTGGTTGGGGGACGAGCGGGATATTCGGGAAAAGCACGCGCACCGCTGGGTCAAAGAATGGAGTTTCTACTCCGAGAAAGGTCTGTCGCCGGAAGCGGAGGCCGGCGACACGTTAGAGAGTATCGAAGATATGTTTCTGTGCCTCGGCAACAAGCAGAAATGGATCGACCGCATGGGTGAAATGAAAGAGAAAGCCAACCCCGACTGGTTGTGCATCCGTACCCGCAACCCGGTTAATCCGGGTCAGCATTATCCTTCCCGCAGCGAGTGCCTGGAACAGGTCGAACGTTTCGGCGAAATTCTCGACGATATCCGGTGAATGGGCCGGCGGTCAGATGATCTCGCGGCGACAACAAATTTGAGAAAAACGTAAGGAAAACAGTGATGAAGATAGGGCTGATGATCGGCTATTCGGGGGCCAAATATCAACTCCCGATGGATATGATTCTCGAGGCGGAAGCGGCGGGGTTCGATTCCGTCTGGTCGGCCGAGGCTTGGGGGTCAGACGCGATCACGCCGCTCGCGTGGATCCTGGCGCGCACGACAAAACTAAAGGCGGGGACCGCGATCTGTCAGGTGCCCGCGCGTACGCCGGCAAATATGGCAATGACGGCGATGACTATGGACCAACTCTCCGGAGGCCGTTTCGTTCTAGGCGTCGGGCCGTCCGGGCCGCAGGTCGTGGAGGGTTGGTACGGTAATGCTTACGGGAAGCCACTCGCGCGCACCAGGGAATACATCAGCATCATTCGACAGATACTCGAACGCGAAGGCCCGCTCGTCTTCGGGGGTGAACATTACCAGATCCCGTATAACGGACCCGGGAGTACGGGTCTCGGCAAGCCGCTTAAAAGTATCTTGCACGGTGATCCGACATTGCCGATCTATATGGCTTCGTTTACGCCGGCCGGGGTGAAGGTCGCGGCGGAAATCGCTGACGGGATCTTGCCGGTGTGGATGAACCCCGAACGTTTCGATGTTTTCGCCGAGCCGTTGAAAGTCGGATTCGCGAACGCCGGCGGTGAAAAATCGCTGGACAATTTTGATGTTGCGCCGTTTGTTCGGATGGCGATGGGTGACGACATTGTTCAGTGCCGCATGCAGATCAAACACGGACTCGCGCTCTATATCGGCGGTATGGGGGCGCGCGCCAAGAATTTCTACAACGACTACGCGAAGATGCTCGGGTACGAAGAGGCGGCAGTCAAAATCCAAGACCTGTATCTGGCCGGCGCGAAAGACGCCGCCGCCGAGGCGGTTCCGGATCAGCTGGTGGATGAGTCCGCGTTGGTTGGGCCCGAAGGCCATATTCGCGAGCAGCTCGCGGCCTGGAAAGCCGCGCACGCGCGCAAAGAGGTCGGAACGATGATCGTCGCGGTCAGCAAGCCCGACGATGCACGGTTCCTCGCGCAGGAGTTGCTGTAGTTTAGGGACCGATTCGGTGCGATGGTATATCGTCGGAGAACGCGTTCCCTACCCGCGCACCCACTTAGAACAGACCGAACAGACTGGAGCCGAACAAGACACGTCCTGAATGAGGGCTTGAAACAACTTCCGTGGCTGGAAGGGGGCAATATCGCAGAACCCGCGGATTGCGCTCCGCTCAGGTAACGTTTGGGCTGGACCGTATCTCACACAGCGACCATCCACCGAGCGCGCGATTATCCGGCGGGTAACCGAAATACTCCAACAGCGGTCCCGCCAGGCTGCGTGCTTGACGAACCTGATGGCTGCTCAACGCATCGCGCCACTGTCCCCAACTGCCGGCAACGAGGTGATTGGGTTGCACCTGTTTGAGTTCACCGAAGGAGGTCTTCGCGAGGACGCGATCGAGCTGCTCACGTTCGAGATCGAGCCCGAGAAACCGAGTGAGATCGGTTATTTCTTCCTGCGGCGAGTCGAGCAAGCGCTCGTACATGACGAAATGGATTCTTGCGTCGTCGCGATGTTGTAGATGTCCGCCAACGTGCTTCGTCCAGGTGTCTATGAGGCTGGATAAATGGTAATCGAGGTATTCTTTCGGCGCGGTGAACGCGTGCGGTCGGTGCAATTTGTTAAAGGGGGTACAGGCGAAACGAGCCATCGATACGGCCGCGTCGCGTGGGTCACGAATGATGTAGATGACATGCGAGAAACGGGCATAGACGGACGCCGAGGCTTCATTCCAAGACGAATGACTCGACGTATGGGTAGACCCGCGAACGTAGCTGTCGAGGTCTTCAATCGGCCATTGATAGATATCCAGAATGGTAGAAAAACAGCGCAGCGGTTGGATGCGTATGAAGTCGATCTTTTCGATATCGCGGATCCCGAGGTCAACGCCGGCGAGCGCCTCTGCAACGCTATCATTCTCGATGTTCTGGCGTATCACAACGCCGGCTTCTTTGAGGCATTGCCGAAGCAAATAGTGTAACCAGAGGTTACCGCTGCGAGGGATCCCGTTCTGTAGAATGTGGAGCGGCGGCGCGGCGGCCGGGTTCATGGGTTCGTCAGTCGGAGGGCGTAGCGATGGCGGGAAGTGACTCGGTGACCGCCGAGGCGTTGGGACAGCCGGACCGTCTCGTCGTGCGCTTTGGAATTGGCGACGAAACGGATGTAGTCGAGGCCGAGCTCTTGACCCTGCGCCGTAGAATGGTAGATCAAAACGACATTGGCCCAGCCGCGCCGATATTCTGGTGCCACCCAACGCGCGGGTACGGCATACCCGCGACCGTCCGCAAATGGTGCGACTAGCATCACCGCGATCAGGGTATCGCCTGCGAGCAGCACGGTACTTTTCTCCCGATCGGTCGGTTGCCCGTGGCCGGGCCGGAGGCGGTCGTCAAAATCCAAGGTGTCCATGATTCGCTCCTCGTGCAGGCGCGCTCGTACCGCCGGCAATACCGCTCGTTCCAGACTCGTGATACGGATTTCGCTAGGTGGTCCTTTATCGGCGCCTAAACGCTCATGAATTCGCCGGCACCGGTTCCATACGGATGTATAGGAACATTGAAACTCATCGATACTCTCGCGCGGTGAGAAGCCCATCGCGCGAAGCGTCAAAGCGCGCGGATCTTCCGGATCGAGGTACGTCTGATGCGAGAGTGAGCTGAAGCCGCTAGCCGCCGCGCGGTGCGCCGCTGCTCGCAAAAGTTCATAGGCGACGCTGTTCAACCGGCCGGACGCGATCGTCTCCAATCCACACCGGTCGTGCAGGAATTCGCGGGCCACCTCGGCGGTGGTTTCCTCCGGATGCATCCACTGGTCGGCGAGCTCGGCCTCGAGGTCGGACGGCACTACGGCGGCCGCGAGCGTCGAGCGCGTTTTGGCCATATCGGGACGCCCGAATACCTCGGTGACAATCGTCCCGGCAATCGCTTGACTACCGGTTGTCGCCGGCCAACCAACGACGTGGCTGTGGAGTGCCTGGGCATCCAGCATTTCCCATAGCGCGGGGACCCGACGCGCGGTAGCCGTCGAAGCGACAGCGCTGGTGGCGTCGCGGTCGACGGACTGTACGCCGAGTATCCCGTGTACGTGGGCCCGCTGTCCGGTTGCTACGGACGTCCACAGTGAATACGGTTCGATGGGCGCTACAGCGGCGAGCCGCCCGACTACGCCGCGATCGATCAGCTGTTGCGTTGCCGGCATCGATCCGTCATCGAGGAGGCGGTGCAGCACGCTCCAATCAACACCGGGCCAGCCGATGAGCAATACTTTACGAGCCATGATCCGAACGCGATGTTGCCGGCCGGAAAATGATCGATTGCCGATTCAGGAAGTGGTTTTCCGCGTAGCCTTGCGTCGGCGCCGGAATGCCGCCAGTCCCGCGGCTCCTGACGCGAGCAAGGGCAGGGAGCCCGGCAACGGGACTGTCGCGCCGGCCGGGATGCCGGTAGCCGGTGTCGTCTCGAGAGCCAGATCGTGGAGGACGACCTGGGTGTCGTGCAGGCTGTAACGGATCCAGCCGTAATTGACGAGGTTCGTCGGATCGCCTTTGTCTTGGGCCTCTTGGCCCGTCGTCAGCCGTATCCCTAGGAATAATCCGAACCCGTCCGTGGGTACCGGATCGATCAGAATCGGATCGCCGGCATTTTTGTCGCCAGCATCGTCGGCGAGGTCGTCGCCCCAATCCCCGCTTGCATCGATCATCTGTCCGGCGGTGTACAGGGTATTGTTGATTAGCGCTGCTTCGCCCCCGTCTTTGTCCGAGGCGGGTGGCCTCGGCCCGAGCGCAACGCGTAGGTTACTACCAACAGCGATATTGGATTCGGCGACCCGCGTTCCGGCGAAGTCGTCGGTTCGCAAAATCAACTGGTTCGGTAGCGGCGGTGCGTCGCTTGCCTCGACCGACGCTGTGGCGCTGAAATTGAGTGGGACGCCATACGTCGGATCGCCTTTGTCATCCGTGCCCTCGCCCAAATCCCAGTCATAGGAAATCGCGAGCTGTTCGCGGCCGCCGGGGGACAACACGTCGGTGTCGATAGCGAATAAGTCGGGGTCAGGGTCGAAGTGCAGGATCGCGGCCCCCGTTGACGCCGATCCCAAGGTGGCGCCGGCCGTGGCTAGATAACTCGCCAGTCTGCGGTGCGATGCGCGGGCGGCCCGTTGTTTCTTGTTCAATATCCGATCCTCGAGTAAGCGACTAATAGCGGTACTTGAACGGCTATACGCGAGCGGAAGCCCCAAAAACTGATTGAGATCAAATTGGCTTCGATTCAGCGAGCCCTAAACTCATTACGGTGAAGGATTACCGCAAATATCATTGCCGCATGCCTTTGCAGCCCAACGCCAGCACGCCCCATGGTCCCTAGCCTGCGGTCGGATGCCGTATCCCGTGTCCGTAATATGGGCGCGTCTGCCGTCGTCGTCGGCAATGCTGTTTTCGGTTTCGATGACTATTTTAGGGATCTGGCGCACCGGATCACGTTCTGCCAGGCGAACCTCACGTCGGCTCGGAAAAAATACCCCGCGTAACAAGGTTCATATAGGCGTCAATGACGTACGCAGGGGGGCGGCGAACGTCGCCGTTGCGAACGCTGTAACGCATGGCGAGATAGTTTCGCGCGGCGAGTAGCATATAAGCATGGACTTCCGAATATTCATTGTCGACGGCCGCCCGCGTTTCCGTCCGTAATACCGTCTTGTAACTGCGAACCATGTTTTCCATGTGTTGGCGAAACCCGACTGGCGCGAACATTTCCGCTTCGTTCAATATTCGGTAGAACGACGGATGGTCGACCAGAAAATCGAAAAATGCTTCGAGTCGCGCGCGCTCTCGCGCGGCCGGGTCTTCTACCAAAAGCAGGCGTTCTCGGATGAGGGCGATCAACTCCAGACCCATTGCCGGCAGTAGCTGGTCAAGAATATCCTGGCGCGAATCGAAGTAATTATAGAACGTGCCGAGCGCGACCCGGGCACGTTCGGTGATCTTCGCGATCGACGTGTCCGCATAGCCGCGTTCACCTACGGTTTCGGTAGCCGCATGAAAGAGACGCGCGCGGGTGCGCTCGGCTTTCTCCGCCCGCGTCAACTTGACCGGAGGAGCCGGCTCGTGATCGGCGGTCGCGCGCCCGGGCATGGCTCCGTCGTCAATACGAGCGCGGCATACCGAGATCGTGCTGCGCGGTGTAGTTGAGGATCATCTCTTCGGACACCGGCGCAAAGCGAAACAATCGCTGGTCGCGCCACAGTCGTTCGAGGTGGTACTCGCTCGCATAGCCCATGCCGCCCAACGTCTGCATCGCCTGCAGCGTTGCCTTGTCGCAGGCCTGGGACGCAATGAGTTTCCCCAGGTTCGACTCTGCGCCATAGGTTTCGCCGGTATCGCACAAGGTCGCGGCTTTGTAGTTCATGAGCCTGGCACAAGAAATTTCGGCGAAAGCCTGGGCCAGTGGGAATTGGATCGATTGGTAAGCACTGATCGGTGTGTCGCCGAATACCTTACGATCGTTGGCGTAGTCGACGGCCAATTTAATGGCCAACTCAGCGGCTCCAATAAGCCCTGCGGTCGTAACGATCCGTTCGGTATTCAGTACGTCGAGCAATTCGTAGAAGCCCTTGTCGAGCGTGCCGATCAATTCTTCGGGTTCGATTCGCACATCGTCGAAAAAGATCGTGCTCGAATCGAGCGTATTCGTGCCGAGCTTTTCGATCTTGCCGTGGCTCAAGCCTTTACGCTCGACGTCGATCAAAAACATGGTAATCCCGTCCGTGCGGCGCTCGACGTTCTCGCTCTTCGTGGTCCGCGCGATGACCAGCATCTTTTGCGCCGAAGCGGTCCCTGTGATCCAGTGTTTTCTTCCGTTGAGGGTCCAGCCGTCACCGTCCTTAGCGGCGAAGGTCGTGATTTCCAAGGTATTGGTTCCGGCATCCGGTTCGGTCAACGCCATGCAGCAATTCAGTTCCCCGCTGATCAACGGCGGTAACAGTTCCTGCCGCATCGCGGTGCTGCCGTACTTATCGATGGCGACACCGCCGAAGATCGGGTTGACCATGAACAGCTGACCGACGGTACTGCCGCCGCCGCATTTCGATAGCTCTTCGATGGCGACTGCCATTTCGAGCATGCCCAATCCGCTGCCGCCGAATTCTTCGGGCAGGGTGATGCCCCCGATCCCGGCGACACAGACCTCTTTCCAGAATTCGCTCGGAAATTCCTTCTTCTTGTCTTGAACGCGCCAGTAATCGAGGCCGAATTTTTCGCCGACTTTCCGCGCCGTGTCCGCGATCATGCGTTGTTCGGGTGTGAGATTGAAATCCATGGTGTTCTGTTTACCTCCGCGCTTGCGCGATGATGAGTAGCGGATCTTCAAGCAGATCGACGATCGCGGCGAGCATGCGGGCGCCATCGACGCCGTTGAAAACGCGGTGATCGCAGGCGAGCACCAGACCGAGTTCCCGCTTCAGCGTCGGTTCATCGTCGTCGTTGGGTCGGAATACCGATTGCTGGCGGCCAACACCGAGGATGCTCGACTGTCCGGGATTGATCAGCGGAAAGACATTTTGAATGTTAAAACCGCCGAGATTCGATATCGTGGTCGCGCCGCCTGCTAAGGACTCGGCGGTGATCGCACCGTCACGCGTCTGTTGAACCAGGCGTTCGATCTGCGCTGCGTTCTCGGCCAGCCCGTGGGCGCCCAGGTTGCGTGCTACGGGCGCGTAGAGGCCGGTGTCGGTGGCGATGGCAACACCGACATCCGAACCGGGCAATACGAAGTGGCGATCATCGGCCTGTATCGTGCGAAAAAGTGGTGTCTGTGCCAGAACGAGACCTACCGCGGTCGCGATCCAATGCGTGAGTGTTACGCCGCTGAGCCCGGGTTTCTGTTTGAGACCGTCGTGCAGCCAGCGCAGCTCTGAGATTTCGGCGGTTGCGGTCAAGTAGAAATGGGGGATCTCCTGCTGCGATTGCAGCATGCGGGCGGCGATGACCTTGGCCGCGCCCCGCAGCGCTTGGCCCTCGGACGATTCCATTTCGGTACTGATGGGCGCCGTACGGGCGGGGGCATTGCGCGCCGTGGTGACATCCCTGGCAACAATACGTCCTTTCGGTCCGGTACCGTCGAGCCCGGCGAGATCGATCCCGTGCTCCCGCGCCAGCTTGCGCGCATGTGGTGTCGCGACGATACGTCCCGAGGGGGAAGCGGGGGCAGCCGGGGGCACGGTGGGCCCTGGCGCCGCCGCCTGCGTGGTGTCGGCGGCTTTGGACGCGGGTTCCGGTAGTGCCTCGATCGCGCCGCTGCCGCCCGCCCACATTCCCAATACGGCGCCGACCGGTACGGTCTCATCGGCATGAACCAGGATGGATTCGAGTATGCCGTCGCGGTCGGCGGTGATTTCGTTGGCGATTTTATCCGTCTCGACGATATAGAGCATATCGCCGGCCCGAACATTGGTACCCGGCTCGACCGACCATTCCACGAGCATGCCCTCGGTCATCGTGAGACCGAGCTGCGGCAGTCTGATGAGGTGGTCGTCGCTCAACGAACTCAGGAGCCCTTGAAATCCGCGGCGCGCTTCTCGAGGAAGGCCTGGCAGCCTTCATGCGCGTCTTCCGAATCGAGTACCAATCCGATCATGGATTGTTCGTACTGCAGTGCCGCCTGCATCGGCATGTCTATGCCATGGGCCATGCTGCGCTTCAGGAGTTTCAGGATGAGCGGCGATTTGCTCGTGATCTTCGCCGCGAGTTCCTTGACCCGTTGGGTCAATTCGGCGGGCGGACATACGTGATTGACGAGCCCGTACTCGAGCGCCTCCGCCGCGGTGATCTGGTCGCCCGTGAACATCAGTTCCTTGGCGCGACAGGCCGGTAGTTGGCGAATCAATCGTTGGGTTCCGCCAGCGCCGGGAAACAGGCCGAGCGTGATCTCCGGGACCCCGAGACGCGCTTTATCCGAGACGATTCGAATATCGGTAGCCAGAATGATTTCGGTACCGCCGCCGAGCGCCCAACCGTTGACCGCCGCGATGGTCGGTTTGTCGCACATCTCGATCCGTCGAAAAACACGATGGATCAATTCCGCAAATTCCTGGTAATGCTGCAACCCGCGACGGGAGTCGAGATCGGCGATATCGCCGCCGGCAACGAAAGCGCGGTCGCCGGCGCCGGTGAGGATGATGACGCGGACTTCAGCATCTGCTTCGGCTGCGGAAAATGCAGCCTCCAGCGCCTCGATGGTCGGCCCGTCGAGGGCGTTCAGCGTGTCCGGCCGATTGATCGTGATCCAGGCCTGATGGTCTTCGACCACCGTCAGGATATTGTTATCGCTTGCCATAGTGCACTACTCCTCGGTGGCTGAAGGGCTATTCCAGGATCTGTCTGACCGCGGCCGCGAGTTTTGCCGCCGAAGGTACGTAGGCCGATTCGAGCACCGCGGAAAAGGGCACGGGACTATAGGGCGCGCCGACGCGGCGGATCGGTGCGTCGAGTTCGTCGAAGCCGACGTCCACCATACGCGCGGCAATCTCGGCGCCGACGCCGAAGGCCTCGACTGCTTCGTGAAAAATAATCAGCCGATGGGTTTTTGTCAGTGATGCCAGGACGGTGTCCTCGTCCCAAGGTTGGATGGTTCGCAGATCTACGATCTCGATCTCGATACCCGCTTCCGAGAGTTCCGTCGCGGCGGCCTCCGCCCAGTAGACCGCGGCACCGTAGGTGACGACGGTGACATCCGTGCCGGCACGCGCGATGCGTGCCGTGCCGATGTCGACTGCGGGCGGCGGGTCGGGGAATTCCCTCTTTTTTGCGTACAACGACTTGTTTTCCACAAAAACTACGGGGTTCGGATCCGCGATCGCGGCGCAGAGTAAACCGTAAGCGTCCGCCGGGTTGGACGGGCAGGCTACGATCAATCCAGGAACGTGGGCGAACCAGGCCTCGAGGCACTGTGAGTGTTGAGCACCGGCATTCAAGCCTCCGCCATGCGGCGTGCGAACCACGATCGGGGCAGAGTTTTGTCCCCCGAACATGAAATGGGTTTTTGCCGATTGGTTCACCAGGGCATCCATGGCCAGGGTGCAGAAATCCATAAACATGACCTCTACCACCGGTTTGTAGCCGGACAATGCCGCTCCGAGTGCGGTACCGACCAGCGCCGCTTCGGAGATGGGGAAATCAAGGACGCGTTCCGCGCCGAAGCGGTCGTAGAGGCCGCGGGTTACGCCAAAAGGTCCGCCGGCTGCACCGATGTCCTCACCCATCAGGAGGACGCGATCGTCGGCCGACATCGTGTCTCCGAGTGCACGCCCGACGGCCTGTCCGAAGCGAATGGTCTCGAGGCCGCTCATCGCGCGTAGACGTCCGCGAGCGCCTCGGAAAAGTCCGGGTAGGCACTCGCTTTTGCTTTCTCGACCGCGTCGTCAATCTCGCGGTCTAGGCGCGACTCGATATCGGCGAGTATCGCTTCGGCGATACCTGAGGCGACGAGTTTGTCGTGCAGATGAATAATGGGATCGCGCTCGTTGAGCGTCTCGAGTTCGGTTTCTTCGCGGTATTTTTGTGGATCGCCTTCGTAGTGTCCGTGAAAACGTTCGACCTTGCATTCGAGTACCCAAGGCTGCGGCTTGGCGCGCATGGCGGCAAAGATTTCGCCTGCTGTTTCCGTCACCGCGCCAACGTCGATACCGTCGACGAAGTGGTAATTCACCCCGAATGCCTTGGTAAGTTTCTTGAGGTTGCCGCGAAATTGAAGGTCGGTACGGGAAAATTCGCCCCAACCGTTGTTCTCGCAGACATATAGGCACGGCAACGACCAGAGCGCGCTCAGATTAAAGGATTCGTGAAAGATGCCTTCGGCGAGCGCGCCGTCGCCGAAATAGGCGACCGCGACGTTACCGGCGGCGTCGAGCTTGTGGGCCAGCGCGCTGCCCGTTGCGATGGAGATCCCGCCGCCGACGATACCGTTGGCGCCGAGCATTCCGATGGCTGCGTCGGCAATGTGCATGGAGCCGGCCCGCCCTTTACAGATCCCATCCTTTTTACCCATCATTTCGGCGAAGAAGGGCCCGAGTTCCATGCCTTTGGCCAATGCCTGTCCGTGGCCGCGATGGGTTACAGCGACCGTGTCGGTATCGGTGAGGTGTCGTGAGACTCCTACCGGCACGGATTCCTGGCCGATGCTCACATGGATGAAGCCGGGGATCTCTCTATCAGCGAACAACGCCGAGAGGCGTTCCTCCACTTTGCGGATGCGCTGCATCAGACGGTAGCAATCGATCAAGAGATCACTTTCCGAAAAGGACAGCGGCTCCGGCGGCATGGCCGTTTCCGTTTCATCGTTCATGCTGAGCTGATCCTTTTTCTAAATCTTTGGTTCGCCGCTAAACACCCCTAGCCTGCATTATTCATGAGCCCACGGCTGCGGACGCGGATCTGCCTGCATCTACGGCGTTGCGCGAACAAATCTGCGCTCAACGTACAGACAGTACGTCTTCGGGCAGATTTCCCCGCGCGCCTTGTATCTACAGGCATTTCCACGCCCTCGCTCG
>PVBE012752958.1_pt1 | contig 60654 bp, 56 predicted proteins | sample 1631181 | NCBI WGS metagenome assembly PVBE01 (sample SAMN08397723, study PRJNA350692) | Marine metagenome, whole genome shotgun sequencing project. | isolation source: water | place: Pacific Ocean | collected 2012-04
GTTAGTGTGATCGTACCGCTGTCATTTTCTCGCCAACCTTCATAAGCGACTTCGGTGTGTTGACCACTTCTGTAGCTATGCTTGGTGTATTCGAAGTCTTGAGCTGCCATCGCAATAGTAGACACGAGTGCCAGACTACCACCGAGGAGCACGAGGACGGACTTTAACAAATCATTGGGCTTTAATTTCATATCTAGCTTCTTGCCTTCTCAGGAAGATCTCCGTCTGTAATAGTTCATTGTTGGTAAAAATGACGAGGTCCATTTCTGAACCTCGCCGTCTATGTGTCTGAATTGTGTGCTGGCACTACAGTGGCAGCTTCGCCCCTGTCGACGCCACTACATCACTCCTATTTAGTCACTGGCGTCGGTGGAATCTTCAATCGGCCATACCAGAGGCGCAAGGCATAATGGACAACCAATCACGTGGTCGTTGGGACCAAGATTCAGCGTGTTGCGCCGATTCTCCATCTCTTCCTTAAACTGCTCATCGGTCATGGTCACCCTGCTACCCAGGTCGATGAACATATTTGTTACCGAGCGGTTGCCAGAGCCCTGCCAGTTACGCCCATCTGGCACACTGGGATTGGTCTCTGTGTTATTGAAATAGCCGGTAACATGCAAAATGGCCCCCTTGGGCAACAGCGGTGTATAGTCATCCGCAAAGGGATAGCCTCTCACCCAGTTGTGGTCATAGCCCACACAGGACAGTGTCTCGACTGAGTAACCCCAGATCGCTTCCAGGCACATACGATCACCGGCGGCATGCAGGTGCGGCTCGAAGGTAATGACCTTGGTGTGTTCCGTCAGTACCTGATAGGCATGTAGCTCCTGATCTCTTGCATTGCCCTCGACGCTGATATCAGAGCCATTTCCGTTGATACTGATTGCGGTCCTGTACTTTGGTTCATAATCTTCCGGGTGGAATCTAAAGCCTATTTGTAGATGACCGGTGGTATCACGCCCATTGGAGTGCATGTGCACCGAATCGGTGTAGAAGGAGGAATTGGCCCTTAGTAGGGGACCGGCATCGGGATCGAAGATATCCCCATTACGGCCGACTTCGTGTACCGGGAAACTGGTAGCCTGACCTGGAATTACATTGCCTTGCTCGTCCAGTGTCTCCATGCGCCAGATCATGTGGTGAAAAATCCACAGACCACCCACGGTGTCGGACGTATCATCGCTTGAACCCACGTCGTTTATTTCCACTATTTCTACAGACTTCACATAGCGGTCTTGTGTCAGACCACTTGCAATGCTGGGAATCTCACCCCACCAATCGGGTCGGCCACTGGCCATGAAGAAATCTTCAGTTTCAATAATCAGGTCTGGCTCGCCCAGTTTCCACTTGATAGCGTCATCGAAAACCAGAGGCTCGGGTGCGTCGGCAATATCTCCTTTTGGTGTGCCAGTGCGCGCCCAAGTGGAAAGGGTGGCAATTTCGGCGTCGCTCAGAGAAGGGTCATCCTTGAAATGTTGAATGCCTACGTTCTTTTCGATATACCACGGTGGCATGACGCCAGCGCGGTCGCGCAGGCCAGTCTTGTACTCAATTAGCCCGGCAAAAGGGGCTACCTGGTCATAGGTAATCAGGTGCATGGGAGCCGCACCACCGGGACGATGGCAATACTGGCAGCTACGCTGCAAAATTGGCTCGATATCCTTGTGGAAAGTAACTTCCTGGGCCAGGACCGCTGGTGAAAACACCATACCGGAGAAGGCCAACAACAAGCTTTTGTTAATTAATGTCGAAATTCGCATGTAAATCTCCTAAATCTCTAAACAGGGGTCATTCCAGAGCGCTAATGATGGGATGAAGTTGGAAACCTCAAGAAAATCCAAGGGTCAATTAGACTCAAATCAGGATTATAATTCCTCCAGAATATCCACAAACATTGATCCATTTCTGGTTTTAGGTGGAAAATTGGATCCGCTATTAACTAGCCCCATGCGCCCGCGGCATTAGTGCGTCCATGCACGTCGCCGGGCCGACTTTACAGCGTTTCACCGAAGCAAATTCCAAATCCATGTGCATCACTGAGCCAATTAATAGCTAAGAGCCAACAATACAGCCGCTGAAGCGCTTTGCTCATCATTATCTGGGGCAGTAATAACACAGATCCTTTTGATCCTTTGATCTTTACTCCAACCCCATTTATCCTAGGCTCAGGCCTACATCCTGACAAATAGGATTCCCAGGAGACATCAAATGATATTCCTGTTAAAGCATACCGCCCGCATCGGGTCCTTGCTGGTCTTCACTACCCTGGCCTGTTCTGGTGCACTAGCGCAGAACACCGAGCGGCCCGACCTGGAAGGTATCTGGACCAATGCATCATTGACCAATCTCTCGCGCCCCAGAGGAGTTGAGACTCTTATTGTATCCGCGGAGGAAGCCCGGCTTATTGCCGCCAGGACTCCGATCGCTGGCCTTGAGGGTGGGCTGGACGAGGGCGATGGTGTTAATGACTTGCCCACGGCAGATGGCGATGACTTCGGCACCAGGGCCTACAATAATTTCTGGGTTGACCCCGGTTCCAATCTGGCTCTGGTCAAAGGCGAGTATCGCAGTTCCTACCTGGTTGATCCGGGCAACGGGCGAGTACCTCGCCTGGAGGACCCGCAGTACGATTTCGAGCGACGCAATTTTGGCTCCCGCTACGCCACCGGCTTCGGAGATGCACGTGGTCCGGAAGCCATTCCCAATGCGGAACGCTGTCTGCTGGGATTTGGTAACAAGGCTGGTCCGGGAATGATGGGAGCGCTGTACAACAATACCTATCAATTCGTGCAGACCGAGGACTACGTCATGATTCTTGTGGAGATGGTCCACGATGCCCGCGTCATACCCATCTTTGATTCACCGGAACAAGCCCGGATCCACCGACGGCCGGTCGCGCTGGAACAATGGTTTGGTGATTCTGTCGGCTGGTATGAAAACGATGAGTTAGTTGTGGAAACCGTCAACATCAACCCACTGCAGTTGAGTCAGAGTTCTATACCCATCACCAAGGCCGGTCGCATCACCGAACGATTCAGTCGCTATGCAGACGATGAAATTTTCTATCAATTCAGGGTTGAAGACAATAACATCTACAGTCAGCCCTGGACTGCAGAGCTGAGCTTTTACGCCACCGACGGCGGCCTGTATGAATACGCCTGCCACGAGGGCAATTATGCATTGCCGGGCATACTGGCGGGCGCCCGCAGGCTGGAAAGGGAAGAGGCATTGAAATAAAAGGGCAATAATCGTTAGTTTTGGTCAGCAACAATGGGACAGACCCTGCTATCCTGTACTTACTATCGTGAAGAATCACTGCAGGGGTGAATTGCGCTTGTATGTGCATTTGCAGATGGGTGAAGGTTTCCCGCCCATGCCCAAACCCGAAGATTACTGGTGGGGGTAGTACAGTAGCCGTCAGCTTCCCACTGAATGGAGAAGCACACCAGGCTGGCATTGAATTCAAGATATTAGACTGGATCCGGTAGATTAATTTGCGGTTAGATAGCAATCCTATTGCCGATAGTAACCCTTAGGCAGGTAGCCTCTGGATCGTATTTCATCAGAAAGCCAATAGTTAACCAGGACGCACACTTTGACTGATATTTCTTATGAAGCTAAACCCGTATGGCGGGCATACTGGCCTTCAATTCTTCTTGGCATAGCCACATTAATATTTAGCATTGGGCCATTTTTTATCCTGTGGGCTGTTTTTGATCGCCGTCTGAAACGATACACAGTGAAAGAGCAGAAAGCAGAAGCATGTCAGGGAATATTTAGAAAAACTTCAAAATCGATAGAGCTGGAAAATCTGCAAAGTGTTGAACTGACCCGGACAGCAAAGCAAAAATTACTCGGGATTGGAAACCTGACGCTTACTGCAACAGAAAGTATCGGTACAGAAATTATCTTTGCGGACATTTCTAAACCAGCTGCTCTCAAAAAACAGCTCGATCAATTTATTTCTAATTCTGGTGACTGACTCCAAAAAACCTGGTGACAGGCCAGGAGCCTTAGCTGTAAAGGCTGATCTCGGCCAGCGCCACATCCGCTTTGAATTCACGCATCCAGCCCAGTATGCCGATTCCGGGGGTTGGTGGGGGCGTGGTATGGAGCGTGCTTGTGATTTGCGTGTGTCGCCGGGGTGATTTTCCGTCAGCCAAGCGAATTGCATCGTATAGGATTTGGCAGGGGGTGGTCGGGCTCAAGAAAGGAGGGGGCTATTTTTTTAGGAAATGCCACATGGAGATCAGTATCGCTGGAATGGACGAGAGTACCAAGGTCATAGTAATTGTATTTCCGACGCCAATGCTCTCCATAATGTTTATGCTCTCAAAATAGCGGAAAGCAAGAAATACTGGCATAGATATAATTGCCAAGTTTCGAAAAAATAGGAAACCGAATGATGGGTCGTTGTTCGCCATGGGGGTATTATACATCGTCTTATTTGATGGGCTATAGGTCAATAGGCGACTTCTAGATCGTTCGCATTAATAAGCCGTAGTTTCTTGCTTCGTCGGGAAGGTTGGGGATTTCAACGATATGTCCGGAACCGGGGGCGATATCGATAGCTGCCCCCTTTTTGTCCTGCAGTGACTCAAGTTTAAAGGCATGGTTGCCTGATGGCGTCATTAGTTCCAGCTCATCGCCGATTTCAAATTTGTTTTTGACATCGATCATTACCCGGCCTTGATCATCTGCGATCACTTCACCGACAAATTGCTGACGATTGGAACGAGAATAGCTCTCCTCGTATTGCTGCATTTCGTGTGGCGGGTGTCGTCGGTAGAATCCTTCCGTATAACCTCGATTGGCGAGGCTCTCTAATTCGGACATCAAGTTCATGTCGAAAGAGCGGCCGGAGCAAGCGTCGTCAATGGCTTTTCGATAGGCTTGTGCTGTTCGTGCGACGTAGAAGAATGACTTGGTTCTCCCTTCGATCTTTAAAGAGCTGATGCCCATATCGATTAGTCGATTAACGTGCTGAATGGCGCGCAAATCTTTGGAGTTCATGATGTAGGTGCCGTGCTCGTCCTCCCAGGCGGGCATTAACTCGCCTGGCCTCTCTTTCTCTTGCAATAGAAATATCTGATCTGTCGCCGGTGCAGTGACCGCTATTTCTTTAGGTACGATGTTGCCCTCTGGCGTTTGTTCTGCAGGCGCTGTTTGATAGTCCCAGCGACAAGAGTTTGTACAGGCCCCCTGATTTGAGTCACGGTGAGTCATGTAACCAGAAAGCAGACAGCGGCCGGAGTAGGCGATGCACAGTGCGCCATGTACAAAGACTTCTAATTCCATATCGGGGCATTCCTGACGAATTTCTTCGATCTCGTCCAGGGAGAGCTCTCGGGATAGGATTATTCTGGTCAAGCCAAGGTTCTGCCAGAATTTTACGGTAGCGAAGTTCACCGCGTTGGCTTGTACCGATAAATGAATCGGAACGTCCGGCCATCTGTCACGAACCATCATGATAAGACCGGGATCTGCCATGATGAGCGCATCCGGTTGCATGTCGATTACCGGTTCCATATCACGCAGGTAGGTATGAACTTTATTGTTGTGAGGTGAAAGATTGGAGGCGATGTAGACCAGTTTTCCCAGTTGATGAGCTTCTTCAATGGCCTCGGCAATATTCTCCAGGCGATTGAATTCATTCTCACGGACTCGGAGGCTATATCGTGGCTGCCCGATGTAAACGGCATCAGCGCCGTAGGCAAATGCATAGCGCATTGCTTTAAGACGACCTGCGGGGGAGAGTAATTCTACTGCCATGGTTGTATTCGGTTTTGTCCGATTCTAGGGCCTGGGAGGTCCGCTATGGAATTGAGGGCATTCTATCTTAAACCATAGTCTGCCTCCTGTTCGGAAGGCAAATAAAGAGCGTTAACTTAACAAGGTTTCACGGTGTTTTCGAACCCCCGTAGAAAAATGCTCCTCGGTGTGCTCCTCGGCAATTGCTCCTGCATTGCTCTAATAAGTGACATCCATGTCACGATGCATTGCTCTGAAGTGCGCCATGTCACGATGCAAAACCGGCATACAGACCCGGAATGACTTCGCCCTGCATGTCCACCACCTGCTGCCGGCCGTTGACTCTGAGGCCGCCATAGGGGTCATGCCAGATCACCCCGATCGAAAGCGCATAGAAAAGGAGGCCTCGCTATCGGGCTCATTGATTTAGATCAACAATGGTGAAGTCCAAGGAATTAGACTGGATCGTTGTATTTACACTAATTTGAAGTACTACTTCGCAGGGCGCTTTGTTGTGCCGTCTGTGTTTACTTAGGGGTAAACCATGAAAAAATTTATCATGATAGGGCTAGTTTCAGTGATGGCTCTGGTGCCCGCGCTGGCTGGCGCCGCCGATCGAGTAGGCAACTTCGCACTGATGGACCAGGAGGGTTATTCCCACTTGATGAGTTGGTATGACGATCATGCCGCTATAGCCTTGCTGGTGCAGGCCAATGGTAGCGTAGCCACTGCCAATGCAATAGACGAGTTTGAGGCACTGCAAGACCGCTATGAAGAACAGGGAATCGAGTTTTTTATGATCAATCCAACCGGCAACCAGGATCGTGCTTCGGTGGCTGCAGAAATTGCCCGGCTTGGCAGTAGCATCAAAGTGCTGATGGATGACACGCAGCTGATCTCGGAAGCACTGGGAGTGGACAAAACTGGGGAAGTCTTTCTCTTTGATCCCAAATCCTTCACCGTAGAATTTCGAGGCCCGGTCGGCACCGAGTTTGAACAAGCCCTGGCGGCCACGTTAGCGGGACGGTCTATCGCCAATCCGGTGGTAGCGAGCACAGGAGATGCTATAGCCTATCCGGCCAGAACCGCTCACGATCGAGTCACACCCTCTTACGAAACGGAAATTGCTCCCCTCATTCTGGAGAATTGCGCCAGCTGTCACCGTGAGGGCGGCATTGGACCCTTTGCGATGAACAGTCACACCATGATGCAGGCGTGGTCACCTATGATTCGTGAGGTATTGATGACCAACCGTATGCCTCCCGGTCAGCTCGACCCGCACATTGGCGACTTCGTCAATGACGGTTTGGTGGGAGACAGCGGTATCCAGAAAATATTGCACTGGATAGCCGCAGGTTCGCCAAGAGACGGCAACTCAGACCCATTGGCAGAAAAGACCTGGCCGGCAAGCAAATGGGCCTTCGGTGACCCTGACTACATCATCAAGATCCCACCAAAATCTATACCCGCTACCGGTGAGATTCCATATTTATATGACGTCACCGCAGCCATCGACATTGGAGAGGATCGCTGGGTACGTGCCAGCCAGTATCTCGCCGGTGACCCCGGGGTATTACACCATACCCTTCACCGCATCATCCCTCCAGAAAATGCCGGACAGGGCCGCGGCTACAGAAACCCTGGCGATGGCGATACAGGTAATCCAGGTCTTACGCCTTATGTGCCTGGCGCCGAGCCCCGTATGAATCCTCCCAATACCGGGGGGCTGTTGCTCGACGGTTCCGAACTTGCCGTGCAGCTGCACTACACCGCCAATGGTCAGGAAACTGTGGACGCCGGTGAGATCGGAGTCTGGTTTTATCCGGAAGGTGAGGTGCCTGAGGAAAGATTGTCTGGTCAGTGTGCATGCATATTCACTCCTACCTGGACCGACATTCCGGCCTTCGCTAAGGACTTTACTCAGACATCCACCATAACCCTGACCGGAGACGTGGAGTTGTACAGCTTCCTCTCGCACATGCACTTCCGCGGCAAGTATATGCGCTTCTACGCCGACTATGCGGACGGCACCAGCGAGGAACTGATCAACATCGCCAAGTATGATTATGCCTGGCAGTGGGCTTATACCTATGAAGAGCCGAAATTCATGCCGGCAGGAACCGTTCTGAGAGCCGTGGGTGGCTTCGACAATTCTGCTCAGAACCCTAGTAATCCCGACCCGACTATTCCTATAAGCTGGGGCCAGCAGAGCTGGGATGAGATGTTCTTTGGCGCCATGCAGTGGAAAGAGGTTAACCAGGACAGCGGTGGCGAGGACTGATCGGCCAGTCATTGCCTACGATAAGAATACAATTAACAAAGAAGTTCTCCTAGGTAGGGTGCGGCGCTTAACAGCCATCGGGGAGCATCAAAACAGCGATAAGTACCGATAGATGCTGCCGTTTGTACTGATAAACTGTATTATTCCCATCCGAGGGGACTATCTACCGGTAAGGCGTGTAGTTAAGTAAAATGATTTTTTTAGGAAATAAGAGGTGTTGAAGAAATGAGTGAAGAACAACATAGTGATATGAAAGTCGGAATTATCCTTCTAGTAGTCGTTGGTGGTTTGATGCTGTGGAGTGGTATTTACGCTCTGATGGTAATGTAGGCGCATAGCCCTTTAATCCGGCTTATCAATAGGGTCGTATTCTGGATTTTCCAGAAAACGGGCAAATAACTGGGCGATAGTCGATGTGCTGGGCTCTACCGGTAATCGGTAGCAAGCCGAGTATCCTGAAAGACTATCGGGTTTTGGGGTAACTGCTATCCCGCCCCTATTTCCCAGGGTGACCAAAGGTCCGCTTCGTGTGGGCTTTTTTAGGTTTGGGGCCAGTATTCTCGAATCAGTGTTTTGGCGCCACGTGTGAGGCGGTGTCAGTCGTGATGTGAAGGATTTCAGGATACCGGTTAGCAACAGAAATGAGCGCATTTTTCTCGGGTTTTTTACTCAAAACCAATTGTTCCATACCCTAACTCCTTCTGACTCTAATTCATCTAGTTGTAGGGAGGTGTTGCTCTATCTTCCTGCCCACCTACATCCATGTAGGCGTGCATTTTCTGCATACAGTCCATCCCTGGACATAACAGAAAACATCGAATTCATGTGACGCCTACCCAGGGGAGGTAGAGCAGTGGGCTGCGGCTTGAAATTGCAAACAATTCAAAAACGACCGATAAACCAGCGAATGAGCAAGCAGGTGAATGAGCCGTTAGATCGATCAACAATGTGCAGTTTTAGGGCACTACCGAGGATTTCAGAGGCAAGCAGAATGATACTTTTTGTGTCAAGGGGTGGATATCAATTGAGATAGCTTTTATTATTCCTATATTAAGAGCGCAGAATTGTCCTTCGACTCCAGGAATCTGAAGTTGGTTAGTTTGAAGAGTGCGACATGCTTAATAGATTTTACATAGTAGATGATTTCTACGGCGATCCAGATAAATTGGTAAAAGTTGCTTTGGATTCGCCAAAAACAGATATTTCACGTGGACTTTACGCTGGTGTAACGAGCGAGAATCATTACCTAAATGAAGCGCACAGAGAATTTTTCAAAGATCTTCTGCATGAGCCTTCTATAGACTGGGCAACAAATTTGACTGGGAGAATAAGATTCTCGCAGGCAAACGATTCCTACAAACAGCTTATCCATCCTGATTTAGGTAGTAATACTAAATGGGCGGGATTTATATATCTTTCAAAGAACCATCCAAGTATTGAGGGAACCGCTTTCTGGAAGCATTTGAGGACTGGATTAGAAGAGCTTCCAAGAACAGATGAAAGTCTTGTAAATCATGGGTGGCATTCTATTCAGGACGTGCAAAATTTCTTAGAAACAGATGGCATTGACGAATCACTTTGGAAAAAGACATTTTCAGTACCCTACAAATATAATAGATTGGTTCTGTTCAGACCTTGGTTCTTCCATGCTCCCGGGCCATCATTCGGGAGTACATTGGAATCATCTAGAATGATTCAAACATTTTTTTTAGGAAACTAATAGCAAAATTATCCCCGATACTTGCGTGATATTTTGGTGGATGTAATCCTGCGGGAACGCACCGTTACGATGGCAGGTATAATTAGTTTGGCGCGCATAATAACACCCAAAACACTGCTCCATCATTGACAATGCCATTTCATTCATTCCAGGTCTTTGGCCGAGAGGTAGGAATCGAACTCGGCCTCGAGTGCGCGTTGCTATTCTGTGGCCGAAATATCGAATCCAAGAAGCCTGTCTTGAGCCTGGTTAAGTGGAACCAACGGGGATGAATAACAAAGGATTTAGTCGCATCTGTCGTCTCCATTTTTGGTATTGAGGAACAGAGAATTGGCGTACTGCGAAAAACATCAATCGGACTAATTTGCCCTGACACGTTAATGTTCATATCATCTCGGACCCTTAACCTAAAGTTATTAAGCTATACGTGGACAATGATGCATGAGTGAATACAGCAAGATCCTCCTGGAAGAGAGTGAAATTCCTACAAAGTGGTACAACATTGTCGCGGATTTACCTGAGCCTCCGCCCCCTGCCTTGCACCCCGGGACTCATGAACCGGCTACTGCTGAAGACTTCGCACCCTTGTTTCCCAAGGCGCTTATAGAACAGGAAGTCACTCAGGAGCGCTACATTGATATTCCCGAAGAGGTGATCGATGTTTACAAGCTGTGGCGGCCAAGCCCCCTGTTTCGCGCACGTCGACTGGAAAAGCTACTGGATACACCGGCCAAGATTTTCTACAAATACGAGGGCGTAAGCCCTGCTGGTTCCCATAAGCCAAATACGGCAGTTCCGCAGGTTTGGTATAACGCTCAGGAAGGCATAAAGAAACTCACAACAGAAACCGGTGCCGGTCAGTGGGGTAGTTCGCTCGCTTTTGCCTGTGCACAGTTTGGATTGGAATGTGAAATTTGGCAGGTGGCTGCCTCCTATCGTGCCAAGCCCCACCGACGTACCATGATGGAAATCTGGGGCGGGAAGGTGCACCCAAGCCCTTCGGAAGTTACTGAATTTGGCCGTTCATTGTTGGCAGAAGACCCTGATCATCCCGGCTCCCTTGGCATTGCTATTTCAGAAGCGGTTAGCGAGGCTGTACAAAATCCTGAAATTCGCTATGCATTAGGCTCAGTGTTGAATCATGTGCTGCTGCATCAAACAGTAATCGGAGAAGAAGCTCTGCTGCAGCTGGCAAAAGTGGGTGAAACTCCGGATATCCTGGTAGGTTGCACCGGTGGTGGCTCAAATTTTGGCGGGCTCGCCTTTCCTTTCCTGCGGGAAAAGCTGGCGGGCAAAATGAACCCGGTGATTCGCTGTGTTGAACCAGCCGCTTGCCCCACCTTGACCAAAGGCGAATACCGATATGATTTCGGTGACACAGCCGGCTTGACTCCACTGATGAAGATGCACACTCTGGGACATTCTTTTATTCCTGAACCTATCCACGCTGGTGGCTTGCGTTATCATGGCATGGCACCGTTGGTTTCTCATGTCTACGAGTTGGGTCTGGTGGAGGCGATTGCTATCCCGCAGAACGAGTGTTTTGCCGCGGCTCTGCAGTTTGCACGCTCGGAAGGAATCGTTTCTGCACCAGAGCCTACCCATGCCATCGCTGCTGCCATTCGTGAAGCGCTGGCCTGTAAGGAGTCTGGTGATGAGAAGACAATTCTCACCGCACTGTGTGGTCATGGTCATCTTGATCTAGCAGCCTACGACAAGTATCTTCAAGGTGATATGGTTGATCTGGAGTTGTCTGATGATGTGATAGCTGAGGCCATGAAAACAGTACCGGAAATTGCCTGAGTAGGCTCAGGCATCCAGATTGGCTACTTATCGAATATTTAACTAATGGAAGGATACAGAACAATGAAACGCAATCCTCTTGCCGTCGCTATAATTTGCGCCGGCTTTTCATTTGGTGGCGAGTATGTACAGGCCCAGGATCGTCAGTTAAGCGGCGCACAGCGAATACTGGAAGAAGTGGTAATTACCGCGCGTAGGAGAGAAGAGGCTCTTCAGGATGCGCCAATTGCTGTGTCAGCCTTTACTGGTGAATCCCTGGATTATCGCAGCGTCAGCAGGCTCGATGACATCACCAGTTTTGTACCCAGCCTGACTTTGGAGAACAACCCCAGCTTCGGTGGCGCCTCTAATTCGGCCGCCATTTATCTGCGTGGTATCGGGCAGAAAGAATTCCTTCCCACCACCGAACCCGGCGTGGGCCTGTATGTCGATGGTGTCTACGTGGCCCGTTCCGTAGGAGCCTTGTTAGATATCGTTGACATCGAACAACTGGAAATTTTACGCGGTCCTCAGGGCACATTGTTTGGGCGAAATACTATAGGTGGTGCAGTCTCCATCAATACAGTCAAGCCAGACCCCAATGGTGAACGCGAAACTAGTTTTTCCGTCATGGGTGGATCTGATGATTTGCTTAATCTACGAGGATCGTTCCATTTTCCTATTAGCGATACACTGGCGGCTCGCATCTCCCTGGCTTCCTTTGAGCAAGACGGCTATGTAAAACGAGCCGATGGAGTCGATCTCGGAGATGATGATACGGATACCGGCAGATTGAGCCTGGCATGGCGACCCAATGATCGCCTGAGTGCTGACTTTAGCTTTGAAGCTACCCGAGATCGTGAAAACGGCCCGGCTCTGGAACTGATCGGTATCGATTTCACCGACCTGAGTCAGCTCGGCGGCGTGGTACTGGCTCCGCCACCACCGATGGCTTTTATTCATAACGTGACGGCTGCTGCTGCTGGCCAGGGCATTCCCTGTGCAGTAACCGACACGGCGGGGAATGGCATCACTTCCAATCCTGCTATCTCCAACTGCTATGACAGCCGTTATATCGGCAAAGATGGTCACGACGATGGAACTGCTCCAGCATTTTCCGAAACTGATCTGAGGGCGTCTTCTGCTACCTTTAGCTATGATCTTTCCGACAACCTGACACTGAAATCCATCAGTGCCTGGCGTGACCTGGATTCAGAATTTGCCCGCGACGGAGATCATTCACCATCTCGTATCTCCCAATTCTTAGACTACTTGGATCAGGAGCAGTTCACCCAGGAAATACAGTTATTAGGCAGCTATCAGAACTTGGACTGGATTCTTGGCTATTACTATTTTACAGAGGATGGTAGGAATACCAATATTCTGGACTTCACTGTTTCTAACTTTCGTTCTGGGGGTGATTTTGATAATGAAGCTTCGGCCGTGTTTGCACAGATGACCTACGATTTGGCAGATAATCTACATCTTACTCTGGGTGGTCGTTATACCGACGAAGAAAAAGAATTTTTGCCGGACCAGATTATTTTCAATAACTATTACGCAGGAATCAGCCAGGTTGTGCCGCCAGGTCACCCTCTGGCTGCGCTTGATGCACCTTTCATGCAGGCCGGCAGCCGCATATTGCCGTACATGGACAAGAAAATTGATATATCAGAATTCACTCCTATGGCCAGTTTATCCTATGACTTCAGTGATGAAGTGATGGTTTATGGCGCCTATTCCGAAGGATTTAAATCTGGCGGTTTCACCCAACGTGTATTCCCACCAGTTGTGGCAGGTTTTACAGCACCACCGGGAACAGCAGATATTGATTTGATTCCAACCTATGATCCGGAATTTGTGGAATCCTACGAAGTCGGTTTCAAGGCGAGGTTGGCGGACGGTCTGGTGCGCCTGAATGGCGCCATTTATCATACCGATTATGATGACCTGCAGGTGCAGGTGTTTAATAGTGTAGCGCCGGTTACGGAGAATATTGGAGAAGCCAATATCGAAGGTATTGAACTGGAAGTGCAGGCGGCGCCTGGCCAAGGATGGTTGCTGGAGGCCAGCACCTCATGGCTGGATGCCGAGTATGATGAAATCGACACCGGCATTACCCTTATCGGCAAGGGTTTCGATTTCGAACGAGTGCCGGAATTCACAGCAAGTCTTGGCATTTCCAAGGAAATGTCACTGGGCTCCAATGGCACCCTGGTCAGTCGCGTGGATTGGTCCTATCGAGACGAGTCCTATAACGATGCCTATAACACGCCTATTTTGGAAACCGATGATTATGAGCTAGTGAATGCCAGCGTGCGTTGGCGCAATGCGGACGATGACCTTAGCGTTATTCTCAGTGGCCGCAATCTTGGTGATGAAGAGTATATGATTTCCGGTGTATACGGCACTGCCTTCCAGTCCTATGAAGCCATGTTCGATCGTGGTCGGCAATGGAGTCTGGAGATTCGCATAGACCTATAATCCGGGCTGCAAGCATTTGGAGAATGGAGTCTGCCCTGCTTCTCCTATTTTTTGTAATTGCTGCCAGGAACTGGCGAGGCGGACTGCGGCTTGAATATTTTGACGCTTTTAATAAAGAGTGCGTGTAGCGCATCTCCTTGATTTGATTGTATGTGTTGTCAACTCGATCTAGGCTCGCCTTTGGCCAAACTCGAGCGGCGTCATATCCTTCCTCAAACGAAGGGATATTTTCTGGAATACTAACCCAGCTCTGTTTTTCCTTGGTCCATATATGTGCTTGTGGATTGATCCATGACGTATCATCCAGTGTTCCTGGTCGAACAACCATAACTTCACCAGGAGGTAAGCTATTCCCGGCTAAAACACTTAAACAAGCAGTACAACTATAGACTTCGTATTCGATTCTACTTTTTCGTGAGATAACGCTGATATTTGGAGTGCCTGCTGTTATCTCAAAACCACTACTGAGAACCAATAGTGACACGTTGAAAGCCCCACCTGAATCGTGTTGGCACTCGATGCAATGACAAACATGCGTGAATAGGGGGTCTGATGACAGCTCGTATCGAACTGAACCACAAGTGCATCCCCCGGACTGGTTCGCCATTTTGGTTTTCATTTTTGGATTAATTTAGTTCGGCCTGTCCTCAACTATTCGTAGGTGTTCAAAAAACACATAACATATGCATAACAAGAAATTATTTTGTTAACACATTATATCTTTCATAGTAGTAAATACTTGAAACCGGCTCCATATCAATGAGCTAGATTCAAGAAACTCATCTGCTTTATATTAACATGTCGGGTTGTTTTGCCTCTTTAATTAACAGATTTTCGATGTGTATGAAAGATTGCTTGTTATGCTGTTAATAGCCATTTCCACACTAGAAAAATATAGTAACCAATTCAACAGCTTGAGCAGTTTTGTAAGCAATTTATGATTGTTAACTGTACTTTTATCAGATTTCTTTTCTACTGTATGTAAATACGGTATAAATATTCGGCAGTATGTCCGCTACTGTTGGAAGCAAGTTTTCACCAGGCTAAAAAAGGGGCACCGAAGTGCCCCTTTTTTAGATCTTCCAGCTACAGAAGTAACCGGGGAATCTACTCAGTCTAGAAGTCGACGCGTAATCGGGCGTAATAGAACGCACCTTCGATACCCCATGGAGTAGAGCCAGTGTATTTGTTACCCGACCCGATTGTACCATCCATGTTGTCGATAGCTTTCTCACCTTCCTCGTCGAATAAATTGTTCGCACCGACGATGAATGTGTAATTATCGTTCCAGGTGTAAGCCGCTTCTACGTCGAAGATATTTTCACCGTCGTAGCAATTGTCGCGATACACCCCGAACGTACAGTCGATATTGTGGCCGGTACCATTAGAGCCAGCAAGAGTCGGGTCACCACTCCAGTCGCCTACTATCCAGTCGTCGTAAGTACGCAGACGGGCCAGGAAGCGGAAGTCGTTGTAGAAGTGGTTGTAAGTGAATACACCACGATTCTCTGGGTTGAAGTTCTCCAGACTTACAACACGGTTGCGGCTAACTTCAGACCCGGCATTGTCGACTTCTGTCTCAGTCCAGTTCCAGGCTGCAATCAGGTTGCCAGAGCCCATGTCACCCCAGTCCAGGTCCCATGATGCAACGAGGTCAATACCAGTGGTGGTGGTTTCGAAATCGTTGGTATAGAAGGACACGGAGGTCAGGTCGGCGGCACCGGGAATACCCAGCTCCTGCAGACACAGCGACATATTACCAATTGGATTGGCGCGGGCGAGTGGACAGGCAACACCGGCAGGTACTGCCTCGTTACTGATTGTGATCGAACCGGTCTGGGAGATACGATCTTCCACTTCAATCTCGAAGTAATCCACAGTCACGTTGATGTCAGGAGTGATATCCCACACGAAACCGGCAGAGAAGTTTTTAGAATCCTCCGAATTCAGTGCTTCCGCTCCGAGGAACATGGCAATTGGGTTGGTCGGTGGAATCTGACCTCGTTGCTGCAGTTCACCATCGATTGTAATCGTGGAGACCTTGGTTACGTTTTCCTGACCGGGAGTCGGAGCACGGAAACCAGTGTTGAAGGATGCACGCAGAGACAGGTCATCGTTGATGCGATAACGACCGGCAACCTTGTACTCAGTAGTGTCACCGAAACTGTCGAAATCCTCGTAGCGAACCGCGAGGGCGGCGGTGAAGTTATCGGTAATATCCGCTTCGGCCTCACCGTAGAATGCAACGTTCTTACGACTCCACAAACCAGCTTGTTGTGGACTGAACCCGGCAAAACCATGAGCACCGATGCTTAGGTTTGGCAGAGCAGTTACTCCATCGCTGTAGGTGTTGGAGCCGTCATTATTCTGGAAGGCATAATCGCCGGCATTCCAGGCAGCTCGTTCACCGATGATGGTCTCGAAGCGTTCGTCACGCCACTCGGCACCGAAAGCGATGCTGAGATCGGAGGCGAATCCGTCGACAGGCATTGAGTAGACGAAGTCGGCATTGAGGCTAAATTCAGTCTGCGTGTAGGAACCAATATCGAAGTCACGCTGTAGCGCGCCGTTAACAATACCGTTCGGGCCGTTGGATGGATTCCAGGTATTGTTCAGAAAAAAGGAAGACTTGTTGCGACCATAGCTGCCACTGAAGTCATAACTGAAGTCTGGACTAATTTCACCACGGATACCGCCTACCAGGCTTGCGTCCTTGAGCTGGCCTCCGAACTGAGGAGTGTAGCCACCAGGTAGTATTTGGTTCAGTGCCCAGCAGTTACCAGGCAGTGCACTCAGAGCCGCAGCGTCAGCAGCAACAGCCGCTGCATCAAGAGCTACACCGCTGCCACCTGATCCCGGGCTTAACAAAGCTGGACAGTTAGATGTTACGCCAGTCTGGCCTGGGGCAATATTGGTATCAACGATTGCACGTGGTGCACCCCCGCCCCAACCATTCGTGTAAACACCACCACGGGAGTTAGGATTACGGAAGAAAAAGCCACCTTCGGTTTCACGCTTACCGTAGTTACCAAACGCGTAGACTTCCTGGGTTGAGGAGAGCTCGATTCCGGAATTGAAGAATACGTTCCAGTTATCGAGATATTCTGGACCACCCCAGATCTGAGCATAGGGCTGACGCACGGTAGAGCGTTGGGCGGCATTGCCGGTAGCGATTAGAGTTGCGGCATCAGTTCTTTGCACGGAACGGCTGGTTGGGTCCTGTTCAGCCCAGCTAGCCGTGATATTCATGAATCCATTGTCGCCCAGTGGCAGACCGATGTTGCCCATGTATTGATGCAGATCACCGTCGCCTTCTTCGAATTCACCGTAACGGTACTCGAAGCTCATGCCTTCGGCATCGTCTTTTAACTCGAAGTTGATTACGCCGGCAATCGCGTCGGAGCCATACTGGGCCGACGCGCCGTCACGCAATACTTCAACCTGTTTAAAAGCGAGTGCGGGGATAGCTGAGATGTCAGCGCCCTGTGATCCGGCTGCCAATGAGCCACCCAGTTCCGCAATAACACCGGAACGATGACGACGCTTGCCATTTACCAGGACCAGTACGTTGTCTGGTGGTAGTCCACGCAGAGTCGCGGGCCGTACCAGAGTAGCGGCATCAGAAATGGCATGGCGGCTGACGTTATATGAGGGCACGAGTGTCTTCAACATTTCGTCAAGATCAGCAAATCCCATGTTCTGGAATTCTTCACCACTGATTACATCTACAGGCACTGAAGAATCTGATGCACTACGCTGTGGGCGCCTAGAACCGATAGTGATGATTTCTTCGACCAGTTCGTCTGCCTGCTGACCATAGACAGCAGGAGCAAAACCGGCGGGCGCGAGTAGACCAAGTGCTATGGCAGTGGGTAGAACCCGTTTTGCCAAATTAGGTCGGTTTTTCATTTACTTCCCCTTTGAGTATTGAACAAGTTTAGTCTTGATTGACTTATCAAAACGAAGCGTCGTGTGCAGTAGGGGAATATGCGACAAAAGCAAGCCCCCCCGAACACGCGACCGTGATCCAAAGCATATGATTCATGCTTGTAAAAGTCTACCCAAATTGCCCGTAAATAGGGCTTTTCAGCTGTTATATTTATCTTGAGATCACGCAAATATCATATCGGTAGGATTCCGCTGAAAATCAGCATTTACCAGCAGTTTTGTGGGAGCTGATTATCGATAAATTCGAGCGAAAATCGGCCAATACCCGGGGCTTCTAACTGCTTCATGTGAGAAATATCCCACATAACCGAGAATTTAGGTGTAAGCTGTGCGGATCGTTGACGAGGCAGGATATGGCTGAGAAACTCAACCCAGGCGAACTATTTCCGAATCTGACACTACATGTAGTGGGTGGCGGTGAAATAGAGCTGCCGGCAGAGCTGGATTCGTCCATGACCTTTGTGCTGTTTTTCCGCGGCCACTGGTGACCTTACTGCCGCCGGTTGCTGGCCGGTTTTGAGGAACGCCGTGCAGCGTTCCAGGAGCAGGGTGTGGCGATTATCGCCGCAACAGTGGACAGCGAGCAGGAGTTGGAGCCAATTGCCGAGAGCGTGCAATTTCCTGTTGCCTGGGGAATGAGCCGTACAGATGGCGATGCAATCGGTGCCTGGTGGGAACCACGCCGGGACCACATTCAACCCAGCGAATTCTTGCTATCCGGCTCGGGCAAGGTGATGATTTCCAGTTATAGCAACTCGCCAATTGGTAGAATGGATCCGGCCGAAGCGCTGACCCTGGTGAAGTACCTGAATGAACAGCGAGCCAGGGCAAAACAGCAAAGCAGCTGAACCAGAATTCTACGGAGGTTGATCGATGCCAATTCGAATTTCCCTGATCGCCGTCCTGATCATGCTATGTTCCCCGCTGGTGATCGGCCAGTCGGATGACTACCAACCACCACGTAGCGCCGATGGTCACCCGGACCTGCAGGGAATTTTCACTTTCCGAACGCTGACTCCGATGCAGCGGCCTCCCGAGTTGGGTGACCGGGCCGTGCTGACCGAAGAAGAAGCGATCGAGTGGGAAGCCTTTGAAAACCGCCGCCAGAATCGCGATCTCATCATTGATTCGGTTGGCGGTGCTGCGTATCCACCGGGAGTTATTTCCTATAACGAATTCTGGTATGAGCGCGGCAATGGAACGGTCGTGGACAGGCGCACTTCGCTGATTGTCGACCCGCCCAACGGACGCATTCCGCCACTAACCGAAGAGGCTTTGCAGCGGCGTGGCGATGTCGCCGCCATGCGTGAAGCGAGTCTCGGCCCGGAGGCGCGGCCCTACGCTGAGCGTTGCATCGTCACCCGTACTTCGGGGCCGCCGATGCAATCCGGGGCCTACAATCTCAACGTGCAGTTCGTGCAGACCGCGGATCACTTCATGATCATGAACGAGATGATCCACAACGTGCGTATCGTGAAAATGGATACCGAACATCGGGACGGTCCAGCACTAGTATGGGAGGGTGACTCGGTCGGCCACTGGGAAGGCGATACATTGGTGGTCGATACTCTAAATTTTTGGAAAGGCACCGCGTTTGCCGATTCTACTCCTAACATGCATCTCGTGGAAAAATTCACTCGCGTAGGTCCCGACACGCTGACGTATGAGTTCACCATCGAGGATTCGACCACCTGGACCCAGCCCTGGACAGCAGTCATTCCCATGCGCCGGATAGATCAGCCGATCTACGAGTACGCCTGCCATGAAGGCAATCACGGACTACACGGCGTGCTGGCAGGAATTCGCCGCTTGCAGCTGGAGGCAGGGCAGTAGAATACTGGTTCTCGATAGTTCGCTGAAACCATCCTGATCGATCACTCTTTCAATTTACGGAGAGTACAAAATGACCACGCTAATCGCTTATATGGCAGCTGCCCTTGCAACAGCAGGACTGATACTCATCGCGCAACCCTCGGCAATTCTTCAGTACATCCAGGTACAATCCGGATCAAGCGGATTCAAGTGGTTCGCGGTTGGTATCCGCGCCGTTATTGGTGTTGCGTTTATCCTTGTTGCTGGAGCATCGAGATTTCCAACCTTAATAGCAGTCATTGGCGGATTGGCGTTAGCGGGAGCGCTCTTCCTGGCCGTTATGCCAAAGGAGAGTTTCGCCGTGTTTATATCCAGGATGGCTGTTATGAACTCTCTGCTGGGACGCATCGGTGGGGTGGCTACGATCCTGGCGGGTGCATTTATAGCCTATGCCGTGCTCTGATCTACGGCTGTTTACTATCGATGTAATAAATTGCGACACAATCACCATTGGATAAGCCAAAATTAGTGACTATTCTTCACTGCTATGAGGTCTCTTACAATGAACGCAACAGAACCCACGGAGAACTACGAATCTACAAGACTTCAGGGCAGCTCCTCGCTTCGTTCATGCTCGATAAGCAAAATCTAGGACCAGGTTGGCTTTCTACCGTTGCCAGAGTAGCGATGTAGCTGTAGTTCATCACAGCCATTAAATGTTGCGAAGCGTTTTAGCTCCCCTTGCAGTGCGGTGAGCAAGACATTTGTATCGCGTACAGCACCCTCCAACTGCAGATGAAATAAATGCAATACGCCAGTTTTTTTGTCAGCTTTGGCATCGATGCGTCCTACCAGTTTGTTCCTGTGTAATATCGGCAGGCAGAAATAGCCATACACTCGATTTTCCTTTTTTACATAACATTCGATCTGAAAGTCAAAATCGAATAGCGCAGAGATTCGTTTACGCTGAATTATCGCATTGTCAAATGGAGAGAGTATGCGCAGGCTACTGCGGGGCAGTGTTGTATGCAGCAACTCCAGCAACTTCGGCTCGCAATAGTAGTCCCTGCCGCCGACAGATAACTTTACAATGAGATCATCTTCCTCCATCTGCTGTGCCGTTTTACTCATGGCGGCCCCCATGCCCTTTTTCAGGTAACTCATTTCTTTAAGTTGTCCCAATCCATGCGCGCGCAGGAAAGAGCGGAAGAGATGACGGCACCACTCTTCCTCGCTGGGAGCAGATGTATCGACACCTGCTGGCAAGACGCGTTCCCGAAGGTCGTAGACCTTCTGGAACTTGTTGCGATATGGGACCATCAACTCGCCTTCGATAAACAACTGTTCCAGCGCTGCCTTAGATGGGGAGCGTGCCCACATGGCATTGCTGGTCTTCTTGTCGTCGAAGTTGCTGGACGACAGGGGTCCTTCGGAACGAATCCGCTGTAACACCTTTTCGGTTTGTTTCTTGTTCTTCGGAAACCAGTGCACTTCGCCACTGGCTATCCGGTTCATCATTGGCAGAGAAAAGCGGTAGTCTCGCATAGGTAGAATTGCCAGGGCATGTGACCAGTGCTCGAACACCTTGCCTTGTTTTTGTAACTTGTCGATATGCTCAGGCCTGAATCCAACCACCCGATTCCACAGCGTGTGCAGATGCGCCCTCTGGACTACGGACAGGGTATCCAGTTGCACATAACCGAGGTGTTCAATCGCAGCCAGTGTCGCATTCATACCGCGACCAAAGCTGTTGCGGCTGTTCAGGCGTTGACAATGCAGAATGAGTTTACGCGCGTCCAGTACTGATAGCGTTTCAGTCATACTTATTCAGAGGATCCCTAGGGAAGTGCAAATACAAAAAAGGCTATGGCCGGTATCGCTGATAGGAAGGCATTGCCACGGACACGAGTACACCGATGATAGCAGTTACTGTCATCAACTCCAGAAGCGTGAAGCCCTACTGTTTACGTTGAGTGCGTATACGTTTAGTGAAAAATTCAGTCGATCCTGATTAACTAGAGGCTTGTGGGCTTTTTTCAGCCCGTTTTTGCTCAAATTCGATGCGGGAAGCGCTGTGCGGGCCAATCTATGAAGTACTTTGCATACGGTTCCAATATGTCAGTCCCGCGATTGCGGGACCGAATTCCCACGCTGGAAAAAATCGGTGTGTATACCCTGCATTGCCATGAGTTGCGTTTCCACAAGGCCGGCACGGACGGTTCGGCAAAGTGCGATGCCTACGAATCGGGAAATGCTGATGATTATGTTATGGGCGTGTTGTTCCACATCGACAGTGCGGGCAAACAAATTCTCGATCGAATCGAGGGATTAGGTCAGGGTTACGAACAGAAGATGGTCAGCCTGACCCATGATTCAGAGTCAGCATGCACCGCGCTGACCTATTTCGCCACACACATCGATGTCACATGGAAACCTTTCGACTGGTATCTACACCATGTACTCACTGGAGCAAGAGAAGCTCCCCTGTCGGCCGACTATGTCGAGCGCATAGCCGCAGTCCCAACCATCAGCGATCCGAATCTGGATCGTGCAAAATGCCAGCGTGCAATCTATCTTTAGGCAATCGCTTAACGGCTTTTCTGTCGCAGAAAATCCATTCCTGCCTCGACAGCGCTAACAACGCTTCGAGCCACTATCAGGAACGACAGTTTGATTTGCTGGGCGATTGACAAAAAGCCGACAGACTGGAAGTAACGCTTGAAACGGTTCCAGGTGGCATTGTTGCTGAGGTAGTAGGAAAAGCGACTGGACACCTTCGCCAGCAACAGCGCGGCCAGAGCCAGGAACAGTATTCCCGGAATAATTGGTAGAATCAGACCGATAACGCCGATTATCAGGAATAGACCCACCACCGCCAGGATTATTGCCTTTAGATATAACGGCATGTGATGTTCGTGTTCGTCTGAATAGTTCACCAGTAACTCCTGCTTTATTTATATCGAATTTAATCTCCAACTATGTCCATGCAGCAAACATGCCACTCTCTAACATATTGTTATAACAGGAGTTATTCATCAGGCGAGAATGATTATCTGGTAGATTTCGCCAATTAATGACTGGGCAGATCAGCAGACATCACAAGTGAGCAGGAGTTACAGCTGTACAATCCACTGCAGCGATCATTCTGCCCCTGCTCGAGGACTCGAGCAAGGGCTGCAATATCAGCATGCGCTGCAGCGGCCCGTCGATAGCCCGCTACCCGGGATCATGCCGTGGGACTGGTCGGACTGCCGTGTTTTGTGTGATTATGCCTGGATAACGTCCGTCTTCTCGATGCCCCGGAGGAACCCCCATGCCCTGTCAGAAGATTGCTCGATGGTCTGCCGCCGCTATGCTTTTTGGTTTTGCGCCGTTGCTTGCGGCACAACAATCGCCACAGACCTGCCAGGATCTCATCGCACTTGATCTGCCGAATGTCGAGATAACCCTGACCGAAGTGGTGGGGGCGGGGGAATTTAGTGAAGCCCGTGGGAACTTCACTGACTTGCCGGAGTTTTGCCGGGTCGCCGCGACACTCACGCCGAGTAGTGATTCAGACATCAAGATGGAATTGTGGTTACCCACCCGTGACTGGAATGGCAAGTATCTGGCGGTGGGTAACGCAGCCTTCACCGGCAATGTGCGGCATGCGGCCCTGGCACTGCCGTTGTCAGGCGGATACGCAACAGGTTCCACCGACACCGGCCACCTCGGCAATACAGCAAGTTTCGGGCTTGGCCACCCTGAGAAAGTGATCGACTTCGGCTGGCGATCGGTGCATGAGTTGAACGTGACATCCAAACAACTCATTGATGCTTACTATAACGAAGGGCTTCGTTATTCCTATTTTACCGGTTGTTCCGCCGGTGGCCGTCAGGCCATGAAGGAAGCACAGCGATTTCCCGATGACTTCGACGGCATCGTGGCTGGTGCGCCGGGTGCCGACTGGACCGGTAGAGCGGCAGCCTCGTTACGCATCGCCACGTATCTGCAAACCAATGAATCGGCACAACTGTCCGCCGCAGATAGAGAACTGGTTTATAGCGCCGCAGTGGCATCCTGTGATGCCGATGATGGTGTCGTGGACGGACTTATCGGTAAACCGGCGCAGTGCGATTTCGATCCCTCGGTGCTGCAATGTGGCAGTGGCTCGTCCGCCTCCTGCCTGACGTCGGAACAAGTGAACACCGTAAAGATGATCTATTCTTCACCGGCCAACCCGGCAACCGGTCGTGCCATTACCGGCTTACTGCCAGGCAGCGAAATGGGTTGGACCGATCTGGGCTGGACGAATTCAGCGCGGGCAACCGGTCTGGATCAGTACCGTTACCTGGTGTACGGCGATGAAGATTGGACAATCGATAGATTCAATTTCAGTAGCGACATCTCCAGGGCGGAGCAGGCCGACAGCGACACGCTTAATGCATTAGATCCTGACCTCAGCGAATTCTTCGACAATGGCGGGAAGTTAATTTCCTATCACGGCTGGAGTGATCCGCAGATCTCACCGGCCAATGCCACCCAGTATTACCAGAGTGTGGTGGATACTTTCGGCAGCAGGGACGTCATCCACGATTCCTATCGATTGTTCATGGTGCCGGGTATGGGGCACTGTGCTGGAGGTCCCGGTCCCAACAGCTTCGATTCTCTGTCAGCTCTCGAGAACTGGGTAGAGCGGGGACAGGCGCCGGACAGTATAATCGCCGTGCATCGCAACAATGGTGAGGTAGATCGCAGCAGACCGCTGTGCCCCTATCCTGAAGTGGCAAGTTATACAGGCTCTGGTAGTTCAGACGAGGCGGCTAGTTTCGAATGCCGCGACCCTTGAAGGCGGTGAATTTAGACCAATCCCACGCAAGCTGTTAGTGCAAAGGATACTGTCATTCAGCATTCCCTGATTAGTAAGCTGCAGGGTAGTGCCGACTGATACCGGCTGAGTCAAGATGGCAAGAAGGGGCTGAGGGTTACAGATTCCTCGCCCCTTTTTTGTTGTCACTTGTTAACTTTTAACCGTAAGCACTTTGGATGTGTTACCTATTTGAATTATCTTATGCACCACGCTGTAGCCGGTCGAGAACCGCTTAGCGAACAACTGAACTTAAACTGAGAGAGTCGTACATGTTTGCCATCTTGAATGAAATCCGCGTACTGGATTTAACCTCGGTCGTGTTAGGTCCCTATGCAACACAAATACTTGGGGACTTCGGCGCCGAAGTCATCAAAATAGAAAATCTTGAAGGAGACATGTTTCGGGCGGTACGTCCGGGTCGATCAGATCAGATGGGTGCGGGATTCATTAACTGCAACCGCAACAAAGAGTCGCTGGTTCTGAACCTGAAGAGCGAACGAGGTATAGAGTTGTTCTATCGCCTGGTAAAGACGGCTGATGTCGTGGTCCACAATATGCGGACTCGTACGGCTGAGAAACTCGGCATTGGCTATGAGGACTGCAAGGCCAGGAAAGCGGATATTGTGTTCTGTAATGCGCAGGGTTTCGGAGAGGATGGTCCGTTGGCCGATGTACCGGCCTACGACGACATCATCCAGGCCGCCTCCGGTCTCGCCTATCTAAACGCCGACAGCGAGGGCCATCCGCGCTATCTGCCAACTATCGTCGCCGACAAGGTTGCCGGCCTGCAACTCACCATCGCGGTACTCGGTGGTTTAATGCACAAACAGAGGACGGGAAAGGGCTGCGCTATCGAGGCACCGATGTTCGAGGGATTGGTGTCATTTCTAATGGCGGAACAAATGGCGGGTCAGAGCTTCGTGCCCAGCATGGGCGGAACAGGATACGAGCGGTTGAATGCCTCCTATCGTAACCCTCACCCAACCGCCGACGGCTTCATCGCGCTTTTGCCCTATAGCAAGCAAAACTGGATCGACTTTTTTCATCTGGTGGGACGCCCCGAACTGGCGGAGTTGGAGATTGTCACCGATGCGGTCAAGCGCAGCGAGAATATCAACCAGCTGTATGCGATGATCAATGAAATCTCACCAGAGAAAACCACCGATGAGTGGTGTGAATTACTTCAGGATGCCAACATCCCCCACACCCGTGTCAATCATCTGGATGAGTTAATTGATAACGAACATTTAAGTGCAGTCGGACTCTTCCAATCCTATGAGCACCCCAGTGAAGGATCGATGCTTGGTGTGCGATCGCCCTATGTGGTGCAGGGCATCGAAGAGGTCGAGGACAAGCCTGCACAGCTGTTGGGTGAGGCGAACGCGAAGATTCTGCAGGAGCTGGGATTGAATGAGCAGGACATGCAACAGCTGCTTGCCGATGGGGTAATTTAGCCGCGCTTAATCACCAGCCTTCATAGAGAGACTCATGACTTCAGTAAAGAAATTTATCGCAGCAGTGGAAAACGACCGAAGGCGCAGTGATGCCCTGGCTCTGCTGCCAATTATGGAAGCAGCAACCGGATACCAGGCTGTGTAAAGTATGAATGAATCTTTGACCAACTATGAAACTGTCGATGTAATCCTCACTGCCGGAGGCCAACTCGATTCACTGTTCAATTACTGGATTTCCGCCTCCTTCGCCGTGATCGTGAGCGCCTATGTAGGGCGAGCTCATTTCAACTACGCCATCACCCTGAGTATTTCGCTGCTCTATCTTCTCGCCTGCGCCATGTTTGCTACCCGATTCTACTCCCTGGCTACCCTGGTGAATTACTATATCGGGCTCGCAGAAGCCGTGCTGCCAGCGGCTTTTCTGGATTCTATTTCCGTGCTGGGTTTTACCCGGACTCCAACATTTTTGGGGGGAGTTCTTGTCACCGAGATATATTTGTGGCATTCCTACAGGCAGGCACAAACAGAAAAAAGAGAACAAAGATGACTATTCCAGATCGAAAAAACCAGTTACTCCTGAAATTCACTTTCTTTTTGATTCTGGCCGTTGGTCTGTCCTTGCAGAGCCAGGCTCAGGTACTGGATGGACCCGATCCACATCAGATGGAAGACGTTCCAGATCTCGGTTTTAAAGCAGTGGAGCACGGTCTGGATATTCCGGCCGACCTGGAGATGGGCGCTCCATCGAGTGTTGTGTGGACCAAAGAGAATCATCTGGTGGTGTTTAACCGCGGACCCAATCCGCTGATGGAATTCGACGCCGAGGGTGGATTTATCCGCTCCTGGGGACAGGGAGACTATCTCAGGCCCCATGGCATGCGCCTCGATCCGGAGGGCAACATCTGGACCACCGATGTGAATGGGCATACCGTGAGAAAGATGAACCTGGCCGGTGAGGTGTTATTGACTCTCGGGCAACATCGACAGCCCGGCGAACCCGAACAGGGTCTATTGAACGAACCCACCGACCTGACCATCAATGCGGCGGGTGAGGTGTTTATCCTGGTGGGGCACGGTCGCGGCACGCCGCAGTTATTGAAATTTGATGGCAACGGCAGGTTCCTCAAGAAGTGGGGCAGCCCCGGCACCGGCCCCGGTCAATTCGATACGCCCCATTCCATCGTGGTTAATCCGCAAGGCCTGATCTATGTGGCCGATCGTCAGAATCGAAGAATTCAGATCTTCGATGACGAAGGCAGTTATATCAAGGAATGGGCTTACAAGGGCCTGCCTTGTGGTTTGCATTTCACCGACGATAACCAGCTCTGGATGGTGAGTGGCTTTGCCGGTGAAATCCTCAAACTGGATGAGAATGGCAAGCCCCTTGCCGGGACGGGTGAACCAGGCAAGAAGCTGGGGGAATTCGGCGAGGCGCATTACATGACGATAACCCCTGCCGGCGATATCTTCGTAGCCGATACCATCAAGCCGGATCTGCACAAATTCGTAGAGATCTTGGGCAGGAAATAGGCGCTGGCGTCCAATTTCGCTTGAAATAATTTGTCGATGGCGTAGTTTAGGTGGGTTAATCCTGAAAACAAAATAGGAACACTTACAGGACGGAGGTCACTATGTTCAACCGAGTCCTTACCACACTAGGCATAGCATCGGCGGGTCTGTTGCTGGCCGGTGCTGTGAGCGCACAATCCACTGATATGCCACGTACCGCCAAGGGTGTGCCTGACTTGCAGGGAACCTATACTTATCGAACCCTGACGCCGTTGAATCGTCCCAGAGAGTTGGAACATCTGGAGGTGCTTACCGCCGAACAAGCAAAGGAATGGCAGGAGTTCGAAAATCGCCGCCAGAATCGCGATCTGATAATCGACTCTGTGGGTGGTGCCGGTTATCCACCGGGTGTGATTTCCTACAACAATTTCTGGTATGAGCGGGGTGTGGAAACGATTGCCGATCGCCGCACTTCTCTCATCTATGATCCACCCAATGGCAGGATGCCGTCGCTCAATGTCGCGGGTCGCGAGAGAGCCCAGACCCGAGGCGAGAACCGTCGTCTCAGTGAAGGACCGGAAGCGCGTAGCCTGGCAGACCGGTGTCTGATGAGCGGAGGTGCAGGGCCACCACTGGTGCCCGGCGCCTATAACAACAACGTGCAGATCGTGCAGACCGAGGATCACATCATGATTCTCAGCGAGATGATCCACCGCGCGCGCATTATTCGTTTCGATGATCAGCACCAGACTCGCCACGTCAAGTGGGATGGCGATGCTATTGCCCACTGGGACGGTGACACGCTGGTGATCAGCACGCAGCATTTCTACTATCGCGATAATGGGCGCGGCGCCTCTCAGAAAATGTCACTGCAAGAACGCATTCGCCGTGTCGACGCCACTACACTGGAGTATGACTTCACTATCGAAGATCCGCTCTCCTGGGATGAGAGCTGGTCGGCGAAGTTTCCAATGCGGCGCATCGAGGATCCTATTTACGAGTACGCCTGCCATGAAGGCAATCATGGCCTGCCCGGTATCCTGGCTGGCTGGCGGCGCTATGAATCCATGGGCATGAATGGAGACGGCACACCCAAAGAATAGTTTTATAATGAAATGAGATGGTTCACCGGGGGGATGGATCATCCCTCCGTCTTTCCTTACAAACCTTCAAGCCATAACATGCAGAAGTTCTTCGCGATTCCCATAATTTTCCTATCACTACTTATCTGGTCTGTCTCTCTGCAGGCTCAGCAAGTCGATCTGACCGGCATTATCGACATGCATGTTCATGCCGGTCCGGATTCGCGGCCGCGGGCAATGAATGATTTGCAGGCTGCGCAACTGGCGCAGCAAGCTGGACTGCGAGCCATCGTACTGAAGAATCACTTTACCATGACAGCGGATCGCGCCGCTCTGGCCATGGACCAGGTAGAGGGCCTGGAGATTTTCGGTGGCATTGCGCTGAATCGCGCCGTTGGCGGTATTAATCCCGAGGCGGTGCGACAGCTGGTGGCTTTTTCTGGTGGCAGGGGAAAAGTCGTCTGGTTACCGACGTTCGACGCCGAATTCTACGTGACGCGTGCCGGCAGCGGCGATGCCTTCGTGAGCATCATGGAGGGGGACAGGCCGGTGGATGGGCTCACAGAGGTATTCTCTATCATTGCGGAGAACGACCTGGTCCTAGCCATGGGTCATTCGGCACCCGAAGAGGTGTTGGCTTTGATTCCTCTGGCGAGGGAGCAAGGAATAAGAAGTATTCTGATTACTCACGTGTTTGGCCAGGGCGCAACGTTTCAGCAGATGCAACAGATGGCTGACACAGGAGCCATCATGGAACTGGATTGGCTGGCGGCCTATACCAACCCGGACTTAATCGATGCATATGTGAATGCCATTCAGGCAATTGGTGCTGATCGATTCATCATCTCTTCCGATTTTGGCCAGGCCGGCAATCCCGACCATGCCACCGGATTGACTGAATTTATCCGCATACTGTATGCGGCAGGACTCAGTGATTCACAGATAGACTTGCTGGCCCGACAAAATCCGGCAAAGTTGTTGGGGCTCGATCAGCCCGTTCTTTTACGCACAGACTAAAATGGCAACAAAGGTAAGTACCATGTCTAACTCTATAAAAAAATCCATTATAATTACTTCGCTGGCGATGGCGTTACTGGCACCCACTGCTGTTGTGGCGCAACAGATTTCGGCGGCAGAAATCGATCGAATGGTAACCGAGCTGTCCAACTGGGGTCGCTGGGGCTCAGATGATCAGCTGGGTACGCTGAATCTGATTACACCAGCCACGCGCAAGGCAGCGGCAGCCTTGGTGGAGGAAGGAATCTCACTGTCTATGGCGCAGGATTTATTAACCGAATCCGCGCCTGATAATGGTAATCCCTTCGAACACGACATGCCCACCTTGCCGAGTGACAACAATCCCTGGGCAGTGGACAAGATCGGTGTGCGGTTTCATGGTCTGGTTCACTCACATATCGATGCACTTTGCCATCATCATTACCAGGGCAGGTATTACAACAACAATCCATTGTCCATTGTGAGTGGCGCAGGTTGTAGCAGAAACTCGGTAATGACCATGGCGGATGGCATTTTTACCCGTGGTATCTTAATGGATATTCCCCGTCTGAAAGGGCAGGACTGGCTGGAGCCTGGCTATGGCGTCACGGTGGCCGATCTGGAAGCCTGGGAGCAGGAGACTGGTATAACGGTCGGTTCCGGTGATGCCGTGTTGTTGCGTACCGGGCGTTGGGCACGCCGCGAAGCGATGGGACCCTGGGCGAGGGAGGGTTTCCCCGGCTGGCATTGGTCTACGGTGGCCTGGTTGAAAGAGCGCGATGTGGCAATCATAGGTTCGGATGCAGCTCTGGATGTATCACCCTCCGGCGCCGAAGGAGTAGGATCACCGGTGCATATGTTGGTGTTGGTTGCTCTTGGAATGCCTATTCTCGATGCCATGAACCTGGAAGAAGTTGCTGAGAAAGCGGTAGAACTCGACAGATGGGATTTTCTGCTCACCGCCTCACCGATGCGAGTGGTTAATGGCACAGGTTCTCCGCTGAATGCCATCGCCACCTTCTAGGCGAGCTGGTAAACTTCCCAGCATTGTTTCCAGGCGCTTAACTTATGCGTGTAGCAGATCATTTCAGTAAGGCAGAAATGCAGCGCCTCTATGAAAGAAGCGACCTGCATGCATGGCTGGCATTCTTCGTCAATTGGGGAATCGTCTGTTTCTCCTTTTACCTGGTTGCCGCCTGGCCCAATCCACTGACTATCCTGATCGCTTTGTTGCTGATTGGTGGCCGACAACTGGGCTTTGGAGCCCTCATGCATGAATGTGGGCATGCTACACTTTTCAAATCTCGATCCTTGAATCAATTCATGGGTAAGTGGTTGGCTGCCAGCCCGGTATTTTATCGACTCGATGATTACATGAATCATCATCTGGAACACCACCGCAAGATCGGCACTACTGAGGATCCGGACCTGTCTCGCTACCAGCGTTATCCCGTATCACCAGGAGTACTGCGTGGTAAGATCTGGCGTGATCTGACCGGTCGTACGACACTGGGCTATCTGCGATTTACACTGAATAACAATAAGGTCAGTTATGTGGATGAGCAGGGCAGAAAGCGCTTCGACGTAATGCAATTTGTGCGCCGTTTCCATGCCACGCTCATTACTAATCTGATACTTATTGGGTTGTTAGCATTAACTGGAGTGCCCCAACTCTATCTGCTGTGGGTGGTCGCTTACTTCAGTTTTTATATGGTGTTCAGCCGAATTCGCAATCTTGCCGAGCACGCGGCTGTGCCGGAACTGTTCGATGAGAATCCACTCAACAACACGCGCACTACCCTGGCGCGCTGGTGGGAACGCCTGACTGTGGCACCTAACTGCGTCAATTACCACCTGGAGCATCATCTGGTGCCGTCGATTCCCAAATATCACCTGGCTGCATTTCATCGCGCCTTACGTGAGAAAGGGCTGCTCGAGCGGGCTGAAATAGCGAAGGGTTATGGTGAGGTGGTACGCAAACTGATAAGCATTCCCGCAGCTCAAGCGGCCACCTGACAAGCAGTTAGTACCTCCCCGGATAGAGGCTCCCTGCTCAGCCCCACAACACCCTTGCTCATGCTATTTTTCTTGAAAATTTGCGCTGTGAGGCGTAGTTTCTAGGTTCAATACGATTCTCCGAAATACCTGATACTTGCTCGATAACAATGGAGGTTTGAATGAATATTCAACATACCCATAAGAAAGCAGCATGGTTGGTCGTTTTGCTGGGCATTCTTTCTTTACCCATGGTCATCCTTGCACAGTCTGGAGCCAACGATATCCCTCGTCTGCCTGATGGCAAGCCCGATATCCAGGGTGTCTGGGATTTCCGCACAATTACACCTTTTCAGCGGCCGGTAGCACTCGGCGACAAAGCGGTGCTGACTGCCGAAGAAGCCGCCAAATTCGAAGCGGAAGAGCTGGTACGGCGTGACCGGGACAATTTCACCGATACGACAACCACTGGCGACTACAACGAGTTTTGGTATGACCGGGGTGCAGAGATACTCGGAGATCGGCGCACGTCGCTGGTTACAGCTCCTTCTAACGGTCGCATACCGGAATTAACGGAGGTTGCACAGGAGAGAAATCGCATCAGAAGAGAAGCGGCGCGCCTCGCGGAAGGAGTCGAAGTAAGGCCGCTGTCGGAGCGCTGCATCATGGGCTTCAACTCCGGACCGCCCATGATTCCGAGCGCCTATAACAACAACGTGCAGTTCGTTCAAACCGAAGACTACGTACTGATTCATAACGAGATGGTACATAACGTCCGCCCGGTGAAGATGTACACGGCTGATCATCGTGAAGAGCCCCGCAAATGGGAAGGTGATTCCCTCGGGCATTGGGAAGGCGATACCTTGATCGTCGAAACAAATTATTTTGCCCGCGACACTGCCTTCGGAAACTCCAGTGCCAATATGCAGCTGGTTGAGAAGTTCTGGCTGATCGATGCCGATACGCTGGGTTACGAGTTCACCATTGCCGATCCCACAACCTGGGCCGAACCATGGACAGTGATGTTTCCAATGAAACGCAATACTGAACCCATGTATGAATATGCCTGCCACGAAGGCAACTATTCTATGGCGGGAGTCCTGGGTGGCTGGCGCCGATTGGAAGCGCTGGGGCAATCTGGTCAGCAGTAGCAGACCCTATTTGATTTTCGCACCGGTGAGCCGTGCGATAGCGGAGAGCGTGGTCTGCGCCGCATTCAATCCGAGTCGAAAATCTTCATCATCAAAAGTAGTCCAGACATCCAGTGGCGTGTGCCAGGTAGGATTCCAGCCGGCACCGGTGTGTGCGCCCCGTTCATTTTCCCGCATACTGATTGACGGCACTTCGTTCATGAAGGGAGTGGAGTCGGTATTGGTCATATGGGGGCCGACGGTGGCCGGATAGTCGGTGTTATAGTCATCGGCGGCAGCCTTGAAGACAAAGGCCAGCTTCATGGACTCCTCGGCCAGTTCGGAATTCGATTGAAACTCGATGTTCACATCCGCTTCCGGCCGCTGCTCCATGCTCACCGTACCATCTGCCCTTGGGGCACCGTGATCCCACAGCATCATGTCGTGCTGGATCATGCCCAGCCAGCGTGGTTCGGGATACTGGCCTGAGCCGGGGGGATTCTCCATACTCTGCAGTTCCTTGCGTTGCCCAACATAGGCACCCGAGCCATTCAGCCCGGTCTCTTCGTTATTCCACAGGGCGAAACGGATAGATACTTCCGTTTCCACATCCGGCGCATTGAAGATACGCGCCAGCTCCATCACCAGTGCCGTGCCGGAACCATCGTCGTTGACTGCCTCGTTGACACCGTGCCCGTCCATATGGGCGCTGATGATGTACATCTCATTGGGACGCGTAGTGCCGACCTTGGTGCAATACACCTCCGAACGTTGGCCATTGACCGGTTCCTCCCGGTTCAGCTCACGAATGCGCTCGTCCGGCTGGGCGGCAAGGTCTCGGTTCACTCCGGTTTGTGCCCGGTAGCCATAGATAGATGAACCGCCGGGGCCGCTGCCGTTACGCCCGACCTCACCTCCGGTGGGTGTGGTCAGATCCGGTGTCTCATTAGACCGCGGCCGACGTGCCCTCGGTGCGCGCGGCTCCGGATCAAAGACATATTCTATGCGCTCCGTAGCACAGCCCGCTAATTCGAGCTGCTCTTCGATCCAGTCCACCGCGCGGCGGTTGCGTGTCGTCCCCTGGCGGCGATCGCCAAACTGGGAGAGCCCACGGATTGTGTCCTTGTAAGCGTCCAGCTCCAGCCGGCTCACCAGCTCGCGAATCGGGTCGTCATCATCCTGGCCATGTGAGACTGAAGCGGCGCTAAGTGCTGCGAACGCGATCAAACCCAGCCCGGGGGCGTGAAATCTGCTGTTCATGGGGGCTCCTACTGAATTTCAGGGTGTTCCCGGAGCATAAGCAAGCTTGGCCTTTGAGTCCAGTTGATGAATAATCGACTACTGTGGCTTCACTGCTGTGAAATGCCAGTTTCAGGATATAAGAATAAGATGAATTGGGAAGCAATCGGCGCTATTGGCGAATTAGTAGGCGCATACGCCGTCTTGATCACTCTATTGTTTTTGGCTGAGCAGGTCAGGCACAGCAATCACGCTATGGCCGAATCCAATCGGCTGGAACGGGTTGCTGCAATCGATCGCCATGCAGATTCCATCAGCCGTTGGTGAGGGCGCCTGACGGAAAATCCTGAACTGGCTCGACTCTGGTTGAAGGCCTACGAAGATAAAGAACTGGATGATGAAGAGAGATTCCTGCTCGATAATCTATTTATCGATTTCCTCAATATACAACGATCCAATTTCGTCAGAGCCAATGCCGTCGGTGAGCAGAATTTGGGTATACAAGCAGTACGAAGTGTAATTGGCGAGATTGCACAGTCGGAAACACTAATGACGATGTGGGATGTAGCACGGCCCTGGACTGAACTGGGCTCACCGGATTTCGTGACCGCAGTGCAGCATGGTCTGAGCGATTCGGAAGAATCTAAGTTGATTAATGTCTACAAACCCGGATCAATGCTTTCGGCCCGTGCGCAATCCCAGACATGAGGACCTAACCTATGGATAGAAGACGATTTCTGGAAAAAGCAGCAACAGTAAGCGCTGCTTACGCACTACCGCTGACAGTATCCCGTGGACTATTTGCAGCCGGGATGCCGGCCGATCTGGTTGACCTGGATGCAATCGGTCTCTCGATTGCGATTAAAGACAAACACACCAGTTGCGTCGAAGTCATGCAGGCCTACCTGCAGCACATTCATACCTACAATCCGGCCTACAACGCCATCATCAGCATGGTGGACGACGATGAACTCATCGACCAGGCCAGGGAAGCTGACCAGGCATTGGCCCGTGGCGACTACCGCGGCTGGATGCACGGCATGCCCCACGCGGTGAAAGACTTACTCCCCGTGGCGGGGCTTCGTCACACCGATGGCTCGCCAATGTACGCCAATCGTATAGCGGAGAATGACAGCGCACTGGTGGCACGACTACGCGGCGAAGGTGCGATCTTTATCGGCAAGACCAACACGCCGGAGTTCGGGCTGGGCTCCCAGTCCTACAATCCGGTATTCGGCGCCACCGGCAGCGCCTGGAATCCGGAACTCACCTCCGGCGGCAGCAGTGGCGGCGCGGCCAGCGGGCTTGGAACCCATATGCTACCGGTAGCCGATGGTAGTGACATGATGGGCTCCTTGCGTAATCCAGGGGCCTTCAACAATGTCATTGGCTTCCGGCCCAGTGTTAGTGTGATGAGCAATAACCCGACTGGCCCCCGAGCTTTATCTACATCCGGCCCCATGGGCCGCAATACGGCGGACACGATTCGATTGTTACAGACGATCGCGGTGCAGCCCGTTGCATCCGACTACAGTCCAATGAGTCTCAATAACGTCAAGCTGGGCTGGATGGGCAATCTCGATGACTACCTGGCCATGGAACCGGGCATCCTGAACTTGTGCGAATCCAGCCTGTCTAGCATTTCCAGTGCTGGTGCTACAGTCGAGGCAACACGCCCGGGATTCACCATGTCGGACTTGTGGTTCTGCTGGACCACTCTCAGGCATTCCGGCAGGGCCAGCATGAAATCGTTCTATGACAACCCGGAGACACGTGCACAGCTGAAGCCGGAAGTGATCTGGGAAATTGAGCAGTCCCAGATTCTTACTGACTCCGATCGTTCCAACGCAAACCTGATTAGAGCCAGTTGGTACAGTGAGCTGGAAAGAATGTTCTCACAATATGATTTCCTGGTGCTGCCTACAGCACAGGTTTTCCCGTATCCGAAAACCACCACCTGGCCGCGCGAGATTAACGGTCGTTCTATGGATACCTATCATCGCTGGATGGAAGTTGTAATCCTCGGCAGTCTTGGAGGTCTCCCGGTAATCAATGTGCCTGTCGGTTTCGATGCGCAGGGTCGGCCCATGGGCATGCAGATTATGGGTAACTATGGCGAGGACAAGCGAGTCCTGGAGTTCGCTCTGGCCTATGAGCAGATCACTGACCATCTGCAACAACGGCCAAAATTGGTTGCGGCAGCGTGATGTAAACCAGGTTAACTAACGGAGAAGGACTCATGAAGCACACCACATTAGTACTCTGTAGTCTGCTGACGACAAACTGTGTTGCCCAGGAAGTGAATCTCGATCAACTGCAGCTACCCGCGGGTTTTTCCATCTCCGTTTATGCCGAAGTCGAAAATCCGAGGCAGATGGCGCTAGGCGCTGGAAATACGGTTTTCGTCGGCAGCCTGCGTGGTCGCGTATTCGCCGTTGTCGATAGTAATGGCGATGGTGCGGCAGATGCAGTGAATGCTATTGCCGAGGGTCTGAACACGCCCAACGGAGTGGTTTATCATGAGGGTGATTTGTATATCGGTGAGATCAACCGCATCAGCAAGATCACCGCTGTAGATTCCAAGCTGTCTGGTGTGCAGCGCACGGAAACGGTCGATGACAGCCTGCCGAATCGAAGGCACCACGGATTCAAATTCCTGCAAGTTGGCCCGGATAACAAATTGTATTTGCCCGTGGGGGCACCCTGTAATGTTTGTGAAGAAGATGAAATATTCGGGACCTTGCTGACGATGAATCTCGATGGCAGCGATCGGCAGATAATCGCCCACGGAATTCGTAACTCGGTGGGCTTCGACTGGCACCCCCAGTCCAGTGAACTGTGGTTCACCGACAACGGCCGCGACATGTTGGGGGATGACATCCCGGCCTGCGAGATTAATCGCCTCACCAGTGTCGGCCAGCATTTTGGATTTCCCTATATCCATCAGGGTGACCTGCCCGATCCCAATTTCGGGCGTGGCAGGAGTCCCGCCGATTTCACGCCGCCGGTGCTGAAGTTGGGTGCGCATGTCGCCCCGTTGGGTTTAACATTTTATCGGGGCGATACGTTCCCCAATGCTTACGACAACACCTTGTTCTGGGCAGAACACGGTTCCTGGAATAGGAGTGACAAGTCTGGTTACCGAGTGATGATGGGCAGAGTCAATGCGGACAATTCTGGTATTGCTGAGAATGCGCCATTCGTTGAGGGCTGGTTACAGGGCCAGCGCAACTGGGGCCGACCGGTGGATGTACTGAACATGCCCGACGGTTCGGTGTTGATTTCCGATGACATGGCCAATGTTATCTATCGTGTAACTTACGACGGTTGAAGCCATGGTTGAGGAGGCACTGATCAGATTGGCGAAGGTCCTGATCGCTGATCACGAAATGAAGGCGAGTGAGGGTGATCTGGACAGCATTGTGATCAACTTCGCCCAGGACATTGTCATGTTGGCGGCCGATGCGCCATTAGTAGTGGGCATAGATGCCTTCAGGGAGTTTTACGCTGGCTTATTGCAGACCGGCAAATTGATTTTCACCCATGACTATACCGGTGCCGAAGTAATGGGTGATTCGGTGGTGCTGTACGGTGTGGCACGCGGCACTATCGAGCCGGTATCAGGTGACGTTGAATCCTTTGCAAATAATTTCATCATCACCGTTAAGCAGACAAGCAACGGACTGAAAATATGGCGTGCGGCTTTCGCCGCGGTGGGCGATTAGGTTCTCCACCAGTAATCCATAGCAGCCCCTGCATCGTTCTACAGACAAATGTTGCGCGTCTTGGTTTCTAACTCACCTTTACACTTAGGGCACTTCATGTCAGGCTCCGGCAGATGGATTGGCTTCAGAATGGTTTCTAAACCTTAGCAAATTTCTACCCATCCAGACTACTACTAATGAGCATCCCTAACTAGAGGAGACTCACTCCGCTGTGTTTGATTCCTCTGTCTCCTTGCCAGCCTGGTTGTTTATTCTATTGCTGCTTGCTGCCGGCTATGCCGTGGTAATGAGCGTGCTGTTTCCCAGCGTTCGCTGGTACCTGCGGCGCAGGCTCAATAGGGCAGTCGACAAGCTCAATGCCAGCCTGCAGATCAAGGTTCGACCGCTACAACGCACCAAGCGGCAAGTACTGATAGATCAACTCATGTTTGATCAGGAAGTCATTGCCCTGATCGAAGAGCTTTCGTTGCAGGAAAATATTCCGCGCGATGTATTACAACAACGAGTAAAGAGTTACGCGCGGGAAATCGTTCCCTCCTTCAATGCCTACGTGTATTTTCGGGTTGCTTACTGGCTGGCGAAGAAAGTCGCACGCTTCATCTACCGGGTGAGGGTGGCCGCTGCTGACGGAGGCAAATTACAGAGCGTCGACCCGGAAGCTACCGTTGTGTTTGTCATGAACCATCGCAGTAATATGGATTATGTACTAATTAGCTATCTGGCAGCGGAACAGGTAACTCTGTCCTACGCAGTAGGTGAGTGGGCCAGAGTATTTCCACTGGAATCCCTGATTCGTTCGCTTGGTGCATTCTTCGTGCGCCGCGATTCACAAAATCCGCTGTATCGCAAAGTACTGGAACGCTATGTCTACATGGCGACCCAGAGCGGCGTTTGCCAGGCGGTATTTCTGGAAGGTGGCCTCAGCTGTGATGGGTCGTTGGGCCAGCCGAAGCTGGGATTTCTCGACTACATGTTGCGGCAATATGATTGGCAATCCGATCGCAATGTGGTGTTTATTCCTGTGGGCATCAATTATGACCATGTGCTGGAAGACCAGAACCTATTGGTTTGGGATGACAAAAAGAAGCGTGCCGGCAAGTGGGGGCACTTTACAAGGTTCTTCCACTTCATGCGGAAAAATTTGTTCGTAAGTTCCAGAACCCGCTGGCAACGCTATGGATACGCCAGCGTAAACTTTGGACTTCCGGTTTCCATGCGGGACTACTGTGAACGACAGAAACTGGATTTCAAACATCTGGTAAAAGAGCAGAGAATCCCCAGAGTTCAGAAGCTTGCGGCATTCCTCATGGACGCCTTGCGCCATGTGATGCCAATTCTGCCGGTTCCTGTCATTGCTGCGGTAATGTTACGGCGGCAGCTTGATGTACAGGAAGATTTGAAACACTTCACGTCTCTGGATATCGTGCGTGAATGTGACGAGCTTATCGATGCGATGATCGAGCGTGGAGCGGCAATGAAGCCTGCAGAAAAGCCTCGCCACAGAACCTGGTCAAATAGTCTGGATTTGTTGATCGAACGCAATTTGCTGTTGGAGGAAAATGACTGTTACAGTATCAATTCACAGCACCAGGCGCTCATTGAGTACTATGCCAATTCGATAGAGCATTGGTGGCGTTAGGGTCGTTGAAATAACAAAGATAACCCGGAGTAAATCATGAAATTCACACAAACTCTGCAGCTACTCGTTGCCGCGCTAATTTCTATGCTTCTATTGTTCGGTCCAATGAGTCCGGATTCTGCCGCTCAGGACAGTGGCCCTTTCGTATCCCAGGAGCAATTCCAGCGTTGGCAGGAAGAGCTATCCAACTGGGGTCGTTGGGGTCCGGATGATGAACTGGGGACACTCAACCTGATTACACCCGAAAAGCGCAGGCAAGCCGCTGGCCTGGTTCAGAGTGGCGTGACGGTCTCACTTGCGAGGACCGCCGATACGGTTGAAAGTATGGACAATCCCTGCCCGCTGGAGTGGGAGATGATCAATGCCAGTCCCAACGGCGCCAGCGACCGCATTGCTTTTCGCTGCATACATGGTGCGGGCACTACCCATATCGATGGCTTCGGTCATCGTTTCTTCGATGGCAAGATGTGGAACGGTGTGGAGATGGCGGATACGGTGACCATGGAACAGGGTGCTAAGGTCAATGCCGTGCTCACCATGAAAGACGGTATTGTCACTCGGGGGGTGCTGTATGACATTCCCAAGTTAAAAGGCGTGGAATATCTCGAACCGGGTTATCGAATCACTGTGGCGGACCTCCAAGCCTGGGAGGCGATGGCGGGAGTCAAAGTAGGTCCGGGCGATGCTATGTTGCTGCGCTGGGGTAGGTGGGTGCGTAGGGAAATGGAAGGTCCGTTTGATACCTGGGCCGAAGCGGCCGGATTTGACAACACCGTCATCCCCTGGCTCAGAGAACGGGATATCGCGATTCTGGGTTGGGAGACTCCGGGTTATACGCCTCGCCCTGCTGGCGATTTGCCTACCTTGGCACTGCATGATTTCGCTCTCACCATGCTGGGCATCCACCTGCTGGATCGTGCTGACCTGGAAGCCTTGAGTGAAATGGCAGAAATGCAGGGTCGCTGGGAGTTCATGCTCACTATAGCTCCTCTTCCAATACCCAATGGCACAGGCTCTCCGGTTAATCCAATTGCTGCCTTCTGAAATAATACAAGGAGTTAGATGTGGCACCTACACGAAGAGAATTCTTACAAGCCGCTGGCGTGGCTGCTGTAACTGCAAATGGCTTGAGGAGTAAGCCGATTATGGCTCAGTCCGTGGCTCCCTCCGTCAAAATGGTGCAAACCGATGTCCTCGATATTGGCTACGAGGAGCATGGCCCGACCAATGGGTTTCCTGTCATCCTGCTGCACGGATTTCCTTACGATGTGCGATCGTTTGATGGCGTGCCAGAGCCCCTGGTCGATGCCGGATTGCGCGTGCTGGTTCCTTACTTGCGAGGCTACGGACCGACCCGCTTCAGAAATCCCGCGGCGCCGCGCATGGCGGAACAGGCTGCCATCGCCCAGGACCTGGTGGATTTTGCCGATGCGCTCGCCCTGGAGCGGTTTGCTACTGCAGGATTCGACTGGGGGAACCGGGCGGCCTGCATAGCGTCCATACTGCACCCAGAGCGAGTACGTGCCCAGGTTGCCTGTGGTGGCTACTCCGTGCAGGATACTATCACGCCTGGAAATCCAGCCCCGGCCCGGTTCGAGGCATTGCTCTGGTACCAGTGGTATTTCAATACGGAGCGGGGAATTGCCGGCCTGGAAAGTAACCGCCACGACGTCATTCGTTATCTGTGGGACACCTGGTCACCTGGCTGGCAGTACAGCGATGATGCCTATAATCGCTCTGCTCCTTCTTTCGACAATCCAGATTTTGTCGACGTGGTAATTCATTCCTACCGTCATCGCCATGTCAACGCAGCGGGTGAAGATCGATTCCTGGAAGTAGAACGTCAATTGGCTGAACGGCCAGTTATTAATGTACCGACAATCGTGCTACGGGGTGAGGACAGTGGGTTTGGAGCCCCGTCGCCCAACCCTGCCGGTGACCAGGCGCGCTTCAGTGACCTGCGTGGTCGACGCATTGTGGCGGGTGCCGGGCACGACCTGCCTGCTCATCGGCCTGATGCTGTGGCTGAGGCGCTGCTGGAACTACTCAGTTGATCGACTGAGTCCGAATCCCAGCATCCATAAGGGGTCGTCGACATTTCATGCAGTGCTTTGCTGCGAGCGCACGGGGGTGTCAGTCTTGACTGGCGGGCCTGTCGTGCACCGTCGTGTCGTTATCGTACTTGCCAAGGTGGGGCGTTCCCTGCGATTTAGTCTAGCGGCAGAGCCCGACAGGCCCCCAGAGTGGTCTTGCTGTAAGCAAAAGTGGCTAACTACTTATTCAGAGGGCCCCTAAAGACAGATCTGATTGATCCATTTGCCTTAGTGCGTCGTCGATTAGATTCTTCAATTGCAGCTCACTGTTCATGTTCAAGTCGAGGTATTGGCAACGTAAGTAGCTGATATCCTGTTCGGAGTCATACAGATGCCCGAGCACTCTTGCCCGGGCCTCGAGTAGCGATTCGTCGGGCAGCCGTATCTGACAGTCTGCGATGATTTCTGAACTTTCCAGTAAGTCTGAGATATTTCCATCGAATCGTATTTTCGCCCCAATGGCGGAAATATCGACTACGCTGCCCTGAAATCGAACTCCTAAACTGGCAAAAAAAGTGACGGGAATATTCTGCTGTTTGCTGTAGCTGATCCGGATAGCTTTACGCAATTGTGAGAAGCGAAGCGATGCAGGGAATTCGAATAAACAGACTCGCGAATCGCTGTTTGACACTTGATTTTTTTTCGAGCGGCAGCAGTGTTGACGTAAAGACAATTAAAATCCCACCGTTCTGAGCACGGAATACTATACCGTCAGTAGCAGTAGTCGCCGCTTCATACAGGGCGTCGCCTGCAACACTCAGAGTAACTAGCTCAGGATTTACATCCACCAATTCGCTGCAATGGGATGACAGATGATGATTGACCATTGCTAGATAACTGAAATTCCAGCCGTGCGTCAGAGCCGCCTGTAATATGTCGCAAATTTCCTCTGTTACGGTTATTTTACGACTATTGTCACTCGATGATTCCAATTCCGATCACTCTTTGAAGTTGGGGCTGATTATATTAGCCCCCGAATAGCGCAGTCTGTTTTACTCCTGATTATTGCCCTATTTGCCCGCCCGGTAAATAGTAGGCTAAACCCTGCTTACCACTTCTAAGCAGAGCTTGTTTGGAATAAGCAGCTTCCGGAAAGTCGCGGGCTCGCCGGAAGCAATAGAGAAGAAAGAGCAACGGCTACGGAGAACAAATCAGAGCAGTTACTGCCTTGCTGCCTGTTTCTCCAGATTGCGCGCTATGGTGAGAATATTCCGTAAGGCGTAGTTTCCTTCATGGCAGGCAAATTCATAGATGGGTTGATCGCCGCGAACCATCGGGAAGGAAACACTCCAGGGGCGCTCCCAAGTGGTTTCATCGCTTACCGTGAATTCATATTGCAGCATATCGCCTTCAGTACGAGTGAATCGTTCTTGCAGGTGCAGGTTCACATTGGACCGTCTGAAATTGGACTTGGGGGAGAAGTTGCTTGACTCGACAACCAGCGTATTGCCCTCCCAACGACCGCGTGGATCGCCATGCCACTGGGTAATGTTCTCCGGCAGATGGGGTCGTCCGTCAATAGGAATGATGCGCACATCGTGAACCATCTCGGTGTAGATCATCACCTCATTGGGAGTCTGGATGATTTTGATATTGTTATTGTAGGCTTGTGGCAACAATCCCTGGGGCAAACCCCAGGTGATACAGCGCTCAGTCAGGCTGCGATCGACCCAGCTGTCCGCAGGTCCGCGACCTTCGCGGGCTTTAGTTGCTGCAGCTGCGCGATCTCGCGCCGCCTGAGTGAAAGCTGGAATGCGTCCATTGGCAGGATTGACTACCAGAGAAGTCTGTCCGCCGGCGATGACTGTTGAGCCATAGTCCAGGTCGCCTGGATCGTGAACCGAGATGCCTCCTCGACCGGAATCGAGTGGTCTGCCGTCACTTCTGGTTGCACTCTGACTTTCGTAGGCGCGAATCTCTTCCGGTGTTAGAAAGGGTTTCGCTGCAAAACGTTCGGGACGTTCTAACGGTGTTATCGTGCGACGATCCCACACACCCTGCAGGTTGGGATGACCCCATGCCGTCTTCTCAAGCAGATAACTGTCCAGGTTCTGATCTATGGATTGCGAGTAAGCAGTACTAGCTGTGACTGCCAGCGTCATCAGGACGCCCACTACTGCTGGTATGCGTTGCTTAGGCATTTTTATCTCCAGCTTCTCGATCAATAGTCCTAGTCTTACACACATTACATATCATGGGCCAGTCGAATGCCAAATACCCACGCGCCCCGGTCGGGTGCCGACCTTACCCGATTGGCGGAACGCTGATACCGGGGTCCATCATCAAATGAAGCGCCACGCAGCACTCCCAGCGCACAGTCGCCCCCCATCATTGCAGATCCATCGGCAGGCGCAGCGGCATAGTTATCGACGAAACAATCGGCGGACCATTCCCAAACATTGCCGCTCAGGTCTACAGTACCGACACCGTCTGGTCTAAAACTGCCGACCGGAGCGGTAAAGGTATACCCATCATCGCAATTTCCGGTGCTGGTGATCTCAGGGCGGAAGTTCTTGAAATTCACATCACCGATGTTGCCGAAAACGCATCCCCTGTCCGCATCGATGCCCCATGGGTAGACGGTGCGATTGGTCTTGCGCAGGGCATATTCATATTCTGCTTCGGTAGGGATGCGCAGAGATCTGCCCAGCTGTCGGCCTTTCCACTCGGCATAGGCGTAAGCGTCGTTGCGGCTCACGCACACCATCGGATGGGCATCAGTCTGTTCCCAGCCGGGTGCGTTCCAACTGGTTCTTCCACCTTCTTCCGGTTGGGGTGCACAACCAGTAGGACTGCGCTCGGCGTCGGTCTGGTAACCGGTGGCGGTAACGAATTCTGCAAATTCGCCTCGTGTAAGCTCGGTTCGGGCCAGTGCAAAACTGGCTACCGCCACCTGGTGTTGTGGACCCTCGTCGTCATCTCTGCCGGCTTCACTGTCCGAACTGCCCATGGTGAAACTGCCTCCTTCAATAAGCACGAAACCCGCTGCGGGATTTACCTGGGTGTAGACGGTTGAAGCTGCCACACACAGGAGGCAAGTCGAACAGCATTGGATCAATCTTACGAAGTGTTTCTGTGTCATGAGAAACTGCTCCTCCATTAGCACTGATAGGGGTGAATTCGGATTTTAGTCAAAAATTTAGTTCACTAGCTGATATTCAGCGGTGTTTAAAAATCGGTGGGCGCTTGTCACGAAATGCGGCTACTCCTTCCTTCGCATCGTCACTCTCAGCTACCCTGACTACACAGTCTTTTTCCACCGCCAGCCCATGTTCACTGAGCTGGCTGGCCGCTACGCTGGCACACTCACGAATGGCATTGATGGCAAGCTTGCTGTGACCCGTGATCGAAGTAAGGAATTGCTGAGCCTGATCGAGAAGTGGTGCATCGCTATTGGCGATGCGGTTAATCAGGCCCATTGCAAGGGCTTCGTCACGGGCGACCGGCCGACCGGTCAGCATCATATCCAGCGCCCGCGACCGACCGACAAGTGCGGGCAGTAGCTGAGTACCAGCGTAGGCCGGAATCAATCCTATCTTTACTTCTGGTAAGGAGCACTCGACATGAGGTGCTGCGATGCGAAAGGTACAAGCCATCGCCAGTTCCAATCCGCCGCCGAATGCCAGACCATTGAGAGCAGCGATACTGATAAACGGGGCTCGATAAAGCCTGACCAGCAAATTCCTGGCGCGATCTGACTTGGCAGCACGTTGCTGTTCGCTGAGCTTATCCCTTTCAAACAGATCGGTACCGGCGCAGAAGGCTCGCCCACCTTCGGCTGTCACGATGAGTCCTCGGTTGTCCGAGGAATTCTCCAGCTGAGTAATACAGTGCTCGAGTCCATCGAGAACTGCCACGGTGATGGCATTCAGCCGCTTCGGTCGAGTAATCGTGAACACCAGGCAGTCCGGTGTTTCTTCAATGTGAAATTCACTCGAACTCAGGTCATTCATTACGCGCGGTGATCCATTAAGACTTCAGCGTCGAGATTAATGCCTATTCCTGGCAGCTCACTCACAGTAATCGAACCATCTTCAAATAGCTCACGGGGGTTTACCAGGGTGCCTCTCCATACCTGCTCTCCCCATTGAAATTCCAGGATATCGAAATTAGGCAGCGCGGCACATAGTGCAGCCGATGCTGCGGTCGAGACGGGTCCGCTGGGGTTATGGGGGGACACCAACACGCCGTTCGCTTCAGCTATGGTAGAGATCCGCAAGGCTTCCAGCAAACCGCCACAGTGCTTAACATCGGGCATGATGATATCCACGGCATGGTTCTGGCACAGTGGCGCGAAACCATCGACGCCAAACAGGAACTCGCCTCCTGCCATGGTCTGGGTAACGGCGTCATGAATAAGCCGGGTGTTTTCCGTCTGGCTTGGCGCAACCGGTTCCTCGTACCAGGACAGGTTTACCGGTTGCAGTTCTCTGGCGACCTCGATAGACAGGTCAACATCGAAAAAGCTATGGGCATCAATCTTGATGGCGACATCATCGCCAACGGCGTCACGCATGGCGAACACACAATCCACACCCAATTGCCGCGCCGCATCAATTTCGTGTGCCGATGCCGTCAGGGCAGGGAAGCCGTCGAAGGGGGCGGCTTTAAGTGCCCGAAAACCATCGGCAACCGCTAGCCGTGCATTCTCAGCGAAGCCTGCTGGAGTGCGATTGGATGTGGCCCGATTGATATTGGCATACACGGGTAATGTGTCTCGCAGCTTTCCGCCGAATAGCTGGTACAGCGGCACCTGCAATGTCTTACCCACAATATCCCATAACGCCTGCTCTATAGAACTGAATGCCGTAGCTAATACACGGTTGCCGGAAGAGGCACGTGACCACGCCCTGCTTCGATACTGATTGATGTCGAAAGCCGATTCGCCGTCTACCATGCGGAAGAATTCATTGAGCTCATTCAGTTCGCTGCGGCGCCCCAGTGATGCCTCTCCCAGCCCGGTCACTCCATTGCTGGCGGTGAGTCTCACGAAGATCCAGTTGGTGCGCTCAGTTACATCGACGGCAAGAACTTCCATACCGGTAATAGTAATTGCGCGATCGCTTCTCGATGTCTGGGCAAATACCGCTGCCAATGGATTAATGGCAACGCCTGCAAGTAGCGCAGAGCAGCATTGAGTCAGGAAGTGGCGCCTTGTTGAGCTGATTGAAGCCATTGTTCTGCTTATTGTTGGACCGGGTATGAAGGGATACATGATCTTGAATCCACCGCAGCAATTCAAGTCAATCCTTTCATTAGCCTGTGGGTGGCCCGCTTTCTGGAACGTAGGGGCATCCTGGAAAGGGACGAAGACAACAGCCATCGCACTCTGGATCGCCTCGAGGAAGACCCGCTCCGGGATCTCCACACCCACTCGGTCATTTACGGGTTGCCATCGGCCCGCAAAAGGGCCGCAAGGTGTTCTGCCAGCAGACTATCACACCACAGCTTGGTCTGTTTGACTAAGCATTCAATCAGCAAGGAGAAAAGAAGCTGTCAGGGTCGCTCCTGCGCATCCATGCGCTCGCGACATTCGTGCATCCCTGCACAGCAGAAGGTGGCAGGGCATGACTCGGCCCGAGTAGAAGGAAAGCCTGGTTGAGAACGGCAAAATGAAGTAGTGAAGGGCTGGAAGGGTGGAACTGAGAGATTTTCAGGTGTTTCATGGCTGAGGATACCCTGGCCATCGATGCACAATTCCAGGAATTGGACTAGGGCTTGAATTACAGATATCGGTTATGCTTCCTATACTCATGGCGTCATTCTTGATAGTCCGAAAAGAGGATTGATCGTTTATTCCTCTCCATAAAAAAACAGGCGAAGATATATGACAACGGAAAAACGCAAACTTGCCAAATTCTGGGACAAGAATGCCGAGAGCTATGCCAAATCCCCCACTCGTAATGAAGAAGCTTATCTGGAAAAAATCAAGAAGACACAGAGCTACTTTAATCCAGACATGTCGCTCCTGGAGTTTGGCTGTGGTACCGGAACTACCGCCCTGCATCATTCGCCTCATGTGCAACAGATTCTGGCCACCGACGTTTCACCGAAAATGCTGGAGATCGCTCAAGATAAGGCAGTGGACCAGGATGTCGGTAACGTCACTTTCCAGCAGGCCACGCTAGATGATCTGGCTGCGACAGGGCAGACCTTCGACGGCATACTGGGAATGAATATCATCCATTTACTGGCCGACAAAGAAAAAGCGCTGGCACAGGTGCATGGCATGTTAAAGCCCGGCGGCGTCTTCATTTCCAGCACGGCCTGCTTGGCGGATTCCTGGCTGATGATATTGTGGCCACTCCTGATTCTTGGCAGGCTCATTGGCAAGGCTCCACTGGTAAGAATTTTTGGGATGAAAAATCTAGAGCGAGCCATAGAAAATGCAGGCTTCACAATTCAACATTCAGAAAAACTCAATGGAACATTCATCGTTGCCACAAAACAGGTTTAGGGGCACTTTTTGTCAAAGGAGCATAGGAGGGAACACTAACAATGTAATAAATTAATGTATTGAAGAGTAGGGGAGGAACACTAACAAATTAGCACCAAGGAATATATCTAGCTGTTTTCCTGTTTAGTGATTTCTATCCAATTCTCTTTTTATGCACTCAGTTCTCAACGATGTCGGAGTGAGTACTGTCAATAAAAGCGAGAACATCGCTCTGCTCCCGTTCTGGTAAATCGAAGGCATCCAGAGTTGCAGTGAGGTGCCCAATGAAGAGTTCCCAGTCGCTTTGGCTGATGCCCATACCCTTGTGCGATAGTGCCATATCACGGTCGGTGTAATACAGGGGACCGCCGGCACTATTTGAGAGAAAGTCGATTAGTAATTGTTTTTCACGCTGAATACCATCATCGCCACGGTTCTGCCAAAAGCGCCCGAGTTGTGGATCGCCAGCCAGTCGTGGCAATAGGTTTTCAGCGACAGCAGTAATTGCGTCAAAACCACCGTGCCGCGTGTAGAGACTGTCAGATGAATCATTCATCATTTTTCTTCCTGGGTATTATTTATTTGAGAGTTTAATTCCTACAATTATAGGGATGAGTTGGCCGGGAGTCTATCGAACGACAGCGGTCTGTGAGGCTCTGCAGATAAGAGGGTTTTACCCCGATTTTACGAACACATCAGAAAAGGCTGCTAATGGGCCAGGAGAAGTGTTAGGTGAAAACGCAGGAAGTACTCGGAGGAGTTCAAACGGGAAGCTGTTTTTGAAAGGGCATAACCTAGTCTGTCCGATGAGTGCTGTTGGAAGCTGAGCGGATAACGCTTCTGCAGAAAGCTTCTTCGGACAGATGAAGCGTGAGCGAGTTTACCTACGATCTTATGCAACCCGCGCTGAAGCCAGAGTGGACATCTTTGACTATATAGAAAGGTTTTACAATCCAAGGTAGCGAAGCAACATTCAGGTATGAGAAAAAGAGAAATCACTCCTTACTAAACTGTCCATAAAATCTGGATTAGACCCACCATCCACTTTTGTGTGTAGCTGTGTTTCAGTCTGGACAAGAACAACCCATACCTGAGTTTTTCAAATCGCTTCATGAGCAAGCTTTAGCTTCACCCTTGCATGCATGAAATGGAAGCTGCTGTAGGCAACTCCTTGTTATGAATGCCATTCATGGAGGCAATGATTGTTTGTCATTTGAAACATAATACAGCCACCCCTATAGTGCGCAATAACTTGTTAGTTCAGATCTCGTGGAGGTTAGTGGGATCTGATTCTACAGTTAGCTTGCGGCGTCATGTTTTCAGCTTCTATAGCCTGATCGATCTGTTTTCCATTCTGCCTACCTACATTGCATTTCTATTCTCGTCGGCCCAATACTTGTTATACTCGCAAAGCGTTGTTTAGCAGGACAGAAGGCGAGATTTCTGCGAGCGGCGCTCCTGACAGCCGATGAAATTCGACTAGAATGAACAAGATATACACAACAATATTCAGTGGTGCATTTCGCCCACTTTTCATGCTTGCCGGGCTCTACGCCCCGCTGGTCTTGTTGCTGTGGCTCGGCTATTTCTTTGGCGGACTGACATTACCGGCACAGCGGATTAATCCTTTTCTATGGCATAGTCATGAAATGGTCTTCGGTTTCGTGGCGGCGGCAATGGGAGGATTTGCCTTCACTGCTGTGGCCAATTGGACTGGAAGACCCCCTCTTAAGGGCACCAGCTTATTGATTCTGTGCGGCCTATGGTTACTAGGTCGATTTGCAATGCTGTTTCTCGAACCCGGTTGGTGGGCCATGCTGCTTGATCTTGCTTACTTATTCCTGGTCATAGTGCTGTTGACCCGGGAGTTGTACCTGGGCCAGAATCGGCGCAACTATATAGTTGTCGCAGTGCTCAGCTCACTCTGCCTGTTCAACGTTGCTTACCACTTGGAACTAAGCGGGAATTTCAATGGCATCTTAACCACCAGCGGTGCCAGCATGCGAGGCGCCATCCTTAGCGTAGTCCTAATGATAGTGCTGATAGGAGGCCGAATAATTCCCGCCTTTAGTGGTAACTGGCTACGGGCTAGAGCTGTAACAGGGCCTCTACCTGCCAGTTTCGGTCGGCTGGATATAGCCTGCTTGCTTAGCACCGTCCTAGTCTTGCTCAGCTTTGTACCGTATCCCTTCAGCACATCGACGGGTGCTGTTCTGATTGTCACGGCTTTGCTTCACAGTCTCAGACTGGCTCGCTGGCGAACCCTGAAGATTGCATCTGAGCCCTTATTGCTGGTATTACATGTGGCCTACGGATGGATTCCCATAGGTCTGTTGTTATTGGCTGCGTCCAGTTTCCAGCTTGTCACTCCCAGTGCGGGCATCCATGCGCTGACCATTGGTGCCATAACTACGATGATCATGGCGGTTGCTATCAGAGCCGGTAAGGGACATTCCGGCCGGCCATTAACCAGCGATAGTTGGATTAACTCATGTTTTGTTCTGATTAGCTTAGCCGCTGCTCTAAGGATAGCTTCTTCTCTTATAGCCTATGATTGGTTGATAGTGTCTTCTGGACTAGCCTGGTTGCTGGCATTTGGGATTTTTCTGGTGGTAGCGATTCCCATTTTAGTATTGCCCAGCCCTGGGCACTGAGGATTCATAGATAAATGGTCAAGTCAGGCAGGGAAAGACAAGATCCCGGCAGAACGCCATTTGGACATGGCCGGGTTTTGCTCCTCGGCAATTGCTCCTGCATTGCTCTACTAAGTGACATCCCTGTCACGATGCAAAACCGGCATACATGCCATCCATGGCAATAGCCGCTCCTGCGCATCCCTGAGCCCACGGCATACCGTCCATCCCTGGACATAGCCGAGTTAGAGTCGTTTTAGATTGACCAATAGCTTGGTATTTTGGGGACTAACTGAAGGTTTCCGAAGCGAGCAGCTTGCTATTTGCTGATAAGGAAGGCGTGGGCATCAATTGAGAGTGCTTTTATTCTTCTCATACTCATAAATTTAGTCACAATTAATGGGGGTTGGACCGAGTTTCTATTAACGCGGCTCGACCCTGTTTTTTGTTATCTCTCTAGGAGGGTTTTAAGAACATGAGAGAAAAAGCAACGAGAATTAGCAAGACATGGCCAATCTGTAGAATAACCTGCATACCTGTTTTAACTGCACTACCGCGCTGTGACACAATCAAACGGGCTGGCTTCGTTACATATACAAGGGCTACGATATAAAACACCATAATCATCAAGCTCATCCACACCCAAGGTAGCGACAATGACCAAGAACCCAGATACACAGCAATTAACCCCGTAAGGAGTACGGCACAAGCAACAATGCTTTCAATCAGTCCAGCAATATTGGCTTTTCTTAGGAGTACCGAATTGGCGGGGTCAGCGGCTGGCTTCACCGCTATTAATACAGAAAATAATACAGAAATTATTGCCAACACAAAAAGCAATAGTGATGCACCAATATGAACCATGTTCAAAATATTATGACCTCGTTAAAAAAACCCTCTATTCCTCGGAATAGATACAATGGTGGTATCGATGTTACTACTTGACGTGTTTTATTGTCTTGGCCTCCGCAGTCCTTTAGATAGTACAATGACAGAGTCAAACTGAGGTTTTCGATAGCCATGCCTAAATCTATTCTTGTTCTTCTAATTGAATAGTTAAGCTCCAATAAACACTAGCGGGTTTCATAAATGTTAAAATACTATATTGCTCTCTTTGTTATTGCGGGAATAGCTCTTTACTATGTTTTCATTACTGACCCCTGCAATCGACAGTTAAGAGCAGACTTTTACAGCAAGTATCCAGGCTATGAAATTTTATTTGCAGGTTCCGGCGAAGCATCTACAGGCAGTGTCCAGTGTCATGTCACCTACGAAAAACCTGATAGTGAACAAATTTATGAAGATATTTGGTTGTATCAAAACTCAGGCAGTGACTGGACATTTTCAACAATCCTTCAGTCAGAACAAATACTTTAGTACAACATCAAGAATCCATCTCGGCTGGTTCCTTTCATAGCAATTCATGTCCACTCAAAACAGTTGAGCCAGGCCTTGTCACTACAGCTAATCACTTAACATTCTTCGCGTTCTTTCCAAGCCATGCACCAAAACGAGAAAGATAAGCAGCAAAGCCAGGTTTCCATGCCATTGGAGAAACATGCCATGCAAGCTCTCGTTATCAGCAGCAAGAGCCGAATAGGGGATTAAACCAAATGCGAGAACTTCATAGTCAATAAAAGCCGCCTGCAACACCCCGATAACTGGCTGTATCAATAGCAACGGATAAAGAATCACCTGCAGAAGCATAGAAGGCCTTTTCCACCATCTTGGCGGCGCATAGAGATTATGAGACTTTCTCCACCACCAACGAAACAGCATCATCACAAATACTATGGTTCCTATTCCCGAGTGAACCATAATAATCACGTGCTTCGCCTCTGGCGTAAATTCCTCAATTCTCCACCCGGATAACAAATTAAAAACAATAATAAATCCCACCGACCAGTGTAATATTTTCGCAATCGTATAGTGAAATTTTTTGTTTGATGCTGTCATGAAGTTCCCTTTCCTGTTTTAAGCTTCCATATTACATATAGCAATACTACGCAAAGTTTTCAGAAGGCAGTTCCGTCATTCTCTCAATCGCTTGTTTCTTTTCTTGCTCATTAGTCAAATTATCTATCGCAGGGTAAAGAATATTTTCTTCTTTCTGATTGTGCGATCCCAGAACCTCCAATAATTTGATCCCCAATTCGTCCAATTCATCTGCAAGAACTTTCCCACTAATCTCCTCCAGGAAATTCTTGATGTGATCGTGCTCCATTCGCATTACCGCCGTCGGCCCAGTGTCATACATGCCGGTTCCTCGTTCAAAAATCGGGAACAGTATATCCTCTTCCCAGGCAATATGCGCCTGAAGCCCAACGCTGAATTCAAGAAATAATGATTTAGCTCTACTTATGTCGCTTTTTCTTAGCTTGTTAAATTCCTCAAACAGATTATCCAACCTGTCATGATCTTTGCTCATAAACTCTAATATCGTAGTCTTCATTAAATACTCTTTGCTAAATGATAATCTATCTGCTGTCGTTAGGAGCGGGTATTCAACTAGCGACAGATGTTTGGCTCCATATTCTCAACTTGATTCTTTTTCTGGTGGGAAATATAAAGATTCAAGCATTTCCATGCCGAGTCGGATATTTTCCAGGGTGGCACCCTCCGTCCCGGCACGCACACGGTTAGCACCGATAATTCCACCTTCAAACGCTCGCCCGGTATAAGTTGAGGGAATAATTTCCTGCAGCAAGGTTTCCTTATCAGCGGTGCGATAAAGCGTCCAAACCACGTTCATAGTGACAGTCATGCGTATGCTAAATGCCGGCGCGTCGACTTTAATGATCCTGATCTTCAGCACATACGGTGTATTGTCACTAAGTTCGTTACTAGGGTAAACACCATCAGCACCTATCATGGGTATGATGAGATCAGCTGCATCAGAGATATCGATACTAGAAAAAATACCACTATCGTTAATTGCATCGGTGACTTCCTGCTTGAAATAATCCGCATTAATCCCGCTGGATGCACCGCTTACAGCCAGACCAAGCGGACCAGGATTACTGCTTTCTGGCGCCGCCATTGCCGCCGAGCAAAACATCAATATACTGCCAGCGATAATGGTTGAAACCATGTATCGAGGCACATATTGAGCACCGAAAAAATTCATTGCGCATCTCCTTAAAACTATTTCCAGATACTTACTTAGCCTTTTGCCTTAACAGTATCTTCGAGGACCAGATTGTCGACAGTAAGATCCATCATCGCACGCTTCAAGCGGAGATTTTCAGCTTCCAACTCCTTGAGCCCCTTACATACCTGGTGGATTATTTGCCCCTGACCGAGCGGCACATCGACCTCTCTTAGCTGAAGAATAATCTCTTCGGCATTACATTGGTTTTTGTCCATGGCTTAGATCTCCTCGTACGCTTCTTACCGCACTCTACCCGGAATAGAAATCTCCGGCAAGTCGGCGCCATTCATGATGAGTCGGTCGGCATAAAGCAGCGGGCCCTGCAGTCGAGTATTCAACTTCGTTGAATAAACTCCTACAGGGCCCGCCGTTTACCAGTCCCCCTTAACGGGGGGTGTATCAGGAGTATTTACTAACCTCCGAGTGATGGGTCGTTCTGTTCCGACCATGCTTGCTCGTAAACAGTCCATTCACCTTCTGCAACGTCCTCTTCCTTAAGGCGAAGCTTGGTGCCTCTAGATAGTATGAACCATACCATCGGTACTAGGCCACCCCAGATGAATACCATCCCGCCAATGGTGCGGCAGTAAGTCAGGAATGAGAATACCGGACCCGTTACGATTTCCGATGATCGGGCATACCAAGTGCCTTCTGTGTATGCGATCCAGGTCTGGTACAAACCAACCGGGAACAGATCGAGGAACATCATCAGTGCCAGTCCAATATTCAGACTCCAGAAGGATGTTCGAACCAGCTTCGGATTCCAGGCAGCTTTATGGAATAAATGCTGACAGCAGAAGAGCATCCCGCCCAGTGCAATATTACCTTTCACACCAAACATGGCTGCATGAGCATGGTTACCAGTGAGATAGGTTGCATGCTCATAGTAATTGACGATCGGCAGGTTAATTACCGAGCCTAATACGCCTGCGCCAAAAATATTCCAGAAGTTAACACCAAGAATGAATAACCAGACACCTTCCATGACGATGGTCTGTTTACCTTCCATCATGTTTTGAGTAGCCGTATGGCCTTCCTGACGCATCTGCCATGCATCCAGAGTAAGCAAGAGCAGCGGCAACACCTGAAGCGTGGAGAACACACTACCGAGCGCAATAATTCCCGTCGGTTTGGCAATCCAGTAGAAGTTATGGGAAATACCGATCGTGGCAGTGATAAGGAAAAGCATCACAGCCAGGAAGATAACCCGCTCTGCCATCATCCGGGTAATCAGACCCATTTGAACCAGCATGTAGCCGACAATGACGGTTGTGAACACTTCGAAAGTGACCTCAACCCACATATGTACGACCATCCAACGCCAGTAGTCTGAGATGGCAAAATTCATATCCGGTTGAACCATCAGTCCAAAGAACAGGAACATCACCATGATACCGCTACCGTACAGCAGCCATGAAGGAACAGACCAAAGATTCCTCTTAGTCAGCCAAGGCCTCACAGCGCGGTAAATGATGAATATCCACAAAGCAAACGCAGCTAACAGCGTGAACTGGAAGAAGCGACCGAGTTCCATGAACTCCCAACCCTGACTACCGAACCAGTACGCGGCGCTGTCACTCAGCATGCCGGTCTGTCCCATATAGATACCTGCCAGTGCACCACCGCCCGTGACGATACACAGAACAAATAGCAAATTGATCAGGGTCTTTTGCCCGGGTGGAACTTTAGAAATCCTGGGTAGGAAGAAGATCGTGTATCCGACCCAACACATAAAGAACCAGAAAATCTGCAACAAAGTATGGTAACTGCGAGCAACCGTAAAGGGGATGATGTCATTCATTGACACTCCGAACGGACGAACAAAGTCGGTTGCCGCGAGGACGCCACCAATGATTTGAACCAGGAACACGATCATCGCCAGGACAAAGAATTTGTAAGTAGCCCGTTGAGTGGGACGAACATATTCATTTTCGAGGTCATATGTGGTTAGTGACTGCCCGTTGTTTTCATTCCCGCTAGTCGTGTCAAATACATCAACATCCTGCTCTCTCATCTGACCGTATACGTACAAGACGAGCATGACACCAACAAACAGAGCGAAAATTGAGAAGACACTCCAGAAGAATGTCGCCGCAGTAGGACTGTTACCAGCGTCCGGATCGTTGGGCCAGTTATGTGTATAACTGTAAGTCTCGCCCGGTCGATTCGCTGCAGAAACCCAACCGCCCCAGAAGAAAAATGCGCTCAAAGCTTCCAGATCGTCTGGATCGGAGATAAAGCCACTCGGCTCGAATGCTTCTGAATACGTGGGATCGTTAAACATCGCGGTGTAATGATCAACTACATCCGAGAATGCTGAAATCTGGGCATCGTTAATACGAATTACCCCAGCTACCTCATCGTAGTAATTTTCGTGAACCTCGCCTCTTACTCTGGCCGCGATCGCACCTGCATCATACTCAGTTGGAGCTACACCACTATCTGCCAACTCTTGCGCATAAAAGGATCGCATACCCATAACAGTTCGGTGCAAAGCATCGGCAGAAAAATCTGGCCCACGTTCCGCTCCGTCACCCCAGAAGGAGCCATAACCCATCAGCCCTCTGATGTGAAACAGCTCTTGCCCCCGTTTGATTTGGGTACGAGTAATTACCGTTTCTCCGGTACTGGCTGACACATAATCTTCCAGTGGCGGAGACCCCATATAAGTCGCCCCCCCAAGATAAATTAGCCCGGCAATACATATCGCAGAGACGATCATAAAGTGTGTTAACCAGTTTTTCTTGTTTACCAGCCATAACGCTATGTTCTGGTTGCTTGTACTTGTGGTACTCATTTTCGGCTCCTCGTATATTAAAACTTACAATTAAAGCTCAAAAAGCCCCGTAAAAGGCCTCTTGATGACACTCGGTATTTAAGCAGAAGTGCATTGTTCCTGTGTCAGTCAAACAACGGACATCAGACAATTTGTCACAAAAAGTGCTCTCTCATTGCGCTAGATCATAAGAAGCTAAGGAAACAGCTAAATATGCAACCTAGGAAATTCATGCAGGGAGTGTGATATTTGACAGAAATACCACTGAATTGGCGGGAAACTTACTCGAGGAATCCGAGCCGGAAACCTTCTGCAACCGCTGCAGCACGCGTACCGACGCAAAGCTTGCTGCGCACTCTCTCGACATGTGTACGGATTGTGGATTCACAGACACCCATGCGGTCTGCGGCAGAGGAAGTAGTCTCGCCATCGGCAAGCATTCGCAGTATTTCTTGCTCCCGGGCGCTCAAAGATGGCCATATTTTTGACGGCTCGTGCTCCTCGGAATCAAACATGCTAAGCACCACTCCATTTATGGCACGGCAACTAATATCATGGTCTTTACCGGCCTGTCTGAACTGGGTTTCCTGAATATCCTCATCAGATTTTAATAAGTCCATTACACACCCGTCACGACAGGGTAACTTTCTGGCTTTATCCATCTTACCCACGACGTCCCAACAGTATTTGCCTGTTCCAGGTCCAAGCATACGCCGGGCTGCTTTATTCTGGGCAATGATCGTGCCATCACTGCCAGCGATAACCACGGGGCGTGTGTCATTAAGCATATAGTTACTGGGTTTTAGCATCTTCACATCCCCCAAAAGATTCCGGGCTTACTAATGCCTATAGAACGTTCCGGCTAGCGTATATAATGGTAGCGAGGAACACTTGATCTAGCTCAATTGGGGGGCATTAATTTCTAGGATATGCTTGGTATCCGCAGTGGCAGACGAAAGAGAACGAGACGAAGATGAGCATACTTTCCTGGTTTAAATCCCCCAAAAAAGAGGTCGTCGAAGACGGTCCCTGCGAGTCGCACTACGAAAATGGCCAATTAGAGTCTAAAGGGACCTACAAAGACGGTCAACGCGATGGTCACTGGGAGTTCTTCCATGAAAACGGTCAGCTGAAATCTAAAGAGAACTTTAAAGATGATAAAGCAGATGGCCCTCAAGAATGGTTTCACAAAAATGGTCAATCACGGGAAAGACAGTCTTACAAAGACGGTAAAAAAGAAGGCCATTGGGAACTCTTCCATGAAAACGGTCAGCTGAAATCCAAGGGAAACTTCGAAGACAGTGGACGCAATGGCCCGTTTCAGGTTTTCTACGATAATGGCCAGGCAAGATCCAAAGGAAATCACAAAAACGATGAGCGCGATGGTCCCTACGAGTCATACCATGAAGTTGGTCAATTGGAATCCAAAGGAAACTTCAAAGACGGCAAACGGGATGAGCTATGGGAGGAATTCCACGAAAACGGTCAATTAAGATCTACAGAGAACTTCAAAGGCGGCAAGCGAGATGAGCTATGGGAGCAATTCCACAAAAACGGCCAGTTGTGCTGCAAAGGGAATTACAAATATGACAGCCAAGACGGTCTCTTTGAAGAGTACTATGACAACGGTCAACTAAAAGTCAAAGAGAACTACAAAGATGACAAAAAAGATGGTCCATACGAGTCGTACGACGAAAATGGTCAACTAAAAGTCAAAGAGAACTACAAAGACGACGCAAAAGATGGCCCATATGAGTCGTACGATGAAAATGGCCAATTGAAAAGCAGAGGGACCTTCAAAAATGGTGTGGTAGATGGCCCATTCGAGCTGTATAAAAATGGAGTCCTTCAATAAAGTAAGAAAGAAGATACTAACTCGATAAGACTTACTGTTTTCGCTATGGATGACTAAATATGAAGATCAAATCTCGTTTCTTTCTCAAGCTCCTGAGTTTACTCCCGGATGGCCCGTGGATATGGGGCGCCAAAGCTGCTCAATTAGAATCCAAAGGGGACTATAAAGACGGGCAACAAGAGGGTCAGTGGGAGATGTTCTATGAGAATGGTCAATTAGAATTCAAAGGAAACTACAAGGGAGGTAGACGTCATGGCCCATGGGAGATGTTTTATGAAAGCGGCCAATTAAAAGTTAAAGGGGCCTCTAGAAATGGCAGACCAGATGGTCTTTTCGAAAGGTTCTACGAAAGCGGTCAAGTATCAGAAAGGTACAACTGCGTAAATGGAGAACAAACTGGTCCTTATGAGAACTTCCATGAAAATGGCCGACTAAAAGAAAAGGGAATCTATCTCCGCGGTTTTAGGGATGGCCTCTTAGAGGCCTACTACGAAAATGGTCGCCTACAAAAAAAAGGGCATTTTAGAGCTAACGGGCCGGAAGGCCACTGGGAGTTTTACTATGAGAACGGCCAACTGGGAAAAACGGAAAACTATAAAGATGGCCTGTTAGATGGTCTCTGGGAATACTTTGATAAAAATGGTGAATTGAAAGAGAGAAGGAACTACTAAAGCCGGCCCAAAGTCACAAATAAGCTTCGCCAAAAAATAGCCCGTACGAAACTGAACAAGGAAATAGTCAAGCACCGGAGCCAGCGATCAGAGAAGACAGGCGGTGACACAAAAGCAACTATCAAACAGTCTGCTGCACTCCACTTAAAGCTATTATAATTATGAGCCTGGAAAAGCCACAGTCTTAGCGCTCCAGCAGTTTTAATTTATCCGGCACCCCAGCCCATTCTTCCGCATCAGGCGGCGGCACTTTTTTTGCTGAGATGCTGGGCCAGATAGTGGCCAACTCCGCATTCAGCTGGATAAATGCCCGCTGATCCTTGGGAATTTTCCTATCCTTCACGATGGCACTCACCGGGCATTGAAGTGCACAATCCCCGCAGTCCAGACACTCCTCCGGGTCAATCACCAAAAAATTAGGGCCTTCGTGAAAGGCGCCTAATGGACAAACGACTGCACAATGTGTGTGCCTACAGTTGATGCAATTTTCGGTAACTACATGGGTCATTGATGCGCTCGTGAACTAGCCTGGATTCAAATTTAGTATACGACGAATAGGCCAAATAGCCAAAGCCACTCGCGTAAACTATAGCTTCTTGGAATCTCTATTTTGTCTTTGCAAATAAAGGTGTCGACATACGTCATATGGCTGACACAGTATTTGTCGGTACCCACCTAAAATAGATAGACACAAAGGTACGTAATACTTTGGCATAGATTTGTCATCCAAGCGCAGGCGTTAGGTTAATCGCAAAATAATGCAAGGAAAAGTCATGAACTCACGATCGCAACGGTTTGCAAAGCTGGGATGTGTGTCCGGGATTATCCTGGGAGTGCTCGCAATAGTTGGTTGCACACCAAGCGCCACAGACACACCGGGCTGGAAAATACCCCCAAATCCTGAAATTGTTAATTTTCAACGAGCAGATGCTGAGGTCGTCACGCAAACTTTAGTGGCACCACCCTTTCTCCCGGAACACGAACAAGTGGTGGACGGGCCACCGAGACTCGTCAAGATCCGCATGGATATCGTGGAACGCGAAGTGGAGATTGCACCTGATGTATTTGTATGGCAAATGGCCTTCAATAACTCAGTACCAGGCCCGGTACCTGTAGTCCATCAATATGACTGGGTGGAACTTACTCTGCACAACGGTGCCGGCGACGAGGCGAGCTTTACCCTCAACGATGGTTCCAATCCGAACTTTCGGGAACACAATATAGATTTCCACGCCTCTACCGGTGCCCTGGGTGGCGGCGGTCTCACTAGGATCCAACCGGGAGAGGAGGTGGTACTGACCTGGCGGGCTGTGAAAGCCGGGTTATTCGTTTATCACTGTGCACCCCCAGGTGTAGTTCCCTATCATGTAGTAACCGGCGGCAACGGAGCCATACTTGTGCTGCCCCGCGAAGGACTGCGAGATGGCTATGGTGATCCGATTCGCTATGACCGGGCCTTCCACTTTGGTGAACAGGATTACTACGTACCGAAAAATGATGATGGCAGCTGGAAGCGTTCAAGCAATTTTGCTACCCAGATGGGCGACATGCTAAGAGTCATGGACGGCCTCGTTCCAACCCATGTGGTCTTCAATGGACAAACCGGCGCTCTTACCGAGGATATTCGCCTGGAGGCACAA